>OFCW01000359.1_pt1 | contig 10913 bp, 13 predicted proteins | sample 1520951 | NCBI WGS metagenome assembly OFCW01 (sample SAMEA4349680, study PRJEB24078) | microbial mat metagenome | biome: Terrestrial Biome; feature: Habitat; material: Microbial Mat | place: India | collected 2012-06-12 | depth 10 m | reverse complement strand
ATAAACGGCGCGCATGTATTGCTCGATTTCCTGCACCACGTTTAACTCGGGACATGTGCTATCTCCTTAGGCGTAGGGCATCATGGCGCGGACGGATGCAACGTCGCGCTCGTGAACAGCGGCAGCACCGCGCAGGTGACGCTTCACTTTGGTGGTCTTCTTGGTCAGGATGTGACGCTTGAAGGCTTGGCCGCGCTTGATGGAACCACCAGCGCGAACCGAGAAGCGCTTCTTGGCGCTGCTCTTGGTCTTCATTTTGGGCATTGGATGCTCCTTAATGACATGCCGTCAGGTGGTTCCCGGCGGGAACGCTTCCAAACCTGAAAGCACTTCTTTTTGGCTGCCGATCACCGACACACAGCTGTTAGCCAACAACTGGCGACCAATGACCGACGACCGATACTACTTCTTCCTTGCCGGCCCGATGATCATGATCATCTGACGACCTTCCATCTTGGGCATTTGCTCGACCGTGCCAACAGCTTCGAGGTCAGCCTTGATTCGTTCCAGCTGGCGCATGCCAAATTCCTGATGCGCCATCTCACGCCCCCGGAAGCGTAAGGTCACTTTGACTTTGTCACCGTCTTCCAGAAAGCGGGTCATGTTCCGCAGCTTGATCTGATAGTCGTTTTCGTCGGTACCCGGGCGCAGCTTGATTTCCTTAACCTGCACCTGCTTCTGCTTCAGCTTCGCCTCATGCGCACGCTTCTGCTCCTGGTACTTGAACTTGCCGTAATCCATGATGCGGCAGACAGGCGGCTTTGCCGTCGGCGCGATTTCCACCAGATCTACCCCGGCTTCCTCGGCCATCTGCAACGCAGTACGGATATTCACAATCCCTAGCTGCTCACCTTCAATACCCTGGAGACGAATCTCCGGCACCGTGATCTCATCGTTTAAACGATGGGCCTTGTTCTGAGCGATGGTAAAACCCCCGAAATATCAATAATTAAGCCGTGCCACTTCGCGCTGCGACTTCCCCTCGGAGTCGCTCGATCAGGGCCTCGACCGTCATTTGACCGAGATCCTGTCCACCGCGTGTACGCACGGCCACTAGTCCGTCCGCCTTTTCCTTGTCGCCCACAACGAGCTGGTAAGGCAGCCGGTTCAAGCTATGTTCCCGGATTTTATAGGTAATTTTCTCATTACGCAAATCAGCTTCGGCCCTGAAGCCGGCCGCATGCAGCTTTTGCGCCACATCGGCAGCATAATCAGCCTGTTTTTCGGAAATGTTCAGCACCACCGCCTGCACCGGCGCCAGCCACAATGGCAGGGCGCCGGCAAAATTCTCGATCAGGATGCCGATGAAACGCTCAAGCGAACCCAGGATTGCCCGATGCAACATGACCGGCACCTTGCGCTCGTCGTTGCCGGCGACATACTCCGCGCCGAGTCGACCCGGCATCGAAAAATCGACCTGCATGGTGCCGCATTGCCAGGAACGACCAATGGCGTCCTTGATGTGGAATTCGATCTTCGGACCATAGAAGGCACCTTCGCCCGGTAGCTCCGTCCATTCCAGACCCGAAGCGCGCAAGCCCTGGCGCAAGGCATCCTCGGCCTTGTCCCAGACCTCGTCGGAACCGACCCGGCTATCCGGACGCAAGGCCAGCTTGACGGCAACATCATGGAAACCAAAATCAGCATAGACCTTTTTGACCAGTGCGTTGAACGCCGTGACTTCGGACTCGATCTGATCCTCGGTACAGAAGATGTGCCCATCATCCTGAACGAATCCGCGCACGCGCATCAGGCCATGCAAGGCGCCAGTCGGTTCGTTGCGGTGACAGGAGCCGAATTCGCCGTAACGCAGCGGCAGTTCGCGGTAGGAGCGCAGGTCGGAATTGAAAACCTGGACGTGGCCCGGGCAATTCATCGGCTTCACCGCATAATCGCGATTTTCCGATGCCGTGGTAAACATGTTGTCCTTGTAATGCTCCCAATGACCGGACTTTTCCCACAGCGACCTGTCGAGAATCTGCGGACAGCGGACTTCCTGATAGCCGTTGTTGCGATAAACGGCGCGCATGTATTGCTCGATTTCCTGCCAGATCGCCCAGCCCTTGGGATGCCAGAAGACCAGGCCCGGCGCCTCGTCCTGCATGTGGAACAGGTCGAACTGCTTGCCCAGGCGTCGATGGTCGCGTTTTTCAGCCTCTTCCAGCATGTGCAGGTAGGCGTCCAGATCCTCCTTCTTGGCCCAGGCAGTACCGTAAATGCGCTGCAGTTGCTCGTTACGATGATCGCCACGCCAATAGGCCCCCGCCACCTTCATCAGCTTGAAGACCTTCAACTTGGCCGTCGTCGGCACGTGCGGACCGCGACACAGGTCGATGAAATCACCCTCCCGGTAGAGCGAAACCTGTTCACCAGCCGGAATGGCGCCGATCAGTTCAGCCTTGTACTTTTCGCCCTGAGCCAGGAAAAACTTCACCGCTTCGTCACGATCCCAAACCTCGCGACGAACCGGGATATCCTGTTTGGCGAGTTCCGCCATCCGCTTTTCGATCGCCGCCAGATCCTCGGGAGTGAACGGGCGCTTGTAGGCAAAGTCGTAATAGAAGCCATTTTCAATGACCGGACCGATCGTGACCTGCGCATCGGGGAACAGTTCCTTGACGGCATAGGCCAGCAAATGGGCCGTCGAGTGGCGAATGATTTCCAGCCCGTCGGCATCCCGGTCCGTAATGATGGCGAGATCGGCATTGGTCTCGATCAGATACGAGGTATCCACCAGCTTGCCATCCACCTTGCCCGCCAATGCGGCGCGCGCCAGACCGGCGCCGATGCTGGCAGCGACTTCAGCGACGGTGACTGCTTGCTCGTAAGAGCGGACGGAACCATCGGGCAGTTTGATATCGGGCATGGCGGATTTCCTGAAAAAATCTGGACGAAAAAAAAGTGCGGACCGAGCCGCACTTTTTGGTTAACGAAGCTGACTCGATTACGGTTTCTGAACTTCGATGCAAGTTCGGAACAGCATGATCAGCCTCATCAGGAATTTTGGTAGGCGGTATTGGAATCGAACCAACGACCTCCACGATGTCAACGTGGCGCTCTAACCAACTGAGCTAACCGCCTGAAGAAGGCCGCATTATAGACCATGAATCGTCCGTGTCAACAGCTTTTTGCAAATTCTTTCGTTACACTGTCGGGATCGCCCAGCGGACCAACCTGCCATGAACACAGCCTGGATCATTATCGGACTCTGTTTCCTGATCCTGCTCGGCGCTGCCCTGCCGCTGTTGCATCGCGGACCGCAGCTTCCGGACAAAAACGACAAACCCCAGGATCACTGAACACAGCCCCATGGAATCACGCCTCACCGAAATCGAGATCAAACTCAGCTATACCGAAGACCTGGTCGACGAACTGAACCGCACCGTTTTCCGCCAGCAACAGCAGATCGATCTGCTGATCGGCGAACTCCGGGCATTGCGCCAGCAGGTCATGAATGCCCTGCCGGCAGAGCAGCGCAGCCTGCGGGATGAAATCCCGCCGCATTACTGATTGCCCTGCACGATGAATCCTCCCGTCACCGTTTATTACCACGCCGATTGCCTGGACGGTTTCGCGGCGGCTTACGCCGCCTGGCGGTGCTTTGGCGAAACGGCTCGCTATTGCCCGATGCACCATGGCGACGACTGGCTGGCCGACGATGTTGCTGGTCGGCAGGTCTTCATCCTCGATTTTTCGTTTCCGCCCGCTATCCTGAAGGCGATGGCAACGCAGGCGGTCCGCGTCGTGCAACTCGACCATCACGTATCGGCACGCCGGGAGTGGTCGGCTGTCCTGAACAGCAGCGAGGAGACCTCCTGCCATAACGCGCCGGATCACCCGCTGACCGTCATCTTCGACCTGACAAAATCCGGCGCCCGACTGGCCTGGGAACATTTCCATCCTGCTGAGCCCCTGCCGCGCCTGCTGGCCTGTATCGAGGACCAGGATCTGTGGCGGTTCACGCTGCTGGAAACACGGCCGCTGTGTCGCGCGCTGCGCATGGCGCCCTTTTCTTTCAACACCTGGGATGCCCTCGTGCGTACCTGCGAGGATCCGGATTCGCCAGCCTATCGCGAGTTACTCGTCGGTGGCGAAGCGATCGACCGGCAACTTCAGGCTGAAGTCAGGCGCCTGGCCGAGGGGCAACTCCCGTGCCCGGCCCGCCTGCGCGGCGAACCGATCGACGCCTTGCAGGCAGTACGCCACGGCCAGCCGGTGATTACCGACGGCGAACATTCGTGGCAGGCTGTGACAGGTCTGGCAGCCAACGCCAACCTGGTTTTTGCGTCGGAGTTGGGCAATCTGCTGGCCGCGCGAAGCGGCAGCTTCGGTCTGACCTGGCAACTGACCACCGACGGCCTGGCCAAGGTCTCCCTGCGTTCCCAAGGGAATCTCGACGTTTCGGTCATCGCCGCCCGCTATGGCGGAGGCGGCCATCGCAATGCGGCGGGTTTTCGCCTGCCGATCGGGCAGTTTCTGACCGAAGTACTCGCTATGGTGCCCAGGAAGGGACTCGAACCCCCACGTATTGCTACGCCAGAACCTAAATCTGGTGCGTCTACCAATTTCGCCACCTGGGCGAGCGGGGCGCATTCTAGCACCGACTGAAGTCATCGCCCATGTCTGTCGATCATTACGAAAATTTCCCGGTCGCCTCGTTCTTGGTTCCGGCCCGGCTCCGCCGGCCGATCGAGGTGATTTACCACTTCGCCCGCAGCGCCGACGATATTGCCGACGAGGGGGATGCAACGCCGGCACAACGCCTGGCTGCTCTCGCCGCCTATCAGGCCGAACTCGATCGCATCACACGGGGCGAGACGCCGCAATCGGCGCTTTTTGCCAGCCTGGCCGAGGTAATCGCCACCCACGCCCTGCCCATCCCGTTATTCCGCGACCTGCTCGACGCCTTTGCGCAGGACGTGGTGAAGACGCGTTATACCGACTACCCGGAACTGCTCGACTATTGTCGGCGCTCGGCCAATCCTGTCGGGCGGCTGCTGCTGCATCTGTTCGGGCAAACCGGCGACGAGCAACTGATGCAATCCGACTGTATCTGCACCGCCCTGCAGCTGATCAATTTCTGGCAAGACGTGGCCATCGACTGGCAGAAGGACCGCGTATACATCCCGCAAACTGATTTCCCGCGTTTCCGGGTCAGCGAGGCCGACATCGCAGCCAACCGCTGGTCGGCCAACTGGGCCGCCCTGATGGATTTCGAGATCGACCGGGCGATGGCGCTGATGAAGCGCGGTGCGCCGCTCGTCCATGCCTTGCCCGGCCGCATCGGTTGGGAAATTCGCCTGACCGTGCAGGGCGGTCTGCGCATTCTGGAGCGCATCCGCCAGGTGCGGGGCGATGTTTTCCACCGCCGGCCCAAGCTTGGCCCCTGGGACTGGCTGGTTCTCGCCGGGCGATCCCTTAGAATGTAGCCCCATGACTCCCGACCAGTATTGCCAGGAGAAGTGCGCCGCCAGCGGCTCCTCCTTCTATTACAGCTTCCTGTTCCTGCCGGCCGAGCGCCGGCGGGCGATCATGGCCCTTTACGCCTTCTGCCGCGAAGTGGATGACGTCGTAGACGAATGCAACGATCTGTCGGTCGCCTCGACCAAACTGGCCTGGTGGCGCCAGGAGGTCGAGCGCATCGCCGAGGGCAAGCCGCAGCATCCGGTCGGCCAGGCCTTGAAGCAGGTCGCTCCCGGCATCAACCTGCCCAAGGAGCAGTTGCTGGAAATCATCGACGGCATGGAGATGGATCTCCGGCAGGCGCGCTATCTTGATTTCAAGGGCCTGTCGCTCTACTGCTACCGCGTGGCCAGCGTCGTCGGCCTGCTCGCCGCCGAGATCTTTGGCTACCGGGACCGCCAGACGCAGAAATATGCGCACGACCTGGGCATGGCTTTCCAGCTTACCAACATCATCCGCGACATCGGCGAGGATGCCCGGCGCGGCCGCATCTATATTCCGATGGACGAACTGAAGCAGTTCAATGTGCCGGCCGCCGACATCCTGAATGGCGCGTATTCCGACAACTTCACCGCCCTGATGCAGTTCCAGTACGAGCGGGCCGAGCGTTACTACGAACAGGCCCTCGCCCAGTTGCCAGCGGTGGATCGCAAGAGTCAGCGCCCGGGACTGATCATGGCGGCGATCTATCGGACCCTGCTGGCCGAGATCAAGGACGAGAATTTCCGGGTGCTGCACCAGCGCATTTCGTTGCCGCCCGGCCGCAAGCTCTGGCTGGCGGCCAAGACCTGGATCAAGGGCTGACCCGATGCGGGTCGCCGTCATCGGAGGCGGCTGGGCTGGCATTGCTGCGGCGGTCGACCTGACCGAGGCCGGCTGCGCCGTGACACTGTTCGAAGCCGGCCGCGTGCTCGGCGGCCGGGCCCGGAGCGTCAGCCTCGATGGCCGTACCGTCGATAACGGCCAGCACATCTTGCTGGGCGCCTATCGTGACACGCTGGATCTGATGCGCCGGGTCGGCGCCGATCCCGAGCGCCTGTTCGACCGCCACCCGCTGCAGGTCGTCGATCGGACCGGCTTTCGCCTCCGACTTCCCCAACTACCGGCACCGCTGCATGTCGCCTGGGGCCTGCTGAGCAGCCCGACCATCGGCTGGCGGGAAAAACTGCGCACGGCCTGGTGGATGGCAGGCATCCAGCGTCGCGGCTTCCGTCTGGCCGAAGATACGAGCGTCGCCGACTGGCTGGATGCCGCCGGCCAGACCGGCGTGCTGCGCCGCCATTTGTGGGAACCGCTTTGTCTTGCCGCGCTGAACACGCCGGCTGCACACGCCTCGGCCCAACTGTTCGCCAACGTGCTGCGCGACAGCCTGGGCAGCCGGCGCCGGGCAGACACCGACCTGCTGCTGCCGCGCGTCGATTTTGGCCAGTTGCTCCCTGAACCGGCTGACTGCTGGCTGCGCACCCAAGGCGCCGATGTGCGGCTGGGCTGCCGGGTGGGTGAAATCGGCGCCAGCGCCGACGGCGTGCGCATCGGCGATGAATCCTTCGCCACCGTCGTGATTGCGACCGCCCCCCAGCATGCCGCCCGCCTGTGGCCGGCCACACGGCCCGACTTCGCCTTCGAGCCGATTGCGACGATCTACCTGCAATTCCCTGCCGGCACCACCCTGCCCTTCCCCCTCCTCCATCTCCTCGGCCAGCATGGGCAGTGGGTGGTCGACCGGGGCAATGGCCTGCTTGCCTGCGTGTTGAGCGGCCATGGCGCTTGGGAAGCCCTGCCCGACGAGGCGCTGGTCGCCGCCCTGCACGGTGAGCTGGGCCTCGCTGAACCCGTCCTCTGGCACAAGGTGATTCGCGAAAAGCGCGCCACATTTTCCGCCCGCCCCGGCCTGCCTCGCCCCGGCAGCCGGACGACGCACCCCCGCGTCTTTCTGGCTGGCGACTACACCTGGGCCGACTACCCGGCCACCCTTGAAGGGGCCGTGCGCAGCGGACGGCGCGCCGCCCGCAACGCGATTGCCGTTTCACAGGCGGCCTGAGACGCATCTCCCGGTACGCCGGGCCTCAATTCGGCTTACGATGACAGGGTTTCCGTCAGGAATGCGCCGATGAGACCTCCGCTGATTCGCCATTCAACCGCCGCCTCCCTCTCGGCAGCCGATGACGGCGCATTTTCCTGGGCACGGGTTGCCGAGGAACTCGGTTTGACGCCGGAAGGCCCGGTTAATATCGCCGAACGGGCAGTCGACCGCCACGCTCGCTCGGCGCACGCCGGGCGAACCGCCTTCCGTTTCCTGAACGCCGATGGCAGCCACCGGGATATCAGTTACCGCGAACTCGCCGGACTGACGGACCGCTTCGGCAATGCCTTGGCAGCGCTTGGCGTGCGCCAGGGCGACCGCGTCTTCGTGCTGTGCGGCCGCATCTGCGAGTTGTACGTTGCCGTACTCGGCGCGCTGAAGATCGGGGCCGTCGTTGCGCCGCTTTTCCCCTCTTTCGGCCCCGAGCCGATTCGCAGCCGCATCGCCCAGGCCGGCGGCACGGTGCTGGTCACCACGACCAGTCTCTACCTGCGCAAGGTGGCCGCGCTCCGCCCCGTGCTGCCCTCGCTCCAGCATGTCCTGGTGGTCGACGACCTGGGCTCCGGCCCGATGCCCGGCACCCTCGATCTGCCCACCCTGCTGCAGGCAGCGGCGGATACCCCCGCCCTGGCTCCGACCGGCCCCGAAGACCCCGCCCTGCTGCATTTCACCAGCGGCACGACCGGACAGCCCAAGGGAGCCCTGCATGTCCATGCCGCGCTCCTCACACACTATGCCTCGGCGCGGTTTGCCCTCGATCTGCGCCCGGCCGACATCTTCTGGTGCACCGCCGATCCCGGCTGGGTAACCGGCACCTCCTACGGCATCGTGGCGCCCCTGGTTGTTGGCGCAACCTGCCTTGTCGACCCGTCCGAGTTCGACCCGGCACGCTGGATCGGCATCCTTGAGCAGGAGCGGGTCAATGTCTGGTACACCGCACCAACCGCCATCCGGCTGCTGATGAAGGCCGGACCGGCATTGTTTGCCGGACGCCGTTTTCCCGACCTGCGTTTTATCGCCAGCGTTGGCGAGGCGCTCAACCCGGAGGCGGTCAGGTGGGGGCAAGCAATGCTCGGCCGACCGATCCATGACACCTGGTGGCAGAGCGAAACGGGCGGCATCATGATTGCCAACACGGCCACCCGGCCCGTCAAGCCCGGCTCGATGGGCCGCCCCCTGCCGGGAATCCGCGCCCACGTCGTCCGGCATGTCGAGGGGGAACCGGTATCGCGGATCGAAACACCGGACACGGTCGGCGAACTGGCGCTGGAAACCGGCTGGCCCGCGATGTTTCGGGCCTATCTCGGCCAGCCCGAACGCTACCGCGCCTGTTTTGCCGGCACGCTCTACCTGACCGGCGACCTGGTGCGGCGCGATGCCGATGGCGACTACTGGTTTGTCGGCCGCAGCGACGAGGTGATCAAGTCGTCCGGCCACCTGATCGGCGCCAGCGAGGTGGAAAGCGTGCTGATGGAGCACCCGGCCGTCGCCGAAGCAGGCGTCATCGGCAAGCCGGACGCCCTGGCCGGCGAGGTGGTCAAGGCCTTCGTCGTGCTCAGGGATGGCAACGCGCCGGACGATGCGCTGAACCAGGCCTTGCTGGCGCATGCCCGGCTACGTCTCGGTGCAGCGGTGGCGCCCAAGGAAATTGCATTCGTATCAGCGCTGCCACATACTCGAAGCGGAAAAATCATGCGCCGGCTGCTCAAGTCCCGGGAAGTCGGCCTGCCCGAGGGCGATACCTCGACGCTGGCGCAGGGGGAAGAAAAATGAGTCAACAGCAAGAACGAATCCGTACGGAGGTACTGGCCATCGTCAAACGGCTGGCGCCGGAAGTCGATCCGGTGCGGATCATTCCCGACAAGCCGTTGCGCACCCAGATCGACCTTGATTCGATGGACTGGCTCAACGTGCTGGCCAGCATCCACGAGAAGCTGGGTGTGAATATCCCGGAAACCGACTACGGCAAGGTCGTCACGCTCGACGGCATCGTGGCCTATCTGGTCGAACGTCTGCCGGAGTAAGCCATGGCCGACTACCCTGCCGAACTGGTCCGCCAGCGTTGTCTGTTCGACGGCACCCCGGTCACCATCCGGCCGATCCGGGCCGAAGACGCCGCCATGGAGCAGGATTTCGTCCAGCACCTTTCCGCCGATTCGCGCTACAAGCGCTTCATGTCCACGCTGAAGGAACTACCGCCTGGCAAGCTGAAATACCTGACCGAGATCGATTACGTCCGCCATCTGGCACTGGTAGCGATCATCGAGCAGGACGGACGGCCAGTCGAAATCGGCGTGGCACGCTATGTTGCCGGGCCGTCTGGCGACGACTGCGAATTCGCCATCGCCATCGACGATGCCTGGCAGGGCAGCGGCGTCGCCGGCATCCTGATGCTGTCGCTGATCGACGCGGCCCGGGCGCGTGGCCTGCGCAGGATGGAGGCCTTCATCCTCGCCTCCAATGACAAGATGATCAAGTTCGCCCGTCAGTTGGGGTTCGAGGTCCGTCGCGACACCGAGGACCCCGGCATGATGCATGCCGTGCGCTCGCTCTAGCGGCGCCCCGCCCTCGCCTTCGGGTTGCCTCCCCGCCGTTTGACCGCCAGGGTGACCAGAAAGGGGAAATCGCAATCGGCCGACCGGGTGACCCGAAACACCGGCCCCAGTTCACGCACAACCCAGGCGGCCAATGCATCGACATCCACTGCTTCGCAGCGCAGATCGGCAATCAGGACATCCCCATCGCCATACACCGGGTAGTCGGAACACCCGCTCGGCTTGATGGGCTGGTCATGGATCCGGCACGCATGCTGCGCTTCGTCGTAGGCCGGACAGACTTTACGGTGGGCGAAATACAGCCCGTCAGCCGCCCGAATCTCGTCCGGCCCCTTACCCGACGCCAGCCGTCGGTCAAAGGCGCTTCGCGGCTCGTTCAGTCGCCACAACACCTTCACCTGCTGCCAGTTCAGTTCGAGGACATGGGTATCGAGCCGGCAGCACGGTTTGACGCACACCGCGCAATGCGGGATGACATGCGCCCGCTGATAGGCATCGGCCGCAGCCTGCAGGCGTGTTGCCAGGCTCTGGCGGGCAGTCGGCACGCTCACGCCCGGCCCGGCAAAAACGAAACGGCTAGATGCGTAAACGGCAGCATGGACAATGTTTTCACCAAAAAATGAAGCGGCCGCCAGTATAGCGGGCTTGGCCGCGCGGCACATGCCGACTACCCGACCGGCACCACCGGCTCGCCGGCGAGTCGCCCGGACTGGATGCGGAGCATGCGCCCGCAGCGGGCAGCGATCGCTTCGTCGTGGGTGACCAGCAGCAGGGTCGTTCCCTGTTTCGCATTGAGCTCGAACATCAGCTCG
>OFCW01000358.1_pt1 | contig 10947 bp, 10 predicted proteins | sample 1520951 | NCBI WGS metagenome assembly OFCW01 (sample SAMEA4349680, study PRJEB24078) | microbial mat metagenome | biome: Terrestrial Biome; feature: Habitat; material: Microbial Mat | place: India | collected 2012-06-12 | depth 10 m | reverse complement strand
TGAAGCGGCACATGTCCTGCTTTTCCTCGACGTTCATGCCGGCCATCGGCTCGTCCAGCAGCAGAATCTCGGGTTCCGCCGCGAGCGCGCGCCCGAGCTCGACGCGCTTTTGCAGGCCATAGGGCAGGCGCGACACCGGCGTCTTGCGGATGTGCTGGATTTCGAGGAAGTCGATGATCTCCTCCACCTTTTTGCGGTGCGCGATCTCCTCCTTCTGCGCCGGCCCCCAGTACAGCGCCTGCAGCAGGAAGTTGGTCTGCATCTTCAGGTTGCGGCCGGTCATGATGTTGTCGAGCACCGACATGCCCTTGAACAGCGCGATGTTTTGGAAGGTGCGCGCGATGCCGCTTTTGGCCGCCTCGTAGGTGTTCATGTCGTGCCGGTGCTCGCCGCGATAGATGATCTCGCCTTCCTGCGGCCGGTACACGCCGTTGATCACGTTGAGCATCGAGCTTTTTCCCGCGCCGTTGGGGCCGATGATGGCGCGGATCTCGTGCTCGCGCACGTTGAAGGAAATGTCGGTCAGCGCCTTGACGCCGCCGAACGACAGCGAGATGTTCCGCAAGTCCAGGATCACCTCGCCGATGTTGCGATTGCCATGCATGTCAGGCCGCCTTTTTCAGAGTGGAATAGGTTTTCACGTCGACGATGCGCAGGTCGGCCGCGACCTTGCCCTGGCGGCCGTCCTCGAACTTCACCTGCGTCTCGATGTACTGCGAGATGCGGCCCGCGTACAGCGCATCGATCAGCACCTTGTACTTCTCGGCGATGAAGCGCCGGCGCACCTTGCGCGTGCGGGTCAGCTCGTCGTCGTCCGGATCGAGTTCCTTGTGCAGCACCAGGAAGCGGTGGATCTGCGTGCCGGCCATCAGCGCCTCGCTGGCAAGGTCGGCATTGACCTTTTCCACGCATTCCGCGATCAGCTCGTAGACCTCCGGCTTGCCGGCCAAATCGGTGTAGCCGGAGTAGGGGATGCCGCGCCGCTCGGCCCAGTTGCCGACCGCTTCCATGTCGATGTTGATGAAGGCGCACACGCGGTCGCGCTCGTGGCCAAAGGCGACCGCCTCCTTGATGAAGGGGAAGAACTTCAGCTTGTTCTCGATGTAGTTCGGCGCGAACATCTCGCCGCTGGTCATCTTGCCCACGTCGGCGGCGCGGTCGATGATCTTCAGGTGGCCTTCCTCGTCGAAGATGCCGGCGTCGCCGGTATGGAAGTAGCCGTGTTCGTCGATCACCTCGGCGGTCGCATCGGGCCGCTTGTAGTATTCCTTGAGCATCGCGGCGGATTTGACCAGCACCTCGCCGTTGGGCGCCAGCTTCACTTCGACGCCGGGCGCGGGCAGGCCGACGGAATCGAACTTGATGTTGCCGTCCGGTTGCAGGCACACATAGGCGCAGGTTTCGGTCGAGCCGTACAGCTGCTTCAGGTTGACGCCGATCGAGCGGTAGAAGCGGAACAGGTCGGGGCCGATCGCCGCGCCCGCGGTGTAGGCCACGCGCACGCGGGATAAGCCGAGCACGTTCTTCAGCGGCCCGTACACCAGCAGATTGCCGAGCGCATAGCGGAGGCGGTCCGTCAGCCCGACCGGCTTGCCGTCCAGGATGTCCGAGCCCACGCGGCGCGCCACTTCCATGAAGTGATGGAACATCTTGCGCTTGATGGCGCCGGCGTCCTCCATGCGGATCATCACCGTGGTCAGCATGTTCTCGAACACGCGCGGCGGCGCGAAGTAATAGGTCGGGCCGATCTCGCGCAGGTCGGTCAAAACCGTGTCGCCGGATTCCGGGCAGTTGATGGTGAAGCCCGCCACCAGCGCCTGCGCATACGAGAACAGGTGGTCGCCGACCCACGCCATCGGCAGGTAGGACAGGATGTCTTCCCGTTCGGTCAGCTTGTCGAAGCCGACGCCGCCGGTGGCCGCCGCCATGAACGAGCCGTGCGTCTGGCACACGCCCTTGGGCTTGCCGGTGGTGCCCGAGGTGTACAGCATCACCGCGACATCGTCGCTGCGGCCGGCATTGACCTCGTTCATGAAAAAGCCCGGATGCGCCTGGTCGAACTGGCGGCCGAGCTGCTGCACCTGCTCGTACGACGCCAGCTCCGGCTGCGTGTAATGGCGCATGCCGCGCGGATCGTCGTAGATGATGTGCGAGATACGGTTGACGCGCTGCTTGATCTCGAACAGCTTGTCGACCTGCTCCTGGTCCTCGACCACGGCGAAATCGATTTCGGCGTCGTCCAGCACATAGGCCATGTCGGCCGCCGGCGCGTCCTGGTACAGCGGCACCGCCACGCCGCCCAGACACTGCGCGGCGGCCATCGCCCAGTACAGGCGCGGCCGGTTGTCGCCCACGATCGCCAGGTTCATGCCGCGCTTGAAGCCCAGCGCCGCCAGCCCGCAGGCCAGCGCGCGCACTTCGTCGGCGACCTGCGCCCAGTTCCAGGTTTGCCAGATGCCGAGGTCCTTCTCGCGGAAGGCCGGGCGCCCGCCGCGCACGCGCGCATGCTGCAGCAGCATGCGCGGAAAGGTCGTCTCGCCCGCGCTATTGATGTGTTCTGCCATCGTCCCACTCTCTCTTAACAGGGTCTAACCGTCTTGAAGGGGCGGAGCAGGTGCAGCCGTGCCGGCGCGCCGCAGGTGTATGCGCGGCAAGCAGATCGGCTTACAATGTCTCCGTAGTTCTATTTATTGTCAGCATACTAGAAAGTTTTACTCCGGATTGCTGTCATCTGGCTGACAATCTCTTTCAATCGCAGACTTTCGCTGATGCGTTGCACAATGACCCAACCCAAGACCTCCCTGAGCACGGTGCTGCGGCAGACGATCTGGGCCCGTCACCTGACTGCGGAGCAGATGGCGCGCGTGGAAGCGGATACCTTCGAGCAGTTCGTCCCCAAGGGTGGCTACGTGTGCCGCAAGGGCGAGCAGGTCGATGCCTGGATCGGCGTGATCGACGGCCTGGTCAAGATGAACAACCTGTCGCCGGAAGGGAAGTCGGTCACCTTCACCGGCGTGCCGGCCGGCGGCTGGTTCGGCGAAGGCACGCTCTTAAAGCAGGAGGCGCGCAAGTACGACGTGGTGGCGCTGCGCGATTCGCGCATCGCGCGCATGCCGGCCAAGACCTTCATGTGGCTGCTCGATACCAGCTTGCCATTCAATAAATTCCTGTTGATGCAGCTCAATGAACGCCTCGGCCAGTTCATCGGCATGGTCGAGTTCGACCGCCTGCTCGATGTCGATGCGCGCGTGGCGCGCTGCCTGGCCGCGCTGTTCAACACCCACCTGTACCCCGGCACCGACACGCTCTTGCAGATCTCGCAGGAAGAGATCGGCTTTCTGTCGGGCGCGTCGCGCCAGCGCGCCAACCAGGCGCTGCAGGTGCTGGAGCGCGCCGGCTTGCTGAAGGTCGATTACGGCGGCATCCAGATCCTCGACCTGGACGGGCTGCGCCGCTTCAGCAATTGATATCGACCACGATCAACCAGGGCCTTTGAAACAACCGTGTTACTGACCAATCTCCTCTCCGACCTGCCCTCCCGCGAATTGCTGGCCGCCTTCTGGTCGGGCCAGGTGGTGGCGACCAATCTGCTGGTGTTCTTCAGCCTGTTCGGCGCGCTGCTTTTGGGGCTGATCGTCGGTTACGAGCGCGCCTATCACGGCCGCGCGGCCGGCATGCGCACCTACGGGCTGGTGTGCATGGCGTCGGCCGCGCTGACCGTGATCGGCGGCTATCCGGGCGACTGGTATGGCGGGCAGGTCGCCGTCGGGCTGGGCGCCGACCCGACCCGCGTCATCCAGGGCATCGTCACCGGCATCGGCTTCCTCGGCGCCGGCGTGATCATGAAAGAGGGCTTCAACATCAGCGGCCTGACCACCGCCGCGTCGATCTGGGCGGCGTCGGTGATCGGCGTGCTGGTGGGCGTGGGCTTCTACCTGTCGGCGATGCTGCTGGCGCTGATGTCGGCCATCTGCATGATCGGCGTGCCCAAGCTGTCGAGCCGGCTGCCGTCGCGCCAGGCGATCGCGATCGTGCTGCGCTTCAAGCCGGGCTTCTCGCCCACCGAAGAGCGGCTGCGCGAGGCGGCGATCAAGCGCGGCTACGAGATCGCCGGCGGCTCCATCGCGATTTCCGCGCAGAACGGCAAGACCGAATGGCATTTCGTCGCCGTGGCCTTCGACAAGAACAGCGGCGCGCCGATTTCCGAACTGGCGCGCGAGCTGGGGCAGGTGGAGGGGGTGGAAGGGTTTAATTTGTCGCACGCGCGGAATTAGGGCGATGCCCCCTCTCCCGCAGGCGGGAGAGGGGCGCCCGGCGTAGGGGCGCCCGGCTAGGGGCACTTGGCATAGGGGTGTATTCACCCCGCCAATCCGATCCCCGTCTGCTCGTCGCGCGTGCCGCGCACGCCGCCGCTGAAGCGCTGGAACAGCACGTCGACGATCTTCTGGTTAAACGCCGGAAGATCGGCCGGCTTGCGGCTGGAGACGAGATTGCCGTCCACGACCACTTCCTGATCGACCCAGTTGCCGCCGGCATTGCGGATGTCGTCCTGCAGCGTCGGCCAGCTCGTCAGCGTGCGGCCTTCGACCAGTCCGGCAGACACCAAAAGCCAGGGCCCGTGGCAGATGACGAAGATCGGCTTGCCGTCCTCTTCCATTTGCTGCACGAAGCGTTGCGCCTCGGGAATCATGCGCAGCTGGTCGCTGTTGATCACGCCGCCCGGCAGCAGCACGGCGTCGAAATCCTTCGGATCGGCTTCGCCGAAGGTGAGGTCGACATCGAACTGGTCGCCCTTGTCGTGGTGGTGGTAGCCCTGCACCTTGCCGTGCTGGCTGGAGATGACCTTGGTCAGCGCGCCTTGCTGCTCCAGCGCCGCACGCGGCGCGGTGAATTCCGCCTGCTCGAAGCCGTTGGTGACCAGGATCGCGATGTTCATGCCGTTGAGTGTGGTATCCATGCTCGCCTTCCCATCAAAAAGGAATAAGGTCTGCTTGGAGTTGGCGAATTGATACTAAGTTCTAGGCATTTCGTCGAATCGACAGCCGCATGATGCCGGATTTACAATGGCCGCTGCGCGCAATCCAGTCTTTGCCCTATTCATGAAACCCAGCACCGACCACATCACCGGACTCATCCTCGCCGGCGGGCGCGGTTCGCGCATGGGCAGCGTGGACAAGGGCTTGCAGCCCTTGCGCGGCGTGCCCATGGTGAAACATGTGATCGATCGCCTGGCGCCCCAGGTCGGCGCGGTGATGATCAATGCCAACCAGAACCTGGCGCGCTACCGGGCGTTCGGCCTGCCGGTGTGGCCGGACGCGTTGTCCGGCTACGCCGGGCCGCTGGCCGGCTTGCAGGCCGGGCTGATGCATTGCGCCACCGACTGCCTGGTGACGGCGCCGTGCGATTCGCCCTTCCTGCCGCACGACCTGGTCGCGCGCCTGGGCGAGGCGCTGGCCGCGTCCGGCGCCGAGCTGGCGGTGGCCGCGACCGAGGAAGACGGCGAGCGCCGGCTGCATCCGGTGTTCTGCCTGCTGCGGGTGTCGCTTCTGCCCAGCCTGTCCGCCTACCTGCAGGACGGCGGGCGCCGGTTCGAAACCTGGTGCCGCGCGCGCAATTTCGTCGAAGTTCCATTCCCCGACCCGGCCGCTTTCAGCAACATCAATACGCTGGAAGAATTGCGCCGCCATCAATCCTGACGCCATGACGCCCACTGCCGACCTGTCCCGCATCACCAGCTGCCTGTCCGATTACGACCCGAATGCGTTGTCTGTCGCGCAAGCGCAGCGCATCATCCGCGAATTCGTCACGCCCGTTGCCGCCGTCGAAAAGCTGGCGCTGCGCAGCGCCCTGGACCGCGTGCTGGCCGCGGACCTGATGTCGCCGATCGACGTGCCGCCGCACGACAATTCGGCGATGGACGGCTATGCGCTGCGCGGCGCCGATCTGCAGCCGGACCAAGCGGTGACGCTGAGGGTCGCCGCCACCGTGCTGGCCGGCGACGGCTTTGCCGGCACGCTGCAAGCCGGGGAATGCGTGCGCATCATGACCGGCGCGCCGATGCCGGCCGGTTGCGACACGGTGGTGCCGCAGGAACTGGTGCAGGCGGACCATGGGGCAGCGGCGGGCGCGACGGTGACGATTGCGCCGGGCGTCGTCAAACCCGGCGACCACCGCCGCCGCCGCGGCGAAGACCTGCAGGCCGGCAAGCCCGCGCTGCGGCGCGGCAAGATCCTGCGCCCGGCCGACCTCGGCCTGATCGCGTCGCTCGGCATCGCCGAAGTGCCGGTGGTGCGCCGGCTGCGCGTGGCCTTCTTTTCCACCGGCGACGAGCTGCGCTCCATCGGCGAGCCGCTCGATCCCGGCTGCATCTACGACAGCAACCGCTACACGCTGTACGGCATGCTCAAGCGGCTCGGCTGCGATCTCATCGACATGGGCGTGGTCAAGGATCGGCCGGAGGCGATCGAGGCGGCATTTCGCAGCGCCTGCGAAAACGCCGATGCCGTCATCACCTCCGGCGGGGTATCGGTCGGCGAGGCCGACTACACCCGGCAGATGCTGGCGCGGCTGGGCGAGGTGGCGTTCTGGAAAATCGCGATCCGCCCGGGGCGGCCGATGGCGTTCGGCCGCATTGCCTCCAACGGCAAAAGCGCCGTCCTGTTCGGCCTGCCGGGCAATCCGGTGGCGGTGATGGTGGCGTTCTACTTCTTCGCGCGCGACGCGCTGCTGCGCATGATGGGCGTGGAAAGCGCGCCGCTGCCGCTGATGCGCGCCATTTCGGCCAGCTCCGTGCGCAAGAAGCCCGGCCGCACCGAATACCAGCGCGGCATCCTGGCGGCCGAAAACGGCCAGCTCACGGTCCGCCTTACCGGGTCGCAAGGATCGGGCATCCTGCGCTCGATGTCGGAAGCGAACTGCATGGTGGTGCTGCACCACGACCAAGGCGCGGTCAACGCCGGCGACGCGGTCGATGTGCTGCCGTTCGAAGGCTTGCTCTGAGTTCGGCGTTCAGACGCGACGGGCGGCAGCGAGCCGCCCTTTTTCTTTTCCGGTGTTAACTTCCGGTATCAATCCTGTCACATTAAACGCCTGAGCGATCGGAACAGCCTGCCTGCCCATCTTGTCAAATGGCTCTCTCGGGATGAATTGCGTTGTGCGAAGCGATCCCCGCTATCTCAAGCAGACTAGGATGATCAAGACGGAACACAGGCAATTCCTCGAAGTCGCGCTCGAAAGCGACAGTGCGACGGCAATGGAAGAAATCAAGGCCAGCCCCAGCAAATTTCCGGCGTTGCCGCCGGATGCGATGGTGATCATCCCGCTGCGGTACACGGTGCTGTTCCCGGGCATGATCGTGCCGATCAGTGTCGGACGCGAAAGTTCGATTGCGGCAGCGCAAGAGGCGGTGCGCGCCGAGCGCCCGGTCGGCCTGCTGCTGCAGCACGACTCCGAGGACGACGCCCCCAGCGCCGACCAGATCCACCACATCGGCACCGCCGCCAACATCCTGCGTTACCTGACCTCGCAGGACAGCGGCCACTACATCGTCTGCCAGGGCGAGCGGCGCATCCGCGCGCTGGAGTTTCTCGAAGGCTATCCCTTCCATGTGGCGCGCGTCGAATACCTGGAAGACGAGGACGAGCAGGGGCACGATATCCAGGCGCGCCTGCTGCAGCTCAAGCTGCGCACCGCCGAGATCATCGAGCTGCTGCCGCAGGCGCCGGCCGAACTGGTGAGCGCGACCCAGAACATCGCCTCGGCCGCCGCCCTGGCCGACTTCGTCACCGGGCTGATGGACCTGCCGCTGCAGCAGAAGCAGGAAGTGCTGGAAACCCGCAGCCTGCAGGCGCGGCTCGACAAGGTGCTGCAATTTCTGGCCGAACGCATCGAGGTGCTGAAGCTGTCGCATGAAATCAACGAGCAGACCAAGGAACGCATGGACGACCGCCAGCGCGAATTCCTGCTGCGCGAACAGCTGAAAACCATCCAGCAGGAACTCGGCGAAGCGGCCGACAGCACGGCCGACATCGAAAAGCTCAAGGCCGCCATCCTCAAGGCCGGCATGCCGCCCGAGGTCGAGGCGCACACGCGCAAGGAACTGCTGCGCCTGGAGCGCATGCCGGAAGCATCGACCGAATATTCGATGCTCAGCGCCTATCTCGAATGGATGACGGAATTGCCGTGGTCGGCGCATAGCGAGGAGCATATCGACATCGGGGCCGCGCGCCGCATCCTCGACGAAGACCATTTCGGCTTGCCCAAGGTCAAGCGCCGCATCCTCGAATACCTCGCCGTGCGCAAGCTCAACCCGGACGGCAAGAGCCCGATCCTGTGCTTCGTCGGCCCGCCCGGCGTGGGCAAGACCTCGCTCGGCCAGAGCATCGCGCGCGCCGTCGGCCGCAAGTTCGTGCGCGTGGCGCTGGGCGGCACGCATGACGAGGCGGAAATCCGCGGCCACCGCCGCACCTACATCGGCGCCTTGCCGGGCAACATCATCCAGGCGCTGCGCAAGGCCGGCGCGAAGAACTGCGTGCTGATGCTCGACGAACTCGACAAGCTCGGTTCCGGCATGCATGGCGACCCGGCGGCGGCGCTCCTGGAAGTGCTCGATCCCGAGCAGAACGCTTCCTTCCGGGATAACTACCTCGGCCAGCCGTTCGACTTGTCCAAGGTCATGTTCATCGGCACCGCCAACATGCTCGACACCATCCCCGCGCCTTTGCTCGATCGCATGGAAGTGCTGCGCCTGCCGGGCTACACTGAGGAAGAAAAAGCGCAGATCGCGCGCCGCTACCTGATCCCGCGGCAACTCGCGGCGGACGGGCTGAGCGGGCAGCAATGCAGCATCGACGATGCCGCGATCCACGCGATCATCCGCGACTACACGCGCGAAGCCGGCGTGCGCAACCTCGAACGCGAGATCGGCGCCGTCTTCCGCCATGTCGCGATGGGCATCGCCGAAGGCTCCGCGCAGCAGGTGCATATCGGCGTGAATGACTTGCCGGAAATCCTCGGACCGAAAAAGTTCGAGAGCGAGCTGGCGCTGCCGGCCAGCCTGCCGGGCGTGGCCACCGGCCTGGCGTGGACGCCGAGCGGCGGCGACATCCTGTTCATCGAGGCGACCGGGACGCCGGGCAAGGGCAAGCTGATTCTGACCGGCAAGCTGGGCGACATCATGAAGGAAAGCGCGCAGGCCGCGCACACGCTGGTCAAGGCGCACTGCGCCGAACTCGGCATGCAGGCCGCGGTCTTCGACAAGACCGACATCCACGTGCACGTGCCGGCCGGCGCGATGCCCAAGGACGGCCCCAGCGCCGGCGTGGCAATCCATGTCGCGCTGTGCTCGCTGATGACGCAGCGGCCGGTCGCCAGGGATTGCGCGATGACCGGCGAGATCAGCCTGCGCGGGCTGGTGCTGCCGGTCGGCGGCATCAAGGAAAAGGTGCTGGCCGCGCTGCAGGCCGGCATCAAGCGGGTGCTGCTACCCGCGCGCAACAAGAGCGAGCTGGATGAGATTCCGGAGGAAGCGCGCCGCGCGCTGCAGTTCGTCTGGCTGGAAACGGTCGACGACGCCTTGCGCGCAGCGATCGGCGCATTACCCATTCAACATTGAACGGAGCGACGCATGAACAAGGCACTCGACATCTTCAGGGAAGCATTGTGGCAGTTGACCGAGGACCAGCCGCGGCAACATCCGACGCCGGCGTTTCCCGCCACCCCCTGGAATTCCTTCTTCACCTTCCGCTATTGCCGTACCGAAGTTTCGGCGCGCGGCGAAAACGCCCATGTGCAGCGGCGCGAGACGCGCTTCGAGGACGGCAGGTTCGTCACCGAGGAATGCGAAGGCACCGTCGGCCGCGACGCCTACGAGCGCATGGTGGCGCAGACGCAGCAGGTGTTCATCGAGCAGATGAACCAGGCGATGAAGATGTTTTATCTGCCGTTCGGAATGTCCCGCCGGCCGCCGGAGGAGTAGACGAGATCGTTTTTTCTCCCCTTCCATTCGATCCCGACGCCCCTCTCCCGCAGGCGGAAGAGGGGCCGTGGGCGCGGGCGCTTGTAAGAGCATTTGTGGCTTGTAAGAGCATTGGTGTTGTATGAGCATTTGTTGGTATGAGCATTTGTGTTCAATGATCGAAAATCGCCAAAGAGGCTATCCATAAGTCTCAACCTCAAACCTCCCCTCCCGCGCCCACACCCGGAACAATTCATCAAACCCCTCATCCACCGCCGGCCGCTGCAGCCGCTTCAAGGTCCCGAACAACCCCGCCGCCGGCACCCGCTGCCGTTCGCCGCGTCCCTGATTGCGCTCCCAGCACAGCGCCGGCTCCGGCTCGAAGAAATGCCCGACCACCCGGAATTTCGCCTCGCGCGCCGCCGCGATGTAGCGCGCCCGCTCGATTTGCGTCGGATTGGTGTTGTCGACCACGAAGCGCTGCCGCGACGACAGGCAGGCCTGCATGAACAGATATTCGCGATGGCGCGTGCGCAGCAGGTCCATGCTGATGCGCACATGCGTGTCGAAAAAGCGTTCCAAATAAAAGCTGGTCTTGCCGGACGCCTGGATGCCGGTGAAGAGGATCATTTCCATGGTGGCGGATCAAGCAGGTAGTTCGCGGTTAAACGAAGCAAGGCGATCAGCGGGCCTCGCCATCGGCGTTGTACAAGGAGCATGAGAATCGGCTTGCTGGTTTTTGCGGATTTGTTAATACTGTGCGCGTAGGCGGCTGATTGCTGAAAAACGCAGGTGTGAAGCGACGTTCGGTCAAGTTTTAAAAAATGGATATGAAGAGGCCCTTACTATTGGAAGCGCTCTTGTGGTTTATTCCGATGTACTGGAGGCCTAACAGGCTGTTGAAAAACGTCGCGAGCGGGCCGAGATTGAGCGGGGTCGCCGAGCCCGAGGAGCGCCCCCTTGCCGGGCGCGCCAAGGCTGGCAAGCCTTGG
>OFCW01000357.1_pt1 | contig 10978 bp, 8 predicted proteins | sample 1520951 | NCBI WGS metagenome assembly OFCW01 (sample SAMEA4349680, study PRJEB24078) | microbial mat metagenome | biome: Terrestrial Biome; feature: Habitat; material: Microbial Mat | place: India | collected 2012-06-12 | depth 10 m | reverse complement strand
CTGTATTAGAGCGCCTTTCCGGCGGTTCCGCCGACCTCTTTGTGAAATTTCAGGGTTAGACCACGATTAGATTATCGAGGGCTTTCCGGGCGTCGCCAAGCGGATAATGAAAAGATACCGAGTCGAATCATGGTGTTATAGATTCGTGCAATCGTTTGCATACAATGTGGCGGGCTGGCATGAGTTGGCTGCTCGACATGGTTGAGCGCGGAGACAAAACGGGGACACTTGAAATTGTCCCCAAGGCATTAAGCCTGTGCAGCAGCAGGTTATTAGACCCGACCTCGGAAAGAAAAACCCCGCCAATCGTTTGATTTTGCGGGGTTTTTTTGCATCTTGGCGGAGAGGGCGGGATTCGAACCCGCGGTAGGCTATTAACCTACACACGCTTTCCAGGCGTGCGACTTAAACCGCTCATCCACCTCTCCGCGAAGCCGCGCATTGTAGCAGATTGAGGCGAATGGTCAAATAAACTTTCGCAAATGTGCGAGACCAAGCCAGAGCAGGAAGAGAAGGATAAAACAGACAAGGCCGATCGTCCTGCCGCTGGCGCCCACCATCGCAAGCGCGACGACGCGTCTTGGCGGACGGGTGATCAGGTCGAAAAGTTGATAGATCCGGTTGCTTTCTCGCCGCCGTCCGGCCAAGACAAAAAGAGCCCCCTGCCCGATCAGGCACAGTCCGAGCATTTCGATGACAGCGCGCAGGGCGCTGATCAGGAACAGCGTCATCTGCCCTATTCCTCCCCGAGGCCGAACTCCCGGTCGATTTTCTTCATGCAGCGGTTGTACCACCAGATGATGAGCAGGAAAATGACCAGCCCCCCTTGGGCCGCCATGTAGAAACCGAGCGGAAAGCCGAAAAAGACAATCTGGTTGATTTCCCGCGCGAACCACGTCGCACCGAAGGTGACGCACATCCAAATGAATAGCAGACCAAAAGTCAGGCGGCGGGTTTTGCACCAATAGGCTTGCGGATCGCGATTCATGGCAATGGCCTGTTCGACATGCGGATACGCTCAAGGAAAGCGGCGCTCCCCGGTTCCGGCTGGGTGGCCAGGGAAACGACGATGATCGTGACGAAACCGGCAGCCACCCCGAAGACACCGGCCGAGGTAGCCTGCACATTGAACCATGGCTCCATCCGGAAACCGCTGAGGCCCAGCCAGGGAATGCTGTCGAACTCGACGCGCAGGATGTAGTAGAGCGACAGGCTGACACCGACCAGCATGCCGGCCAGGGCGCCGGCCCGGGTCGCCCGCTGCCAGAAAATGCCCAGCACCAGGGCCGGGAAGAATGCCGAGCCGGCAATCGAGAAGGCCCAGGCGACCATGGAGAGGATGGTGCCCGGCTTTTGCGCGGCGACGGTCGCCGCCAGCACCGCCACCACCAGCAGCAAGGATTTGGAAATAACCAACCGGAACTGGGTCGAGGCATCCGGCCGGATGATGCGGTAGTAAACGTCGTGCGACAGGGCGCTGGTAATGGTCAACAACAGGCCATCGGCCGTCGAGAGCGCTGCCGCCAGGCCGCCGGCGGCCACCAGGCCGGAAACGACGTAAGGCATGCCGGCGATTTCCGGCGTCGCCAGCACGATCACATCGGGATTCAGCGACAGTTCGGCCAGTTGCAGCACGCCGTCGTGATTGATGTCTTCAATGCTGACCAGCCCCACCTTGGCCCAGGCCGTCACCCACCCCGGAAGCTTGGCGATCGGAATATCGGCCAGGTGCGACAGCACTTCGTACTTGGCGAAGACTGCGTAGGCCGGTGCGGTAACGTAGAGCAGCAGGATGAAGAGCAAGGACCAGAAGACCGATTCACGCGCCTCATGAACCGTTGGTGTTGTGTAGTAGCGAACCAGGACGTGCGGCAAGGCCGCTGTGCCGACCGTCAGGCAGAAGATCAGCGCCAGGAAGTTGATGCGCAGGGTGTTGCGTTCCTCCTCGGTCTCCCCGGGAAAAGCCTCGGCATGATGCACTGGTTGCCGGCTGCGCTCGACCGCCGAGAACATCGCGGCCTCCCAGCGCGCCTTGGCCTGTTCCGGGTCGTGCGGCAATTCGCGGCGCTGGCGTTCGAGCGCCACGATGTCTCGCATCTGGACATCGCTCGCCTTGAGCTGGTTGATCTGCGACGAGAGCATCTCGCGTTCATGGCTGAGCGACTGCGGCAACTGCATGATCTTCTGGGCATAGGTATCGGCCCGCTCGCGGAACAGCTGGCGCACCTCCCTCTCGGCTGGCGCATCGAACAAGCGGTTTTCGAGCTGGCCGACCCTTTGCAACACCTCGCCATAGACCAGCTGCGGCACCGGATTGCCGGTCACGTTGTAGGACAGGATGGCGACCGGCGTGATGTAGGCGACGATCAGGATCAGGTACTGGGCCACCTGCGTCCAGGTCACCGCGCGCATGCCGCCCAGGAAGGAACAGACCAGGATGCCGGCGAGGCCGACGAAAACGCCGATCTCGAACTGCAGGCTGACGAAGCGGCTGGTGATGACCCCGACACCATAGATCTGGGCAACGACGTAGACGAAAGACGCCAGAATGGCCGCCGCCACGGCAACCAGCCGGATGGCATTGCCGCCATAGCGGGCACCGAGGAAATCCGGAATGGTATATTGCTCGCAGCGCCGCAGGTAGGGGGCCAGCAGCAGGGCAACCAGCACGAAGCCGCCGGTCCAGCCGATGACGTAGGCCAACCCCTGAAAACCCGACAGGTAGAGCGTTCCAGCCAGGCCGATGAAGGAGGCGGCGCTCATCCAGTCGGCGCCGGTCGCCATGCCGTTGAAGAACGCCGGTACACGGCGGCCGGCGACGTAGTATTCCGAAACATCGGAGGTACGGCTGATGATGCCGATCCCGGCGTACATCGAGATGGTGAAAATCAGGAAGGCGTAGCCCACCCAGCGCGGCGGCATGCCATGCTGCTCAAGCACGGCCAGCGCACCGATGAAAGCGAGGAAACCACCCGTATAAATCAGGTAGTAACGCTGCAGGCGGCTCAACGACCTGAACATCCGGCAGCGATCAGTGGGTGCGACGCAGGAAGCTGCTGGCCCGCGATTCGTCGATCAGGCGGGCGGCGGTATCGATCTGCTTGCCAACGGCTCGCACCAGCAACATCTGGAAGATGCGTCCAAGCAGTAGGGTGTTGGCCATTGCGTCACGCCGCCCTTCCTCTCCCGCCAGCCCCAGGACTTCGACCCACTGGTCGAGCGGCATCACGGTGTGCGCCTTGTCTTCGAACATGGCCGGCATCAGCCAGGCGAGATCCACCCACGGCGGCTGGAAATCGAGGCCCAGACGCTCCTTGTAGGCACGCTGCAGGAAGCCGCCGACATACGGAACGTGATAGGTCACCAGCGGCGCCTTGGCTGCGAACAGCAGAAAGGCCATCAACTGCCGGTCGACCGCTGCGCCCTCGCCGTCGCGCGAGGAAAAATCGACATAGAAACTGTCGTCCGGCTGGATAGCCCCCTGCCAGATGCTGCTCGCCGCGATGCCGAGCAAGCTATCCTTGTCCGGATCGAGGCCGCTACTGACGATGTCGACCACCACGTAGCGGGTATGGAAATGCAGATCGCTCAGGTCCGGCGGCGGGCTGTTGCGCCAAGCCTCCAGTGAGGCCCGCACATCATCGGGCAGACCGGCCGGCGCACCGGCACGAAAAAGGAGTTTCTTCAGGCTGCGCATGGTCAGTTCACCTGGTAATCCAGCTTCAGGCGGGTCTGGATCTTGCGGGCCTGGCGGAAGGATTCCTTCAGGATGCGGCGGTCAAGCTCATTGAGCTTGTCCGGGTCGATCAGGTTGTCCCCCTGCTTGCCGGGCTCGCCCTCGAGATACTGGTGCTGCAGGCGAAGCAGCTGGATGAAGTTCAGGGCATCGAGCACGGCGTTGATTTCATCGCCGCGGATGTTGAGGCGCTGCGCCGACAGGCGCAGGCGCTGGATGGAATTGGTGTTATGCACGCCGCTGGCCAGGGCATAGATGCGGGCAACATCGACAAAAATGCGCGAACCGTATTTCTTGAGGTCGATCTTGCCCGGATGATCCGGTTCGAGATCGGTCAGGAAGTCGCGGATCTTGCCGAGCGGCGGTTCAACATCGAGCGCGTTCTTGGCCATGGCACGCAGGAAGACCGGGGTAGCCGCCGTCAGCGCCAGCAGATGGCGGCGCATCGCCTCCGCCAGTTCGGCCTGGCCGTAGAGCGGCCGAAAATCGAAGAAGATGGTGGCGTTGAGCAGGGCATCCGGTTGCGGCACGCGGATCCAGCGGGCGAACTGATCCTTCCACTCCTCCAGTGTCAGGCACCACTGCGGGTTGCTGGCCATGATGTTGCCTTTGCACAGCGGGAATCCGCAGCGATCAAGATCCTTGTTCACGTCCAGAGCAAAAGCCAGGAAACGCTGCTTCAATTCGGCCACGTCAGCCCCCTCGGGCGGCACGAAAACGATCCCGTTATCCTGGTCGGTACTGAAGGTCTGCTCGTCGCGCCCCTCCGAACCAAAGGCCAGCCAGGCCCACTCGATGCCGTCGAAACGGTGGTGATCGAGGTTGAGCTGCAGGACACGCCGTGTCAGGGCATCGTTGAGGGCCGAAATGAACTGGGTCAACTGTTCGGAGCCGATGCCCTGGGCCAGCATGTTGAAAGCCAGCTGACGCACATCGGCCGCCGAATGCTGCAGGGATTCGATATTGCGGGCGCTATCAATCGACTGGCGAATCTGGCGCAGCCCGACACGCTGCAACGAGAAGAGGTCACGCTCGGAAACGACACCAGTCAGGCGCCCCTCCACATCGGTCACCAGAACGTGCCGGATACTGTGCGTTGCCATGGCGAACATCGCATCATACGCAGTGGCGTGCTCCTCCAGCATGAAGGGATGCGGCGTCATCGCCTCGGACACCGGTGTCGTCAGCGGCAGCTGGGCAAGCACCACGCGGTCGAGCAGGTCGGAACGGGTAAACACGCCAACTGGCTTGCGGTCCTCGCCGGCTATGACCAGCGAGCCGATTCCGGCTTGTGACATGGTTTCCAGCGCGGTCCGCAGCGGCGTCTCCGGCGTCACCGTAATCGGTGAGCGGGCACCGATGCCAAGCAACGGCGAATTGAGCGTCTGCTGCTCACTGGCGCGCTGGGCAAACTGCAACTGCAACTGGCGCCGCGACTGATCGAGCAGGCTGGCAATGTACTGCGTGCAGAACAGGTTGAACTCGGGGCTGGAGGCCATCAGGGCAAGAAAATCTTCGGCCGGCAACTGGTAACAGAAGGTATCGTCCACTGCCGTGTAGTGGTTGGTGGACGGGCGGCCGGCAGTTACCGCGCCAATCGGAAAACCCTCCCCCGCCCCGAGGCTGAGGATGGAGTATTCCGTCACCGTCACCTCGCCGGCCTGGCGCGCCTGCACCTTGCCGGATTCGATCAGGTAGAAGTAGCGGACGTTGCCGGCGTCGGGCCCGATGATTTCACTGCCCGCCGGGTAAAAGGCAATCTGCGCCTTCTCGGCAAAACGCTGCAGCGCGTCCGGCTGCATCTTGTTGAAGGGTGCGTGATTGCGGAGAAATGCCACGGTATTCCCCGCCATGCGGCTGCGCCCGTTTTGGCGCAAGGTCATTTCAACCTGGCCGACGACCATTTCCTGCCCTGATTGCTGTTGCGTATCCACGACAACCTCGCACATTTTTTTAAAGTGAATAGTTTAACTTGAGACGCTGTTGCAGACGCCTGGCCTGTTTCAGCGCTTCGCGCAGGATGGCCTGATCCATCTCGTCGAGCACGGCGGGTTTCAGGCCGCTTCCCGTCAGACCGAGCGGCACGCCGGCCGCTACTTGCTGCGCCAGGCGCAGGCGCAATATCTGGCCGAAAGCGGCAACCAGCCCGGCGATTTCCCGGGGAGGCAGGCCAACCTGCCGCCCGGCCTGCTGGAGGCGCTCGACCGTATTCACTTCGCGCGTGCCGGTACTCAGCGCCAGGATGCGCGCGGCATCGACAAAGATGCGACTGCCGTATTTCTTCAGGTCGATCTCCTCCCGATCATCGAGTACCGGTTCGCCGCGAAAATTGAGCGGCACCTCGGCCTGCAGCGCATTGGCCGCCATCAGGTGCTGGAAGGAAGGCGTGGCGACCGTCATCGACAGGAGTAGCGTACGCAAGGCCTCGCCCAGTTCCACAGCGCCGCAGAGTGGCCGCAAGTCGAAGAAGATGGTGGCGTTGAGCAGGGCATCCGGGTCGGGACGCCGCACCCAATCGATGAAGCGTTCGCGCCATTCGTCAAAGGACAGGCACCAGGTCGGGTTGCCGGCCATGATCTGGCCCGGGCACAGCGTGAAGCCGGCTTCGGCCAGACGCTGGTTGGCCTCCTGCGCAAAGGGCAGAAACAGGGTACGCAAGGCTTCGGCCTCCTGGGCGCTGCTCGCCTGGAAGATCAGACCGTTGTCCTGATCGGACACGAATGTCTGCTCATGCCGCCCTTCCGAACCGAGCGCCAGCCAGCACCAGGCCACGGGCGGCAGGCGATGCCGGCGGGCTGTCGCCTCGATCAGCCGAATCGTCAGGCAGTCGTTGAAATGCGCAATCAGGCGCGTGGCCGCAGCCCCTTCCATGCCGCCGACCATCTCGCCAAGGGTGGTGCGCAACCGCACCGCCAGGCCGGGCAGATCGTCGGGCAAGCCCGGTGCGGCGAGTTCGGCGAGCAGTTCGAGGGGGCGCTGGAAGAGCCGGTGGGCGTCGACCATGACAGGCGTCTCAGTACTTGATCCGGGCAAAATAGGTCTTTTCCGAAGCTTCCAGCGCCTGACGCACCGTCACGATCCCCTGATCCTCAAGCAGCTTGACCAGCTTGAGGAAGACTTCGCCGGTGGCGAGCGCATCTTCGAGGGCATTGTGCCGCGCCCCGATGGTGATGCCCAGGCGCTCGAGAATGACGTCCAGCTTGTGCGATTCCTGGTTGGGATGGACGACGGCCGAGAGCAGCAGGGTATCGAGTACCGGCTGCGTGAAGCGGATACCGGTGCGCTCTTCCTTCAATTGCAGAAAGCGCATGTCGAAGGCAGCGTTATGGGCAATCAGCACCGTGTCCTCGCAGAACTCGTGGAATGCCGGGAGGACGACATCGATGTTCGGTTGGCCGCGTACCATGTCCTCGGTAATGCCGTGGATGGGGATGCCCTCCGGTTTGAGCGGAATTTCGGGGTCGACGATCTGATCAAAGGTTTCCTGGCGCAGCAGGCGGCCATTGACGATGCGCACGGCGCCGATCTGGATGATTTCGTCGCCCTTCGACGGTTCCAGGCCCGTCGTTTCGGTATCGAAAACGGTATAGGTCAGCTCGGAGAGCTTGCGGTCAAGATCGATCGATTTGTCTTCAAACCGGAACAGGTCGAAATCGTAGTATTCCGGGCGGCCGGTCACCTGGCGCTCCTCGACCACCGTCTCGGCCTCCGGCGTGGCAACCGGCAGCACGAAACGGAAGAAGGCGCGATGCGCCGCCTTTTCACGCTCGTACCAGATTTCGCCGCCATGGCGGTCGATCACGTCGCGCAGCGTCAGCGGCGAACTCTCGCCCGCAACCTGCATCGATTCCATTTCCCACGTGTAGAAGGTTTCCGACGACATCGCCGGCCCGGCCCAGATCAGGTCGAGGTAGGCCAGCTTGCCGTTGCTGGTCAGGCGAAAGCGCAATTCGCGCGGTTCATAGTGATCCTGCAGTTTGGAAGCCAGCGAGGCCAGCGCAAAAACCAGCGAGAAACTGTCGGCCTTGATCCACAATCCTTCATCGACCGTCTCGGTCTTGGTCGGCAGTTTGAGTTTGTCATGGATGCGGCGCTGTGCCGCGGCAATGATGTCGGCCCCCAGGATATCTTCCAGCGGCCAGCGCGTTTTCAACGAGTCGGAAAACTGGCTCATGGTCTGATCGATGACCTGGCTGCGCCGGGCCACCTCGTCGTCGATGACGCGCAGGAAACGTTCGCGCAGTTCCGGCTCCATGTCCGGATAATCGAGCAGGTTGGCGACGGCGGCCCGGATGTTGCCGATCGCCGAGCGGCTGCCCTGGGAAAGCGTATGCAGGGCCTGGTCGCGACGCTCCTCCTCCTCGATGCTGCGTGTGATGTTCTCCACGGTCAGCACGTAGCCGGTCATCGTCCGCTCGCCGCCCTCCCCGCTCGAGGTCAGCACCGGCACCATCTGCACGCGCAGCAGCTGGCCGCTGCGCGTCGTGGTCGTGAAGGTCGACAGGGCCAGCTTGCCGGCCGACAGCCGCTGGTCGATCACCTCGCGGGCATGCTCGATCTGGCTTTTTTCAAGAATGGAGAAAATCGACCGTCCGAGACCGATCAACGCCCCCCCGGCCACGGAGGTTGGCCCCTGGGCCAGCGCCTTGAACTGCAGGCGCGCCCGGTTGTTGTAAAGCAGGATGCGACCATCGTTGTTGCAGACGACCACGGCCTGCGCCAGTTCGGACATCAAGGCCGCCAGGCGGTTCTTTTCCTCTTCCACCGAAGCCTTGGCACGGGCGATCTGCGAATCAACATCGTCCATCAGGGCGTCCCGCTGCTGCGCCAGGTCATTGGCTGCCTGCGCCAGCAGCTGGACTTCCGGCGGCCCCTCGGGCGTAACCCGGAAATTGCGGTTGGCACCGAGCATCAGCCGCAAGGTTTCTGCCATGCGCAGCAAGCCCTCGACGTACTGCTTGAACAGCTTGTGCAGCACCAGAACGCCGAGCGCAAATCCGAACAGCGTCATCATCGTGCCAACCGGCAGACGCGACATCAGCAATTCGGTCAGCAACTGGCGCTCGGCCTCCTTCATGTCGAGCCAGACCAGCAAGGAAGTCACCAGAAATGGCCCTGTCATCAGCAGGCCAAGGATGATGACAGCGAGAACGAAACGATGTTTTGCCTTCATGGCATGCATCCCGAAAGAGGTATTGAAGCGATGGACGACGCCCCATGCCGGCTATCGGCCGCCGGGCGAATGTGTGGGGCTGTCAGGCTCCCAGCATGGTCTTGATCCGCGCGACCAGATCCTTCGTCGAGAACGGCTTGGTGACATAGGCATCGGCACCGATCGCCAGCCCCTTGGCCACCTCGGTATCCCTTCCCTTGGCAGTCAGCATGACGATGCGCAGACCGGCCTGCGCCGGATCGGCGCGCAGCGCCTCGCAGACTTCGAACCCGGACTTCTTCGGCATCATTACGTCGAGCAGTACCAGATCGGGGGCAAAGCTGGCCACCTTGGCCAGCGCTTCGTCGCCGTCGCCGGCGACAGCAACCTCGAACCCTTCCTTCTTCATCAGGAATTCGAGCGAGATGACGATGTTGGGCTCGTCATCGACGATGAGAATCTTCCTGGCCATGCCTTGTCTCCCTTGTTATTCCTCCGGCACCGGCAAGGGCACCGTGAAAATGAAACTCGCGCCCGCACCGGGACGGCTTTCAACCCAAAGCTTACCACCGAAATATTCGATGATCTGCCGGCTGATCGGCAGCCCGAGGCCAGTGCCCTTGGGCTTGTCGGTCAACGTGTTGCCTCCCTGGCGGAATTTTTCAAAAATGACCTCGCATTCCTCGGCCGTCAAACCAGGTCCATTGTCGGCCACTTCGACCCGGACCATGCCCTTGTCGATACCGACGCGCACCAGCACCCGGCCATGCCCTGCCGGGACGAACTTGACGGCATTCGACAACAGATTGATCAACACCTGCATCAGGCGGTCACGGTCAGCCTGCACAACGGGACCGGCCGGCGGCATCTCGCCGACCAGTTCGACGGACTTGTCACGAAACAACTGTCCCAGCGAATCCATCGCCTCACGTACCACCTCACCGATATCGACCGCGCCGGATGTCCATTCGGCACGCCCCGACTCCAGCTTCGCCATGTCGAGAATCTGGTTGATCAGTCGGGTCAGGCGCTCCGCTTCGCCGACGATGATGCCGAGAAAGCGGGTACGCGAGGCCAGTTCGATACGCGGGTCGTCGTGCAACATTTCCGACAGGGCACGAATCGAGGTCAGCGGTGTCCGCAACTCGTGCGTCACGGTCGAGATGAAATCATCCTTCATGCGATCGACCTCGCGCAGCCGCTCGTTGGCCTCGCGCAATTCCGCCGTAGCCGCCTCCAGTTCGCGTTGCTTGGCTTCGAGCTCGCGGCTGTAAGCCCGAATCTGCGTCGCCTCATCGAGAATATCGAGCACCTCGTCCAGCCCGAGATCCTCCTCCTCCGCCACCGAAGCGACCATCACCCGCGCACTGGCCGAGCCGATGGCGGCGGCCAGCTCGGCCTCGGCAAAATGCACGAACTCGGCATCGACCGGCAATGACCGCCAGTCATCGACTCCCCTCTTCTGCCCGTAGGCAGCCAGTTGCTGCCGAACCCGGGAGGCCCCCAGAAAACGCTCCAACAGGCTGACGAGGGCATCGCGTGATGCCTTGCCCCGCCATAACCGGGCTTCCCGCCGATGACGGCCATAGCGAAAAATGTCGACAAAGCGTTCGGCCTGACTCGCCTCGACCGCCCCCGGCCGGGAATTGAGCGACACCGCAACGTAGGCGCCGATATTGGCCAGCATGCTCCACCACAGGCAGTGGGATATTTCGTCCAGCCCGCTCAAGCCGAACAGCGCCTGCGCCTTCAGCCAGGAGGCGCCGAACAGCCCCTGTTCGACAAAACCGCTCGAAATCCAGCCTGACTTGGCAAACGATGGCAGCAGGAGGGTATACAGCCAGACGACAAAGCCCGCTGCCAACCCGGCCACCGCGCCGGCGCGAGTCCCCTGCTTCCAGTACATGCCGCCGAACATGGCCGGAGCGAACTGGGCGACGGCGGCAAAGGAAATCAGGCCGATGCCGACCAAGGCGTAGGCCTCGCCGGCCACCCTGAAATAGGCATAGCCGAGCAGGACGATCAGGGCGATCGCCACCCGCCGGATGCCGATCAGCAGGCCCGACAAGTCCTGTTGCTGCCGGGCCTGC
>OFCW01000356.1_pt1 | contig 11014 bp, 7 predicted proteins | sample 1520951 | NCBI WGS metagenome assembly OFCW01 (sample SAMEA4349680, study PRJEB24078) | microbial mat metagenome | biome: Terrestrial Biome; feature: Habitat; material: Microbial Mat | place: India | collected 2012-06-12 | depth 10 m | reverse complement strand
GTCACGGCGCAGTTCCAGCAGCGGCGACCGCAGTCGCCGTGAATACCCATCTGAGGAAAAACATGTCGACTTGGAACAATCCCGGTGGATGAACAAGCCGGATCCATCATCCGCTCAGCGGCCGGGCGCGGCCATGATGCATATCAACCTTTGCTGATATCGCTCACAGTTGGGTCTGCGTCACCGCCTTGCGGAAACGGAGCAGCGCAAGACTGAAGAAAACCGCGCCGACAGCGGTCATCGCCAGCAGGTCGTGCCAGACCACGTCCAGCCCGGCGCCGCGATAAAGAATGCCCTGGGCCAGCCGGACGAAATAGGTGGTTGGCGTTGCTGCCATGATGTGGCGGATCGCCTCCGGCATGCTCTCCTGCGGCGTGACGCCGCCGGACAGGAGTTGCAGCGGCACGATGGCGATGATGATGAGCAAGCCGAGTTGGGGCATCGAGCGGGCGATGGTGCCGAGAAAGATGCCGATGGATGCCGCCGAGAACAGGTAGCAGGCCGCCGCCGCCAGGAAGAGCGGCAGCGAACCCGCGATGGGCACCTGCAACACGCGCTGGACCATCACGAACAACGCAAAGGCAACACCCAGCAGGACGGCCAGCCCGTTGGCCCAGATCTTGGCCATCATGATCTCGAAGGGCGTCAGCGGCATGACCAGCAGGTGCTCGATGGTGCCGTGCTCACGCTCGCGGATGAAGGCGGCGCCGACCAGGATGATGGTCAGCATGGTGACGTTGTTGATCGCCTCCATGACCCCGCCGAACCACAGGCCGGTCAGGTTGGGATTGAAGCGTGCCCGCGTCGTCAGGCGGATCGGGGCAGTGGCCGCATCGCGTCGCCCGGTCAGGTATTCGCTGACCTCGCCGCTGACGATCTGGTTAATGTAGTTGGCGCCGATGAACGCCTGGCTGATCAGCGTGGCGTCGATGTTGAGCTGGATTTCCGGTTGCCGGCCGGCATTGAGGTCGCGCTGGAAATGGGGCGGAATAACCAGCACGAAGGCGTACCGGTTGCTGTTCATCGCCGCGTCGACCTGGTCGAGCCGGATCAGCTCGGGCGGCTTGAAATACGGCGGGTAGAGCGCCCCCGCCAGCCGGCTGGAGAGTGGCGAGGCATCCTCATCGACGATGGCCACCGGCGCATTGTGCAACTCCTGCGAAACGCCGGTCGCCGCCTCGTAGATGGCCCCCGAAAAGGCCCAGACGATCAGGGCGAGCAACACCTTGTCGGCCGCCAGGCTGCGCAGCTCCTTGAGACCGAGGCGGAAGATGTTGCTCCAGGAGAATCGCCCCATGTCATTTCTCCTGTTTCTTCAGCAGGGCCACGCTGGCCAGCGTCAGCACCGGAATGAAGGCGGCCAGCGTCAGCAAGGACGGCCACAGTTCGGCAAAACCCAGGCCCTTGGTGAAGGCGCCGCGGCAGATCAGGATGAAGTAGGTGGCCGGATAGAACTGTCCGACCCAGTACCCTGCCCCCTGCAGCGACTCGACCGGGGTGGTCAGGCCGGAGAACTGGATGGTCGGCAGCATGGTGACGATGGCCGTGCCAAACAGCGCGGCGATCTGCGTCTTGGTGAAGGTGGACATGAGCAGGCCGAGGCCGGTGGTCGCCGTGACATAGAGCAAGGCACCGAGGGTCATGGCCAGGAAACTGCCCTTGACCGGCACACCAAAAACCAGGACGGCTTCCAGCATCATCAGGAAATAGCTGACCATGCACACGGCGATGTAGGGTAATTGCTTGCCGACCAGGAATTCGAAGCGGGTGACCGGCGTCACATAAAGATTGGTGATCGATCCGAGTTCCTTTTCGCGTACCACGCCCAGCGCCATCAGGATGGCCGGGATGAGCAGCATGAGCAGCGGAATGACTGCCGGCACCATGGCATAGATGCTCTTGAAGTCCTGGTTGTAGCGGTAGCGCGACACGATGCTGAACGGCTGTGCCGCCGGCTGCCCGGCCTGCTCGCGCAAGAGGCGCTGGACATACGCACGGTGCATGCCTTCGATGTAGCCACGCATCGTCTCGCCGCGATAGGGCATGGCACCGTCGACCTGCACGCCGATCTCCGGCGAGCGGCCGCGCCGCAGGTCGCGCCCGTAATCGGCCGGGATTTCGATGGCCAGGGAAACCTCGCCGCTCTTCATGCGCCGGTCGCGATCGGCCTCGTCGCGCAAGGGCGGCCGCTGCACGAAATAACGCGACCCGGCGATGTTGGCGATGTAGTCCCGGCTTTCCGGGGTCTGGTCGTGGTCCAGGACGGCGAAGCGCAGGTTCTCGACATCGAAGGACAAGCCGAAACCGAGCACGAACATCATGATGACCGAGCCAAGCAGGGCAAAGCCGAGGCGGATCATGTCACGGCGCAGTTCCAGCGCTTCCCGGTAGGCATAGCCGAACAGGCGGCGCAGGCTGAAGGCGCTGTCCATGCCGCGCGCCTCACCGGAGGGGGAGGGGCCCTCCTGTGCCGCGTCGCCCCCGCCCTCGGCCTCCGCCCCTTTCCCTGTCCCCGAAGCCTCCTCGAGATAGCTGATGAAGGCCGCTTCCAGCGTCTCTTCGCCGCGCGCGGCGCACAGCGCGGCCGGCGTATCGCTGGCCAGTACCTTGCCGGCATGCATCAGCGAAATACGATCGCAGCGCTCGGCCTCGTTCATGAAATGGGTCGAGATGAAGATGGTGACGCCGTGCTGGCGGGACAGTTCGACCAGCAATTCCCAGAACTCATCGCGCGCCACCGGGTCGACGCCGGAGGTCGGCTCGTCGAGAATCAGCAGTCGGGGCTCATGGACCACGGCCACGGCGAGCGACAGGCGCTGACGGATGCCGAGCGGCAGATCGGCAGCTGTCTTGTCGGCATAATCATCCAGCCCGAAACGCTCCATCAACGCGGCGATGCGCGGACCGCGCCGGGCCTCCGGCAGGTGGAACAGGCGGGCGTGCAGGTCGAGGTTGGCCGCCACGGTCAGTTCGCCGTAGAGCGAGAAAGATTGCGACATGTAGCCGACCAGCTTGCGCGTTTCCAGATCTCCGGCATCGACCGCCTTACCGAACAGCCGGGCCTCGCCGGAAGTGGGCGGCAGCAGGCCAGTCAGCATCTTCATCGTCGTCGTCTTGCCGCAACCGTTCGAACCGAGGAAGCCGAAAATCTCGCCTTCGTCGATCCGGAAACTGACGCCGTCGACCGCGACGAAATCCCCGAAGCGCTGGGTCAGGCCCGAGGCTTCGATGGCATAGCCCGGGTCTTGATCGACAAAGGGCGGAATGACCAGATCCTTGTGGGCACGCCGCTGGTCTTCCGGAAGCAGCTGGATGAAGGCGCCGTCCAGCGTCGCCTGCCCGGTTTGCGCACGCAATTCGGCCGGCGTGCCGGTGCCGATCACCCGGCCCGCATTCATCGCCACCAGCCAGTCGAAGCGCTCGGCCTCTTCCATGTAGGCGGTCGCGACCAGCACGCTCATCTCGGGCCGCCGGCTGCGAATACGGTCGATCAGCTCCCAGAACTGGCGGCGGGAGAGCGGATCGACACCGGTCGTTGGCTCGTCGAGGATGAGCAGGTCGGGATCGTGGATCAGTGCGCAGCACAGACCCAGCTTCTGCTTCATGCCGCCCGACAGCTTGGCCGCCGGCCGGTCGCGAAAGGGAGCAAGGCCGGTGCTGGCCAGCAGATCGCCGATGCGCCGGGCCCGCTCGGTGCGATCCTGGCCGAACAGGCGGCCGAAGAAATCGACATTCTCGAACACCGACAGCGTCGGGTACAGATTCTTGCCCAGCCCCTGCGGCATGTAGGCGATGCGCGGCTGCACCGAAGCGCGAAAATGGCGATCCGCGATATCGCCCCCCAGCACCTCGACCTGACCGGCCTGAATCTGCCGCGCCCCCGAAATCAGCGCCAGCAAAGAGGATTTGCCGACCCCATCCGGCCCGATCAAGCCCACCATGCCACCGGCCGGCAGGCAGAGATCGATGCCCGCCAGCGCTCCCACCGCGCCGTAACGCAGGCTGACACCGGCAAGACGGGCAACCGGCGGGCGGTTCGTCACGACACCCTCCGCCTATTTCCTGCTGACGGGCAGGCTGGCCGGCCACGCCGCACCCGGATCGAGGCGGACGTAGGCGACCCCCGGCATGCCGCCCTTGGCCAGATCGCGATGCGCCAACAACCAGTCCGCGTCGGCCCGGATCTTGACGCGGAACATCAGCTTTTCGCGCTCGCTGCGCGTTTCCACTTCGCGCGGCGTGAACTGCGCCTTGGCCGCGACAAAACTAACCTTGGCCGGAATCGCCTGATCCGGCAAGGCATCGAGCACAATGCGCGCCTCGGCGCCCAGCGCCACCTGCCCGGCCTTCTCGGTGGGCAGGTAAATGGTCATGTACATGTCCGACAGGTCGACCAGGGTCAGCGCCTTGCCGCCTGCCGCCAGCACCTCGCCCGGCTCGGCCAGGCGGTAGAGGACCCGGCCGGCAATCGGGGCCTTCAGGGTGGTATCGTTGAGGGTCGCCCGCAAGCTGTCGGCACGCGCCTGCGCCGTCGCCACCGCCGCCACGGCTTCGCCGACCCGACTGCTCGCCTGGGCCATGCCGGCCATGGCGCCCTCCATCCCGGTCTGGTCGCTATCGAGCTTGTTGCGGGAAATGAATCCGCGGCCAACCAGTTCCTCGGAGCGCTTCAATGTCTTGCCGGCCAGCGCAGCGTCGGCTTTCGACTTGCGGACACCGGCCCGTGATTCATCGACCGCCTTCTGCGCCTGGACGACCTGCGCTTCGGCGGCTCTCAGCTGGGCACGCAGGTCATCGGCATCGAGCCGTCCGACCACCGCGCCGGCCTCCACCCAATCCCCCTCGCGCGGCCCGAGTTCGACCAGACGGCCGGCGACCTTGGTCGCCACATCGACCTCCGTCGCCTCCAAACGACCGTTACCGGAGACGAACCCCGCCGGCAAACCGGCCGGGCGGTGCTGTTCGAGGTAATAACTCCCCCCGGCGAGTACCGCCAGGAAAAGACCCGAGAGGAAAATGCCACGGCGCCGCTTGTGTTCCATACTTCACCCGATCAGTTACTGACCATTCGGTCATTATTCGGTTCGATTATAGGCCAAGTCACCAAGCACATCTTGCCCCAGATCAAGGCCGGCGCCTGGCCTTGAGTCACCCGATCCGGACGACAGGGGGCCGGAAATACGAAACGGCAAACCCGCCCCTGGCCATTGCTCCGCAACCCACCCCGAATCGACCCGAATTTGCTGGTGCCATACCACCTCAACCGGCAGAGCGCGCCCCGTCCGAATCTCGTAAACCAACACCCATCCAGCGATTCCACGATTTTGGGCGACATGACAGGCGGTATTTGTAATATGATACAAAAATGTTCATTTCGGACACTTTTCCAACAAATTCATCAAACAGGGAGTGACATTTTGAAAGCGAAAAACCTGGCCATCTACCTGCTGCTGCCCTCGCTCTTCGGCATGGTCGCCGGCTGTGCGACGGAGGATTCCCGTGCCCTCGTTCCCCAGCAGACGGCTTCTGCCACACGCGCTTACGTCGGTGCCCGGCAGCCGATTTCCGTCGGCAAGTTCGACAACCGCTCCAGCTTCATGCGCGGCATTTTCACGGATGGCGTGGACCGACTGGGCAGCCAGGCGAAAACCATTCTGATCTCTCACCTCCAGCAAACCAACCGATTCACCGTGCTGGACCGTGAGAACATGCGCGAAATCAAGCAGGAAGCAGAAATCGCGAAGAAGCAACAAGCCCTCAAAGGGGCTCGCTACGTCATTACCGGCGATGTCACCGAGTTCGGGCGCAAGGAGGTCGGTGACCACCAGTTGTTCGGCATTCTGGGCCGCGGCAAGCAGCAGGTGGCCTATGCCAAGGTGGCCCTTAACGTCGTCGATGTCGAAACGTCGGAAGTGATCTATTCGGCGCTGGGTGCGGGGGAATACTCCCTCTCCAACCGCGAGGTGATCGGCTTCGGCGGCACCGCCAGTTACGACTCCACGCTGAACGGCAAGGTTCTCGACCTGGCCATCCGGCAGGCTGTGGACGGCTTGGTGAATGGCATCGAGGCTGGCGCTTGGCGTCCGAGCAACTAATTCCGGCAGGTCGGTCATGACGAAACAAGCCTTTTCCTTGCGTGCCGTCGTGCTCACCGGCCTGGCCAGCACCCTGCTGGCCGGCTGCGCCACACGGCCGCAACCGATCTATCACTGGGGAAACTTTCAGGACTACCAGTACGCATACTTCAAGGGAGAAAAAGGCCCGGAAGATGGCATCCAGGGTCTGGAAAAAATCCGGGAGGAAGCCCGTGCCAAAGGCAAGCCGGTTCCCCCGGGACTGCTGGCCCATCTGGGACTGCTCTACGGCCAGACAGGCCGCACCGACCTCCTGGAGCAACACCTGCTGGCCGAACAGCAGCAATTCCCGGAAAGCTCGGCCTACCTGAACTTCCTGCTCAAGCAAACCCCGAAACATAAAACGCAACCATGAAATCACTTCGCGCCCATGCCGGATGGATTACCCTGACCGGTATTGCCCTGCTGCTTGGCGGTTGTGCCGCACAAAAGCCGTATGACTATTCGGCCTTCCGGGAAGCCAGGCCAGCCTCGATCCTGGTCCTGCCGCCCCTCAACAGTTCCCCGGACATCAATGCGACTTACAGCATGCTCGCCCAGACCACCGGCCCGCTGGCCGAGTCCGGCTACTACGTTTTTCCCGTCACACTGGTCGATGAAACCTTCAAGCAGAATGGACTCACCTCGCCAGCTGACATCCATGAGGTTCCGATCGCCAAACTCCGCGAAATCTTCGGCGCCGATGCGGCGCTGTACATCAACGTCAAGCAGTACGGCACATCCTATGTCGTGATCTCGAGTGAAACGCGGGTAACTGCTGAAGCGAAACTGATCGACCTGCGGAGCGGCCATACGCTGTGGTCCGGCGCTGCGACGGCATCGAGCGCCGAGGGCGATAGCAATAACGGGGGGCTGATCGGCATGCTGGTCAAGGCTGCCGTTCGCCAGATCATCGAAACCGTGAGCAACCAGGGGCATCTCATCGCAGGCAAGACCAGCGCACGCCTGCTAAGCGCAGGGCGACCCAACGGCATCCTTTACGGCCCGCGTTCGCCGATGTATCTGAAGGATGGCGTTCCGACCCCCTGAGCAAAGCGCTCGTCACCCATCCCCAACGGCAGCCGGCGGCTGCCGTTTTTTTCGCCTTAAGATTGCCCTAAGACTGCCCCCGCATACTGCCGGGATGTCATTCTTGGAGGCATCATGGCCATTCGTCCAGCCCTTTTCGCCTGTCTCGTGCTTGCCGTCGGCGTGCCGCTGCAGGCGGCAGAAACCATCCGGCTGAGCGCCGCCCAGCAAAAGACCCTGCAGGTCGTCAGCCAGACGGCCGGCGAGGGCGGCGGCTCGGCGGTGAGCGCCTTGCCTGCCCTGGTGGTGGTGCCCAATGCCCAGATGCGGGTGATCGCCGCGCCGGTCGGCGGCCTGATCGACAGACTGGCCGTGGCACCGGGCAGCCGGGTGCGCAAGGGCCAGGTGGTGGCGCACCTGAGCAGCCCGCAGGGGCTCGAACTGCAACGCGACGCATTGCAGGCGAGCAGCCAGGCCGGCCTGTTGCAGCAAAGCCTGAAACGCGACGAACAACTGTTTGCCGAAGGCCTGATTCCCGAAAGTCGCGTTCAGGCGACCCGGGCGGCTGCGGCGCAGGCCGCTGCCCAGGCCAGTGAGCGCCGTCAGGGCTTGGCCTTGGCCGGTCTGGCCCCCGGCCAGCTGGGCGGTTCGCTGGCCCTGGTAGCGCCGATCGATGGCGTGGTGCTGGAACAAAGTGCGCAACTGGGTCAACGCGTCGAGGCTTCGGCACCGATCTACCGCATTGCCAAACTGTCGCCGCTCTGGCTGGAGGTACAGGCGCCCTTGAACCTGGCGAGCCGCTTGCGCGAGGGGGCGCCGCTGAAGGTTGTGGGCACCGATGTCGTCGGCAGGCTGCTAGCCATCGGCAAGGCCGTCGACCCGGCCAGCCAGACCGTGCTGCTGCGGGCCGAGGTCGGCAAGGGCAGCGAACAGCTGATTCCCGGTCAGGCCGTTGCCGTGGAACTGGCAGCGGCCGGCAGCGCCGGTCTCCGCCTGCCGGCCGCCGCCGTGATCAGTCACGAGGGGCAAAGCTGGGTTTTTGTGCAGGGCACGGACAATGCGCAGGAAGTGCAATTCGTGCCCCGTCCGGTTCGCGTGCTCGGCCAGGGGGGCGACAGCGTGCAGGTAGACGGCATCCAGCCGGGTGAAAAGATCGCCGTCAAGGGCGTTTCCGGTCTGAAAGCCATCTTTACCGGCGTCGGGAAAGAATAATGCTCACCGCCCTGATCCGTTTTTCGCTCACCCAGCGGTTGCTGCTGGCGGTGCTCACCGTGCTGCTCGTCGGCGCCGGCGTGCAGGCCTTCCTCGGCTTGCCGATCGACGCCTTCCCGGACGTTTCGAGCACACAGGTGAAAATCATCCTGAAAGCGCCGGGCATGACGCCGGAGGAAGTCGAAACCCGCATCGCCGTGCCGGTCGAGCAGGAAATGCTCGGCATCCCGCATCAGAAGCTGATGCGCTCGGTGTCGAAATATGCGCTGACCGACATCACGATCGATTTCGAGGATGGCACCGACATCTACTGGGCGCGGCAGCAGATCGGCGAACGCCTGGCTTCGGCCATGGGCAACCTGCCGCCCGGCGTGACCGGCGGCATGGCGCCAATCACCACGCCGCTCGGCGAAATGTTCATGTTCACCATCGAGGGCGACCTCTCGCTGGCCGACAAGCGCGCCCTGCTCGACTGGGTGATCCGCCCCCAGCTGCGCACCATTCCGGGCGTTGCCGACGTCAACAGCCTGGGCGGTGAGGCGAAGACTTTCGAGGTGGTGCCCGACCCGCAACTCTTGGCGGCGCGCGGGCTGGCGCTGAAGGATTTGCAGACGGTGCTCGAAGCCAACAACCGCAACGACGGCGCCGGCCGCCTGCGCGATGGTGAGGAAGCGCTGCTGGTCCGCGCCGAGGGCGCCATCCGGACGCTCGATGATGTCCGCGCCATCGTGTTGCAGGCCCGAGACGGCCAAGTGATCCGTGTCGGTGATGTGGCGACGGTGCGCTTCGGCGCCCTGACCCGCTACGGCGCCGTGACCCAAAGCGGCCAGGGCGAGGCCGTACAGGGCTTGGTGCTCGGCCTGCGGGGCGCCAATGCCCAGGCCGTGGTGGAGGGTGTCAAGGCGCGCCTGGCCGAGTTGGCACCAACCCTGCCGGAAGGGGTCAGCATCCGGCCTTTCTACGACCGCTCCCATCTCGTCGAGCGCGCCGTCAACACCGTGTCCAAAGCACTGCTCGAAGCCATCGTGCTCGTCGTGCTGCTGCTCCTCGCCTTCCTCGGCAACCTGCGGGCAGCGCTGGTCGTCGCGCTGATGCTGCCGCTGTCGGCCCTCGCCACCTTCATCCTGATGCGGGCATTCGGGCTGTCGGCCAACCTGATGAGCCTGGGTGGCCTGGCCATCGCCATCGGCATGCTGGTCGATGCAGCCGTGGTCGTCGTCGAGAATGTCGAGAACCAGCTGGCTGGCGGCGAACACACCGCTTCCGTCAAGCTGCCCACCCTGCACCTCGTTTTCCGGGCAACGCGCGAGGTCGCCGCACCTGTGGCCTCGGGCATCGTCATCATCATCCTCGTCTTCCTGCCGCTCCTCACCCTGCAGGGGCTGGAGGGCAAGTTGTTCGGGCCGGTGGCGCTGACCATCGTCTTCGCGCTCGCCTCGTCGCTGCTGCTGTCGCTGACCGTCGTGCCGGTCCTCGCCTCGTGGCTGATCAAGCGCGGCGTCCATGGCAACCCCTGGCTGGTCCGGAAACTCGCCACCCTGTATGACCGCGTATTGGAAAAGGCCCTGGCGCATGGCCGGCCGTTCGTCATCGGCGCGGTCGTCGCCTTGCTGGCCGCGGCCGGCGCCTTCGCCCTGCTCGGCAAAAGTTTCATGCCGACCATGGATGAAGGCGACCTGATCATGCAACTCGAAAAGCTCCCGTCCATCGGCCTGGAGCAGACCATCGCCATCGACACCACCGTGCAGCAAGCCATTCTTGCCCAGGTGCCGGAGGTCAAGGCCATCGTCGCCCGTGCCGGCTCGGACGAGCTGGGTCTCGACCCGATGGGCCTCAACCAGACCGATACCTTCATGGTCCTGCAAGCCCGGGCCACCTGGCGACAGCCGGATCCGGCCTGGCTGGCCGACCAGCTACGGGCGGTGATGGCCGATTTCCCGGGCATCGGCTATTCCTTCACACAGCCCATCGAAATGCGCGTCTCGGAAATGCTGACCGGCGTGCGTGGCGACCTGGCGATCAAGGTCTTCGGCCCCGACCTGGCAACCCTCAACCGGCTGGCCAAGGAAATCGAAACGGTCGTCAGCAAGGTAAGCGGCGCCGAAGACACCTTCACGCTGAAAAACGACGGCGTGCAGTATCTGACGATCGCCGTCGACCGGCTGGCCGCCGGCCGCTTCGGGCTGAACGTGGATGACGTGCAGAACGACCTGAAGGCGCTGCTCGAAGGACGCAACGTCGGTACGGTGATCGAGCAAGGCCGGCGCGTCCCGGTCGTGCTGCGCGGGCCGGAAAACCTGCGCGCCTCGCCGGCCGATTTCGCCGCACTACGCCTGTCCTTGCCCGACGGCCGCAGTGTGCCGCTGGCCAGCGTCGCCCGGATCGAGCGCGTCGATGGCCCGGTCAAGGTAGACCGCGAAAACGCCCAGCGTTATGTCGTGATCCAGTCCAACGTGCGCGACCGCGATCTGGTCGGCTTCGTCGAGGATGCCAAGGCCGCCGTCGCCCGCGAAGTCCAGCTGCCGGAGGGCTACCGCCTGGCCTGGGGCGGCCAGTTCGAAAACCAGCAGCGCGCCGCGGCGCGCCTGATGGTCGTCGTGCCGATCGCCCTGGCGCTGATCTTCTTCCTGCTTTTCTCCGCCGCTCGGCGAAATGTTCAT
>OFCW01000354.1_pt1 | contig 11064 bp, 5 predicted proteins | sample 1520951 | NCBI WGS metagenome assembly OFCW01 (sample SAMEA4349680, study PRJEB24078) | microbial mat metagenome | biome: Terrestrial Biome; feature: Habitat; material: Microbial Mat | place: India | collected 2012-06-12 | depth 10 m | reverse complement strand
GTAAGCACCCGGGCATCTCACATTGACACGGGATACGTGCGAGGTTACGCAGCCGTGCTCCAGCGGTGCGGCAAGAGTTCGTCGATGCGGCTGTTCGGCCAAATCGGCAGGCGTTCGAGCACATCCTTCATGTACGCGAAGGCGTCATGCCCGTTCAATTTGGCCGACTGGATCAGGCTCATGATCGCTGCAGCGCGCTGCCCGGCACGCAGGCTGCCAGCGAATAGCCAATTGTTCCTGCCAAGGGCAATTGGCCGGATCCGGTTCTCGCCCCAATTGTTGTCGATCGGAACCTCGCCGTCGTCGAGATAGAGCGTCAGCGGCCCCCAACGTCCCAGACTGTAATCGATTGCCTTGGCCGTTGCACTGCCGTCCGGCACGCGCTGCCGTTGCGCTAGCAGCCAGGCATGCAGCGCGTCGGCTGCCGGTCGTCCGTGTTGCTGCCGGAATTGACGCCGCCCGTCGGTATCCAATTCCAGCACCTGCCGCTCGATGTCGTACAGCACACCGAACAGCTTGAGTGCTTCTTCGGCAATCTGGCTCTTGTGGTTGGCCCATAGGGCGTGGAACTTACGTCGCGCGTGCGCCATGCACCCGGCTTCGGTGATGCCTTGTCTGAACAACGCCTTGTAACCGCCAAAGTCGTCACACACCAGCGTGCCTTGCCACTTGTCCAGGAAGGCGCGCGCATGTTCGCCGGCGCGCGTTTCGGCGAACTCGAACACCACCGCCTTCAGCGCGCTCATGCTGGTGCTGCTGTAGCTCCACAGGTACGCCCGGTGCGTCTTGCCGTTGCCCGGCTTGAGCATCGCCACCGGCGTTTCATCGGCATGCAGCACCGCCTCCCGCAGCAGCGCCTCGCGCAACGCACCGACCAGCGGCTGCAACTGTACGCCGCAGCGCCCCACCCACTGCGCCAACGTCGAATCCGGGATCGCCAGACCGGCGCGCTCGAAGATGCCGGACTGGCGATAGAGCGGTTGATGATCGGCATATTTCGCCACCAGCACCTGCGCCAGCAAGCCGGCCGTCGGGATGCCTTTGTCGATGATGTGCGGCGCCACCGGTGCCTGCACCAGCGTCTCGCATTGCCGACATACCCACTTGCCGCGCACATGGCGCTCGACCGTGAACACGCCCGGCTGGTAATCGAGCTTCTCGGCAATGTCCTCGCCGATGCGCTGCAACTGGCAGCCGCAGCGGCAGGTGGTCGATTTCGGTTCGTGGATGATTTCCGTGCGCGGCAGATTCGCCGGCAAGGGGGCCCGCTTGGGTTGCTGCTTCTCGCGGCGGTCGGCAGCCTCGGGCGCCACCTGGTCGATCTCGGCTTGCAAGGCTTCGAGATCGGCCTCGATCGTCTCGAACAGCAGGCGTTGCTGCTCGCCCGTATAGGCTTCGCTGGTGGCGGCGAACTTGAGCCGCTTGAGCGTGGCCATTTCGTGCGTGAGCTTGTCGATCAGCGCCTGCTTGGCCTGCATTTCCGCCATCAGGCGCGTAGCCAGCGTGCGCAGCTGTTCGGCATCGAGGTGGGCAAGATCGGCGGCAGAAGTCATGCGCGGCAGTGTGCCAGAGATGCCGCCGCGAGGGAATCGAAACTGTTTACATCCCGGTGTAGTCGGCGCTACACCACGGCAATGGCATGGCCTTCCGCCAGGGTCTTCCAGGGCAACCCCGTCACCAGCGCGGCGAGCTGTTGCGCATTGAGCGGCACCGTCACCGCAGTGACGCCGTCGGTCCAGACGAACCGCCCACGGTTCAAGCGCCGTGCCGCCAGCCAGATGCCGAAACCGTCGTAGACCAGCACCTTCATGCGTGTGGCGTTCTTGTTGGCAAACAGGTAGGCGTGGTGCGGGCGCGCTGCGCCGAAGACCTGGACCACGCGCGCCAGGGCAGTATCGGTGCCGGCCCGCATGTCCAGCGGCTCCGTGGCGAGCCAGATGGCATCGATGCGGATCACCGCAACCACCCGTGCAGCCAGGCGGCGCAGTCGGCTGCCGCCGTACGCGGCCAGCGCAACGTAACGGTTGCCGCTCCGCGCCGCACTTCGATAACGATCTCCTGGCTTGCCGTGGCATCGGCCGCCTCCAGCTGCAGCGGAACGAATTCCGCCGTCGGCACGATCATCGACTCTCGCGCCTGTTCGGCAGCGTCGAGCTCTTCCTGGGCCGCCACCCAGCGTCGCAGCAGGTTGGCATTGAGCCGGTAATGCAAAGCGACGGCCGCGATCGATACGCCGGGCTGCATGCAAGCCTTGACCGCCTCGGCCTTGAAGGCGGCGTTATGGCGACGGCGCCGGGTCGGTTTTACTTCAGAATTCGCTTCCATAGTGTGCACGTGTCCACTTAAGTTCAGGGTGGACACGATGCTCGCCGATCTCATCCAGTCGATTCAAGACGGGATCCCCGGGTGCTTACGCCAACGGCATCAAAAACGTAGAGCAATATGGAGAGCATCAGCCTTGACTGCTCATCGAGAGTAAATAATGTACCGACAAAGGGTGTAGCCGCCAGAAACGATAGTTCAGCAAGTTCAACCGTTTTCAGGTGGAGCTTGAACAGCCCCCCCTTGCCATCGGCACGAACGCCCCGTACGCAGCCCCAGACCAGAAGAAGCATGCAAACTGCTGCCACCGCAGAGAAAATGACTACGATCCGAGTAAGTAACATGCGCCGATCCTCCTGGTCGAAAAAGGGCTTGCCGACGTCATTCACATGGAAGAGCCACCGCATGAACTGCGCCGGGTAGCGATATACGAAAGTACGCCAGAAATTCCCGGCGCTTACGTAGACTCTCCTCAATCTACGTGCGCTTCGACCCGCTGCAAAATTTTATGCTGAAGCAGGATACGTCGATTCTCATTATTCGCGTGCCGGGCTAGGCGCAATGAACATATCCACATCATGCCGTCACATGCATGAAATGCCCTCGCGTCCACCGTAGACGCCGGAGGCTTGTGCAGCACATGGAACTGCCATATCCGCGCCGAATCGCAGACGATGGCCAGACCTGACACCTACGCGTTGAATCCGGAGCGGTGCGTCGCGCAGATTATGGTCTGCGCCACAGGTTGTTTCGCATTTCACTACCAAATCATTCGTGTCCTTCTGCGTCCAACCTTGACGCGCGCCTCGCCATCGTTGCGACAAGCTATCCAAGTTGGACAACCATGTTGTAATTGCACGTTGCCGACCTTATTGCCGGCTCGGTCCATAGACCACGTTGTATAGCCCCTTGCGGTTCTCCGACGCGCCGCTCACTAGCATTCTACAAATACGTGTGCCGCAAAAAAGTCAGCCGCCGCGAGGAAGCAGCAGGTCCATCGTTGACACGAGGTCAAGTACATCTTCCATGGAGGGTGCTCGAAGGTGTGCCATAGCGTCACGCACCGACTTGGCCCGGCAACACACGGCAAATGTGCGTTTCGACCTTTCGTCCTGAGGAATGATCAAGTCTCCATAGCGCACCATCCCGACGATGTTGTTGTACTCGATCTCATCACGGTCAATCGCAATCTCGCGATCTTGCCCTACCGGCCTCGTGATTGATCCGCCTTTGGAGCGCTGCAGATCGTCCAACGGCTTCTTGAGGATCTCCATGACAGAAGCACGACGCTCTTCCAGCCACGGGGTCAATGCCTTCACGCACGCGCGCCAGAACCGGCGCCTGGCGGCAGCTTCCATCTCCTTGCGACGTGGGTCATCGTTGTTGGCGATATACCACTCCCGAAGTGGATGGATTACATTCTGCCCGTCAATCTTCTTGAATGTTCCTTCCGCCCAGTCGTCACGACTCCACCGCAGGGGTTCATGCTCGAGCAAGGGGCCGAGACTGTTTGGCAAGGCGTATAACTCGGAATCGGGCATCGCGATCAGCTGCTCGGCGAGCGTGGCATCAAACCCTGCATACTCGGCTACCAATGCACTCAGCAGCCGTGTACTTCCAGGACCGGGACGCTCGATCATTCTTAGGGATACATAAGCCAGCATTTCGGCTGGGGTAAGCCCACCATCAAAGGCAATGACCTGCGTTGTCTTTCCCGGCAGGTCTTCCTGACATGCTCCATCTCGGATGCCCAGAATCAGGTGAACATCGCCCCATGTGTGTTCGAGCGCGGCAGTGAATCCCCTGAAAAATACTTCGCAATGCTTGCGTGCGTTGTCGTCCTTTGGCCGCAGGATGACAGCCGCGGCCAAGCCGGTCTGATGCTCGGCCAGCTGGCCCGCCGTCATGCACTCGCGACCGAATTGCTTGCCGATGTCCGCCTCAATATTGGTGTTTTCGGTAACGGACAGGTCGACAATTTTTTCGATAAACGCGTGTCCCAGCCCTTCCCTTACCTTGTCCCACAAGCCGGGCACGTCCCGGTTAGACAGGCTGATCGCCGTCGCCCGCGTGGTGCGCGCCGTGCGGGCCACACGATTGATGAACTCCATGGGCCCGGGAAGACTCCAGTACAGGGCGTAGGAAAACCTCGGATTGATCATGCTTTCCTCACTTGAGCAGGCGACGGTACAGTTTCGGCACGATCCAGGTGTTTCCCGCATGCTGGAGCAGCCCCATCCAGTACAGGAACTGGACGAGGCCAGCATCCACACCGGCGTCGTCCATGAGTTCGTCGACGACTGTGGAGTTGCGCTCGGCACCGTCGACCGCTACCAGGAACGACTCCATGCGTTCGCGCTGGGCTGCATCAATTGCCACCGGCAAGCCGATCTTGTGATAAAACGTCGGCAAATCTGGCGCGAAGTTCTTCTGGGCGGATGAGACGGCGTTCTTGGCGGCGGCCACGGCCAGGCTACTGGTGCATAGATGTTCAATCTGATCGCCAAAACGGCAAGACGCTTCAAGCAACGCCATACGTGCGTCTGAGTCTTCGGCGACCGGAATATTCTCATTCAGATGGAAGAACACGGAATCGTCTGTCCATGGTGGGATGGGTTCGACCCGCCAGCGGCGTCCGGCGTCCGGGCTCGAAGAAAGCGTGCCGTCCGCAATCGCGCGGGACAATTCCAGTGCTCTGTCTGGCAACGCAATCAATGCCAGCCTGAATCCACGCTTGCTTTGCTTGGCCGACAGGAGGTTCTCGCGCGCGGCAATCATCGCGTAATCGCCAATTTCACTGGTTTTCCATGCATTGGGCGTGATAGCGACCAGGCGGCTGGCCATACGTCGCTCCCCGTTAAGGAAGGTCGTAGTGCTGCGCGGATTGGCCCGTACCGCCGTGTAATAGCCTTCCTGACCGATCTTCCATTCGCCGGACGCTTTGAACAGGTTCTGAATTCCGCTCTGGGCGTTGCCGACGAAGATGATAAGTTCATCGTCCTTCGGATCGATGTTCGCACGTATCCAGGCAGCCGGCATCGGGAACAACGCACGCGCCTTCCCCTGCTCCATGACCATGCGGCGTTCGCCATGGCTGCGTGCCTCCGTCGGCTTCTCGCGGCTCAGCTCGCTTAGTTGCTGGACAACGCGCTCGCGGTCGCCCATCAGCATCGCAATGTTCGGGTGGCGCAGTATGTAGCGCGATCCCACGCGCTCAAGCACATTGAGCTTTTGCATCTCGTCGAGCAGCGCTTCATAGGTGCCTAGACCGGTCCTGGCGAAATGTGGCAGTTCGTACACATCGCAGCATTCCTGGATCTCAGAGACGGTCAGGCCGCGTTCGCTATCATTGTCGACGTCGCTGTAGTAATCATCGGCCAGAATCAACGCGATCGCTTTGTAGCGTTTGTCGAGGTTCAGGTTGAGCTCGAACTTGCGCTGCATGTCGGCCAGCAAATCACCGTCCACCTCGATGCCGTTCAGGTCACCATCCTCAATGTAGGTCGGCGGCCGACGATCCTGGCGTTTGTTGTACAGGGAATCGAGCAGCTTGTTGCAGTACATCTGAATGAATGCCGGATAGAAGTTGCACACCGATAGGATGCGCAACGGCAGATCCTCCGACTTCCTGTCAAAGTAAAAACCAAGCGCGGCCAGCGGGCGCGTCACCAGCTGGATGCCGCGGCGGATGTCCTCGGAACTGCTGAATGGTTCCAGCGCGATGACCTCAGCCTTGCCGAGCGCCGAATTTTCCTCCGTTGTCATCCTGGTAATGTTGTGCAAACCCGCAATGACGTACCGGATCGAGCATACGCCCTGCACGCTTTCGCACAACTGCTGCAAACCACGCACGAAACTCGGCGCCTTGCTGGTCAGGTGGAGCTCCCGTCCCATCAAGCCGTCGGCTTCGTCGATCAGCAGATAGCACGACTTGACTTTCCGGGCGATGAGTTGCCTCTCAATCCACTCCTGAATGACATCCCATTTCATTGGCTCAGTCGGCATAGCACCGATCACTTCTCGCGCGACCATGGCCTTGTACACCATCTTCCAGGCAAATAGGACATGATCGTCCGCCGCCGTCGCATTATCCATCTGGATAAAGACGGCTTCATGCCCCGGCGCCGAACGCTTTTCACGGGCGATCTGGTCCAGCAAGGATGTCTTGCCGAGACGACGTCCACCGTACAGTACGCCGGCATTGGTTACGCTGCGCAGACGCTCCAGCTCCTTGCGGCGACCTACAAACATTTCGGGCGGAACCGCCGTACCATAGTCGGCATATGGATTGGTAAAGAACGTTAACAGGCCAATTTCCATCAACCGACGTAAACGTTTGTCCGGCTGCATTGCCATATACGCCACTAGATCATCGTCCACCAGGATGATCGGGGCTTCCCGGCAGATTTTCGAGCGCTTTTCCAGGTTCAACGGGGCGTGCACGAAGATAAAGGTCGGGGTCGATCCCGACTCGCTCACCACCTGCCGAATCTCGGGGTCGCGCGGTCGACCGTGTAGCAGGTATCCCTGGATATGATTGGCGCGCGAACCCAGCACCGGAGGAATGAACAGATCGTCCGTGTTTTCAAACGCAAAGGTCTTCTCCGGCAGGAAGAAGTGTGCACGGGTTGCGTTGGAAGCGTCACGAATGAGCGTCGGCTGTCCAGAAATGCCCATTTTCGCCACGAATTCAGTCAGTAAGTCTGGCGACACGGGGCGGCTGGTACACAGCTCGATCCACATGTTCAGAAATTCGGCTGCGTCAGCGCGAGTATCGTCGTCGAGCACCGCGATCCACTCCGGATCCTCGTCGCAACGTGGTGTCGCCAAACGGTCACGTAGGGTCTCGATCGGAGGCGTATGCCCTGCCAGTTTCTTCAGGTTCCCAAGGAACTCGGTAAAGATTTCTGGCGCAATGCGCGTGTCGCTTGATGCCGGCGGCAAGAAGCCGTCACGGCGCAACATCGCAAATGAATCATGTGCCGTATGGAGCCCTGACGCGCCGTTGGACGCGAGCATCGCGCGGATGCGTTCAATATCTTTGCGCACCTCAGGCTCGGCTTCTGCTTCATAGGCGCTGATTTCTTGCAACAGTTTTGCCTTGGTTTCACTCAGTTTGGCATCCAGGACGTGCAATACATGGGTACGCAGTGCCGCACGCGCGTGCGGAAAATCAGGATAGGCCGAAGTACAGCTCAGCTTGCCGATGTCGCCATCGTTGGCTGTCGAAATCTCCGCAATAATGTGCTGCATCCGATTGGCTTCGTTCTTGTCGAGCGCCGACAGGGCCATCGCATGGACCACACGCTGCATGGCTTCATGCAACTCTCCTTCGAGTTCGGTATGCGCACTCACGTAGTGTTTGGCCAGCTGCAGTTCCGCGCTGATGGATACCGGCAGGCTTGATTCGATCCCGTATACCGGCAGGAATCGGCCCATCTTCAGGTGGCTACGCGCAGCATCACGCAAAGCCGGAATGAGTCCGGCATCGCTTTCCTGATCTTCCAAGGACAGCACTTCCTCGGAAAGCCGTCGCGTTTCCTCGATAACTTCGAGCGGTTCGCATACTGGTGGAATAGATTCTGTCCCAGTCATATCGCGACGCCGCATCGACGGCTGATAGTCGCGCCCCATTGGCAACTGGATGAGCAGCAGTTGCTGGTCGTCCGGAACACACATCGTCGGGCGCTTCTCGTCGTACAGGCGCAGTACCAGCTGCATCGCCCTGATCGCGGACAGGAAATAGATGGCCTCCAGCGGGTGCTTGGGCACCGTTCCTTGTATCTCTGCAATGGCAGCGGTCAGAAATTTATGCAGGCTGTCAAAGAATGCCTGCACATTCGGACCGAGGTCGGTATTGGGGTCGGTTCGCTGTTCAAGCAGCGAAAGATAAGTCTCGATGAATTGCCGAGTCACTGTGATGTTCTCGATCATTCGAGTACGTAACAGCCCTTCTGGCTTTTTGCGATCCTTTATTTCGCGGACCAGGTCGTCAAGGATATTCGCTGGTTTCTCCATACGTTTCTGGATCTGCGCATAGGCCATCTTCAACCGCGCCCCATCGCCCTTCTCGATCAAAGCGATGCATTGCCCGATCGGATGCTGCGCCTTGAGCATGCGCTCGTGCATCTGTAGGAAACCGCGATGGTTCCAATTCGAGAATATCTCCGGATCCCTGCCCCAGTTTGCCGCGCGCTCCTGCATGCGCTTAATTTCGGCTTCCACGGCGCGCAACGACCCCACGCGCGAGGCGGAGAATTTCTCACGTGTTAGCGTCATTCCAAGCGTATCGATGCTGCCGATATGCGTCGCCAAGTCAGCCAGCGCCGGATTACTCGCAAAGCGCGACTGGACGATATCAAGTACAGTCCAGCGCGTGTCGGTGCCCGGTCCATCGAACAGCATATTGACCAGATTGGCACCAAAAATCCCAACAGCCAGCGGCATTTGGTGACACAAGGATTCGTTCGGCTTTTCGGGAAATGTCTTGAGCATTTCGAGCAATTCCTTGCTCGCGCGCGCATCAGTGCTGAACCGGCAATCAAAGGAATGCAGTGACTTGAGTGTCGCATCAAGCACGACGCTATGGATGTCGGAGAAATCAACATTCAGGATCTGCGACATGGCGTCCACGTGCACACGGGCAAGTGCGTAACGACGTTTGTCGACCAGATCATGCAAAGTGCCCAGCACAGCATTGAGGTCCAGCCCGCCGTTGTCATCGGGTTCGGAGTCTTCTTCTTTGGCGGCATGAGGCAACTGGGGCGGCAGCGCCGGCGCCTTCTCCGGTTTGGGCTGAGGCGCGGGCTCCAACTTCGCCTTTACCTGTGCTTCTGCGGCTTTCGACGCCAGTGCGATCGCCTGATCGGCGATTTCCGACGCGCGTTGTACTTCGCGCGGCGTAACTGGCGATTCGGACGGGATGACCACGATAGGCTGGTTGCTGGCGTCAGCCAAAATTGCACCCGTGTCCGTTTTTTCCACATCGGCGGTCGGACCTGAGGCAGGAGAAGCGACATCTGCCGCGTCGACTTCAACAGATGGCACATCGGAGGTCACATCGGGCGCGGTCAAAGCCGCCTGCTTGTCCTCGGCTTCTGCCGCCAGAGCTGTCTCAGTCAACGTGTCAGTCACGCTCATATCTGTAGTTGCTGAACGCTCTTGTTCAATGACTTCGTCCGCAACAACCGGCGCAGCGTTGGCAATTCGCAAGACAGGGCTCGACTGTACACGGGCAACGAGCTCGTCCATATGCCCCGTGACCTGCTCGATCAACTGGCTTTCTTCTTTGTTGCGTTGCGCCCGCTGCGCCAGAGTGACCGCGGGGCGTTCCGACAGCGCCTTCAGGCATTCCTGAACGAGGTTGAATGCATCCAATGCTACCTGCACTGATTGCAACGACGCCTCGGCTGCTGCCAAGTTCTGTGCATCAACGAGCATCGTTGATACCTCGCCGGACGTCCAATCAGGATGTCCGGCGAGCGTTTCGGCCACAGAGGCGGCAAGGGCATTGGCCGCCTCAATCCGCTCTTGCACCCGTTGCTGCGCGACCGCAGCCCGCTCACGTTCTGCCACAACTTCTGCATTTAGCGTTCGCAGGGTAGCCAGCTTGTCCGAAATTGTTGCCAAGGTAGCATCAAACTCCGCCATGCCAAGCGTAAGACCATCAAGGAGCGCCTGAATTTCGAGTTTAGTATTCATAAATGGGTCGCTAGTCTCAACCGAAACGGTCGTGGCTGCTGCTGCTTTGATCGCGACAACAGGTCGCGGCGTTGGTATAACAACAGGTGTTGTTTGTGGCGCCGGTATTACAGCTGCTAGCACGGCTGGCAACGGCACAGGGATCGTCTTTTCTTCAACAACTGGCTTAGCCGGCCTGGTGCGCCTTATCTGACCGAAGGCCCGGCCAACATCGCGGCGGCGTGCATTGGCCTCCGCGCAGGCTTCAGCACAGTCGATGAAGTACTCGAGCGCTTCGTTGCTGAGCGGCCCGACCGCCTGCGGATCAATCCGGCGAATCACCGAACCCACGCCATAGGCAGGGAACTGGGTAACAAAGAAAATGAGCCACGCGAGCGCTGCATCATCCTTGCGCCCGACTACCCACTTGGCCACTTCCTTGAGGTCGCTTCCCTTGAATTTTGCGGGACGCCGCTCGCCACACTGGTCGTAATAGTTCTGAACGACCTCGCGCACGCGCGGAAAAATGATCTCGCCATTGAACAGCCACGGCGAGTCCATAGAATACGCAGCTTGCGGGATTCGCAGCCGCTGCTCCATCCATCCACGTAAGCCGTCTGGCGAAGGACACTTATCGGTTTGCTTCACCCATCCGAAGACACGCTGGCCACGCCAGAACCGTTGCAGGTCATTGCGGGATGGAATAACAGGTGCGACCGCCGGCATTTGGCGGACAAAATTCGGCAGATCGACTTGTACGAACGCAGTCCTTTGCAGCATGGCGGAGTACAGGCGCTGTACTTTTGGATCCGAATTGGCATACAACACCGGCATCTTAGCCTGGCGCGCCCGGCCAAGGAGACTGTCCTCGTCGACAATAAAACCGTTGTCGTCGTCTTCATTCTCGTCGTCTTCGGACGACTCTTCCTCCTCGATGGCATCAACACTCATCTGTGCGCTAGCGGCTAGCTGTGTGCCACTCTGGTCGAGAACCTGATTGATCAGAGAGAGGTGGCTCCGCAAATTCGGACAGTCGGATAAGTGGAAGTCTTGCTTCATAAT
>OFCW01000353.1_pt1 | contig 11184 bp, 8 predicted proteins | sample 1520951 | NCBI WGS metagenome assembly OFCW01 (sample SAMEA4349680, study PRJEB24078) | microbial mat metagenome | biome: Terrestrial Biome; feature: Habitat; material: Microbial Mat | place: India | collected 2012-06-12 | depth 10 m | reverse complement strand
CAGACCCGCATCCGCTCCAAGCTGAAGAAGCACCAGCGCGAAGTGGCGCACCAGCGGTGAACGCCGTTTCATGCCAGCCGATGCCGACGCGCCCCGTCGCCCCGTTCCGCTGATGCAGCCCTCCCCCGTCGGCACGGGCGCCCGCACGCTACCGGCCTTGCTGTTGCGACACTGGCGTGCCGTCGTCGTGCTGATGCTGTGTGCATACTTCGTTGCCGGCACGTTCTGGCGCATGCCGTGGAAAGCCGACGAGCCTTACTCGTTCGGCGTGGTGCTCAACATCATCCAGCAGGGCGACTGGGTAGTCCCGAATGTCGCCTTCGAGCCGTTCGTCGAAAAACCGCCGCTGATGTACTGGACGGGCGCGCTGGCCGCGCTCGCGCTGCCCAATGTGCCGGCGCACGAGGCCGTACGCGTGGCAGTGCTGTTCTGGATGGCACTCACGTGCTGGGCCGTCTGGCGTACCGCGCGGCTGCTGCGCGGCGAGGCGCGCGACTGGCGCCAGCGCGTCGGCACAGCGCTGGCACGCGGCCGCCCGGGGCCGACACTTGCAGCGCGTCGCCAGGCCGGCCTGGACGCCGGTGGTGCTGCGCTGCGCGACTACGCACTGGGCGCGCTGCTGCTGTTTGCGGGCTGCATCGGGCTGGTCGAGCACGTGCACAAGTTCATTGCGGACGTACCGCAATTGGCGGGCACGGCGATCGCGCTCTATGGTCTCGTGCGCTTCGTCAAGGAAAGCGAAACGGACCGCACCGCAGGCGTCGACGCGCTGCGGCCGGCGCTGTGGTTCGGCACGGGCATCGGCGTAGCGTTCCTGGGCAAGGGCGTGCTCGTGCCCGGGCTGTTTGCGCTGACGGTGCTCGCGGCGATCGCCCTGCTGCCCGACTTCCGCCGCCGCCATGCCTGGCGGTTCTATGGCCTGTCGCTCCTGGCCGCGCTGCCGTGGCTCGTGATCTGGCCGGCAATCTTCTGGCATGAATCCACAGACCTGTTCATCGAATGGTTCTGGGTCAACAACGTCGGGCGCTTCTTCGGGTTCTCGCATCTCGGCGGCGAGAAAGGATCGCTGGCAACGACGCTGCGCTCCATACTGCTGACCGGCACGCCCGCCGTGTGGCCGGCCCTAGCCGTGGTGGCGTTGTCGGTGTACAAGCTGGTGCGGCTGCGGGGGCGCGGCGTACGCGCGGCCTGGCTGCTGCCGTACCAGGGGCACCTGGTGGTTGCGCTGTTCCTGTTGTTGAGCATCGCCGTGGTGCTGCGCTCGGCCGTGCTGCGCGATGTGTACCTGATGCCGCTGCAACCGGCGATGGCGCTGCTGGGCGCACCGATGCTGCTGCTCGTGCCGCCGGTTTGGCGCGCCCGTGCCTGGGGCGCAGCGGTGGCGCTCTTTGGCGCGCTTGGCGTCGTGGTGTGGGCCGTGTGGGCCGCACTCGTCGTCGACGGCGGGATGCTGCTGCCGGCCTGGCTCTCGAAGGCGCTGGGCCGCGTGCTGCCCTTGCCCTATGACATGCTGGTCCACCCGATTGCCGTGGCAGCGGCGGCGGCCGTCACCGCCGTGTGGGCGGTCTGCGTGTGGCTGCGGCCAGCGCGCTCCGGCGTGGTCGCATGGGCCGCCGGGCTGGGCCTCGTATGGGGCCTGCTGGGCACCCTGCTCATTCCATGGGTAGACGACGCCCGCAGTTACCGCCCGCTGTTCCAGGCCATCAAGCCGGTGCTGCAATCTGCCCAGGTCTGCGTGGCCACGCGCGGCATGGGCGAGAGCGAGCGCGCGCTGATGCACTACGAAACCGGTGTCCGCCCGGTCAAATGGCTGCTGGGCCATAGCGGCCACGGCGATGCCCACCGGCCCAACCCCGAGGCCCGCACCTGCGACCTGATGCTCGTCCTCGACAAGGCACGCGAGAACCGCAGCCGCCAGCCCAAGGGCGCCGATTGGGAGCTGGTCTGGCGCGGCAGCCGGCCAGGCGACACCAACGAGACCTTTTCGCTGTTCCAGCGGCGCGGCAATGGCGGCACCGAAGCCTTGCCTTCGCCCGAGCCCATCGTCCCGCTGACGGACACACCGCATCGCGGGCACCGTTGAACCCCATGCGCTCCGCCATCGCGTATGTAGCGCGCTTTTTTGTTGCTCCTGTTTTGCACGCATGACAACCACCCTTCGCGTAGCGTTTGCTGGCACACCCGAATTTGCGCAGACAGCGCTGGCGGCGATCCACCAGGCCGGCTTTCCCATTGTGGCCGTGTTGAGCCAGCCTGACCGGCCCGCAGGCCGCGGCATGCAGCTGCAGGCCAGCCCGGTCAAGCAATATGCGGTGTCGCATGGGTTGGAGCCGATCCTGCAGCCGCCCTCATTGCGCCGCACGGGCAAGTATCCACAGGAAGCCGCAGAGGCCATCGAGGCACTCGCCGCACAGCGCCCCGACGTGATGGTCGTGGTGGCCTATGGCCTGATCCTGCCGCAGGAAGTGCTCGACCTGCCGCGCTTTGGCTGCATCAACATCCACGCATCGCTGCTGCCGCGCTGGCGAGGCGCCGCGCCCATCCACCGGGCCATCGAAGCCGGCGATGCGCAATCCGGCATCACGCTCATGCAGATGGATGCCGGCCTCGACACCGGGGACATGATCGCCATGGAACGCGTGCCCATCGGCCCGGCGGACAGCACGGGCACGCTGCACGACACGCTGGCCGCACTGGGCGGCCGCATGGTGGTGGAGGCACTGTCGCGGCTCGCGCGGGACGGCCAGCTGCCCGCGACGCCGCAACCTGCCGAAGGTGTCACGTATGCCGAGAAGATCGCCAAGGACGAGGCGGCGCTCGATTGGGCGCGCCCATCTGCGGCGCTGCTGCGGCAGGTGCATGCGTTCAATCCGTTTCCGGGCGCATCGGCCGCGCTTGACGGCGTGACGATCAAGTTCTGGCAAGGCGAAGCCCTCGCCGATCGCCCCACCGACGCAGAACCGGGCACGGTGCTCGCCGCCAATGCCGACGGCGTGACCATCGCCTGCGGCACCGGCGCACTGCGCGTGACGCAACTGCAGAAGCCCGGCGGCAAGCGCCTGCCCGCGCGCGAGTTCCTGCAGAGCCTCGCCATCCAGCCAGGCCAGCGGTTCGCGTCCCGCAGCTGACGCGCATCCATATATAGAGAGAAGAGACAAGAGGACTCCGCCATGACGACGCTGGGCATCGTGAACCTGCCGCTCTTCATGCTGGCCGTGTTCCTGCTGAATGTGACGCCGGGGCCGGATACGGCCTATATCGTGGGGCGCAGCGTTTCGCAAGGGCGGACGGCGGGGCTGCTCTCGTCGCTCGGGGTATCGGCCGGCTGCTGCGTGCACGTGCTGGCGGTCGCCTTCGGGCTGACGGCCGTGCTCGCGGCATCCACGGTGGCCTTCACCGTGATCAAGGTGGTGGGCGCGGCGTACCTGATCTACCTCGGCGGCCGCATGCTGCTGGCACCGCCCGCGCGCGACGACACCCTCGCCAAAGCCGAAACCGCCGAACCGGCCAGGCGCCCGCGCCCCCTCAAGTCGCTGTTCATGCAGGGCTTCCTGACGAACGTGCTGAACCCGAAGGTGGTGCTGTTCTTCCTGTCGTTCTTCCCGCAGTTCGTGGATCCCCATGCCGGCCACAAGGCGCTGGCGTTCCTGTCGCTGGGCGCGGTGTTCGTCGTCATGTCGACGGCGTGGAATAGCGTGGTGGCGTGGGTGGCGGCCAGCGTCACGCGCCGCGTGGCGGGCAAACCCGGCATCAAGCGCTGGCTCGATCGCGTGGTCGGCACGGCATTCATCGGACTGGGTGCGCGGCTGGCCTTCACCACGCGTTGACCAAGCCGGCTCCAACTGCGGCAAAGTACCGCGCAAACATCGCACAAACCCTTGAATTTTCAGCGAATATCTTGATCTAAGAAACTCGCGAAACCCTCGACCCACAGGAGCCACGCCCTCATGTTCAACTGGATCAAGACCTTCATGCTGATGGCAGCGATTACCGCGCTGTTCATCGTCATCGGCGGCATGATCGGCGGACGCAGCGGGATGATGCTGGCGCTGCTGTTTGCGCTGGGCATGAATTTCTTCTCGTACTGGTTCTCCGACAAGATGGTCCTGCGCATGTACAACGCGCAGGAAGTCAACGAGACCACCGCGCCGCAGTTCTACCGCATGGTCCAGGAGCTTGCCGGCCGCGCGGGGCTGCCCATGCCGCGCGTGTATCTGATCGACGAAGCACAGCCCAACGCCTTCGCCACGGGCCGCAACCCCGAGCACGCCGCCGTGGCCGCCACGACCGGCATCCTCAACATCCTGAGTGAGCGCGAACTGCGCGGCGTGATGGCGCACGAGCTGGCCCACGTGCAGCACCGCGACATCCTGATCTCGACCATCTCGGCCACCATGGCCGGTGCGATCTCGGCGCTGGCCAACTTTGCGGTGTTCTTCGGCGGGCGCGACAGCGAAGGCCGCCCCGCCAACCCGGTCGCCGGGATTGCCGTCGCGATTCTTGCACCGCTGGCCGCGTCGCTGATCCAGATGGCGATCTCCCGCGCGCGCGAGTTCGAAGCCGACCGCGGCGGCGCGCAGATCAGCGGCGATCCGCAGGCGCTGGCCTCGGCGCTCGACAAGATCCACCGCTATGCGGCCGGCATCCCGTTTGCCGCCGCCGAGGCCCACCCGGCCACCGCACAGATGATGATCATGAACCCGCTGCACGGCGGCGGCCTGGCCAACCTGTTCAGCACGCACCCCTCGACGGAAGAGCGCATCGCGCGGCTGATGCAGATGGCGCAGACCGGGCAATACCCGGTCTGAGGCAGGCGCAGGAGGCCGCTTCCTTTATACTTTCGCAGTCCGCACGAGCCCGCCCATCGCGGGCTCGTTGCATTTTGTCCGCCTGATTTTTCCGCTGCCCCGATGCGTCTGCCGCCAGACTCCCTTGCCCACGCCTTGTCGCTTGCCGCTACCGCACTCGGCAAGCTGCGGCAGGGGACGGCATTGCCGCAGGCCATCGAGGCCGTCTGCCAGGGTCAGCCTGCCCCGGCACGAGGCGCGGTGCAGGACCTCGCCTACCGTGCCACACGCTGGCTCGGCAGCACCGACTGGCTGATCCGCACGCTGATCCCGCGCCCGCCCGCCGAAGGCGCTGCCAACCTGCTGCGCGTAGCGCTCGCACAATTGCTGGACACTGCGCAGCCGTATGCGCCGTTCACGGTGGTCGACCAGACCGTGCGGGCCGCCTCGGCCGATCCGAAGCTCGCGCACGGCAAGGGCATGGTCAACGGCGTGCTGCGACGATTCCTGCGCGAGCAAGACGAGCTCGTCGCCGCGATGCAGGCCGACCCGGTGGCCGCCACGAACTATCCGGCATGGTGGATCGACGCCGTGCGCAGCGCGTACCCCGGCACGTGGCAGGCCATCCTCGCGGCCGGCAACCGCCGCCCGCCGATGGTGCTGCGCGTGAACCCGCGCCGCATCACCGTGGATGTATATCTCGCCCGGCTGGCCGAAAGCGGCATCGACGCCGAACGGATCGGCGAACAGGCCGTGCGGCTGGCCCGTGCCGTGCCCGTGGCTGAGCTGCCTGGGTTTGTCGACGGCGACGTCTCGGTGCAAGACGCCGGGGCGCAACTGGCGGCACCGCTGCTCGACGTGGCGCCCGGCCAGCGTGTGCTCGACGCCTGTGCCGCGCCCGGCGGCAAGACCGGCCACCTGCTCGAACTGGCCGACGGCCTGGACGTGACGGCACTGGAATCCGACGCCTCCCGCGCCGTCCGCATCGACGAAAATCTGGCGCGTCTGGGCCAGGCGGCCACCGTCCGCGTGGCCGATGCTGCCCAGCCCGACACATGGTGGGACGGCCGCCCGTTCGATCGCATCCTCGCCGACGTGCCATGCTCAGCGGCCGGTATCGTCCGCCGCCATCCGGATATCCGCTGGCTGCGCCGTCCGGCCGATCTGAAGGCACTCGCCGCCCTGCAGCGCGACATCGTGCGGGCGCTGTGGGCATGCCTCGCGCCCGGTGGCAAGTTGCTTTATGTGACCTGTTCGATTTTCCCGACGGAAGGCGAAGACCAGGCCCGATGGTTTGAAAGCCATCTGCAAGATGCGATACGATTGCACGCGCCCGGCCAGTTGCTGCCGGCCTTGCCCGAGTCGGCGCCCGCTGGTGGCTTCGGCGCCGGCACCTCGCCCCTGCCGCTCGATCACGACGGCTTCTTTTACGCGGTTTTCCAGAAACGGCCCTGATCAACGACCGTTGTGACTGTCATCCTTCGCCCATCGATCCGGCTGCTGCCACCCCGGTTCCGGCAGATTCTGCAACGGCTGGTCGTTCTGGGCATGCTGTTCCTGTGGTGGCCGGTCATGGCGCCTGCGCAGACCATCGAAGTCAACCGCGCCCAGCTGGAATATGCCGATGGCGGCTGGAATCTCTCCGCCGATTTCGACTTCGATCTGCCCGGCAACCTCGAAGACGCCGTCAACAAGGGCATCGCGCTCTACTTCCTCGTCGAGTTTGAGCTGATCCGCCCGCGCTGGTATTGGTTCGACGACCATGCGGTGAGTGCCACGCGCGTCGTCCGGCTGTCGTTCCACCCGCTCACGCGCCAGTACCGCGTCTCGACCGGCGGCCTGCAGGTGCCGTTCTCGCGCCTGAAAGATGCGGTCGACTTCCTGCAGCACGTGCGTGGCTGGCGCGTGTTCGAGCAGCGTGCGGTCAAGCCCGGCGAAACCGTCCAGGCTGAAGTCCGCATGCGCCTGGACGTGACGCAACTGCCCAAGCCATTCCAGATCAACGCCGTCAACACGCGCGACTGGAACCTGAGTTCGGACTGGAAACGCTTCAGCGTGCTGGTGCCCAACGAGCTCCCCTCAGCACCGGCGCCGGCACCGGCAACGCCGCCGGCCAGTGCGCCGGCATCCTCGCCGCCCGCCTCTGCCGCCTCGGGCCTGTCGCCCAACCCGGGCTGGGGCATGACGGCCACGCCGTCCAACGCCACCTCGCTGCTGGCGCCCGCCAAATGATCTTCGACCGCAGCTACAAACGGCTGCTGTATCAGGTCGTCGCCGGCACCATTGTCTTCCTGGCGATCGTGCTGGTCGGGCTGCTGGCCGCCGCGTCGGCCAACACCGAATTCTTCGACCGCTATTTCACGCTGCTCTACAAGGTCAACCTCGTCATCGGGGTGCTGCTGGTGGTGATCATTGGCGGGCTGATGCTGGCGCTCGCGCTGCGCGCGCGGCGCGGCAAGTTCGGCACGCGGCTGATGACCAAGCTCGCGGTGTTCTTCGGGGTGGTTGGCGTGCTGCCGGGCGTGCTGATCTATCTCGTCTCGCTGCAGTTCGTTTCGCGCAGCATCGAATCGTGGTTCGACGTGAAGGTGGAGTCGGCGCTGGAGGCCGGCCTGAACCTCGGCCGCTCCACCATGGACGCCGCGCTGGCGGATCTGCAGAACAAGGGGCGCCTGATCGCCGAGCAGCTCGGAGACGGCTCGGCCTCTGCCACCACGCTCACGCTCAACCGGCTGCGCGAGCAGTTCGGCGTGCAGGAGGCGACCATCTTCACCACCAGTGGCCGCGTGGTGGCCACGGCATCGAGTACGTATGACACGCTCGTGCCGAGCCTGCCCGACCAGGCCGTGCTCGAGCAGGCGCGCTCGCCCGGCGGCTATGCCAGCCTCGAAGGCGGCAGCGACTACGACGGCGACAACGGCCCGGCATCGGCCCCGCGCGCCGGCAATCGCCGCAACGATCTCTACCAGTTGCGCGTGGTCGTCGCACTGGGGACGGCCGCGCGCGAGGAGTCGGGGCTGCGGCTCGGCACAGCGGGGCGCAAGTGGGCCGGCACGGGCCTGCTCGCCGACCGCACGCCGGAAGACGCTGGCAGCCCCTCGCGCGGCTTCGGCCTGGTCGGCGAAGCGAGCCGCGAAGAGCGCTTCCTGCAGCTCGTGCAGCCGGTTCCCCAGGCGCTGGCGCGCAACGCCGATGCCGTCCAGCACGCATACCAGGAGTACCAGGAGAAGGCGCTCGGCCGCACGGGCTTGCGCAAGATGTACATCGGCACGCTCACGCTGACGCTGTTCCTGGCCGTCTTCATTGCGGTGATGCTGGCGCTGCTGCTCGGCGCACAGCTGGCACGGCCGCTGCTGATGCTGCTCCAGGGCACGCGTGAAGTGGCCGAGGGCGACCTCTCGCCCAAGCGCGAGCTGCATACGCGCGACGAACTCGGCCTGCTCACGCAGCAGTTCAACCAGATGACGCGCCAGTTGGCCGACGCGCGCCGGGCAGTGGAGCAGAATCGCGCGGCACTCGAGCAGTCGAAAGCCTATCTTGAGAGCGTGCTGACCAACCTGACCGCAGGCGTCTTCGTGTTCGACCACCGCTTCGTGCTGCTGACCGCCAACCCGGGTGCCGAGCGCATCTTCAAACAGCCCTTCGGCGCATGGGTCGGACAGGCCCTGGGCGGCATCGCGCCGCTGGCGGCCTTCGCCTCGATCGTCGAGCAGGCCTTTGCCGAGCACGATGTGAGCGCTGCGGCGGGCGCCGCGGCCGCACACTGGCAGAAGCAGGTCGAAATTCCCGTGGAAGATGAAGACGAGCCGCTCACGCTGCTGGTGCGCGGCACGCGGCTGCCCGGCCCGTCTGTCGGCGCGCACGGCACGGAGCGCGGCTACGTGGTGGTGTTCGACGACATTTCCGACGTGATCTCGGCGCAGCGCTCGGTGGCCTGGGGCGAAGTCGCGCGGCGCCTGGCGCACGAGATCAAGAATCCGCTCACGCCGATCCAGCTCTCCGCGGAGCGGCTGGAGATGAAGCTCTCGCCCAAGCTGTCGGAAGCCGACGCCGAGGTCTTGCGCCGCGGCGCCAGCACGATCGTCAACCAGGTCGCGGCCATGAAGCGCATGGTGGATGACTTCCGCGACTACGCGCGCACGCCACCAGCCATGCTGCAGGAGCTCGACCTGAACGCGCTCGCGGCCGAAGTGCTGCACCTGTACGGCATCGATCACCCTGACCGCCACGAGCACCCCGTCATCGAGGCGAGGCTCGGCGCGGGCCTGCCGCTCATCAAGGGCGACCCGACGCAGTTGCGCCAGGTCATCCACAACCTGCTGCAGAACGCGCAGGACGCGGTGGCCGAGAACGAAGCCGCCGGGCGACCTGCACCGCATGTCATGTTGCAAACTGACACGGTAGAATACGACGACGCCTCGGGCGCGCGGCGGCAGGCCGTGCGGCTTGTGATCGCGGACAACGGCGGCGGGTTCTCTTCCCGCATCCTCAACCGCGCCTTCGAGCCGTACGTCACGACCAAAGCCAAGGGCACAGGATTGGGCCTGGCCATGGTGAAGAAAATCATGGACGAGCACGGCGCGCGCATCGAATTGCGCAACCGCCCGTCCCAATCCGGGGGCACCGAGATCATCGGCGCCCAGGTTTCCATCCTGTTCGTAAAACTCGCGTAGCGCGGACGGCGATCCCGCCGCACATAGAGGAAAAGCATGGCCACCATCCTCGTTGTCGACGACGAAATGGGTATCCGGGAGTTGCTCTCCGAAATCCTCGGAGACGAAGGGCACGTTGTCGAAGTCGCCGAGAACGCGCAGCGTGCGCGCGAGTACCGCGCGAATGCAACGCCCGACCTCGTCCTGCTCGATATCTGGATGCCGGACACCGACGGCGTGACGTTGCTCAAGGAGTGGGCGTCGCAAGGTCTGCTGACCATGCCAGTGATCATGATGTCGGGCCATGCCACCATCGACACCGCTGTGGAGGCGACCAAGATCGGCGCGCTGAACTTTCTCGAGAAGCCGATCGCGCTGCAGAAGCTGCTGGCAGCCGTGGAGCAGGGCCTGTCGCGCGGCAAGGAAAAGCCACGTGCACCGGTGGCCGCAACCGCACCGGCCGCCTCGCTGGCGGGCGCAGCACCGGGCACGGCCGCCGCAGGCGCAGCCGCCACCGCAGAGCGCGCTGACATGAACGGCGCCCCCGCTCGCGCAGCCGAAGGCGGCGGCATGCAGTTCTCGTTCGACATGCCGCTGCGCGAAGCACGCGACCTGTTCGAACGTGCCTACTTCGAGTATCACCTGCAGCGCGAGGGCGGCAGCATGACGCGCGTGGCCGAAAAGACCGGCCTCGAGCGCACGCACCTGTATCGCAAGCTCAAGCAACTGGGCGTCGAACTCTCGCGCAACAAGAGCGAGCCGGCCGCCTGATTCCCGAATCCTTCACCGATTGCTTGACGGCGGGGACCAAATCCTGCCATACTTGCGCTTCTTTGCTTGGCCCGGTAGCTCAGTTGGTAGAGCAGCGGATTGAAAATCCGCGTGTCGGTGGTTCGATTCCGCCCCAGGCCACCATATTGCAATGCCCAACCCTCATCGGTTGGGCATTTTCGTTTCTGCACTCCGCGAAACAACGCGGGGTTCCGGGCTGTTCTGCCTGTGCCACGGGTCACCGACGTCAGCGTCCGAACGCGGCCGGTTCGACTCTCTTTTGCTCTCTCTTCTCTCAAAACCTGCGCCAACTTCTTCGCCAGAGCACACGCACACGGCCTTTCTCGACCGCAACTTGCACGTGTGTCACCGCCATTGGTTATCCGTCGTGCATGGATGACCAGCGCATCAAGCCAACGCAGCGCTCGGATTCGCCGCGCACGGCATCGAGTACAGACCTTGGCGCTTCTGCGTGACCACGAGGGCGCGGTAGGCGGCCAGCGGTCCCTCGGCTTCGGGCTTGCCCTTGTCGCGCGGCTTGACCTTGAACAGGTCGATCAACTTGTCGCTGTTCAAGCCGGCGCGCTGCATGATCCGCTCCGCGGTCATGGGCTCGCCCTTGAATGACCACAGTGACTTGAACACCGCAGCCTGTCCGTCGGTGCAGCGGATGGGCCCATGCGGCCATTCGGGCAGCGTCACCCAGCGGAAGTCCGCCGAGAACGGGCCGTGGACGGGCGCCGTCGGATCGATCATCGGCGCTGGTTCGCGCAGGACCGGGGGCGACGCGATGTGCGCAATGCCGCCGCCGTAGAACGCGAACCGCTCCTCCAGCGGCAGCCACTCGAAGCCGTACCCCGATAGCGCGAGGTAGGCGTGCTTTGGCCTTGGCGCGATCACGCGAACATTCGCCCCCGGCACCCGCACACGATCGAGCAATTCCGGCTCGCGCCAGATCCGGGCCAGATCGCGGG
>OFCW01000351.1_pt1 | contig 11291 bp, 6 predicted proteins | sample 1520951 | NCBI WGS metagenome assembly OFCW01 (sample SAMEA4349680, study PRJEB24078) | microbial mat metagenome | biome: Terrestrial Biome; feature: Habitat; material: Microbial Mat | place: India | collected 2012-06-12 | depth 10 m | reverse complement strand
GGAGCAGCACGATGATGCGCACGCCGCGCCGGGCGGCGGCGTAGAGGGCGCGACCGAAGCGCACGCCGGGCAGGAAATAGGCGTTGGCGATGATGATTTCCTCGCGCGCCGCGTCGATCGCCTCGAGGTAGGCATTGAGGATGTCGTTGCGGTGGCGGATGTTGTCGCGGATCAGGAAGGCGGCCCATTGATCGCCCGCGATGTCGCAACAGGGCCGGCTGACCGGGGCAAGGCGGAAGCGCCGCTTGAAGCTGGCCCAGGTGACGATTTCCCACATCCGGCGGACGGCGTGGTGGATATCGGCGAGGATGGGGCCTTCGACGCGCACGGCGTAGTCGAAACGCGGTCGCATGCCGGCCGGTGCGTTATGGTCGTCGATGATGTTGATGCCGCCCACAAAGGCGATCCGTGCATCGACGACGGCTATCTTGCGGTGCAGACGGCGCAGGCGGTGACGCTTGAGGTGGAAGCGGCCGATTTCCGGCCGGTAATACAGGGCACGCACCCCGGCCGCCGTCAGCCGGGGCAGGAAATCGGCGGCAAAATTGCGGGCGCCGAAGCCGTCAACCGTTACGTTCACCTGCACGCCGCGCCCGGCTGCCTGGCACAGCGCGCTGGCCACGGCATGGCCGATTTCGTCGGCGGCGAAGATGTAGCTCTCGAGGTAGATCTCGACGCGCGCTTCGGCAATGGCGCCGAGCAGGGCCGGGAAGTAGTCGGTGCCGGAATCGAGCAGGGTCAGCCGGTTGCCCGGCTTGAATTCAGCGGCCATGCCGCGTCAGGTGGGCCGACAGCGCGGCATGGTCGGAAATGCTGGCCCACGGCTGGCCGTGGTGCACCTCGGTCCGCCGGATGTCGAAACCGCGGACGTAGATACGGTCGAGCCGGAACATCGGCATCGCCGCCGGGAAGCTGCGAGCCGGGCTGCCCTTCGCACCGCTGAACACCTCGCGCAGGCCGAGACGCCGGGCGAGATGGTCGCCGGCCCGGTTGCGCCAGTCATTGAAATCACCGGCGATGATCAGCGGCGTGGCCGGGTCGGCCTGCTTTTCCAGATAGTCGGCGAGTGCTTCCATCTGCTTGCGCCGCGAATAGCCGAAGAGTGACAGGTGGGCGCAGACGCAATGTACCGCCGGGCCGTCCGGCAGTTTGATCTGGCAATGCAGCAGGCCGCGCTTTTCGAACTGCAGGTGGGTGATGTCCTGGTTGTGTGCGTGCAGGATGGGGAAGCGCGACAGGATCGCGTTGCCATGGTGGCCGTGGTCGTAAATCATGTTGCGGCCATAGGCCGCGGCAGTCCAGACATCTTCGGCGAGAAATTCGTGCTGCGGCGAGTCCGGCCAGTTGTCGTGCGTCTCGGCATGACCGAGATGCAGCCCCTGCACTTCCTGCAGGAAAACGATATCCGGATTCAGGTGGCGCAGCCGCTCGCGCAGCTCATGCACCATCATCCGCCGGTTGAATTGCGAAAAGCCCTTGTGGATGTTGAAGGTCGTGATGTGCAGGGATGGCGCGGACACGGTGACAATCTCCGAAGCGGGGCGAGGGCCCCGGTGGGCAGATTACCAAGGTTGGCGTCTCATTGCAGCATGAACGTCTCGTACTCCAGGCGATTCAACTGGCGGGAGAGCAGCATCAGCCCGCTGGCCAGGGTCAGCAGCACGGCGAGCGTGAAACCGTAGCCGTAGAGCGCGGCGCCGAACCACAGTGTGCCGGCGGTGAACAGTACGTTGAGGAGCAGGAATTCGAGGCACAGGAAGAGCACGATGCGCCGCTGGTCGAGGTAGAAGAAGACGTTGAGCACGGCCATCAGCGCCACCTGCAGCCCGGCGCCGATGACCTGCACGTGGAGCAGCGGCAGGTAGAGCTGGGAAATGCCGAGGGCGTCGAGCAGGGCCGGGCCGGCCACGAAGGTGGTGAGGATCGCCAGGGTCTGGATCTTGCCGATTTCACTCAGCCCCTGCTGGATGGAATAGACCATCTCGTCGCGCATGCTCTCGATGAATTCGAGCGAACCGCCACCGCGCACCGCGTCGTAGAACTTGTTGTAGTACTCGACGAAATCGGTCTCGATGCGGACCAGGAAGACCGCCATGCCGGGGATGATCGACAGGTAGGAGAGGAAGACCGGCAGGTCGTAGATCAGCGAGGCGCGGAAGTGGCCGATGATGGGCTCGGAGGTCGGCGGAAAGTACCAGAACATGAACTTGTCGGCCCATACCGCGAGGTTGTACAGAAAGCCGATCGCCATCAGGGTGGGGTAGGCCAGTTCCGGGCGCAGGAATTCGAAGCGCAGGACGGGGCCGGGGCCGGCGAAATCATGCACGGTCAGCAACCACATGCCGCCGAGCAGGACGAGGTTGCCGAAGACGAAGCCGCCGAGCAGGCCCTCCAGTCCGAGAGGGCGCAGGAGCAGGGCGAGGACGACGATCAGCGCGTAGGAACCGCCGAACAGCAGCACGATGGCCCGGTAGCGTTTCATGCCGGAGAGCAGGACGGTGAGGACCCACACCGCGCACATGATGACAAAGCCGGCCAGCATCAGCAGCCGGTAAGCCACACCGAGGCCGGGCAGGAGGACAAAGAGGAGCAGGCTGCCGAGAAGGCTGGCGGTGAGGATGACGATCAGGAGCAGGCCGTGCAGGTTGGGCAGGACCAGGTCGCGCTTCTTTTCGAACAGGCGATCCGAGACGAAGCGGGTGAAGGCGAGCTGGACCAGGCCGGTCAGGATCAGGCTGCCGGCCACCAGATAAGTGACCGACGTCTGGAACTGCGTGACCAGGAAGCTGGGTACCACGACGCTGGCGCTGAACAGGCCGACGAGGAGGATGCCGACGATGGAGAAGACCCACGGGCCGGAGCCGATGATGCCGGCGTAGGCGTAAGCCTCGACCAGGCCGATCAGGGTGTTCTTGCGCAGCAGGCGGCGCAGTTCGAATCCGATGCCAGCCATCAGCGTGCCTCCGGACAGCGCGCGAAGGCGCCGTCATAGACCTGCCGGTAGCGGTCGAACATCATGCGGTCGGTGTAGTAGCGTTCGACGCGGGCGATCCCCGCCTGGCTGGCGGCCTGCCAGGCGGCGCGGTCGGCGAGCAGGGCGACGGCGGCATCGGCCAGGGCCTGCGGATCGGCAATGTTGACGATGGCGCCGGAAGGGCCGAGCGCTCGGTCGGCTTCGTCGAGTCCTTCGACCAGTTGGCGGCAGGAGCCGACATCGGTCGAGACGGTCGGCACGCCGGCCGCGTAGCCCTCGAGGATGACCAGCGGCAGGGCTTCGCTGATCGACGACAGGATGGTCAGGCCGATCTTCGGCATCAGCTCTTCGACTTTCTGGAAACCGAGGAAGCGGACATGGTTCTCGAGGCCCAGGCTGCGCACCAGGGCATGGCACTCGGCGGCATAGGCCTTGTCCTCGTCTTCCGGCCCGGCGATCCAGCCTTCCGCCTCGGGCATCCGGTTGACCACCCGGCGCATGGCGCGGATGAAGGTCTTGACATCCTTGATCGGCACGACGCGGCCGATCAGGCAGAGCACCGGCGGCGGATCGGCCGGCCGCAGGGCGCGCAGCGGGGCGAAGCGGGCCAGTGCGATGCCGTTCGGAATGTTCCGGGTGCGCTCGTCCGGCGCACCATCGGCCACCTGGCGCAGGCGGTTGGCTTCGTAGAGGGCAACGATGGGGTCGGCGGCGTCGTAGCAGAAGCGCCCGAGCCATTCGAAGAAGCCGATCCACATCTGCCGGAAATAGGAGAGTTCGGTCGGGTCGCGCTGGAAGACATTGCGGTTGTCGCGGATCCACTCGCTCTTGAACAGGTCGATCTTGCGCTCCTTGGTGTAGATGCCATGCTCGGAGAGGACCAGCGGCACATCCCGGGTTTGGTGCAGCAGGGCGCCCAGGAAACCGGCATAGCCGGTCGAGATCGAGTGGAGCACGCGGACCGGCAGCAATTCCTTGGCGACCCTGGCCAGTTTCCAGAGCGGCGTATGCATGATGCGCACGGTCCAGAAATAATCGACGAAAGAGGGATCGGTGCAGAAGCGCCGGTAATGGTCGCAGATCATGTTCCAGGCCGCCTCGCTGTACAGGAAGTCGTCGGCGGTCAGGCGGCCGCCCGGCAGCATCTGGCGGGCAAGGGCGCGAAATTCCTGGAGGGCGCTGGCGACCGGCTGGCCAGGCGCAAAATGTGCGTGCATCCGGGCGACCCGGGCATAGGCCTCATGGTCGCCCGGCCGGCTGGCGGGCTCGGCATGGCTGGCCAGGTCGTCGTAAAGGTAATGCGCCTCGAAATGCACGACGTTGTCGGGCAGCGGGTACTTGGGGTCGCCATAGTCCTCGCGCCGGCTGCCAAGAAAGACGATGGCAAAGCGGTATTCCGGAAAGGCCCGGATGATCTGGTTGACCCAGCTCGACACGCCGCCGCTGACGTAGGGAAAGGTTCCCTCCAGCAGCAGGGCGATGTCGGCGCGGTCGGCGGTGGGGAATTTCATGCGCGGGTCCAGTAATCGACGATGGGGCGCAGGCGGGGCAGCGAGTTCCAGGCAGACAACTCCTGCACCAGACGGCGGGCGCCGGCGAAGTCGCGTTGCTCGAAACGCACCTCGGCCAGATAGGGCAGGACGCGGGTGGCCGGCAGGCCGAGCGCCAGGGCCTGCCGGTAGTCCGCTTCGGCGGCTGCGTAGTCGCGCTGCTCGTGGCGCAGGCGGCCGCGCCGCAGGATCATGGCGGCCGAGGCGGGCTGTTGGGCGAGTACCTGTTCGCAATAGCGCAGCGATTCGTCAATCGCGTACTGGCGGAGATCGCCCAAGGCCAGGCGCTGGTAAACCAGTTCCCAGAACAGGTCGGACAGGCGCTGCGCCGCGGCCAGGCGCGCGGCATCGGTGCTCGCCCGGTCCAGTTGCGCCAGTTCGTCGTCGATCGCCCGGTTGATGCGCTTTTCCTGGTTGTCGAGCATGCCGTAGGCGAGCAGGCGGATGTCTTCGGCCGGGTCACTCAGCACGTCGCGCAGGAGCGGCGAGGCGACGCGCCCCGGCACGTATTGCAGGGCGACCATGGCCCCCAGGCGGGTGGGCATCGGCACCTGGCTGTTGTTCAGGATGGCGCGCAGGCCGGCTTGGCGAAACACGCCCTGGGCGCGCAGGTGTGGGTCGAAGTCGGGCAGTTGCAAGGAGTCGAAACCGCTGCTGGCCGGGGCCAGCTTGTAGAAACGCAGGAGCAGGCTGCCGGCCAGCACGCAGAGAAAGCCGGCGATCGGCACGGCATAGCTGAAGCCGGCAAGAAGCAACAGGGTGGCCCGGCGCGGCCGGACGCGTTCCTTCGGCTGCAGCGCCAGGACGAAGGTGGCGAGCAGCAGGCTGGCCAGCGCATGGCCGGCCAGGTACCAGAACAGCACGAGATCGGAGTTGCTCTCAAAGAGCAGCGGGCCGGTCCAGGCATTGATTTCGAGCAGGGCGGCCGTCAGGCCGAGCTTGGCATTAAGCATGGGCCAGGTGCTGGATCCGTTGGAGGAGGCCGAGCGGCGAGCCGGCATCGAGCAGCAGCGTGTGCGGGAAGAGGCCCAGTTCGGCCAGCGACTGGCCGCTCTTTTGCTGTGCCCAGGTTTCCAGGCGGGCAATGTAGCCTTCGGCCGTCGCGTAGTCGCCGAGCGGCATCAGGGTTGCCAGCACCTGTTTTTCGGGGCCGATGACCAGCCAGTTTTCATCGAGGCCGCGTTTCATCCGGGCCAGCTGCAGGGAGACGTCGTCGGCCACGGCGCGCGGCAGGATTTCGAGGGCAACGACGACACTGGGGATGCCGGTGACCTGGTTGAGATGGGCCAGGCGTTGCGCCTCAAAGGCAAAGCTGGCCGGACAGGCGGGCAGCTCGGCCAGGATCGGGGCCGCCAGTTCCTGGGTCGCCAGGCCGTCGGTGTAGTAACCGAGCAGCAGGTTGATGGTTTGCAGGGCCTCTTCCTGCAACGAGAAAAAGGGCATTTCTTCGACCGTCAGCAGGCCGTAGAGGCTGCCGTTCAGGTTGGTCAACGGCGCCACGATCAGATAACGCGTCCCGGCTTCGTTTTGCGCGACGGCTTGGCGGACGTGGCACAGGCGGCGGCTATCGAGCGCCTGGCGGAGCAGCGGGTCGTCGGTGGCGAGCGGCGAGACCGCGCCGATGCTGGCCAGCGGTCGAAGCACCTGGCCGTTTTCGTCCAGTTCATGCAGGGCGGCCGATTCCAGCTGGCAATACTGGGCCAGCAGACGGAGCAGCGTCTCGGCGCCGGTGGCCGGGTCGTTGCCCGGCTCGTTCAGGCCGCGCAACTTGAGCAGGGCGTCGCGCATCGAGATCGGCCGGCTGATCAGATCCTGTTCCAGTCGGTCGTGCGACAGGCGCAGCAGGTAGTACTGGCGGGTCAGGCTCTCCAGGCGCTGGTCGAGATAGAGCTGGACCGTTTCCGCCCGCCGGGTGCGGGCCAGCCACAGGCTGGAGAACTCTCCGGCCAGCATGATCAGGATCAGGCCGCCGAGGAAGAATAGCTTGGGAAAATTGTCGGTTTGTCCGACATTGAGGATCAGCCAGGCCGCCAGTAGCAGGCCGGAGCCGGCCAGTCCGGGCAGCGGGCCGTAGCGCAGGGCGAGAATCAGCGGAGCGAACCAGGGCCAGGGAAAAGCGGCCTCGACCCAGAGCGGGTCGGCCGGGTTCAGCCAGAGGCCAAGACCGACCGCGATCAGGGGCAGGAAGACGACTTCGCCGAACACGGCGGCCGGTCGCACGCTGGTCGAGGTCAGCTGGCCGAGGACCGAGCCGCGCAAGCCGAACAGGCGGCTGAGCAGGGCGCTCAGGTCGAGACGGCCCCCCATGCGGCGAGGCTTCTTTTTCCGTCCGGCGGGATGCAGGGAAGGCACGGCGGACGGGCCTCAGCGACGGCCGGCCAGGCCGGCCCGCAGCAGGTCGCGAATCAATTGCTGGGCAACCGCCGCGAGGGCTTCGCGGCTCCAGCCGCTCTTGCCGCCGCTGCCGCTCCACAGCGTGTCGCCGGTCGCCACGTCGATGATCTGCAGGGTCAGGCCGACGGCCGGTTCGCCATCGACCCCCACCTTGTAGCGCCATTCCTCGACGCTGCCGGTCAGGGCGTAGCGGATTCCTTGCTCTTGTGCCCAAGCGAGGGCCGCCTCGCGTTGTTCGCGCTCGCCGGCGGCGTCGAACAGCGCCTCCTGGGCCTTGGCCCCTGGATAGCGGCGAACGCGGCCGACGTCCTGGGCGCCGAGCAGCGATTCGGCGATCGCTTCGGCCCGGCTGCCGGCGAGCGGCGTCTCGGTGTGGTTGGTGAAGGGCAGGACGGTCCAGCTGGCCGGACGTTCCAGCACGGGGGGCTGGCCGCGGTCGAGCGTCGAGCAGGCCGTGACGAGCAGGGCGAATCCGACGAGGAGCAGGCTGCGCAGTCGGTGAAGGAGAGCAGGGCGAGAGGTCATGGTGGTTTCCTGTCGAAAGAACGGGGTTCAGTAATGGATGCGGTAGGTGATCTGCAGTTCGCGCACCTGGCCGCCGGTCTGCAGGCCGGATTTGGCCAGGCCGCCACTCAGGGCCAGATGATCCGCGCCGAACAGGCTGCCGGCAAGGCCGAGGCGCAGGTCGTAGCCGGTGCCGAGGGCGGAGTGGCGCGTGATGCCGAGGCTGCCGAAGGGGCGCCAGGCGCGGGTATAGTCCTGGGCATAGCGCAGGTTGGAGGACAGACGCAGGCCGTAGAAGCGGAAGCTGTCGGGGAGGAAGGTGTTGGCCGGCAGGTCCGTCACGCCGGGATAGAGGTCTTTCTGAGGCGTGCCCAGGAGATCGCGGTAATACCGTGCCAACTGGCCGCTGTCGGACAGTGCCTCACGCTCGAAGCGATGAGTCGACCAGAAGGCGCCAAGTTGCAGGTCGGGGGTGTCCAGACGCAGGCTGTGGTTGTAGCTGATGCTGGTGTGCTGGCCGTTGCCCAGCGCCTCGCCGTTCTGCAGCCGGTAGTCCTCCCGGCGGTGTTCGAGCTGGATCCGGTCGAGCCGGGTGGGCGCGTAGTTCAGGCCGATGGCCTGCTGGTCCTTCATGCCGGCCAGGCGCAGCGCAATGCTTTCCTGACTGGGCAGGTGGCGGCCGATGGCCAGATCGAGGCTGAGGCGGTCATCGAGGCGCAGGCGCTGGCTGAGCTGCAGCGGGGTGTAGTCGTCGAAGCTTTCCCGCCGCTCGACGCGGAGCTGCGTTTCGCCGTCGGCTTGCTGCCAGAGCAGGCGGGCGCCGGCCACTTCCTCGTCAGGGGCGGCGGCCAGGACGTTGTTGTCCCGCACGGCGCGGCTGAGGCGTCCCCATTCGACATCGAGCTGGAGGCGGGGGGTGAGCGCCAGATGCAGGCTGCTCGTGCTGCCCCGTTCATCGATGCTGCCCAGGTTGCGCTGAACCACGTCGATGCCGGCATGGTGGCTGAAGGCGAGCAGGGTTTCGGTCAGTTGCTGGTGGGTCGGATCGTCGTCGGTCTGCGCGCTCTGCGTCTCGAAGGCGGCACTTTGCGCCAGACGCAAGTCGTCAACCTGGCGCGCCGCATTGACCCGGTCGTAGCGTGGCAGGCGCTCGTCGAAGCGTTCGAGCAGGTGCCCGGTGGCAGCCTTGTCCTGCTCGGCCAGGGCGACGGTGATCTCGGCCCAGAGCGGGCGATTGGCCTGGCTGCTTCGGCTGCGGGCGTACTGCTGCCAGAGGAAGGCGCGCTCGGCGCTGTATTCCGCACGGTCCTGCAGCCAGCCGATGGCGGTTTCGGCCGCGGCGTTCGAGTAACGCTCATGCCCCCCCCGGTCGAGGCGCAGCAGTTCGCGCAGCGCGTCGAGGCCGGCGTCGCCCGGGCGCTGGGTCAGCAGCAGACGGGCCCGGGCGAGACGGCGTGTCTCGTCCAGCCCCGCTTCGGTCAGCCAGCGCTGGCGGGCGGCGTGCAGCGGGTGCTCGCCGCGGGCGGCCTGCCACTCGGTCGACAACAAGTGCCGGCGAAGGCGCCAGGCGCGGTCGGACTGCTGGTTCTGGTCGAGCGCATCGGCATAATTCATCAGCCACAAAAAGTCGTCCCGATGGGCTGCGACGCGCGGATCGAGATAGCGCTGGAGGGCGACCTGCGGTTGCGACAGGGCCTGATAGCTGGCGGCCAGCGTGTCGTGCAGGGCCGGATTGTTACGCCAGGTCAGTTCATGGCTGGCCAGCGTCCGGCGCAGGGCGGCTGCGTCGTTGCTGTCGATGAACAGCCAGAGCAGCGCCTGCTGCAGGTCGGCGGAGTCCGGCGCCAGACGCAGCGCGGCTTCGAAACTGCGCCGCGCTTCGGCCAGCCGACCGGTGTTCTGCTGGTAAGTGCCGGCCAGCCGCAGGAATTCCGGCATGGTCTGCAAGCGGTGCAGGGCCCGCCGGGACGCGCCAGGGGCCGGGTCCAGTTCGCGTAGCAGCATCCCGATCTCCTGCCAGCGATTGCGGCTGGTATAAAGGGTCAGCGCCTGGATCAGATAGCGGGGGTCGTCGAATTGTCGCCAGGCCCGGGCCGCGATGGGGGCCGCTTCGGCCGGCGCGGTGAGGTTGAGCAGGCGAATCAGCGCATCGTAATCGCCCTTTTCGGCCTGGTCGGCTTCGACCAGGCGGCGGAAAGCGTCGATTGCCTGGGCATCGCGTTGCTGCATGTCGGCCAGCTGGCCGCTCAGGCGCCAGTAGTCGGCATCATCGGCGTTGTTCAGGCCGGCGCCCGGGCGGGCCTTGTCGAGCCAGACCAGCGCCTCCTTGCCCCGTCCCTTGAGCAGCAGCATTACGGCGGCGCGTAGCACCCGGGCGGTGGTGATCTGGGCCGGGTCGGCAAACAGGCGCTGCCAGGCCCGCAGGGCGGTTTCGGTCTCGCCGGCGCGCTCGGCCAGTTCGGCAAGCAGTTCGAGGATTTCCGGGCGCGGCGGGCGCTGGCTCAGCCGTTCGAGGTAGGCAATCGCCGGGCGGGGATCGCCCAGTCGTTCATGGGCGGCCACCAGTTCGCGGATCAGACGGAGATCCTGCGGCTGGCGGGCGATCTGGTAGTGCAGGGCGGGAATCAGGGCGGCATCGTCGAACAGGCCGGGCGCCAGGCGCAGCACGGCCTGCCAGGCTTCGTCCCGTCCCGTTGCCCGGGCGATCTGCAGCCAGTTGTCGAGAGCGACCTGGGGCCGGGCTGTCCATTCCGCTACGCGGGCCAGGCGCTCGCGCCAGGCGAGGTCGTCGGGCGCCTGGCGCACAGCGGCGCTGGCCACCTGCCAGGCATCTTCGAGTTTGCGGTTTTCGAGGAATACCTCGTAGCCGAGGGTGAAGATGCGGTCGTCGAAGGCGATGCCCGGGCCGCGCGGCGTCCCTTTTTCCGACACGCGCTGGAACGCGCCGTCGCCCCAGGCGCGGGCGAACTGCAGGGCCTGCCATTGCTGGCGCAAGGAGAGTTTCAGCAGGCGCCGGACGTAGCGGTCGGCGATATCCGGGCGGCCGGCGGCGCGGCTGATCTCGGTCAGCAGGAGCAGGGTGTCGGGGTCGTCCGCGAGGTCGCCCAGCTCGCGTTCGCCGAGTTCCAGGGCGGCCGCCAGCTGGTTGCCGGATTGCAGCGCCCGCAGCGCAGCATGGAAATGACGGCGCGCCTGTTGTGCATCCCGGCTGCTGCTGCGGGCCAGCAGATACAACTCGGCACAGCCGCGATAGTCGCCGTTGGCCAGGGCGTTGCGGGCGGCCTGCTCGAACAGGGGGCTGGCCTGCGCCGGGTCATCGAGACGCCGGGCCAGCGTCTGGAACAGGCTTCGGCCGAGGTCGGGGGCGCCGTACCGGTAAGCCTTGCCGGCCAGTTCGATCTGCTGCTCGACGCTGGGTGCCAGTTCGGCCAGTTGTTCCATCTGGCGCAGCAGGTCGCGCTGCAGCGCGCTGCGGTCGGCCGAGGGCGGCAGGCGACGGAAATCGGCTTCGGTGATCTCGAACAGGATCCAGCGGGCGGCCCGGCGCGTCGCCTCGTCGCCCGCATCCAGGGCCGTCTGCAGCGTGGCGCGCGCCGCGTTCAGCTTGTTCATCTGCAGTTGCTGACGGGCCAGCAGCAGGCGCAGGCGGGGGTTGTTCGGATCGCTGCGCAGCAGATTGGTGAGATAGGCCGCCGACAGGGCGGTATCCGGCATGGCGGCCAGGCGCCGTTCGAGGTCGGTGCGCGGATACAGCAGGAAGAGCGCCAGCCCGACGATGGCCGCGAGCAGCGCGATGAGCCAGCCGGGGGCCAGGAGGGGCCGCTCAGCGGCCGAGGCAGCGGACCTGGATTTGTGCGGCAGCATGGGGG
>OFCW01000350.1_pt1 | contig 11311 bp, 11 predicted proteins | sample 1520951 | NCBI WGS metagenome assembly OFCW01 (sample SAMEA4349680, study PRJEB24078) | microbial mat metagenome | biome: Terrestrial Biome; feature: Habitat; material: Microbial Mat | place: India | collected 2012-06-12 | depth 10 m | reverse complement strand
CTTGTAGGCGCGCACCCCTTCGAACACGCCCATGCCGTAGTGCAGGGTGTGGGTGAGCACGTGGACCTTGGCGTCACGCCAATCGATGAGTTCACCGTCTTTCCAGATTTTTCCGTCGCGGTCGGCCATGGACATGTTCAGCTCTCCAAAAAATTGTCGCAAAGCCTCGATTTTAACCCACTCCAACAGGGTAGAAAATTGATCGGTAGAATATCGCTTTCACATTTTTCCGGGCCATTCCACGCATGTCGTCTCATCCATCCGGCCCGTCGATTCCCGCGCGCCGATGTCCGTCGCGCTCGCCATTTTTGTGAGCATATGAGTAACACAGATTCCACTGCGCTGGAGCGGGAGGCCGATCCTGAAAAGTGCGCTTTCCGCGAAGGATTCAAGGCTTGCGCGCCGACCATGCCCGGCATTTTCGCGTGGGGCATGGTGACCGGCATGGCGATGATGAAGTCCGGTCTCACGCTGTGGCAGGCGCTCGGCATGACCTTCCTCGTCTTTGCCGGTTCGGCGCAGCTGGCATCGGTGCCGCTGATCGCGGCCAATGTGCCGGTCTGGGTGGTGTTCGTCACCGCGCTGGTGGTGAACCTGCGGTTTGTCATTTTTGCGGCGGCCGTCGGCCCGCATTTCGCGCACCTGCCTTGGTATAAGCGGTTATGGCACGGCTATTTCAATGCCGACATCACGATGGGGCTGTTTCCGCAGCGCTTCCCGGCCGAGACGATTTTCCGCACCGAGGGCAAGGTCGGCTTTTTCACCGGCATCGGTTATCCCAACTGGTGCGCCTGGCAGGCCGGTTCCGTCGCCGGCATTTTGCTCGCCAGCCAGATCCCCGAGAGCTGGGGCATCGGGTTCGCCGGCACGCTGGCCCTGCTGGCGGTCGCGATCCCGCTCACCATCAATGCCGCCGCGCTGGTCGGCGTGGTCGTGGCAAGCATCGTCGCGGTGGCCGCCGCCGGCTTGCCCTACCGGCTGGGGTTGCTGCTGGCCGTGGTCCTCGGCATGACGGCGGCCATGATCGTCGATACCTTTCTCGTCAAGGAAAAAGCATGAACGCGGTCGATACCTGGCTGACCATCCTGATGCTGACGCTGGCGACGATCCTGACCCGCTGTTCGTTCTTCCTGCTCGGACGCCATGCGGTGCGGCTGCCGCCCAAGCTGCAGCACGCGCTGCGCTATGCGCCGGCGGCGGCGCTGGCGGCGATCGTCGCGCCCGATCTGCTGCTGGCGAACGGCGAACTTGCCGTGACCTGGACCAATCCGAAGCTGATGGCAGGACTGGGAGCGACATTGGTGTTTTTGACAACACGCCACCTGCTTGGAACCATCATTGCGGGCATGGCGCTGTTCACTTTGCTACGTATCACCTTGTAATCAGAAAACGGTTTTTCAGGGGTGGGTGCTGCGGTAAAATAGCCCTTTTTCCATTCTTATAATTGTCAGGCAGCCATGCAATTCAACCGCTTGAGCGACCTCATCGCACGCAATCAACTCCAGGGCAAACGCGTTTTCATCCGCGCCGATCTCAACGTGCCGCAAGACGATGCCGGCAACATCACCGAAGACACCCGCATCCGCGCCTCGGTGCCCGCCATCCAGCAGGCACTGGAGGCCGGCGCCGCGGTGATGGTGACTTCGCACCTCGGCCGTCCGACCGAAGGCGAATTCAAGCCGGAAGATTCGCTCGCGCCGATCGCCAGGCGCCTGTCCGAGCTGCTGGGCCAGCCGGTGGAGCTGAAGCAGAACTGGGTCGACGGCGTCGACGTCAAGCCGGGCCAGGTCGTGCTGCTGGAAAACTGCCGCGTCAACAAGGGCGAGAAGAAGAACAGCGACGAGCTGGCGCAGAAGATGGCGCAGCTGTGCGACGTGTACGTCAACGATGCGTTCGGCACCGCGCACCGCGCCGAGGCGACCACGCACGGCATGGCGAAATTCGCGCCGATCGCCTGCGCCGGCCCCTTGCTGGCTGCGGAACTCGACGCGCTCGGCAAGGCGCTGGGCGATCCGGCCCGCCCGCTGGCCGCCATCGTCGCCGGTTCCAAGGTGTCGACCAAGCTGACCATCCTGAAGTCGCTGGCCGAGAAGGTCGATAACCTGATCGTCGGCGGCGGCATCGCCAACACCTTCATGCTGGCCTCCGGCCTCAAGATCGGCAAGTCGCTGGCCGAACCCGATCTCGTCAGCGAAGCGAAAGCCATCATCGATATGATGGCCAGGCGCGGCGCATCGGTGCCGATCCCGGTCGATGTGGTGTGCGCCAAGGAGTTTTCCGCGACCGCGGCGGCGACCGTCAAGGATGTGAAGGACGTGGCCGACGACGACATGATCCTCGACATCGGCCCCAAGACCGCGGCGCAGCTGGCGCAGCAGATCGAGAAGGCCGGCACCATCGTGTGGAACGGACCGGTCGGCGTATTCGAATTCGACCAGTTCGGCGAAGGCACCAAGACGCTGGCGATGGCCATCGCGCATTCCAAGGCGTTTTCGATCGCCGGCGGCGGCGATACGCTGGCTGCAATCGCGAAGTACCACATCGCGGACAAGGTCGGTTACATCTCGACCGGCGGCGGCGCCTTCCTGGAGTTCCTGGAAGGGAAGACCCTGCCGGCAGTCGACATTCTGATGCAGCGGGCCAAATAATTCGGGATCGGCGCGACGCATGCGTAGTGCGCCGTGCCGCCGTCCGCGTGCTCCTGAGGATATTTCTGAACATGCAAAGAGCCACAAAAATCGTCGCCACCATCGGCCCTGCGTCCAGCGACCTGGAGACGCTGACCCGCATGATCGCCGCCGGCGTCAATGTAGTGCGGCTGAATTTTTCGCACGGCAAGGCGCAGGACCACATCGACCGCGCCAGCCTGGTGCGGCAGGCGGCAGCCCGGTGCGGCCGCGAAGTGGCGATCATGGCGGACTTGCAGGGGCCGAAGATCCGCATCGGCAAATTTGAGAACGGCAAGATCTTCCTGGAAAACGGCAGCAAGTTCGTGCTCGATGCCGCCTGCGAGCTGGGCAACCAGGCGCAGGTCGGCCTCGACTACAAGGAATTGCCGCGCGACCTGAAGCCGAACGATGTGCTGCTGCTGAACGATGGCCTGATCGTGCTGGTGGTCGACAAGGTGGTCGGCAGCGCGATTCACACGACCGTCAAGATCGGCGGCGAGCTGTCGAACAACAAGGGCATCAACCGTCTGGGCGGCGGCCTGTCGGCGCCGGCGCTTACCGCAAAGGACATGGAAGACATCAAGACCGCGATGAGCTTCCAGGCCGACTACATCGCGGTGTCTTTCCCGAAGAATGCAGCCGACATGATCATGGCGCGCCAGCTGGCCAATATCGCCGGCGAGCAGACCCGGCACAAGCCGCAGATGATTGCGAAGATCGAGCGCGCCGAAGCGATTCCGGCATTGCAGGAAATCCTCGACGTTTCGGACGGCATCATGGTGGCGCGCGGCGACCTCGCGGTGGAAGTCGGCAATGCCGCGGTGCCGGCCTTGCAGAAGCGCATGATCAAGATGGCGCGCGCATCGAACAAGCTGGCGATCACCGCGACCCAGATGATGGAGTCGATGATCGTCAATGCGGTGCCGACCCGCGCCGAAGTGTCGGACGTGGCGAATGCAGTACTGGACGGCACGGACGCCGTGATGACCTCGGCGGAAACCGCTTCCGGCAAATATCCGGTCGAGACGGTGGAAACCATGGCCGCGATCTGCCTCGAAGCCGAAAAGTCGGACGTGGTGAAACTGGATGCCGACTTCCTGAACGTGACCTTCACCCGCATCGATCAGTCGATCGCCTACGGCGCGCTGTTCACCGCGCATCACTTGCGCGTGAAGGCGATCGTCGCGCTGACCGAATCCGGTTCGACCGCGCTCTGGATGAGCCGCCACAACATCGACATCCCGATTTACGCGATCACGCCCATCCTCGCCACGCAGCGCAAGGCGGCGCTTTATCGCAACGTCTGCACCTTCGAAATGGAGCTTTCCGCCGACCGCGATGCGACGATGAAGGCGGCGCAGGATTTGCTTCTGGCTAAAGGCGTGGTACATAAAGGTGACATGATTGTGTTCACCTGGGGCGAGCCCATGGGCCAGATCGGCGGCACCAACGCCCTGAAGATCATGAAGGTCGGCGAGCATTAATTTCACATTTCTATTGTTTGGAGAACAACATGCCTCTCGTATCCATGCGTCAACTGCTCGACCACGCCGCTGAAAACGGCTACGGTCTGCCCGCGTTCAACGTCAACAACCTGGAACAGGTCACCGCGATCATGCAGGCCGCCGATGAAGTCGGCGCGCCGGTGATCATGCAGGCGTCCGCCGGCGCCCGCAAATATGCGGGCGAAGCCTTCCTGCGCCACCTGATCGAAGCGGCGGTCGAAGCCTATCCGCACATTCCGGTCGTGATGCACCAGGACCACGGCCAGTCGCCGGCAGTCTGCATGGCGGCGATCCGCTCCGGCTTCACCTCGGTGATGATGGACGGCTCGCTGATGGAAGACGGCAAGTCGGTCGCCAGCTACGAGTACAACGTCGAAGTGTCGCGCGAAGTGGTGAAGTTCTCCCACGCGATCGGCGTGACCGTGGAGGCGGAACTGGGCGTGCTCGGCTCGCTGGAAACCATGAAGGGCGACAAGGAAGACGGCCACGGCGCCGAAGGCACGATGACCCGCGAACAGCTCTTGACCGACGTGAACCAGGCCGCCGACTTTGTCAAGGCGACCCAGTGCGACGCGCTGGCGATCGCGATCGGCACCTCGCATGGCGCCTACAAGTTCTCGCGCAAGCCGACCGGCGACATCCTCGCGATCCAGCGCATCAAGGAAATCCACGCCCGCATCCCGAACACCCACTTGGTGATGCACGGCTCGTCCTCCGTGCCGCAGGAACTGCTGGCCGAGATCCGCCAGTTCGGCGGCGACATGAAGGAAACCTACGGCGTGCCGGTCGAGGAGATCCAGGAAGGCATCAAGCACGGCGTGCGCAAGATCAATATCGACACCGATATTCGTCTGGCAATGACCGGCGCCATCCGCCGCTTCTTCGTCGAAAACCCGTCCAAGTTCGACCCGCGCGAGTACCTGAAGCCGGCGCGCGAAGCCGCCAAGCAGATCTGCAAGTCGCGCTTCATCGCCTTCGGTTGCGAAGGTCAGGCAGCCAAGATCAAGCCGATTCCGCTCGAAAAGATGGCCGAAAAGTACAAAAAAGGCGAACTCGCGCAGATCGTGCAGTAAAATTACGCATTAGAAATAAACATAAAACTAACCGGCGGCGTGTTAAGCACACACCGCCGGTTTAGCTTTCTGGGAACCAGAGATAGGCTCTATGAACAGTCTTTACCAATCCACCATCAAATCGCTTCCGCTGCTCGGCCGCGGCAAGGTGCGCGACAACTACGCGGTCGGCGACGACAAGCTTTTGATCGTCACCACCGACCGCCTGTCGGCCTTCGACGTCGTGATGAATGAACCGATTCCGGGCAAGGGCATGGTGCTCAACCAGATGTCCAATTTCTGGTTCGACAAGCTCAAGGACATCGTGCCGAACCATCTGACCGGCATTGCGCCGGAAAGCGTGGTCAGCGCCGACGAGGTGGATCAGGTAAAGGGGCGCGCGGTGGTCGCCAAGCGCCTGAAGCCGATCCTGGTGGAAGCGGTGGTGCGCGGCTATATCATCGGCTCCGGCTGGAAGGATTACCAGGCCACCGGCACCATTTGCGGCATCGCCTTGCCGCCCGGCCTGCGCCAGGCTGACAAGCTGGCCGCGCCGATCTTCACGCCGGCGGCGAAAGCCGACATCGGCGAACACGACGAGAACATCAGCTTTGCCGACATGGAAAACCGCATCGGCAAGGAACTGGCGGCCAAGATTCGCGACGTCAGCATCAAGCTGTACCAGACCGCGGCCGACTATGCGGCCACGCGCGGCATCATCATCGCCGACACCAAGTTCGAATTCGGCCTGGACGACAACGGTACGCTGCACCTGATGGATGAAGTGCTGACCGCCGACTCGTCCCGCTTCTGGCCGGCCGATTCCTATGCGCCGGGCATGTCGCCGCCGTCGTTCGACAAGCAGTTCGTGCGCGACTACCTGGAAACCCTGAAGGACTGGAACAAGACCGCACCGGCGCCGGCCCTGCCTGCGGACGTGATCGAGAAGACCGGCGCCAAGTACCGCGAGGCGCTGCAGCGGCTGACCGGCGAAACGCTGAAGGACTGAGAGATGAGCGACGTGCAAGCAAGCGCGCCACGAGTTGGCGTCGTCATGGGGTCCTCCTCCGACTGGGAGGTGATGCAGCATGCGGTGGCAATGCTCAAGGATTTCGGCGTACCGCATGAAGCGCGGGTGATTTCCGCGCATCGCATGCCGGACGAGATGTTCGCTTACGCCGAATCGGCGCGTTCGCGGGGGCTGCGCGCCATCATTGCCGGCGCCGGCGGCGCCGCGCATCTGCCGGGCATGCTGGCGGCAAAAACCATCGTCCCGGTGCTCGGCGTTCCGGTGCCGTCGAAATACCTGCGCGGCGAAGACTCCCTGCTGTCGATCGTGCAGATGCCGAAGGGGATTCCGGTATCGACTTTCGCGATCGGCGAAGCGGGCGCGGCCAACGCCGCGCTGACCGCGATTGCGATCCTCGCCACCACCGACGATCAACTGGCCGCGCGCCTGCAGGAGTTCCGCTCCAGGCAGACCCAGGCCGCACAAGCAATGACATTGCCGGCATGAGCGACAAGTTCCACCCGTTTCTTCCTGCCGCCACGCCGCCGACCTGGCTCGGCGTCATGGGTGGCGGCCAGCTGGGCCGCATGTTCGTGCACGCCGCGCAAATGATGGGTTTCAAGGTCGCGGTGCTGGAGCCGGCGCGCGACTGCCCGGCCGGACATGCATCCGATCACCTGATCTGTGCCGACTATACGGACGAGAAGGCGCTGGCCGAATTGGCTGCGCAATGCGTCGCGGTCACCACCGAATTCGAAAACGTTCCGGCGCAAAGCCTCGCGTTTCTCGCGGAGCGCACCTTCGTTGCGCCGTCCGCCGCCTGCGTGTCGATCGCCCAGGATCGCATCGCCGAAAAGCGCTTCTTCACCGAATGTGCGCCGGAATCGGGCGTGCTGCCGGCACCGCACCATATCGTCGCGAGCGAAGCCGACATCGGGCAGATTCCCGATGCGCTGCTGCCGGGCATCCTGAAAACCGTCCGCCTCGGTTATGACGGCAAGGGGCAGGTGCGCGTGACGACGCGCGACGAGGTGCGCGCCGCCTTCGCCAAGATGAATGGCGTGCCCTGCATCCTCGAAAAGATGCTGCCGCTGGCCTATGAAGTCTCGGTGCTCGCGGCGCGCGGCGCGGACGGCAAGTCGGTGGTCTATCCGATCGCCGAAAACGTGCACCGCAACGGCATCCTGTTTACCACCACGGTGCCCGGCCCGAACGTGACGGCCGAATGCGCGGCCAAGGCGCAGGCGGCGGCATTGGCGATCATCGCGCAGCTCGGCTATGTCGGCGTGCTGTGCATCGAGTTCTTCGTGCTGCAGGACGGTTCGCTGGTCGTCAACGAGATGGCGCCGCGTCCGCATAACAGCGGCCACTACACGATTGACGCCTGCATCACCAGCCAGTTCGCGCAGCAGGCGCGTGCAATGGCGCGCCTGCCGCTGGGCGAGGTACGCCAGCATTCGCCGGCGGTGATGCTCAATATTCTCGGCGACATCTGGTTTGACGGCGACAGCGACCGGTCGCGCGAACCGGCCTGGGACAAGGTGCTGGAACTGCCGGGCGCGAACCTGCACTTGTACGGCAAGGACGATCCGCGCCGCGGCCGCAAGATGGGACATGTCACTTTCGTTGCGCCCACGCTGCAGCAGGCGCAGGCAAGCCTGCAGGCTGCCTGCGGCATCCTGGGCATCGAGGCGTAATCGAGACTGGGTGCGACATGCATGACGTAGCGCTGGACCTGGATGCGATCCGGGCTGCAGCCCGCAGGCTGGAGCAGGGGGGGCTGGTCGCATTTCCGACCGAAACCGTCTACGGCCTCGGGGCCGATGCGGAAAACCCGGCAGCGGTGGCCAGAATCTACGCCGCCAAGGGGCGGCCGGCCAATCATCCGGTGATCGTCCATCTGGCCCCCGGCGCCGACCTCGGCTACTGGGCTGCCGCAATTCCGCCGCAAGCGCAGCAATTGATCGACGCTTTCTGGCCCGGGCCGTTGACCCTGATCCTCAAGCGCGCCGCGCATGTCCCCGACGCGGTATCCGGCGGCCAGGACTCGATCGGCCTGCGCTGTCCGTCGCATCCGGTCGCGCAAGCCTTGCTGCGCGAGTTCAGGCAGGGCCGGGGCGGCGTCGCCGCGCCGTCGGCCAACAAGTTCGGCCACGTCAGCCCGACCACCGCGCAGCATGTGCGCGACGAGTTCGGCAGCGGCCCGGACAGTCCGGTGCAATGCGTGCTGGACGGCGGGCAGAGCGAGGTCGGCATCGAATCGACCATTCTCGACTTGTCGCGCATGGCGACGCACGGGCCGGTTCTGCTGCGCCCCGGGCATGTCAGCGCGGCGCGCATCGGCGAAGTGATCGGTGTCGCGCCGCGCCTGCCGGATGCCGCCGCGCCGCGGGCTTCGGGCACGCTTGAGGCGCATTATGCGCCCAGCACGCCGGTGGCCCTGGTCGGGGCGGCGTCGCTGCCGGAGGTGGTGCTGCGGCTGCATGGCTGCGGCCGGCGCGCCGCCGTATTGCGCCGCACCGCCTTGCCGGTTGCGCAAGCGGCTGCCCAACTGACGCTTCCTGCCGCACCGGCTGGTTATGCCCATGACCTGTACGCCGCCTTGCGTGCCATGGACAGCGCGAACGCGGACATCATCCTGGTCGAAGCGCCCCCGGTCGACAGCGACTGGCAAGGCGTGAACGACCGCCTGCGGCGTGCGGCGCATGATTCCCAGGGCGTGCTGGCACGCCTGCTCGGCGGCGGCTGACCGTTTTCCGGCCCCAGATTCCCTCCTTGAATTCGATTCCCGACGGCGCCATTCCGCATGGCGAAGTGCCGTCTTGCCACGGCCTGGATTTAGAGTAATTCCTCTAAATTCGGGGGCGGATTTTGCGACTTTTGACTAGGCAAGTTGTTGTCTTGCAGACATACTATTTCCTTAAAGAATGGAACGACCGTTCTTTTTTGTTTCATAAAACTCATACGAGGAGACAACATGCGTCAATTCAAATTCGCGGCAGCGCTGCTGGCGACTGCCGTCCTGGCTGGTTGCGGTGGTGGCGGCGCGGGCGATCAAAGTCCGAAGGTCAAATTCACCTCCATGGTGTCGTTCGGCGACAGCTTGAGCGACGTTGGCACCTACGCGACCGCGGGTCTGAAAGCTGCGACAGGTGGGGCGGGTGGCAAGTACACGATCAATGGTCCGAGTGGCAAGAACTGGACGGAACTGATTGCTGCGCAGATCGGGACCAGTGCGCCCTGTGCTGCCCAGACCGGCCTGAACTCTACGGGGCAGTTGGCCGGGTTTGCCGAAGCTGTTGCCAATCATTCCGGCTGCTATAACTACGCTCAGGGTGGCGCGCGCGTTACCAATCCAATCGGCCCGGCGAATGCGGCGCTCATCGCCTTGGGTGATACCAGCGGCTATCTCGGCCAACTGACTGTTCCTGTCGTTACCCAGATCAGCAACCACCTGGCGGCGACAGGCGGCTCCTTCAGCGGCAATGAACTGGTTACGGTCCTCGCGGGCGGCAATGACGTCTTCATGAATCTCGCCACCGTCGGCAGTACCGGCCCGACAACGGCAGTAACGGCCATGGGAACGGCCGGTGCTCAACTGGCCAACTACATCAACACGCAAATCGTTGCCAAAGGCGCCAAGTACGTTGTCGTGGTGAACCTGCCCGATGTGAGCCAGACGCCGTATGCGGCTGCGAAGGAAGCGCAATTCCCCGGTACCCAGGCGCTCATCAACACCATGGTCACCACATTCAATGCACAACTGAGCCAAGGGCTGGCGGGAAATGCCAATGTCTTGTATGTCGATGCCTATACCGTCGGACGCGACCAGAATGCGCATCCGGCCCAATACGGCCTGACCAACGTGACGACGCCGGCATGCAATCTCAGCGCCCCGTCGAATCCGCTGCAATCTTCGCTGATGTGTAACTCCACTAACCTGATTCCCGGTGTGGTCGATCATTACGAATATGCCGATGCGGTGCATCCGACGCCGTATGGCTACCAGCTGCTGGCGCAGCTCGTGGCATCTGAAATGGCGAAGAAAGGCTGGTTGTAACCGATGAAGGCCGTCGTCGTCAGCATGGCAGCGCGTGCGCCGACGAGATCATCGAAATGATGCAGGGCGAACAAGAACATCGGATGTTTTACAAGGATTGGGAGGAAATATGAAAACCACGGCGAAATCTTATGCAAAACCGCGCTTCCATGCCGCGCCAAAACTGGCTGCAGTGTCATTGGCGTTGCTGGCCGCCGGCACGGCGTCGGCGCAGACGGCCGGGACCTGGCTGTTCAAGGCCGGGGTTAACCGGATCAGCCCCAAGGTGTCGAGCGGCGACCTGAGCGCACCGAGCATGCCGGGCACCAAGGTCGATGTCGACAGCGGCGATTCGCTGATCTTCACCATCGGTCACATGATCACCGATAACATCACTGCAGAGCTCTTCCTCGGCATGCCGTACAAGCATGACATCATTGGCCGCGGTGCGATCAACGGTACGGGCAAGATTGCCGAAATCAAGCAGCTGCCGCCGACTTTCATGCTGCAATACCGCTTCTTCGAGCCGACTGCCGTATTCCGGCCGTATACCGGGCTTGGTCTGACCTACGCGCACTTCTATGACGAGAAGGGCACTGGCACGCTGACTGCGCTGACCAATCCGGGCGGGGGGACAACCTTGCGGGTCGACGACGCATGGGGCGTGACCGCCCAGATCGGCGGCAGCTATGCAATTAACCAGAAGTGGTTTGCGGACGCGAGCATCCAGAAGACTTACATCAAGACAGCAGCCCACTTGTCGACCGGGCAATCGATCGACACCAGGCTGGATCCGGTATCGGTCAACTTCTCGATCGGCTATCGCTACTGATTGACTGGCCTCCAAAGAAAATCCCGCTTGCTGCGTCAGCATCAAGCGGGATTTTTATTTGCGGCGGTTGCTGCGCTTTAGAAAGCCGCAATACCTGTTTGCGCGCGCCCGAGAATCAAGGCATGGATGTCGTGCGTGCCCTCGTAGGTATTCACCACCTCCAGGTTCACCAGATGGCGCGCCACGCCGAACTCGTCGGAGATGC
>OFCW01000348.1_pt1 | contig 11486 bp, 10 predicted proteins | sample 1520951 | NCBI WGS metagenome assembly OFCW01 (sample SAMEA4349680, study PRJEB24078) | microbial mat metagenome | biome: Terrestrial Biome; feature: Habitat; material: Microbial Mat | place: India | collected 2012-06-12 | depth 10 m | reverse complement strand
ACCGCAGGCTGCAAGATCGGCCCGCGCAGTAGTTTTTCAACAGCCTGTTAGAGCGCAGACATGATTCTTCATCGATGGAGACATTATGGGTTGGCTAAAACCATGCTATAAGCAGTCGCCGTACCGCCTGCAGGCAGCCCTCCTCGCCGGCAGCCTGCTCACTCCCTTGTATATGGCCGCGCCGCCCATGGCGCACGCCGCGCCGCCGGTGTCAGCCTGGGAGCATCTCATGCACCGGATGAGCGATCCGGAGCTGTCCCGGATTTCCGCGCAGGGTTTCTCCGATCCGCAGGTGGCATCGGACCGGCTGTTCGATCATGTGTCGAAATATGCGGCGGGCGGCAACGCCGTGGCCATCCTCGGCGACCTGGCCACCCTGCTCAACCCGCCGTCGGCGGCCCTGCTGGCGCTGCTGGAATCGCAGATCAGGTTCACCAGCATGCTCTTCAACCCGGCCAATCCCGCCGTCATCAGCGAAACCGACGGCGTGACCATCATCCGGCTGCAGCATGAAAATCTCAACACCAGCGCCACGATCCGCGACTCGACCGGCCGCACCTACGGCTCGGTGGATATCCGGGGCATCGACCGCGGCGGCACGGTGCTCGTCGTCAAGCGGCACTGACACGATGGCGGTCGCCCCAATAGCACCAGGCATCCGCAGCCATTGCGCCGGCGCCGCCTTCACGCCATGCCTTCACGCCTGCCCGGCGCGCCGCGCCACAGCCAAGCCGCCGTAGCGGCCAGCAGTGCCGTGGCAATGGCATTGGCCCAGCTCAGCGCATCCCATCCGGCGACTTGGCCGGCGCCGATGGCGCGCACCAGCAGCGGGCCCGCAATCTGGCCCAACGCAAACCCGGCGGTCATGCGTGCCAGCAACGGCGTCGGATTGTCCGGCATTCTTTCCCGCGCCAGCTGCAAACCGGCCATGGTGGCCACCATGAATGTCCCGCCGACCAGCACGGCGCAAACCGCCAGCGCCCACAGGGACTGGAAGAACAGGGGCAAGAGCGTGCCCAGCGCCATGGTCCCCTGGGCGGCCGCCCACACTTTCCGGCGCGGCCAGGATGCCAGCCAGCGGGTAGCCGCCGCCACCGACAGCGCCGCCGCCGCGCCGAAGATCGGCCAGGTCAGCCCGAATACGCGCGGATCGGACACCAGTTGCCTGGCCATGGTCGGCAGGAAGGTGGCGGGAATGATGTAGCCGAAACCGAAGCTGCCGTAACAAAACACCAAAGCGGCATTGCGCCGCCCGGCGCCGGACGGCTTCGCCGGCGACGCGCCCGCGGCGGCGGGTCGCATCATGCGGTCTTGTCCGCGCAGGCTGTACACGACAGATGCCGTTCCCGCCGTTGCAATCGCCCCCAGCTCCATCCAGAGCGCGCTGGCCGGCTGCCGCCCGCCCAGCCAGGTCAGCATGCCCGTCAGGGCGATGCCCAATCCGACGCCGGTGTAGATCCAGCCGCCCAGCGCTGCCGCGCGCCGCCGCGCAAGCTCAGCCAGACACCAGCTGCTGGCGCACACCAGCACCCACGCACTGAGGACGCCGGCCGCCGCCCGCAGCAGCGCGCCGGGAAACGGGCCGGTCATCCAGACAATGCCCAGGGTCGTCACGGCAATGCCCGCCAGTCCAAGCCGCACTCCCCGCCGTGGATTGCCGGCAAACCAGGATGCGGTCAGGGCGCCGACAAGATAGCCGCCGTAATTGGCCGCGGCCCATTCGGCGCCGGTCGCAGCGGCGAGCGTGCCGTCGCGCAGCATCAGCGGCATCAACGGCGTGAAGGCAAAGCGCCCGATTCCCATGGCAATGGCGAGCGCGGCGATGCCGGTGACGACAATGGCCCATGGGGCTTGGGCGCGCTGCGCCTGTTCTGCTTTTTTCCGATTCATGCCTTCATCATGAAAGGTGTGGGCAGCGCCCGCTCGACTCGACGTGCATGGCAGAGCCCGCCATCACAGCACGCCGAACTGGATTTCGATCCGGTTCCCCGGTGAATCCGGCCCGTGCCAAGCGTGATAGACCTCCCTGCTTTCGCCCGTAAAACGGAGATTTGCCGCCGCGATCTCCCGGACCAGCGGTTGATATCCGTTTGCGAAGAGTTGATGCAGTTCTCCCCGGTATTCGGCACTGGCGCAGGAAAAACTGTCCAGCGATTTGATGGCGAACCTGCCTCCGGAATAAGCGTCCGCATTCGTAACCGGCAGGCAGAACTCGGTCCGATATCGCTCCTGCCCGTTCTGCGGCAGCTGGTACGAGACAAATACCCATGGTCCGGCCACCTGCAAGCCGAATTTCCCGGCCTCTGCCATGATTTCCGGGCCATACCGTTCCGCATAGCGGCCGACCTCCGGAATCGTGAGTTCCTGCGCGGCGTACAGCACTGTCATGGGCGCGACGGTTTTTCTCTGCATTGGCATCTCCATGTTCACGGGCTCGGCGGCCATCATAAACGATGCCGGCGCACTTCACTCGCCGCCCATAAACTCCAGCAGCATGGCCATCTGCGCCGTGAGCATCGGCACTCCGCTCTGGATCGCGCAGCCGTGGCCCTGCGCCGTCGCCAGCAGGCGCGTCATTGCCGGCGCGATCACGCAGTCGGCCACCACCGCCGAACGCGACACGACCGCCTCCGGAATCGGCAGCGGGTCGCCGGCATGCATGCCCAGCGGGGTGCCGTTGATCGCCAGGTCGAACGCCTGATTCCCGGCGTCGCCCGAATCCACCTGCACCGCCGGGAAGGCGTGCCGGATGCGCGCGGCAAGCGAAGCGGCCCTGGCCGCGGTGCGATTGATGATGCGGATCGACGCGCAACCGTATTTGGCCAGCGCAAAGGCGATGGCCGACGCCGCGCCGCCGGCGCCGGCCAGCAGGCAGGACGCGCCTTGCACCCGGTGCCCGCTGCGTTTCAGGCCGCCGACGAATCCTTCGCCATCGAGGACGGTGCCGGTCAGCCAGCCGCCTGGGGCTTTCCGCACCACATTCACCGCGCCGACCTGCTGCGCCTCCGGCGTGAGCTCGTCCAGCAGCGGCACGATGCTGGTCTTGTGCGGCATCGACACGATCGCTCCGGCAAAATCGTGGATCTGGCGCAGGCCGGTGAGCACGTCGGCCAGCGCGGCCGCCGACACCTGCATCGGCAGCAGCACGAACGGCCCGAGTTGCCCGCGCTGGTGCAGCAAGCCATTGGCCAGGCCGGGGGAACGCGCTTGCCCGACCGGATCGGCGATCAGCGCGAGGACTTTCGTCCCACCAATAATGCGTTCTGGCATCCAGGATTCCTTTCGGTTGTTTATCCCATTGATCGCCAGCGAATGATTGGTTCCCTGCAAATGAAAAATTTAGGGCGTGTCACCCATTGCGTCGGGAGATGCGTCCCCGCCCAAACGCGTGCTTGCGGGGGGCGCGTGGCGACGCGCAGGCTGGCGTAGGGCGCCAAAGTAGTCGCAACTGGCGCCACAGTTGTGCGGCTGGATGCCGCAGTTGCTGCGACTGATCTACCGGAGCGAAGAAGGTGCTGAAAAGCCAAGGGCCAATCCGATGGATTCGCCCTTCGTCGTTACAAGGGTGCGCTACGCGCACCCTACCATTCTGCCAATGCCGAATTATCGAAGGGCAATCGTCGCCGGCGGCGCTTTCTTTTTCACCGTGAACACGTTTCGCCGGCTCCCGGTGTTGACCGAGGTGCCGGTGCGAACCGCGCTGCGTGAAGCCATTCGTCGTACACGGGAGGAGCATCCATCCGACATCGAGGCTTGGGTGCTCTTGCCGGATCATTTGCATTGCATCTGGACGCTACCTGCTGGTGATGCGGACCGCCCCTATGCCCGCTTCGCACTCCCGAAGCAAGGGGTGACACACCCTAAACTGCGCGCATTTCAATCGGGATGCCGCTCAGCACGGCATTGCCGGACAGCGGATCGCGCGCGGCGTCATCGAGCAGGACATTCAGGTTGGCGCCGGGCCGCTCGGCGGCGAGCGTCATCCGGGTGCCCGGCATGCCGTGGCCCCATCCGTGCGGCAGGCTGACCACGCCCGGCATCATTTCATCGCTGATCTGCACCTGCACCTGCAGCGAGCGGCCCAGGCTGTCGATGCGCGCCAGCCCGCCTTCGCGCAGGCCAAGACGCTGCGCATCGGCCGGATTGACCAGCGCGGTGCAGCGGAACGGCCCCTTGGCCAGAATCGGCAGGTTATGCATCCAGCTGTTGCAGGAGCGCACCTGACGGCGGCCGACGATCACCAGTTCCGGCACCGGCTGCGCCAGGTCCGCCGCCGGCCGCTGCAGGTCTTCCAGCAGGGTTGCCGGCGCGAGTTCGATCTTGCCGGACGGCGTACGCAGCACTTCGGGCATGCGCGGCTGCAAGGGCCCGAGGTCGATGCCGGCGGGCGCCGCCTTGAGCCTGGCCAGGTTCAGGCCGTCCGGCCTGCGGCCGAACATGTCGCCGTACGGCCCCAGCCGCAGCGCATAGTCGAGCTGGCGTTCCGGGCCGTGCAGGTCAGACAGCGCCGCGAGGATCGCCTCCGCGTACTCGCCGGCAGCGCGCCGCACGTCTTCGGCGAACAGCTCGTCATCCAGTTTCAGCACGTCGGCCTGCGCGCCCATGCCTTGCGCGATCGCCGCCAGCCGCAGCAGGATCTGCCACTCCGGCGGCTGGCCGGTTTCGCGCGCCAGCACCGGCTTGCTATAACGCGCGTGGTTGCGGTACGAGAATTGCGGGAAGGCGGTGTCGTAATGCGCATCCTCCAGCGGCGAGGAGCCGGGCAGGATGACGTCGGCATGGCGCGTGGTTTCATTCAGATAGATATCGACGCTGACCATGAAGTCGAGCGATTCGAGCGCGGCCGCCAGCCGCTCGCCGTTGGGCGCCGACAGCACCGGATTGCCGGCGATCGAAATGAGCGCCTTCACCTGCCCCGCTCCGGGCGTTTCGATTTCCTCGGCCAGGCAGCCCATCGGCAGTTCGCCCAGCACTTCGGGCGCGCCCGACACCCGGCTCTTGCGCCGCCCGGTCACGATGCCGCGGCCGCTGCCCGGCTTGCCCGCGGTATTGGCAGCGAACGCGGCGGCCTTGGGGAACATCGCGCCGCCCTCGCGGTCGAGATTGCCGGTCAGGACATTGAGCACGTCGACCAGCCAGCTGCACAGGGTGCCGTACTCCTGGGTGCAGGTGCCGATGCGGCCGTACACCGCCGCGCGCGGCACCGCCGCCAGCTCGCGCGCCAGCCGGCGGATGGTGCCGGCCTCGAAGCCGCAGCGTGCCGCCACCCGCTCCGGCGCGAATGCCGTCACGGCAGCGCGCAGCGCGTCGAGCCCGTTCACATGGTCGGCCAGCCGCCCCATCCGCACCAGCTTTTCAGCGAACAGCGCATGCACCAGCCCCAGCAGCAGGAACACGTCCGCGCCGGGCCGGATGAAGTGATGCTCGTCGGCGGCCAGCGCGGTTTCGCTGCGGCGCGGATCGATCACCACGATGCGCCCGCCGCGCGCGCGCATCGCCTTGGCCTTGCCGCGGAAGTCCGGCACCGTCCACAGGCTGCCGTTGGACACCATCGGATTGGCGCCGAGCATGAGCAGGTAATCGCAGCGTTCGATGTCGGGCACCGGGATCGTCAGCCAGTGGCCGAACATCAGCCCCGACGACAGCTGCTTGGGCATCTGGTCGAGCGTGGACGCGGAAAACACATTGCGCGTGCCGAGCGCGCGGGCCAGGCGCGGCACGTAGTTGATCAGCCCGATCTTGTGCACCGACGGGTTGCCGATCACGAGCGCGGCGGCGTCGCTGCCGTGCTCCTTCAGGATCGGCGGCAGGCGGCGTTCGATCTCGGCGAACGCCTCTTCCCAGCTGGCCGCGACGAAGCGGCCGTCGCGCCGGATCAGCGGCGTGCGCAGGCGGTCGGGATCTTCGTGCAAATCTTTCAGCGCGGCGCCCTTCGGGCAGATATAGCCGCGGCTGAACACGTCGGCGTCGTGGCCGCGGATGCTCACGACCTTGTTGTTGCTGATTTTCAGTTCCAGTCCGCAGCAGGCTTCGCACAGCGGGCAGATGCGGTAGGCGGTGGCTTCACTGGCTTGCATGTGATGTCTCTCCTCGTTCTTATCATGGTTCAATGTTATCCGATTCCCGATGAGCGACCATTACCTGCCAGGTGATTGACTTGCAATGGATCATGCGCAACGCCGGCCGGCATGCAGTTTGCTGATCGTAGGAACCCATTCCTGAAGGAGAATCACCATGCCCACGAACCAGGCTGAAGACAAGTGCGCGTTGCCGAGCTGCACCTGCTCCGTTCCTGCCGGCCAGCCATATTGTTCCGAAGAATGCAAACGCGCGCATGCGAACCCGGACGAGCAGAGCGAACAGTGCCCCTGCGAGCATGCGGAATGCACATCGGCGGGGCCGAGCGGCGGCGTCACCCTGTAAGGCGGTCTTACCGCTCCTGGTAGCGCGTTAATCGCTACAATAATGACGGGCCGGGCCTCAAGGCCCGGCCTGTTGCCGTTTAACCCCGCCCCACTGCCCGCAGACATGAACCACGCCACACTCCGCAACAATACCGACAAGCAGCGCTATGAACTGGTCGATGACGGCCAGGTCGTCGCCTTCACCGAATACCGGCCGCAAGCGGATGCCATCGCGCTGGTCCATACCGAAGTCAGCCCGGAACACGGCGGCAAAGGCTACGGCTCGGCCCTGGCCAGGCAGGCGCTCGACGCTATCCGCGCCCAGCACAAGAAAGTGATTCCGGTGTGCGAATTCATTGCCGGCTATCTCGGCAAGCATCCGCAATACAACGATATGGTCAAGCCTGCGGAGTGACGGGATGCATGGGAGGAAGCAGCTTCCTCCCCGGCTTTCCGGCCTGGTCGTCCCCCGGCGGCAGCTCAGCTTTCCAGCCGGGCGTCGAGCGTGATCTGCGCGTTGAGCAGTTTGGATACCGGGCAACCCGTTTTCGCCTTGTCGACCGCCGCATCGAACGCCTGGCGGTCTGCGCCAGGAATTTTCGCAACCAGAGCCAGATGAATCGCCGTAATCGAAAATCCATCGTCTTTCTTCTCCAAAGTCACCGCCGCTTCCGTTCTCAGGCGCTCCGCGACCATGCCCGACTCACCCAGCTGCGCCGATAGCGCCATGGTGAAGCAGCCGGCGTGCGCGGCGGCGATCAGTTCCTCCGGGTTGGTGCCCGGTTCATCCTCGAAGCGCATGCGAAAGCCGTAAGGCGTGTCCTTGAGTACGCCGCTCTGGGTGGAGAGGCTGCCCTTGCCATCCTTGAGGCCGCCCACCCACGCGGCCGATGCTGTGCGTTTCATCTGCGTTCTCCTGATAACCGGCGATTCTTCCTGCCCCAGACTCTTCCTGCCCCAGACTCTTCCTGCCCCAGACTCTTCCTGCTCCGTCGCCCCTGCCGTCGCTGCCGGCCTCTTTGCTGGCGAGATAGAGGACTGCAGCGTCCATTCGGCCTTGGCTGCGATTAGACAAACGCCTCGCCCGACAATGCGCGGCGAAACCCGAAATCGCATGCATCTCTGTGGCCGATCAAACCGGGGCCGGCGGCCAACTCGATACATGCATGATTGACAATGTTTAGTGTGTTGCCACTACAGAACCCGGCGCGACATCCTTTAGACTAGGCCGGCATTGCGCCGCCGCGCGCCCGAACAACCACAGCCCACACGGAGACCCATGACTACCTCGACCTATTCGCACCTGCTCGAACCGCTCGACCTCGGTTTTACGACGCTGCGTAACCGCGTCATCATGGGGTCGATGCACACCGGCCTGGAAGACCGTTTCTACAACTACCCGAAGCTGGCCGCCTATTTCCGCGAGCGCGCCAAAGGCGGCGTCGGCCTGATCGTCACCGGCGGCATTTCGCCGAACCGCCAGGGCTGGCTGCTGCCGTTCGGCGGCACGATGAGCAATGTCTTCGACACCTTCAACCATCGCCTGGTCACCGACGCCGTGCACCAGGAAGGCGGCAAGATCGTGATGCAGATCCTGCACGCCGGCCGCTACGGCTACCAGCCGTTCGTGGTGTCGGCGTCGGCCATCAAGTCGCCGATCTCCAAGTTCAAGCCGAAGGAACTCGACGAGGGCGGCATCGAGCAGACCATCCGCGACTACGCGCGCTGCGCCAAGCTGGCCAAGCAAGCCGGCTACGACGGCATCGAGATCATGGGCAGCGAAGGCTATCTGATCAACCAGTTCCTGTGCGCGCGCACCAACCGGCGCACCGACCGCTGGGGCGGCGACATCGAAAACCGCATGCGCCTGCCGGTGGAAATCGTCAAGCGCGTGCGCGCGGCCGTCGGCAAAGAGTTCATCATCATGTACCGCCATTCGCTCTTGGACCTGGTCGAAGGCGGCAATACCTGGGACGAGGTGGTGGCGGTGGCCAGGGCATTGGAGCAGGCGGGCGTGAACATCATCAACACCGGCATCGGCTGGCACGAGGCGCGCGTGCCGACCATCGTCACCTCGGTGCCGCGCGCGGCGTTCCGCAGCCTGGCCGGGCGCCTGCGCAAGGAAATTTCCATTCCGGTGGCCGCCTCCAACCGCATCAACATGCCGGGCGAGGCGGAGGACATCCTCGCCTCCGGCGAAGCCGACCTAGTATCGATGGCGCGCCCCTTCCTGGCCGACCCGGAATTCGTGAACAAGGTCGCCACCGGCCGCGTCGACGAGATCAACACCTGCATCGCCTGCAACCAGGCCTGCCTCGACCACACCTTCTCCAACAAGCGCGCGTCCTGCCTGGTCAACCCGCGCGCCGGCCACGAAACCGAACTCGTCTACGCCAAGACCGCGCAGCGCCGCCGCATCGCGGTGGTCGGCGCCGGTCCGGCCGGCCTGTCGGCGGCCACGGTGGCGGCCGAACGCGGCCATCGCGTCACGCTGTTCGAGGCCAGCGACCGCATCGGCGGCCAGTTCAATTTCGCGATGCGCATCCCGGGCAAGGAGGAATTCGCCGAGACGCTGCGCTATTTCAGGCGGCGCCTGGAAGTCACCGGCGTCGAGCTGGTGCTGGGCAAGAAGGTCACGCGCGAGGAACTGCTGCAGCAGGGCTTCGACGACGTGATCGTCGCCACCGGCATCGTGCCGCGCACGCCGAGGATCGACGGCGTCGATCATCCGAAGGTGCTGTCCTACCTCGATGTCCTGCAGCACAATAAGCCGGTCGGCAAGCGCGTCGCCGTGATCGGCGCCGGCGGCATCGGCTTCGACGTCAGCGAATTCCTGCTGCACGATCCGCACGTGCCGCTGCCGGTGCCGCTGGAGCACTGGCTGGGCGAATGGGGCGTGGACCTGAACGCCAGGACCGGCGGCGGGCTGGTCGCGCCGACGCCGGAGCAGCCGGTGCGCGAGATCTACCTGTTGCAGCGCAAGGCCAGCAAGCTGGGCGCGACCCTCGGCAAGACCTCCGGCTGGGTGCACCGCGCCACCTTGCAGCGCAAGGGCGTGAAGATGATCGGCGGCGTCGAATACCGCAAGATCGACGACGCCGGCCTGCACATCACGGTCAACGGCGAGCCGCGCGTGCTGGAAGTCGACAACGTGGTGATCTGCGCGGGCCAGGAATCGCTGACCGAACTGATGCCGAAGGAGCAGGGCAGCGGGCCGCGCTTCCACCTGATCGGCGGCGCGGCGCTGGCGGCGGAACTGGACGCCAAGCGCGCGATCCGCGAAGGCGCGGAGCTGGCGGCGCGCTTGTAAGACGCTCCCCCTCTCCCGCCCACCGCTCACGGGAGAGGGAACCTTTTCCGGATCAACGAACCGGCGCCGTCTTCCCGCCCGCCTGCCGCTCCTCCCACGCCCGCAATTCGGCGCGGTATCTCTCCATCTCCTGCGCATACCAATCGAAAATGCAGGGATCGCATCCGCTGCGGCAGCATTCGTCATCGCCGGGCATTTCCGGCGGCACCGGACGCGGGTCGTCTTCCATCGGCAAAATATCAGGCATGGCAAAATGAAACGTTTCAAACTGAATGTGTGCGGACCATCCCGCAAGAACGCAAGAGTACATCAGTAACGGAAACCCCGTTCGACAGCAAAGGAAAAGCCCGTGCCGAAATTCGCCGCCAACCTGACGATGATGTTCAACGAAGTCCCCTTCCTGCAGCGCTTTGCAGCCGCCGCGCAGGCCGGGTTCCGGGCGGTCGAGTTCCTCTTCCCTTATGACCATGCGCCCGGGGAAATCGCCGCGCAACTGCAGGCCAACCGGCTGCAGAACGTCTTGTTCAACATGCCGCCGGGCGACTGGGCCGCAGGCGAGCGCGGCCTGGCGGCGCTGCCGGGGCGCGAACAGGAATTCCGCGCCGGCGTGGCCCAGGCGCTGGCGTATGCGCAGGCGCTCGGCACGCCGCGCCTGCATGCCATGGCCGGCCTGCTGCCGGCAGGCGCCGACCCTGCGCGGCACCGCGCCACCTTCATCGACAACCTGCGCTACGCCTGCGCCGAAGCGGCGCAGCACGGCATCACGGTGCTGATCGAGCCGATCAATACGCGCGACATGCCGGGCTACTTCCTCAACACCCAGGCCGACGCGCACGCGATCCGCGAGGAAGTGGGCGCCGCCAACCTGAAGGTGCAGATGGACCTCTACCATGTGCAGATCGTCGAGGGCGACATCGCGATGAAAATCCGGCGCTACCTGCCGCATGTGGGCCACATCCAGATCGCCGGCGTGCCCGAGCGGCACGAGCCCGACACCGGCGAAGTCAACTACGGCTACCTGTTCCGCCTGCTCGACGAGCTCGGCTACGCAGGCTGGCTCGGCTGCGAATACCGCCCCGCCAGGGGTACGGCACAAGGGCTGGGCTGGATGAAGGCCCTGTGATTATCATTCATTGACAGGAGAACCCATGCAACTGATCGGCATGCTCGATTCCCCCTATGTGCGCCGCGTCGCGGTGTCGCTGCAACTGCTCGGCATTCCGTTCGAGCACCGCTCGATCTCGGTCTTCCGCACCTTCGAGCAGTTCCGGCAGATCAATCCGGTGGTCAAGGCGCCCTCCTTCGTGTGCGACGACGGCACGGTGCTGATGGATTCCACGCTGATTCTCGACTATGCGGAAACGCTGGCCGCGCCGCGCAAGTCGCTCATGCCGCGCCAGCCGGACGAGCGCCGCCATGCATTGCGCATCATCGGCCTGGCGCTGGCGGCCTGCGAAAAGAGCGTGCAGATCGTGTACGAGCACAACCTGCGCCCGGCCGAGAAGCTGCACGAACCCTGGCTGAACCGGGTGCGGGGCCAGTTGATGGCGGCCTACGAGGCGCTGGAAGCGGAATTGCAGCGCCGGCCGCTGACCGCCACCAGCGCAGCGATCGACCAGGCGGGGATTTCCACTGCGGTAGCCTGGCATTTCACGCAGAAAATGCTGCCCGCAGTCATCAGCGCATCCGCCTTCCCGGCGCTGCAGGCGTTCTCCGAACAGGCGGAACAATTGCCGGAATTTCGCGCCGCGCCGTATGGCGACAGCACCATG
>OFCW01000347.1_pt1 | contig 11540 bp, 10 predicted proteins | sample 1520951 | NCBI WGS metagenome assembly OFCW01 (sample SAMEA4349680, study PRJEB24078) | microbial mat metagenome | biome: Terrestrial Biome; feature: Habitat; material: Microbial Mat | place: India | collected 2012-06-12 | depth 10 m | reverse complement strand
ACGGCAAGGAGGCGGATGGCCGCCCCGCGCAACGCGGCTAGCGGCATTTTGTTAGGCGCTCTTAATGCTTTTATGGGCGCGCCGTGCAAGAAGAGCGGCTCCGGTATCGCTTGCATTGCCGCCGCTTTCATCGTGCCCACGTTCTGCTCGACGCCGGCGCTTGCAAGCATAATTTTCTGTGCCGACTGTAGTCAGCCATTTACCGCAGGATCATGGGAAGAGTGGCAGGAATGGGAGGCCGGGAGGCTGACTAGGGAAGGCAGCACCATCGTCGGGCACGACCGGACTACCCGTGTTCAAGTCAATCCGGGTGACAACGTCGGCTTCTGGGGAGGCGAGCGTGCGGAATTCGCGACCATGCTGGATGGGGTTGGTAAAAAGCTCCCGGTGAATGAGGCAACCGCGCCGGAATACTATGCTATTTCCATCAGGCTGCCTGTCGACTGGCAGTCGCCACACCCCGATAAGGACGGAAGGGTGTGGGGAACGTTCTTCCAGCTACACGGCCCCGACGCACTGGGGGCGCCACCGAGTCTGGCGCTGATGGCGCAAGACCGGTTTCACATCAATTTTTTCTCGGGAAACGTGTCGGATCAGAACAAGGCCGTGCAGTCGTTTGATTTTACCGACGGAAGTTTGCGGTCCGGCAGCTGGGTCCAGTTCATGCTGGAAGTGACGTGGTCTGCAACCGAAACCGGTTCTGTCATTGTTTATCGTCGTGACCGATGCGATCTTCCATGGGCCGCCGTATTTGAGCACAGAAGCATTGCTACACTTCAGTACGAGGGCGGAAAGCCGGTAGGAGACCACTATTGGAAGGCTGGCTACTACCGGTCGGCAAGCGACGGGAAAGGCGTTCTCTGGCTCGGCCCGATCGCACGTGGAACAAACTGGAAAGAGGTCGAATACGCGGCCTTCAATGTTCGCTGCAAGGACGCTGGTGCGCCGCATCCCTAGCAATCCTCCTCTCCTTCCAATACCGCATTTTCCAGAACCTTGGCATGAGATTGCGCGCGGCCTACGGTGGAACTGAATGGCTGTCGCGTTCTGGGACATATGCCCAGCTGCGTGGCCCGCAGTGGCGGGCACGTTTGTGAATTCGAAAGGCGGAACAAGCGCGTTTCCAGTCATGCCGCGGAACAGAGGCTGCAGAAGACACATCGATTATTTGTACTGGTCGTTGAGACTGAAGCGGCTATGCTGGTCATGGTGGATGGCGCTGTACCAGTTGTACCAGTTGTACCAGTGGAAGCCTTTGAGTGGAAGTCTTTGGTGCGTGAGCGGGAAGCCGAATCCAAGGCGGCGCACTACTACACGTATCCGGAGCGCGCTTCTGACGGGCATTTCTGACGTGCATCTATCCGGACGACGTTTGCAGGCGGCGGTTAAGAATATGGATGTGTTAGAAGCCTCCAAGGTTTTCGCTGTACACCATCTTTTATCCGCTGTTTGAGTTGGATTTGCGTGAATTCCATCGTGTTTGCGTCTCAGTGAAGAACGGTGAACCTGATGCTACGACTAGTATTCCATTCGGCAGGAGGGGCGGGATAGGAGCGCGTCTTGTGGCGAGGGTGGCGAGCGGCGATGCGCCGCTTTGCCGGCTGCCTTGAAATGCTCGCGATAGCCCCGCTATCACTGCGCTTTGCGTCACGTCTGCCAGCCGGGCGCCCCCATGAAAATCCGTCGTGTTTATTGGCCGCCCCTATCGCCGAGCGACCTGCTCGCACTGTTACGGTTACGCGCCGAGAATGCGCAGCAGCGGCGGTCGAGATCTTCGAATGCCTCGCAGTGTTTTACAGCCGCAAGCGGCAGCGCTCAAGGTTGGCTGCGTGCGGTCGCAGGTGTATGTGCAAAGCTGGCTCAGCTCGCAACATGAGGGCAAGGCCGCGGCTTCATGCGGCTGTACTGGAAGACGAAAACTAAAGGGAAGCAGGATGGGGGAAATCAAGATTCTTCGCGGAGAGGCTGCGTATCGCCAACTGAATTCAAGCGAATTCCAGCACCAGTGGCAGGCTTTGCACGATGCTTGCCCATGGAGCACCGTGTGCCAAAGCGTCCCGTTTGTCGTCGCCTGGTACCGTATCTATCAGGCGAAATATTCGCCGGTCATTGTTTATGCGGGTTCGCGCTCCGGGGAGCTGAGCGGAATTTTCACGCTGGCCATTTCGAGGGACGGAGCGAGGTTGATCGTCGCAGGAAACAGAGAGGCCGAATACCACTGTTGGCTGGAGGCGCCAAACAGTAATGGCGAGTTTATAAGAGATGCGGTGCGCGAAATTTCATCAACCTTCCCAGGCAGGGATTTGCTTCTTAAATATATCCCTCCTGGCGTTCCCATCGACCCGTTCTTGGACCGGGCGCGTTTCGGCGCACGTTGCGCTATCCGTCCGCATCGCCGTCCTTTATTGCGAACAGACCAGGAAAGCATAGAGCAGCAGCTCAGGAAAAAAAGCATAAAGAGAAAAATCAACAGCTTAAAGCGATGCGGCAGCGTCGAGTTCGATCGAATTTTCGATAATGAGCAGTTCGCTGAGATTTTTGACCAAATCTGCGTCCAATGCGATCGCCGGCAAAAGAAGGTGCATGAAGTTACCCCATTCGCCAGCGATCCGCTGCGCAAGCAGTTTTATCTTGAGCTGCATAAGCTAGGCCTATTGCACGCGACGGTGCTTCGGGTCAATGGGAAGGTCATCGCATCACATGCTGGTGTCATATGTAAAGGTTCTGTCCAGCTTAACCTCATCACTCATGCGACCGAGTTTGACGAACACTCACCTGGTGCCGTTCATATTGCGATGTTGGGCGCGCAATTAATGAAGGAGCAGATCGGCGTTTTTGATCTGACACCTGGTGGTGACGAGTACAAGGAGCGCTTTGCGAATGATCATGACATGGTGTTTGAATTAACGCTGTATCGCAGCAGCTATGCATATTATAGAAATGAGGCTGCCTTCCGCATCAAGGAGGTTATTAAACGAATGTTAGGACGGTTTGGAATAGAGCCGATACAGATCAGGCGGGTTGTGCGGCGGTTAGAGAGGATTGGCATGTCGAACAGCGGCGTTGCGCGGGGAACGGCCGGCGCGGAATTGGAAATGCGGCCCGATGAACGAGGGAACCGGTTGCGTAGCTTCCAAGCGAAACATGATGAACGCGTTGGATAGCCGGCCTGTTGCCGGCGAAGGGCGCCCGACGTGCGAGGGGTACGCAGAGCACCGCAGGCCGCAAGATCGGCACGCGCAGTCGTGTTTCAACAGCCTGCCAATCGCCCATCGTCTCCCCTTCCCATAAATACTTTCCACTTCACAGCGCTTCACGGCGGCGCGCGCGGCGGTTTCCTTCTGCTTGCCAGAACCCCGATGTGGCGAAGCGAAAGATAAATGGAGATTGTTGATGAATAAGCTCGCTTTCGAAATGGATCACGATTGTTTACCGGTTGGGGGAAAAAATTTGGCATTTCGGCGCCTTGGAAAAGATAACCTGATAGCGCTGGAAAAATTATGGCGTGATCTGGCATCGAGAAACAGCGGACCAATTGAGCAGCATGACTGGGCGGTTGCTTGTGCCGAATTTACAAACGCCTCGGAAGTTGAAACCGTTGGTGTCATGCGCGGTCGTGAGTTGAGTGCCGTCGTGCCGCTTGCCGTCAAACGGCTGGCAGGCGTGAAACGCCGAGTAATGCTAGGTGTGGATGAGTATTTTGAACCGATGAACTTTCTGGCGGCCGATGCCGAATCACTCGATTGCTTGATTCAAGAACTGGCGGCCGATCCGCGGCCGTTACTCCTGCCGCGACTGCCAACTGAGCCAGACGGGTTCACTCTGCTGAAAAGCGCCTTCGAAAAGCGCTCCATAATAATCGAGCGAGCCGGCCCGAGTTCTCCGTTTATCCCGCTGGACGCGACATGGCGCGAACCTGAAAGACATCTCAGCTCAGGCCGGCGGTCGGATTTCCGGCGGATGCGCCGACATTTAGAAAACCTGGGGCAAGCGGACACGGAGATCGTCATTGCCGACCCAGAACGAATTGACGCGGCATTGGACGAGGCATTTCAGGTCGAAGCGCGTTCCTGGAAGGGCGTTGTTGGCACGGCTTTGCTACACGACAAGAAGCGGCAGGCGCATTTTCGCAAATATTTGCATTCAAAGGCGAGCGTTGGCAAATGCCATATAGGATTTTTGCGCGTCAATGGCCAAGCAATTGCGATGGAAATTGCGGTCGAAGAGATGGAGTCGCTCTGGATCCTGAAAATCGGCTATGACGCCGCGTTCGCTCATTGCTCGCCAGGGCAGTTATTGTTACGCGACATGATTGCGCATGCCGCAAAACTTGAATTGAAGAGCTTTGAGTTTCTTGGCACATGCGAACCTTGGATTGATATTTGGACGTCGCACAGGAGAAATTTCCGTTCCGTGCGGATTTACCCATACTCCGTGCAAGGCATGCTTGGGTTCGCAGCCGATGCAGTTGCGCGCTCGGCCCAGGTCGTTCAGCGGACGGTAAAAAAATTCCACCCTGTAGTTCGCATGTCCCTGATCCGAGCGCTGAGCTGCGGCGCAAAATCCTATATTCCCGGCGGGGCGCTCGCAAGTGCAGTGAAAACTGCAGAAAAATTTGCTCGGGGCGGAATCAGCGCCACAATCGGTTACTGGAATACCGAGCTGCAGACGCCAGAGGAAGTGGCTGACCAGGGGATATCGGGATTTAAACAACTGGCGCAGTGCGACCAGAAGAGCTACCTTTCGGTTAAGCTTCCCGCCTTGCGGTTTGATCGAGAATTAATCTCCAAGCTCGCCGTTGCTGCGAGTAACGCTAACCGCCGCATTCATTTCGATTCGCACGGCATTGAATACGCGATTCGAAATAAGGCTATCTGTGAAGACTTGAAGCGGCAGTACCCTGATCTCGACATTGGGTTTACTTTGCCCGGCCGGTGGGAGAGAAGCGTGGAGGATGCCGCCTGGTGCTGCCGGCAAGGATTTTTCGTGCGTGTCGTGAAAGGACAATGGCCCGATCCTGGGTGCGTGGATGCCGATGCGGCGCAGGGTTTTTTGAGCGTGATCGAGAGTTTGGCCGGACGTGCTCGAATGGTCGCCGTGGCAACCCATGATCCTGTCCTGGCCGACTCGGCGCTGCGAACGTTACGGCTGGCTGGAACTCCGTGCGAGCTGGAGCTGCTCTACGGATTGCACAGCCATGATTCTTTGCAAGTCGCACGGCGTCACGGTGTTCCGGTTCGAGTATATATCCCTTACGGCGAGGGGTTCCTGCTGCATGCGCTGCTACATTTGCGCAGTAGTCCACGCACTATCTGGTCTTTTATGAAAATGTGACCGGCGTCTTTTCACGGGGAGAGTCAAGAGTGCAGGCACGTTGCCCTGTTTACCGGGATGCGGTTTGCGTTCGCCATGCTTCCACAGCGAAGTCACCGCATGTCCCCGGCAATAGGCCGTGCGATTCCCGGGACCTGAAGTCACGTCCGTTCAATCAGTGTGGAACTGATTGGCGGCTTCACCGGGCGCGCGAGAACAGACGCTTGGCAGGATCCAGGAGCGCTTGCCAGAGGCCGATCATACGACAAAAGTTTTCGGCGAACCCGCCCTTTTCATTCGCGGAAAATCTCGGCAAGCAATACAAATTCGGCTCATCAAGCCGAATTCCCCGCGGTTCCGTAGTAAAGGCCATTGCATAGCCAAGCTTCGTCAACGCCGCCTCGCTGCGGGAATCGAAGTCGCCGTTCGGGTATGCGAAAAAAAACGGGGCTTTATTAACGAGATGCGTTAGGCGGATATGGGCCTGTGTAATCTCGCATTGAACCTCGGCGTCCGCACAACGGGGCAGGATCGGGTGGCCGTGAGTGTGGTTGCCGATCGTTGCGTGGCGCAGCGTCGATAAATGCCTGACTTCGGGTGAGGTCATGGCAACGCGCCCATCGATCGGTTGATACGTATTGATTTGTGCCTTTCGTTCGTGGTTTGGCAAACGTTTCAAGGAGTGGATGGACGGTTTATTTTTAACTCTGCACCACCAGAATTCTCCCGATTCGAGAGCTTCAGTGGAAATAAAATAGCAGACGGGGATATTCTCCTGCTCGGCATATTGCGCCACGTTTTTCAAATTGTTGCGCCAGCCGTCATCCGCCGAAAGAAATACCACCGGGGCCCGAGGGGGATCTCGTCGTTTCAGGTAGCCGTACAGCGTCTCGGCACTCACAAATTCGACGCCCCAATCGCGGCTCTTTTGCACGAGGCTGCGAAATAAGTCGGCTGATGGATTGTGGAAGTAAAACGCCGTCAATTCTCCGCGCGCCACGCGCGCACGGTAATACAGGCGCGCAGTTCCGCTATAAATCAGGGCGTATCCAAATGCTTCGCCGGCTAAAAATCTCGTAAATCCAAGCACTGACATCTCATGCCTCCACGAATAGGGAAAACGAATCATCCTGGCTGCCTTGGGGAGAGCAATATCGCGACGGTTTGCGGCTGCCGATGCCAGCCATGCTGCTTCCGAGCACGCAGGTTGTATCACCGTTCATGCCACCGCTCCGGGGCAGGCTTCTGACGTAAGGGAAATTGCATGCATGCGCGATGCAAAGCGATCATTTGCAGGCAGAAGAAAGTCCGCACAAAGAGGGAAAATCATCTCCGCCGTGGTGCCGGCGCATCCTGGCATGTCGCGCCGAAGGCGGCTTTCTCTACATCCCGCCATGTCGTTCCCCTGGCGATAGGGCCTAGCCAAAGCCGGCTCACTGCTGCTCCTCCGGAGCGGTAATAGCCTGCCTTCCAGTAATGTTCTTCGACCCGGCCGTCCCCAGCGTATTGAAGTGTGGGGATCTCCCCGCGGCTGAATATCTGCTTCCACTGCTTCTCGCAATCATCTCGTCGAAATACTGTCACTGAACCTTGGTAAGCCGGCGACCAGGTAACCTCCAACATGAAAGACACCCATTTACCAGCCCGAAGAGCGCCGTCGGTAAACTCCTTCGAATCCGGCCGGCCATCCAGTTTTGAAATGTCTCCGGAAAAAAAATTGATATGAAACCTGTCCTCGGCCATCAACGCCATGCTCGGCGGGGCCCGCAGGTGATCCGGGCCGTGCAGTTGGAAGAACGTGCCCCACACGCTTCCATCATGGCTTTCTGCGGGAGGGCGCCAGTCCGGCGCCAGCTTTATCGATAGTCCGTAGTATTCCTTCGGCGTAGCTGCACCGACCGTCAGGTTCCGGCCTTTACCGTCACGCATGCCAGCCATTTCGGCGCGCTCGCCGCCCCATCCCCCGACGTTGTCTCCTGGATGCACTTCGACACGGGTTACGCTATAACCTGGAAAGGCCAAAGATGCCTGTTCCTTTTGCAGGCGATCGCCACTCCATTGCTGTTGTTGTATCCACATACCGGTAGCATACGGCTTGGGGCAATCCGCGCAAAAGAGCAATTCTGCCGTTGCTGTTGTTACGTAGCAGTTCAATCCTGCGAAGACGAACGGAAGCGCCGTGCGGCTGCGCCGGGTAGTTGCAATCAGTTCTGTCCACGCCAATCTGCTGATCCGATATTTCATCGGCGCAAATGCACATAAGGATGCACGAAAGCGAGGAGAGGCGCCGGACCGGCACAATTGCCTGGCTTGTCCGCATTGGAGGACAGAAATCATCGACATGCGATCCTGATCCTGAATGCCGCGAATAGTTACCCCATGCCTGTCATCGGTTGTGGGCGTTTCAACGTGTAGTTTCAACGTGCAAATCGGGTAGGGATAAAAGTGACTATCAGTATGTGATTCATGCGTGGCGTTTGGTTTGATGGGAATCAGGTGAGCGTCATGCGCTATCACCACGTCTGTGCCTGCCAGGGGGACCGCATAAATATGAGCGGGGGTAACTCCATCTACTGCATCGAGTCGTGTGCAGGAAGCACCGAATCCGGTGCTGCTGCAAACGGCCCGGAATACCAATCATCGAATTTCTCTACTTTTTATTTTCTTTCTGTGCTCTACAGTAGTTGTGCCATGCCTGCTTCGAAGGAGTGCGTGGCGCCGTGATCATGCTGCCTTCTGCGCTGTGAAGCTTACCGCGTCTCCCGGAGCCCGCGTGCGGATTGGCAAGGCAGCGATTCGTGTGCCTGCCCGCGCGGAACTGGCATGAAATCGAGACGCGTAATTTTGCTCGTCTCCGGCGGCGCGCCGACAAACGGCCGCCAACAACATGGGCGCAAAGCGGAAAGCCCGGAAAGCCCGCTGTCATGACATGCCTGTATCTGGCCGCAAAAGAACCGTGAAAGGAATCAGATGGATCGTCACGCGTTACCTGGGAAAAGTGCGAGCATATCTTGATCCAACCTCAGACTGATAGCAGGGGCAGCCCTGCGCCCTCCGTAGCGGAACGGAGCCTGAATGCGGTAAAAAGCAACTACATTGGAACCGCCGTTCGGATCGGAGCGCAATTCATCTCGCAGATCTTCATCACTCGCGCGCTCGGGCCGGAGTTGGTAGGCACCTATGGATATTCGGTTTTGCTGTGCGGCGTGCTCGCGCTGATCATTGACCAGGGTTTTGGCTGGTCCCTGGTAAGGGAGAAATTTGAAGATTCAGAAGAAACGTCGGTTGTATTCTCGCGCATCATGCTTGTTTCACTCTTGTGCGCCATCTCCGTCTACTTCCTCTCGTATCCGCTCGCGCACGCCCTACAAAACAAGCTCGCGGGCGAGGTATTTCGCTTTACGTCGCCGCTGTACGTTTTGGTCGGACTGTTCGTTGTCACGCAAGCCCGGCTACGCGCAGAGCTCCGCTTTACGGAAATTCAAAAGGCTATAACAGGTTCTTATCTCGCCGGCTATGCTGTTGTCGGAGTGACGATGGCGTTGGCCGGTTGGGGGGTATGGTCCCTGGTGGCGGCATGGTACGTGAGTTCCATACTGGAGGTAATCATTGCCTTTTACTATGCTCCGCACTCGCTCAAGCTGACAAACCCGTTCAAACGCACAAAGAGCGGACGGCTGGGAAGGCATGTGGCCGGAATAAACCTGGTGAACTGGGCCGCGGATAATACCGCCGGTATTTTTGTCGGATGGTTGGGCGCGGCGGCTCTCGGCAATTTTAACGCCGCAATGATGCTCGCCCGCACCCCAACCCTTCATCTCGTGCAAACCTTGCAAACCATCTTGTTCTCCACGGCTTCCGCCTTGAAGAATGATCAGGATGCCATTCGGCGCATGTATCTGGGGGCCCTTGCTGTAATCGGCTTTGTCGTCATTCCTGCGTATTCTTACGCAATGGTGAACGCTGCACTTATCGTCCACCTCGTTTTCGGCGAAAAATGGCAAGCGGCTGCGGACGTGCTTTCCATGGTGGCGATGGGAATGGTGGCGCTTGGCATGAGGGCGCTATCGGGACCTATTCTCACGGCAAATGGCGCTGAAAGAGCCGTGTTACTGTCGCAGTGCTTCGCCTTGTTGATTAGTCTGGCAATCCTCTATGGAGCGGTTTATGGCGCCGATAGCTGTGGACTGGCGTGTATCGGCCTGAGCGTCACGGTTGCAAATGTGCTTGCCGCCATTATTCAGATCGTAGTACTCGCAAGGTTCAAGATGGTCAGCGCAGTTGAATTTTGCCGGGCGCTGCGCGGGCCAGTCGTCATCTCACTTATAGCGGCCGTCCCATTAGAGCATTTGTTGGCGTCAGGGAGCCGCACGATCTATATTGCCGCGGCCGTGCTCGGGGTTAAATGCACCCTGGCGGCCATGCTGATCAGGCGCTTCCCAAGATTTTTCCTTGACCCCGCCTTGTTGCAGGTGATGTCAAAACTCAATCTGGGAAGGCGCCTGCTGCGGGCGCTCGCCCTTTAACGATTTGGCTTGGCGAAAGCGTATAGGTGAACTGATGTTGACAAGTATTGCGCTGAGCGCAGCGACCATTGCCATCACAATAGGCGCAATATGTGCGATCGGCGTGGTGGTCTGGGGGGCGTGGCGATGGCCAGGCCGCGTGTTCCAAGTGTTGATGTCGGCAATCGTATTTGCAAGCATTAGCATTGTCGTGCTTTCCAACCGGGTGCTTGCCTTGAAGGCGGATCTGCTGGCTGAAGAAGAGAGCGCGCAAGCTGGCGAGTGGGTTACCAAAATACCCTTGGCGATAGTAATAGGGCTTTCTTTTTCGGTTTGCTTCGCATGGTTTATCAGCGCCCGCCACAATCCTCGTGTACGGCTGCGCGCGGCCGAGGCCGGCGGCATGCCACCGACGGACCTGATTTTCGTGTTTCTCGCGCACGTGGTGGCGTTTAGCATCCTGCCTATTTTCTTCGGCCAGTACTTGGTGTTCCGTTTCTCGCTGATCTACCCGTTCTTCGTCTTTCTCGCGTTGCTGCTCTGGGTGCAGGTTTCGGTTGCCGATCCGGTCATCATCGTTAAGCAATGTTGTTTCCTTCTCGTATCCGGAAGCCTCGTCGCAGCCGTGATCGCCCCATCCCTTAGCTTGCAACCTGACTACGGCGTCGGCCTTATTCCCGCCTTCTCTTCCCGCCTGTGGGGTATTACGCAGCACGCGAATGCCTTGGGCGCCGTAGCATCTGTTCTGCTCATTCTAGAACTCGCGGAAGCGTCGAAACGCAAATGGATCAGATGGACAGTCATCATTTCTGCGAGCGCAGCTTTGTTGATGTCACAGTCGAAAACGTCGATACTCGCCGTTTTGATCGGGATGTTGGTTCTCTTCGGATGGAGGATTGCTGAACAAGTTCGGGCGGAAGTGAGAACGAGCAAGACCAGGTCGAGCGGCACGTTGACGACATTGGTTGCGGCGGGGTGCGCCGCGTTGGCAATGATCGGCCTATGGCTTCTCATCGCCGACGACCCGTTGCCAACGGCGCTCCTGGCTCATGCCAATCCGCGTGCTGTCAGCAACATGACGACGGTGACCGGGCGCACGTATATTTGGGAGGCTGCGGTAGACAGCGGCATGGAAAATCCATTATTCGGGCAAGGGGCGGGCATGTGGGATCTGGATAACCGCCTTCGCCTCGGCCTTCATTTGGCGTACCACGCACACAATTTATTTTTAGAGGCATTTAGCCGATCTGGCCTGGTTGGGCTGCTGACCTTGTGCGTTTTTCTTTACGTATTGCTGCGGTATGGAATCCGTGCAGCGATCAACACGCGTGGAGGCACGCTGGCCGTCATGGCGGTATTTCTAGCACGCTCCATCACCGAGGTGCCGCTTCGCCCGGCGAGCATCTTCCCAGCCGATTTTTTCGCTTTTGCCGGGCTCCTTTTTTACTTGATGGATAGGGGAATTGCGCCTCGCAGGCGGAAGAGCGTTTGCGACGGCCATGCATCGAGGGCGACGCTTGGCGGACAGCGGACCGGTGCGAGTTCGCTGCAAGGATGAAGGGCTGAAGACGGTGCAGGATGCTTGCTGAGCATGATCGGCTCTGAAAATTGTGGCTGGCCATAGCACGAGTCTTCAGCGAAACATGCCTTCATGGGCAATCTTCACAATCTCGCATTGCACGAGAAAGTTGCAGATGCACCGCGCCTCACGCCGCCGATCTG
>OFCW01000346.1_pt1 | contig 11588 bp, 12 predicted proteins | sample 1520951 | NCBI WGS metagenome assembly OFCW01 (sample SAMEA4349680, study PRJEB24078) | microbial mat metagenome | biome: Terrestrial Biome; feature: Habitat; material: Microbial Mat | place: India | collected 2012-06-12 | depth 10 m | reverse complement strand
CGTCGGTAATCGAGATCACGTTGGTCGGAACGAACGCGGACACGTCGCCGGCCTGGGTTTCGATGATCGGCAGTGCGGTCAGCGAACCGGTCTTGCCTTTCACTTCGCCGTTGGTGAACTTCTCGACGTAGTCGGGGTTTACGCGCGCAGCGCGCTCGAGCAGACGGGAGTGCAGGTAGAACACGTCGCCCGGATACGCTTCACGGCCCGGCGGACGGCGCAGCAGCAGCGAGACCTGACGGTAGGCGACAGCCTGCTTGGACAGATCGTCGTAAATGATCAGCGCATCCTGGCCGCGGTCGCGGAAGTATTCGCCCATGGTGCAGCCGGAGTAGGCGGCGATGTACTGCATCGCGGCGGATTCGGATGCGTTGGCGGCAACCACGATCGTGTATTCCATCGCGCCGTGCTGTTCCAGCGCGCGCACGATGTTCTTGACGGTCGATGCCTTCTGGCCGATCGCGACGTAGATACACGTCATGTTCTGGCCCTTCTGGTTGATGATCGTGTCGACCGCGACGGCGGACTTACCGGTCTGGCGGTCGCCGATGATCAGCTCGCGCTGGCCGCGGCCGATCGGCACCATCGAGTCGATTGCCTTCAGGCCGGTCTGCATCGGCTGCGACACGGACTGACGTGCGATCACGCCCGGCGCAACCTTTTCGATCACGTCGGTCAGCTTGGCGTTGATCGGGCCCTTGCCGTCGATCGGCTGGCCCAGCGCGTTGACCACGCGGCCGACCAGTTCCGGGCCGACCGGCACTTCCAGCACGCGGCCGGTGCACTTGACGGTGTCGCCTTCGGAAATGTGTTCGTATTCGCCCAGAATAACGGCGCCGACGGAGTCGCGCTCGAGGTTCAGCGCGAGGCCGAACGTGTTGCCCGGGAATTCCAGCATCTCGCCTTGCATCGCGTCGGACAGACCGTGGATGCGGCAGATACCGTCGGTCACGGAGATCACCGTGCCTTGATTGCGAATCTCAGCGCCTTCGCCAAGGCCTTGAATCCGGCTCTTGATCAGTTCGCTGATTTCAGACGGGTTGAGTTGCATAATAACTCCTAAAATTTGTTTCTCTGCTTACGCTAGCGTTACAGGCTCACGACGCCAGGGCGACGTACATCTGCTGCAGCTTGGCGCGTACCGAGGTGTCGAGCACTTCGTCGCCCACCGCCACGCGTACGCCGCCGATCAGCGAGGGATCCACTTTCACGGTCGGGTTGAGCTTGCGGCCGAATTTCTTCTCCAGCGTCGCCACCAGGTCTTTCACTTGTGCATCGGTCATCTCGAACGCGCTCGTGATTTCCGCATCGGCGGCACCTTGCGCGGCATTCTGCAAGGCGTGGAATTGCGCGCCGATTTCCGGCAACAGCGTCAGACGGCCGTTTTCGACCAGCATCGCCACGAAGTTTTTCGCTTCCGGGGATACCTTCGACTTCAACAGCGACAGGAACGTTTCGACCACCTGCTGATCCGACAATTTCGGATTGCTGGCGAAAGACTTGACGTCGGGGAGAGCGGCAACGGCGGCCATTTCCGACACGAGGTCGGCCCAGGCGGTGAGATTGCCGGATTGGGCTACACGAAAGAGTGCTTCTGCGTAAGGACGAGCAATCGTTGCGAGTTCGGCCATGATTACAGCTCAGTCTTCAGTTGGTTCAGCAGGTCGGCGTGCGCCGCTGCATTAACCTCACGCTTGAGAATCTGCTCGGCGCCCTTGACCGCGAGGGTCGCGACTTGCGCGCGCAGTTCGTCACGTGCACGAATCACTTGCTGTTCTGCGTCGGCACGGGCAGCGGCGATGATGCGCGCGGCTTCGTCGGATGCAGTTTTCTTGGCTTCTTCGATAATCGCTGCAGCGCGCTTTTCGGCGTCGCTGATACGCTTCTGGCCTTCGTCGCGTGCGGCGGTCAGTTCAGCCTGCGCGCGCTTTTCGGCGGCAGCCATCTCTGTCTTGGCACGGTCGGCGGCAGCCAGACCGTTCGCGATCTTCTCGGCGCGTTCGTCGAGCGCCTTCATCAGCGGCGGCCACACGAACTTCATCGTGAACCACGCGAGGACGAAGAAGACCACGAACTGCGCAAACAAGGTTGCATTCAGGTTCACGGTGTTTTCCTTCTCAGAATAACGAGCGCCGAACCGGGAAGGGGTTCGGCGGATGGAAATCAGCTATAAGCCGTATTACTTCGCGATGAACGGATTTGCGAATGCGAACAGCATTGCGATACCAACACCGATCAGGAACGCCGCGTCGATCAGACCGGCCAGCAGGAACATCTTGGTCTGCAGGGTGTTCATCAGTTCCGGCTGACGTGCCGAGGCTTCCAGGTACTTACCACCCATCAGAGCGATACCGATACAAGCACCGATAGCACCCAGGCCGATGATCAAGCCGCAAGCCAGAGCAACAAAAGAGATGTCAGTCATTTCAGTTCCTTCAAAGGTTAAGGTTAAAAATAAAAAACTAAAAAGTTACAGCGACGATTCTTAATGGGATTCGTGGGCTTGGCCGATGTACACCAGGGTCAGCATCATGAAGATGAAGGCCTGCAGGAACACGATCAGGATGTGGAAGATCGCCCATGCGGAGCCGGCAATCACGTGGCCGATGAAGCCGAACGCGGTCGCCATCGAGCCCAGCAGCGCGATCAGCAGGAACAGCAGTTCGCCGGCGAACATGTTGCCGTAGAGTCGCATACCGAGGGAGATGGTGCGCGCCAGGTATTCGATCAGGTTCAGCAGCACGTTGAACGGCAGCATGTAGATGCCGAACGGCGCAGCCAGCCACTCATGCAGCCAGCCGCCGACGCCCTTGATCTTCAGGTTGTAGTAGATCACGACAGCCAGCACGCCGAGTGACATGCCGAGGGTGCCGTTGAGGTCGGCGGTCGGCACCACGCGGTGATGGGTTTCGATGCCGAGCAGGCGGAAGATACCGGAGAACAGGTCCACCGGCAGGAAGTCGAGCGAGTTCATCAGGGAGACCCAGACGAACACGGTCAGTGCGAGCGGGGCGATGAAGCGGCGATCGCCATGAATGATGGACTTGGACTGGTCTTCCACCATTTCGACGACCATCTCGACGAACGCCTGGAAGCGGCCCGGCACGCCGGAAGTCGCCTTGCGTGCGGCCAGCCACATGAGGAAGCAGCCGAGCACGCCCATGGCGATGGACCAGAAGACGGTGTCCCAGTGGATGATCGAAAAATCGATCATCTTTTCCTGATGGTGGTTGGCGAGGAATCCGAGGTGGTGGACGATGTATTCGGACGCGGTAGGGGCGCGTTCCGCAGCGTGGCCCGCTGCTTCAGCCAGTTCGTTTGCCATGTCAGTGCCTAAATAATAAGATGATGTAACTTTTCAGTGCCACGATGAAGGCGGCGATCAGCGCCAGCCAGTTCAAATCGCGGTACAGCCAAGCCACTGCGCCCAGCAGCGCAATGGTCAATGCAATCTTGATAAATTCGCCGATGAAAAAAGTCATCGGATTGACAGCGCCCGGCTTTTGCGCGTTCGTAAACAGTCGCAAGGCAAACAAGCCGTTCGGCACCACACAGCACAGACCACCAAGCAGCGCCGATACCAGCGCATGCACTCCACCGAGCAGGCCTGCAATCAGGCCGGCGACGACCGTAGTCGCAAATTGCAGCAGGACGATGCGCAGCATAAGGGTCCAAAATCGTGCAATCCGTGGAGCCGTTTTCCTCTCTTTAGGCTCGCGCTACGGGCCGCGGTGTTTCCTGGTGGTGCATTTTTGTGAAACCACGGGATTATAAGTGTTTTCCACAGTGACCGTCAAACCTTTGCCAAGCCGAAATCTGGTCTATTTGCTACCGTAAAATTACGGTATCGCTGATGCCAGCCCGGCCAGCCATGCCCTGCTTTCCCAAGCCGCTGCCGCCATTGATCTGGCCGTGTTCGCCGCTATCGTGAAAGCGCGGCCAAGATAACAGATGAGTCTGACACGGACATTACGGCATTCCGTGCGGCGGCCCGATCGGCGCGGCCGGGCGCATCCCAATTGGAATCCAGCTTAGCGTCGCGCGGGTCGGTAGCCAATTACCCGCAAGGTAATCGTTCCATGACCGATAAAAAACGGGCCGGTCACAGCCCGTTTGCGGTGAATGGCAGGACCGGTTTATTCGCCGCGCAGTTTTGCGATCAGGTCATCCAGCACGTCGAGGTTGGCGAAATCGATGACCAGCTGTCCCCGGTTCTTGGCGCCGAGCTTGATCGCAACCGACGTGGCGAGCGCATCCGACAGTTCCTCTTCCAGGCGCGCAATGTCCCGCGACTTTTCCTTCCCGGCGCGCGGCCTGGCGCTGGCCTGCTCGGTGGTTTTCGCGACCAGCTTTTCGGCGTCGCGCACCGACATGCGCTTGGCGACGATCTGGTTGGCGAGCGTGATCTGGGTGGCGGCGTCGACCGCGAGCAAGGCGCGCGCATGACCCATGTCGATGTCGCCGGCCATCAGCATGGTCTGCACCGGCTTGGCGAGGTTCAGCAGGCGCAGCAGGTTCGACACGGCGCTGCGCGAGCGCCCCACGGCGCCGGCCGCCTGTTCGTGGGTGAAATCGAAATCGGTGATCAACCTGTGGATGCCCTGCGCTTCTTCCAGCGGGTTCAAATCCTCGCGCTGGATGTTTTCGATCAGCGCCATGGCGGCGGCGGCCTGGTCGTCGACATCCTTGACCAGCACCGGCACGTCGCTCAGGCCGGCGATCTGGGCGGCGCGGAAGCGCCGTTCGCCGGCGATGATTTCGTACCTGTCGCTGCCGTTGTGCGCGATCGGGCGCACCAGGATCGGCTGCATCAGGCCCTGCGCCTTGATCGAGGCCGCCAGCTCATTCAATGCGCCCTCGTCCATGCGGGTGCGCGGCTGGTACTTGCCGGCCTGCAGTTGCGCGACATTGAGGGTCGTGGGCGCGCCCTGCACCGTGGGGACCGCTTCCTCGAAGTCGGACGAGCCGCCCAGCAGCGCATCGAGTCCGCGCCCCAGGCCCTTGGATTTTTTGGTGACCATAGGATTCTTCATTACATGGATTGGATGCGCTGGACCATCTCGGCGCCGAACGCGATATACGCCTGCGCGCCCTTGGACGACGGGTCGAAGGATACGCCGGGCATGCCGTAGGACGGCGCTTCGGCCAGGCGCACGTTGCGCGGGATGATGGTCTTGAACACCTTGTCGCCGAAGTGCTGTTCCAGCTGGGCCGACACCTGCTGCGACAGCGTCATGCGCGGATCGAACATCACCCGCAGCAAGCCGATGATTTTCAGGTCGGTGTTGAGTTTGGCGTGCACCTTCTTGATGGTATTGACCAGGTCGGACAAGCCTTCCAGGGCATAGTATTCGCACTGCATCGGGATGATCACGCCGTGCGCCGCGCACAAGCCGTTGAGCGTCAGCATCGACAAGGCGGGCGGGCAATCGATCAGCACGAAATCGTAGTCGGCGTCGACGGCGGCGAGCGCATCCTTCAAGCGCTTTTCGCGGTTCTCCAGTTCCACCATTTCCACTTCCGCGCCGGCCAGTTCGCGATTGGCGGGCAGCACGTGAAAGCCGCCATTGCCGTCGGTCTTGCGCGCGGTCTTGATGTCGGACAGGCCGAGCAGCACTTCATAGACCGAGGCGTCGAGGGCGGACTTGTTGATGCCGGCGCCCATGGTGGCATTACCCTGCGGGTCGAGGTCGATCAGCAAGACGCGCTGATCGAGTTGCGCCAGGCCGGCGGCGAGATTGACCGCGGTGGTGGTTTTGCCGACGCCGCCTTTCTGGTTGGCGACGCAGAAGATTTTTGCCATGTGGTGTTAATTGGTAGTGAGTTTGATGCCGAAGCCGATCAAAAAAATGCCCGCCGCCTTTGACGCGAACGCGGCAATATGCCGGTTGCGCGCCAGCCTGCGCGCGGCGATATTGCCGACAAGTACCAACAGGCTGCCATAAAACAGCGTGCAACTGGAAATGACCATGCCCATCGCGATGAACGTCTTGCTGCCTTGCTGCATGACAGGATCGATGAACAGCGGAAAGAATGCCATATAAAACACGATCGCCTTCGGATTTATCAAGGTCACGAGAAATCCGCGGCGGAAATCGGCGGCATTCGAGAACGGCACCGCCGCTGCGTCCTGCTCTTTTTTCGCGGTGATCAATTTGATGCCCAGATACGCCAGATAAGCCGCGCCCAGGTATTGCATGCCTTTGAACAACAATGGGTTCGCCTGCAGCAAAGCGGCAACGCCGATGGCAGCGAGCACCATCAGCACGACATCGCCCAGCATCAATCCGGCCAGCGATGCGAAGCCGCCACGCACGCCATGCTTGCCGGTGGAGGTCAGCACGCAGAAGGTGCCGGGCCCGGGCAACATGAGAAATACCATGGTGGCAATCACCAATTGCCGTACGTCGGTAATGCCAATCGCATGAAACGCTTCGGTCATGGCTGCTCTCGTTTTTGAATGAATACAAGATGCCGCTCGGCATTCAAACCCGGCACCTGAAGCGCGCGCACTTCCGTCACTTGCCACCCTGCCGGCAGGCGCGCGATTTCATCCGCAGGCGCAACGCCTTTCATGGCAATGAAGCGGCCCTGCTCCTGCAACAGATGGCCGGACCAGTTCACGAAGTCGGACAGGTCGGCGAATGCGCGCGACGTGATCACATCGAATTGCTGCGACACCTGCAGCTGCTCGACGCGACCAGTGTAGACGTTGACGTTGGCCAGTTGCAGTTCCGCCTTGACTTGCGTGAGAAAGGCGGTTTTCTTGTGCACGGTGTCGATCAGCGACACGTTGAGGTCAGGGCGTGCGATCGCCAGCACGATGCCGGGCAAGCCGCCGCCGGCGCCGACATCGAGCACGTTGCGCGCTTGCGCAAATGCCGGCAATGCCGCCAGCGAATCGAGCAAATGTTGCGTCACCATGTGCGCCGGATCGCGCACGGCGGTCAGGTTGTACACGCTGTTCCACTTGGCCAGCAACGCCAGATAATCGAGCAGCTGCGACAGCTGTGTGTCGCTTAAGGCGACATGCAACGCGTGCGCGCCGTCGCGCAGCATCTGTTGCAGCTTGTTGCGATCGAATGCGCTCATCTCAGGCCGCCGCGAATTCCCTGAAACCGCCCTTTTTCAAATGGACCAGCAGCAGCGAGATGGCGGCGGGCGTGACGCCGGAAATGCGCGAGGCTTGACCCAAGGTTTCCGGGCGATGCTTGTTGAGCTTTTGCCTGACTTCGATCGACAGGCCGCGCACTTCCATATAGTCGAGGCTGGCCGGCAATTTCAGGTTTTCGTAATAATCGTGGCGCTCCACTTCCCGGGCCTGGCGGTCGATATAGCCTGCATACTTGACCTGGATTTCGACCTGTTCCTTGACGGCGGCGTCGGCCACGCCGGGACCGGCCAGATGCTCGCCATCCGGCCCTTTCAGGGTCATCAGGTCGTCGTAGCTCACATTCGGGCGCCGCAACAAATCAGTGAGCGCATACTCGCGCTCGATCGCCTTGCCCAACACGCGCTCGGCTTCCGCCGGCGAAACCAAGCGGGGGTTGACCCAGGTCGATTTCAGGCGTTCCAGTTCCCGCGCCACGGCTTCGCGTTTCTTTTCGAACACTTCCCATTGTGCATCGCCGACGCAGCCGAGCTTGCGGCCGATTTCGGTCAGGCGCATGTCGGCGTTGTCTTCACGCAGGCTCAGGCGGTACTCGGCACGGCTGGTGAACATGCGGTACGGCTCCTGCACGCCCTTGGTGATCAAGTCGTCGACCAGCACGCCGAGATAGGCCTCGTCGCGGCGCGGCGTCCATGCTTCTCTTTCCTGGGTGTATAACGCGGCATTCAATCCGGCAAGCAAGCCTTGCGCGGCCGCTTCTTCATAGCCAGTGGTGCCGTTGATCTGTCCGGCAAAAAACAGGCCCTGGATCGCCTTGGTTTCCAGCGAGGCTTTCAAGCCGCGCGGGTCGAAGTAGTCGTATTCGATCGCATACCCGGGACGCAGGATGTGCGCGTTTTCCAGGCCACGCATCGAGTGCACCAGTTCGAGCTGCACATCGAACGGCAGGCTGGTCGAGATGCCGTTCGGATAGAACTCGTTGGTGGTCAAGCCTTCCGGCTCCAGGAAAATCTGGTGCGAGGTCTTGTCGGCAAAACGATGGATCTTGTCCTCGATCGACGGGCAGTAGCGCGGGCCGACGCCCTCGATCACGCCGGTGTACATCGGGCTGCGGTCGAGGCCGTTGCGGATGATGTCGTGGGTGCGTTCGTTGGTATGGGTGATCCAGCAGGGCAATTGTTGCGGATGCAGGTCGGCCGAGCCCATCACGGAAAACACCGGGATCGGATCGAGATCGCCGGGCTGCTCTTCCAGCACGGAGAAGTCGATGGTGCGGCCGTCGATGCGCGGCGGCGTGCCGGTTTTCAGGCGGCCTTGCGGCAGCTTCAATTCCTTCAGGCGTGCCGAGAGGGAAATCGCGGGCGGGTCGCCGGCGCGGCCGGCGGCATAGTTGTTCAAGCCGACGTGAATTTTTCCGTCCAGGAAAGTCCCGGCGGTGAGCACGACCGCGCGGCTGCGGAAACGGATGCCGACCTGGGTGACGGCGCCGACCACGCGGTCGCCCTCGACCATCAGGTCGTCCACCGCCTGCTGGAACAGCCACAGGTTCGGCTGGTTTTCCAGGCGTCCGCGGATCGCCTTTTTGTACAGGATGCGGTCTGCCTGGGCGCGGGTCGCGCGTACCGCCGGCCCCTTGGACGAGTTCAGGATACGGAACTGGATGCCGGCTTCGTCGGTGGCGATCGCCATGGCGCCGCCCAGGGCATCGACTTCCTTGACCAGGTGGCCCTTGCCGATGCCGCCGATGGACGGATTGCAGGACATTTGCCCGAGCGTTTCGATGTTGTGGGTGAGCAGCAGCGTCTTCTGCCCCATGCGGGCGGATACGAGCGCCGCTTCGGTGCCGGCATGACCGCCGCCGACCACGATGACGTCAAATTCTGTAGGAAAAAGCATAGTTCGCCTCGGCGAGACTGGAACGCGGGATGCGTCGGGCATGGCGCGCTCCGGGATTCGGACTGGCATATTGAAATGCCTGGAGGCGAGATTATAAGGTTTTTTTCGCCCCGCCCGCTGGGCTTAGTGTGTTTCGTCGCGTATTTGTTTCACGTGAAACAGTCACGGGAAATCGGCGGCTAGTGCCCAAGGCGGGCCAGGACAAAGCCGATAATGAATGCAAGCCCGACGGCGATCAGCCAATATCCCCAGTGCAGGCCGGTCGGCCGGGATGAGGGGCCGGGCACCGCGGCCTTGCCTTCGCTGCGCGGGCGATGCTGCGGCTGGCGATGTTGCGCCTGATCGATTGCTTTGTCGTGGCGCGGCCGTTGTGCCCTCACCTCCTCGGCCAGGGCATCGGCTTGCTGAATCAGTGACTCATCCAGCGCGCCGCTTCCCTCCAGCGGTGAACGAGCGGCCGGCGGCGTTGCGGTGGATTCCTGCATAATCACGGCCGGCGGCGCGACGGCTGGTGCCGCCGGCCGCACCTCTTCCTTGATCACGGAAACGGCGGGACCGAACACGCCGAAATCCTCCTCCGGATCGAAAGAAATGATCGTCAGCGGATCGGTCGGGTCTTGCTGGATGAAGCGGTCAATGACGGTCTGCTCCATTTCTTCCGGTTGCTGCCCTTCGACGGGGAGGAATACCTCCAGGATCAGATCCTTTTTCAGCAGCGTGTTCAGTGCGCGCTGGAAACGTTCTTCCGTTAATACCGGCAGCTTGCTGCGCACCCCCTGATAAGGTGTGGTGCCGTCGATCATGATCAGCACCAGGCGCTCGCTCTGCGTCAGTCCTCGTTTCTTTTCATAAATCTCGTCACGCCCGGTTTGGGTGCGTTGAAAAATCATGGTCGGTTCGAACATGCTCATCCCTATCGTTCGTTATGTTTCACGTGAAACATCCGCTTGAGGCGCAGCGCAGAAACAACAAACCGTTTTCCGACAAAGCGCAGCCGTTGCGAATCGCTAACCGGCCCGTTCCACCGGCAATATTGCATCCAGCAATCATCAATCCTATCTGCCGAAGCCGACGGCCGCTATACCAAAACCACAACAGTGATCCCGGAGGGCGAACGGTAGTCGATGTGCCGGAAAAGGCGATGCCGAGAAAGCACCGGGAGCTCCCTTGATGCGATGCCGGACGCGGCTGATCCGGCTTGCTACAATAAAAAAACCCAATATCAAGGAGACGCCATGACCAGCCCTGCCGCTTCCGGTGCATTCACCTTCAGCACCGTCCCTCACCTCGTCAGCGAAACCGGCGCCGCGAAGAAAATCGGCACGATCATTGCCCAGCACTTCCCGCAGGCGCGGCGCGTCCTGATCGTGACCGATGCCGGCTTCCTGAAAACCGGCCTGGTCGAGGCGCCGGTCGCCAGCCTGCGCGAAGCCGGCCTGCGCGTCGCCATTTTCTCCGACGTGCTCGCCGATCCGCCCGAAGCGGTGGTGCTGCAGGCGGTGGAGCAGGCGCGCCAGCATGAAATCGAGCTGGTGATCGGCTTGGGCGGCGGCAGTTCGATGGATGTCGCCAAGCTGATTGCGGTGCTGACCGGCAGCGAGCAGGCATTGAAAACCATGTATGGCATCGGCAACGTGAAAGGCAGCCGCCTGCCGCTGGTGCAAGTGCCGACCACCGCCGGAACCGGTTCCGAGGTGACGCCGATTGCGATCGTCACCACCGGCGCCACCACCAAGATGGGGGTGGTGGCGCCGCAGATGTATGCCGACCTCGCGATCCTCGATGCGGAATTGACGGTCGGCCTGCCGCCCAGGGTCACGGCCGCCACCGGCATCGACGCCATGGTGCATGCGATCGAAGCCTATACCACCAAGCACAAGAAGAATCCGCTGTCCGACATGCTGGCACGGCAGGCACTTTCGTTGCTTTCGAGCAATATCATCGCCGCCTGCGAAGACGGCAGCAACTTGGCGGTGCGTCAGGCGATGCTGCTGGGCGCAATGCTGGCCGGGCAAGCGTTTGCAAACGCCCCCTGCGCTGCCGTGCATGCCCTCGCCTACCCGATCGGCGGCCTATTCCACGTGCCGCACGGGCTGTCGAATTCGCTGGTGCTGCCGCATGTGCTGCGCTTTAACGCGCCCGATGCCGCCCACCTGTATGCGGAACTGGCAGAGATCGTCGCGCCGGGCGGCAGCGGCAGCGCGGAAGCGCGCACCCAGGCGCTGATCGAGCGGATGGAGGCGATCGCGCAAAGAACCGGCATCGAAACCTGCCTGCGCCAGGTCGGCATTGCCGAAGCCGATCTGGACCGGCTGGCCGACGACGCGATGCTGCAGACGCGCCTGCTGACGAACAATCCGCGCGAAGTGACGCGCGCCGACGCACGCGCGATTTACGCGGCGGCGCTGTAGCGCTGTAACAGCCTGAAAAAACAAAGGGCGCACCGAGATGCGCCCTGCCCGCCCATCACAGCAATCAGGCGCTCAATGCGCGCCCTTCCGCGGGCGATTGAACAGCGCGCCGATCTCGCCGACGATGCCGCGGCGGAACGCCAGCACGCAGACGATGAAGATGAAGCCGG
>OFCW01000345.1_pt1 | contig 11648 bp, 9 predicted proteins | sample 1520951 | NCBI WGS metagenome assembly OFCW01 (sample SAMEA4349680, study PRJEB24078) | microbial mat metagenome | biome: Terrestrial Biome; feature: Habitat; material: Microbial Mat | place: India | collected 2012-06-12 | depth 10 m | reverse complement strand
GCGATTTGTGCGCGGCGCGCAGGCGCTCGGTTTCTCGCTGGCGGAGATACGCAGCATCATTCCCCGGCTATCCGCAGGCCAATTCGGCCGCGCCGAGATCGAGCATCACCTGCAGGCAAAGATGGCGCAGATCGACGCGCATATACGCCAGCTGCGCAGCCTGAAAAAGGAACTGGCCGACACCTTTGCGTCCCTGAAATGCAGCCTGGAGAGACCGGTTTCCGCTGCGGAGGCGACGCCGGTAAAGACCGCGGGCGGCGCGCGAGATGTCACGGGGATCAAGCGGCTGCGGGGGATGCGCTAGTTCCCGCTAACCCACAGCGCAGCAGCTTGGCGGCGTCCTGCAGATCCGGCGTGTCGAAGCCTTCCGTGAACGAGTTGTACACCTCTTCCAGAAGGCGCCTGCCCTCATCCGGCTTGCCCTGATGCTGCCGCAGCATCGCCATGCTCATCGCCGCGCGCAGCTCCATTGCCTTGGCCTTCTGGCGCCGGCTGACGTCGAGCGCCTGCCGGAAGCAGGCCTCCGCTTCGGCGGCGTTGTCCGGCGAGATGGCGAGCAGGCATTCGCCTCGTTGACGGCGGAATTCGGCTTCGGCGTGGTGGTCGCCCTTGGCGGCGCCCAGGGCCAGTGACTCGTCGATCACCGCCAGGCTTTCATGGATCTGGCCCAGATGCCGGTGCGCATTGAGCAGCGACACCAGCGTGCTGATCGGCGCTGAACCGATGGCGATGCGCATGGCGTCAATACTGCGAAGCATCTGTTCGAGGCCTTCGCGGCGCCCCTGCATGACGAGCGCCGAGCCGTGGAACAACGCGCCTGCGCCCAGCCATGTGGCAAAGCCGTACTCCTGCGCCACGCGCAGCGTTTCCGCGCCGAGGGCCGGCGCCTCGGCGCTGCGTATCCAGCGATTCAGCGAAGTGGCGTAAGTCAGCGCGTAGCCCAGGGAATAGGGATGCGCGATCTGCCGGGCCAATGCCAGTGTCTGCCTGCTGACCTGTCTGGCTTGGTCGGGGTAGCCGAGGAACCACAGCGACAGTGCCAGGTTCGAGCCGCTGACCACGCAGACGTTTTCGCCGAACTGGGAAATCATGGCCTCGTGCTGCGCCGGATCGTACCGGGCAACGGCATCCGTCAGGATCGCGCGCGACGCTTCGAAGTCGCCCTGCCAGAATTGGACGCTGCCGACGCTGTACCGGGCCTGCTGGGCTTGCACCGGATCGCCGCTTTGCTGCGACAGGCTCAGCAGCTTGTTGGCGAGATCCAGCGCGACCGGGTACGAGTACGAGGTGGCGCTCGCCCACAAGCCGCACATCGCGCGGTAGCTTTTCGGGCTGATGTCGTCGGCCGCGCACAGCGTCATGGCGCGCGCATAGGCTTCGCGCGCCTCCGGCGTGGCAAGCCCGCGCGAAAAGTACAGTGCCGATCCCAGTCCGACCTGCAGCGTGAACTCCATCTCGTCCCGCGCCGCGCCGGCCGGCAGCTCCGGCAGCAGCTTGAGGCCGGCCTTGAAATGTGCAATGGCCTCCAGGTGGGAAGACTGGCGGGCGGCATGCTCGCCGGCGCGTATCCAGTATCCGACGGCTTGCAGGAATTCCCCGCCCGCCGCCAGATGCTGTGCCAGGGTTTCTGGCTGGGTATCGGCGATGTGCGGAAAGTGAGCCTGCAGCGCCTGCGCGATCTTGCGATGCGCGCCCTGCCGCGCCGGCTTTGTCTGGGATTCGTATGCCGCGTCCCGGATCAGGGCATGCTTGAACTGGTAGGTGCCGCCGGTTTCGCGCAGCACCAATCCGGCTTCCTGCAGCTTGCGCAGCGATGCATCGAGCGCGCCGCGATCGAGCGGGCAAATGCGCCGCAGCAGGTCAACGTCGAACTGGCGTCCGATGGTCGCGCCAAGCTGCGCGGTATGCTTGTCGGCGCCCATGCCGTCCAGGCGCGCCGCCAGCAGGTCGTGCAGCGTGGCGGGAATCTTCGCCTGCTCTTCGAGCGCCGCCATGCAGGTCATTTCTTCGACAAACAGGGGGATGCCGTCGGCGCGCGCGACGATCTGCCGGATTACCTCCGGCGCCATGTTTTCGGCCAGCGTGCCGACCATGGCCGCCGCCTCGTCCTCGGCAAGGGGCGGCAGTTCGAGCACGGTTGCCTCGCTTTGGCGCCATGCGGGTTGAAAATCCGGCCGGCAGGTAAGGATCGCAAGAACGGGTGCCGCGCTTTTCCGCTCCACGAACAGCGTCAGCAGCTCCATAGTGGAAGGGTCGATCCAGTGCAGGTCTTCGAGGACGAGCAGGACGGGCTGGCGCGACGCCAGGTTCGCCAGGAGATCGAGCGCGATGGCATTGATGTCGTTGCGCGTCTTTTGCGGGGACGATTCGGGCAGGCGGTAGGGCGCGCATACCGGAAGCGAGAGCAGCTGCGCCAGCAGCGGGACCGCCGTGGCGGCTCGTTCCGCGTGCGCTTGCTCGACATAGCGCGCCAGCTTGCCGAACCTGGCCTCGGGCGCTTCGCCCGGGGCAAAGCCCAGGCTGGATTCGATCGCCGCGATCAGCGGATGATAGGGGGTGTCGCGGAACTCCGGGAAACAGCGCAACTCCCGCAGCACGTGGCGCTCGCCGCGCAAGCGTTCTTTCAGCGCATGCACTAGGCGCGACTTGCCGATGCCCGCCTCGCCGCGCAGCAGGACGACATGGCGCGCGCCCTGGCGGCTCTCATGCCAGAGGCGGGAGAGGGTTGCGATCTCGAATGCGCGTCCGATCAGCGGAGTGAGCTTGGCGGCCGCTTCGATGCGGCTGAGCGCGCCGCTTTCCCGGATTGCCCGGAATACTTCCAGCGGCCGTGCAATGCCGCGTAGCTGCTGCAGGCCCAGGCTTTCGCATCGAATATACCCCGCCACCAGGCGCTGCGTGCTCGCGCTGAGCGCAACTTCGCCGCCCTCGGCCACCAGGCGCAGGCGGATGGCAAGCGCCGAGGTGGCCCCGACCGTGTCCGGCACGGACGGATCGCTGCCGGTGATGATCAGCCCGGTATGAACGCCGGCGCGCATTTCCAGGCCGGGCGCGGATTCGCGCGCCAGCGCCAGCGCGGTGCGCACCGCCTGGCGCGCGGCATGCTCGCTGGCCTGCGGGTAGCCGAAATAGGCGAGCAGGCCGCCGCCATGAGCCTGCACGATATGCCCCCCATTGCGCTGGATGAGCTGGTGGCAGCGCTGCTGGTGCGCCTTCAGCAATTCCATTGCCTCGTCCGGGTCGTCGCTGCCGAGCGGCGTCAGCTCGCAGTACAGGACCGTCACTTGACGCCGTTCTTCCGAGTGAGGGCGCCATGCCGGCAGCCGGCTCGGCGCGGCGCGGCGCGGCGAGTCCGGCTGCAGCTCGCCGGCGCGGATGCGCCTGGCCAGCAGCGTCGTTTCTTCGGCCGGCAGCACGCCGAGCTCCCGCTTCAGCGTGCGGCAGCACGCATCGTACTGCTGCAAGGCGGCGCCGCCTTGCCCGGACATCGCGAACAGGCGCATGGCGCGCCGGTAGCCTTCCTCGTTCCACGGATCGAGCTCCACGTGACGCAGCGCGAATGGCAGCGCTTTCTCGTACTCGGCCGCCTGCTCGTGGCAGTTCGACAAGCGTTCCAGCAGGTGGAGTGCGCGGCGGTGCAGTGATTCGCGCTTGATCTGCAGCCAGTCTTCGAATTCCGGGCAATCCGGGAGGGAAAAACCCGCCATCAGCTCGCCCCGGTAGAGCGCGGCCAAGTCCTCCAGTTGCGGCGCGAGGCCCTGCGGGGCGGGCTCGGGCAGGTGCGCGGCAAATGCCGCGACATCGACCCAGCAGCGGTCGTCGGGGACGATGCGCACGGACAGCCTGTCGGCGACCAGAAACGGCGCCTCGTCCTCCTGGCCGTTCAGGGCCTGGCGCAGGCTCAGCAACACCTGCCGCAGATTGCCGCGCGCGGCGTCACTGCCCAGGTCCGGCCAGAACATGTCCGCCAGCTTCTGCCGCAAATGCAGCGTGCCGGGTTCCAGGAGCAGGTAGGCGAGGATGGCCCGCCCTTTCTCATATGGCATCCGGGGTGTGGTGCCGTCGCCGCGCCGCAGTTCGAAGCCGCCCAGGAGCCGGATGGTCAGGCGATGCGGCTGCGCTGCCGCATGGGCCTCCTCTTTCAACTGCTTTTTGGGGGAAAGCGCCTTGTTTGTCATCAAATTTCGATCGTTTTCTAACGGTGATCTAACGGGCACTGATTATAGTCCCGCCCGGTACCGTGTCCATTTGGCAATTTTAAGGGAAGAAATTATGAATCCGACAACTAAGCAGCGGGGTTTTACCCTGGTCGAAATGGCCATCGTCCTGGCCATCATCGGCCTCATCCTTGGCGCCGTGATGATCGGCAAGGATGTTCAGCGCAATGCTGAATACGCAAAGATCAAGCAGAAATTCATCGACCAGTGGGTAGTGGCGTACAACACCGCCTACCAGCGCGCCGGGGTGCCGGTGGGCGACAGCCAGACGGCACCGCAGCTGATGGTCAACGGCGCCAGCTTTGCGCAGCCGGCGACACCGGCCGATGGCGATACGCCTGCCAAGCCGGCCATCGTTTCCGGCGGCGACATGAGCAAGGCGACCGCTCCGGCGCCGATTTGCGCCGGCCGCGCCGCGCCCGGCATGACGACTGCGCTGACCACGCTGCGCGATGAAATGCTGCGCCTGGGCGTGCGCATGCCGCCCGGCCGCGCGGAGGGCAGCGAAGACCGCTATGTCTATCTCGATTCCAACGGCAACCCGCAGGAAATCCAGGTCTGCTTCCAGTGGAACAAGCCGGGGACGGCATCCGGTGCCGGCAATGTCATGGTCATCACCGGACTCACGCCGGATTTGGCGCGCGCACTGGACCAGATGATCGACGGCAAGGCCGATGCGCGGGAAGGGATGTTCCGCATGGCCGGCATCGACAATGGCGTCGGCAATGTGCCGGGAGCCGAATGGGAGGGCAACAACAACATCGGATATGGCGCCGCAAAGCCGAGCGCCACCGGTGCCGGCACCGCCCAGGACGAGCAGCAGGTGATGGTCCTGACCGCCCACTACAAGATGAACCAGTAATCCATTCCGGGGAGAGGCGCCTGGCCGTCCCCCATGCATAGAGAGGAACGCCATTCATGAAACGAAAAACGCAATTCAAGTCCGTCCAGCGGGGCTTCACGCTGGTGGAAATGGGCATCGTGCTGGCCATCATCGGTCTGATCCTGGGCGCGGTGATGATCGGCAAGGATGTGCAGCGCAACGCCGAATACTCCAAGGCGGCCAACAAGTTCGTCTATCAATGGAAGATGGCCTATGACCAGTATTACCAGCGCACCGGCGTCGTGCTGGGCGATTGCCAGCAAGCGCCCACCTATATGGTCAACGGCGGCGAAACCACGTTCGCGGGCCAGCCGTCCTGTACCCGCCAGGGCGCCGGCAGTGCCGGCCTGCCGGAAAACTTTGGCAATACGGGGCTGCGTATCAGCCACGGCCAGGGGTACGCCGCCGACACCGTCGGCAAAGGGGACCCGAAACTGGCGGTGCAGGACCTGCGCGACCTCATGCTGCGCGCCGGCATCCGCCTGGCACCGGGCCGCGGCGAAGGCAGCGAAGACCGCTTTGCCTACACCGACAGCAACGGCAATGCCGCCGAACTGCAGGTGGCCTTTCAGTGGAATCCGCCGGGCACCATCAGCGGCGCCGGCAACGTCATGGTGATTCGCGGCCTGACGCCGGACATGGCGCGCTACCTGGACCAGCTCATCGACGGCAAGCCGGATGCGCGCGAAGGCCGCTTCCGCATGCAGAACGCCGGCCTGAATGCCACCAACCATACGGCCAACATGCCCGGCGACCAGTGGGCGGCGAACAACACGATGGGGATCAGCGAAGCGGCGAATGCCGGGCCGGGCAAGGAGAGCAACGCGACCGTGAACGGCCGCACCCTGGATGAGGACCGCGTGGTATTGCTGACCGCCCACTGGGCCATGGATCAATGAGTCCGCAATGGCGTCTGCTGCGGCTGGGCGTGCTGGCTATCGCGCTCATCGCGCTGGCCGTCGGCGCGGTGATTGCGCATACCGGCCTGTCCCGCCTGACGCAGGCGCGGCACGATGCGGCTGTGGCGCGGGAACGGCTTGCCGAGGCTGACACGAAGCTCGCGGCAATGCGCCGCCATGCGGAGTGGGTCGATGCGGCAGCCCGGCTGGTGGAACAAAGCCGGGCGCTCGGGCTGGAGCCGGAGCGCTGGGTCGAGCGCAAGGTCAACCTGCGCAGCGTCAGCACCAGCCGCCAGGAAGCCGACCGCCTGTTGCGCGAAACCGCAAACGGGGCGGGGCGGCTGTTCATGGCCGAAGCGTTCGAGGTTTCCGTGCTCGATGCGCACGACGGATTGTTCGACGCGCCCGGCCCTGAAGATCGCGGTCTGAACCTGACGCTGCGCGGTTCGTTTTTTGCGCGGGACATGGAATAACAATGAAAGACGCAACGACATTGCTGCACCTGGGCGGCCAGTGGCATGCCGTCGGGCCTGCAGGCTTGCAAGCGGTGGACGACTATCCGCGGATCAGCCAGCCGGTCTGGGTGATCGAAGATTTCGCCGATGCGCCCGCCGGCGCCGTCTGCCTGCAGGGCAAGGCCGACCATGCGCCGGCGCTGATCGAAAGCAGGGTGCGCGCGGACGGCCTGGTCGATGGCGAAAGCCGCGTCCTCATCCATCGCCGCAACAAGGCTGCCGACGGCGTGCAGGTGTTGTACACCGCCGTGCCGCTGCCCTTGTGGCAACAGGTCATGGGATGGGCCGCGGCGCAAAAGGATCACTGCCTGGTGGTGCCGCTCAACGCCTTGCTGGCTGCCGGGGTGGGCAAGGGTGCAGGCAGGGTATTGCGGCATGGCCGCCGCCTGCTTTTTTTTGCGCAGCTGGAGGAGGGCCTGGCCTATGCGGCCGTCAATGCCTACAGCGACACGCAGGACGATCTTGCCGTTGCGGCGCGTTCCCTCGGCGCACAGGCGCGCAGCGCCTGCGGCGATGCGCACCGGGTGCACATCGAATGGTGTCCGCTGGAGGCGCATGCGGCAGACGATGAACGGCTGCGGCAGCTGTTTGCCGCCGCCACCGGCTACCCGGTGCATCCTTGTCCGCTGGCGCCCCAGGGCGGCGACGACCGCCGGGGAATGCACAGCGCGCTGCCCTACCTGCTGTCGAAATGCACGGTCGGGCTGGCCGTCAATCCTCTGCGGGAAAGACTGGCGGCCGGCGCCGAATACGCGCTTCCATTGAGCGCTACGGCGGCGATCATCGTTGCGCTGGGGCTCCTCGGCGTTGGCGCATTCGCACACTGGCAGGCCGCAACCGAAGCGGGCACCGCGCGCAATGTCATCCGGCAAGCGGCCGCGCGGGAACAAGCAGCGCAAACGCTCGCCCGCAAAGCCGTGGCGCCGGAATATGCCGGCATCAAGGACTTCGTCGACGGCCTGAGCACCCAGGACCTCGCTTACAACCCGCAGCGCGCATTGTCCGTGCTGCAGAAGGCGGCCAACGCGGATGTGCGCATCTTGCGCCTGCGCCTGGAGCCGGCGGCCGACAAGACGGCCGGGCTGGTGGTGGATGGCGCGTTGCGCGAAGGCGCGGATCCGTCCGCGCTGACGCGTTTCCTGCTGCGCGTGCGCACAGCCGGCTATGACGCCACGCCGCTGGAACCGGCCGACGGCGGGCAAGGCGGAAGCTTCACCTATCGCCTGGTGAAAAAGGATAACGCGTCATGAAATATGCAGCTGTCTTACTGAACGCAATTGGCGTGTGCATGCTCGGATCGGCAGTCGTTGCAGTCACTAGGCCGCAGCCGGCGCCGGTCAAACCCGCCGTGCCGGCGAACGCCGCCGGCGTGGACAGGGCCGGCGCCGATCTCGATGCGGCGCGCCGCTCGCTGGCGGCAGTCGAAAGCCTGCGGCGCAGCCTGGCGCGCGCAAACGACGGCGGACCGTCCAATCTGATCGCGCAGCCTGTCGCGCGCAGTACGCAATCTGCCGCCGGCCCGGACCTGCCGCAACGCCAGTTGACGCTGTTGCTGGAAACGCTGGAGGAGCGCCGGGCGGTTGTCGACGGTCGTCTGGTGCGGGCCGGCGACCGCCTGCCGCACGGCGGCCGGGTGGTGAGGCTGCGCGACGACCGGGTGCTGCTGGCGGAAAAACAGGGACGCCAGACACTGGCCATGCCGCTCGCCCGGCTTCGCATCGGCACGGTGACAACCCTCGCGAAAGCCCGGGGCAGTGACGCAGACCGCGATGCCGGAACGGGCTCAGTGGCGGCGGCCGGGCCGCAGGCCGGGGCCTCCGCCGCGCTTGCCGCGGCGACAGCGAAGTCCGGAGGAACGCAGCCATGAAGAACAAGCTCGTCATCGCCGGCGCGGCTCTGGGCCTGGGCCTGCTGGCGGCCGGGGGTTTTCTGGTCGTGCGCAACGATGCGCCGCCCGCCGCGCCGGCATCCACGGGACTGCGGCAGGGCGCGGCGCTGCCGCCCGCCGCGCCGGCCCATGTGCCGGCGTCCGCCACCGGGCAAGCGGCGCCGCCGCCATGGAGCATGACGCAAGGCGAGCCGGCCGGGGCGGCGGCGCTGCCGGCGCAGGATGCCGGCGGCAAAAAGCCGGGCCTCGAAGAGATCCAGCGGCGCCTGGCCGCGATGATGGCGAACGGGCGCACCCCGTCATTGCAGGAGGTCGATGCCGTGCTGGCCGATTTGCAGCGCAACCAGGGGAAAAACAATGTGGCCGGGGTGGACCTGGCGGCGCTGCGCGAGAACCTCGCTCGCGCCGCTGAAATCCAGCGGCTGGCCAAGGAAATGGAAACGCTGTCGCGGCAGCCGGGCAAGCCCGATCTGCCCCGCATGCAAGCCCTGCTCGCGCAGATCCAGCAACAGCAGGCCGGATTGCGGATGGATGTCGGCACCAAGCCGGCGCAACCGGCCTCCGGCAGATGATGATCAGGATCGGTCAACGCGCGCAGCGCGGCTTCAGCCTGCTCGAACTGGCGCTGGCGCTGGCGGCGCTGGGCTTGATGATCTGGTCCGGGGCCGGCCCTTTCGCCGACGCCGCCAGCCGCCGCGATCGCGACGCGGCGCAGGCGCACGGCAGGGTCATGCTGGAAGAGCTGCGCGCCTTTGCGCTGGCCCACGCGCGCCTGCCGTGCCCGGATACCGACGGCGACGGCTGGGAGGGCGACGCCGGCGGCGCCTGCCCGCCCGGGGTCGAGACGGGCTGGCTGCCTTACCGCACTCTGGGGCTGGACATACCGAATCCCCGCTTGCGCGCCGTGTATGGCGTCTATCGCAATCCGCTCGCGGCGGCGGGCAATGCCGATCTGACGCTGCGCCTCGAACGCTCGACGCCCCCGGACGCCAGCGGCGACCCGGGGTACCAGAGCGTGCGGGATCTGATTGCCGCGCTCAATTTCGCCGCGGCGGAGCCGCCCGTGGCCACGCATGTGTACCTGACAGGAGACGACGGCGCGCAGGGCGCGGTCGATTGCGCCGGCAATGTGCGCAGCCATCCGGCGGTGATGCTGGTGATGCCGGTGACCGACCGCGACGGAAACGGCAACCCCTTCGACGGCGCGCATGCGGATCTGCTCCTGTCCGGACGGTGCGCGCAGGCGCCCGGTACGGCCGCCACCGCGACGCGTGACGACGTCGTGGCGGCGGAAAGCCTTGCCGCACTGGCCGGCTGGCTGGCTGCCCATGACCATTGAAACGCATTGAAAGAAACAGCATGAAACAGTCTTTACCATCGAGAACGAGCCGCCTGAAAGCGCTGCCGATAAGCGTGCCGCGGCATAGGAAGCTGCTGTCGGCGCTGTGCGCCACCGTCTGTCTGGCGGGTTGCGCCGCCACCGGCACGCCGCGCAGCGTGGACAGCCTGCCCAAGGTCGAATACGAAGCGGTCAGGCGCATGAGCGAAAACGTGCTTGCCGAGTCGAAAAAGCTCTCGGCCGCCCACGACACGCTGCAAAAGGAGCTGTCCGCCCCCAGGCAGCCGGTGGCCTTGCCGCTGGTGGCGCCGGCGCTGGACCCGCTGGAGGCCAAGACCATCAACGTCAGCATGATGGGCGCTTCGGTGGGCCAGCTGCTCGCCGCGGTCGCCGACCAGGCCGGATTGAATCTCGTCGTCGAGCCGGCCGTGCTCGCGCTCGACAAGCGCGCCGACATGTACCTGAAAAAGGTCAGCCTGCGCGAAGCCTTCAACGAGGTCATGCGCGCGTTCGACCTGGCGGGGGAAATCAAGGGCAACACCTTGCGCGTGAACCTGATGGACGAGCGCGTGTTCGCGCTGGACTTGCTCAACACCGCGATGTCGCTGGACGTGTCGTCCGGCGGCAATGTGTTCGGCGCCAACAACAGCAGCAACGGCAGCTCCAACGCCTTGCGCGGCAACGTTACGCTGTCCGGCAACAACGGCAGCAAGGTCGATCCGTACGAACAGATCGAGCTCGGGGTCAGGCGCATCCTGGGAGAAGCCGACGACGCCAAAAAGCCGGCCCCGGCAATGGACGATACGGCCAGGGACAAACGCGCGGCATACAGCCTCAACCGCACCAGCGGCAGCCTGTATGTGATGGCGCGCCCGTCGCAAATCCGTTCGATCGAAAAGATGCTCGACCGCACGCAGAAGATCCTGCGCCGCCAGGTTCAGATCGAGGCGCAGCTGATCGACGTGCAGCTCAACGACGGCTTCGAGCTGGGAGTGGACTGGAACCTGTTGCGCCATCATGCCGCCGCCGGCTTCGGCGTCAATCCTGCGCGGCTCAATGCGGTCGAGGCCGCGCTGCCGCAACCGGGGGCTGCGCTGCCGCCGCGCACGCTTTCCATTCCGGCGCAGCTCGTCGGCTCGCAAAGCGGCCCGTCCTTCGGCGCCGCCTATCAGTCCGGCGCGTTCGGCATCGTGCTCTCGGCGCTGCGCTCCTTCGGCAACGTCAAGGTGCTGTCCAATCCGAGCGTGCAGGTGCGCAACGGCATCCCGGCGCTGCTCAGCGTCGGCACGACGTCGCGCTATGTATCCAAGTCGACCGTGACGCAGACCAATCCGGGCGGCGGCGCCAGCACGACCTCCGCCGATGTGCAGACGGATGCGGTATTTTCCGGGGTCATGATCGGCGTGGTGCCGTTCGTGCGCGACGACGGCCGCATCGAACTGATGGTGCATCCGATGCAGACCGACGTCGATGCCAAGAGCCTGCAGCTGATTGACGTCGGAAACGGCAACCGCGTGACGCTGCCGGTCGTCAATTTCAAGGGGATGACCACCACGCTCAACGTGAGCGACGGCGACACGGTGCTGATCGGCGGCCTGATCGACCAGCGCACCAGCGACGACGACCGCGGCGCGCCGGCCGCTTCCGATATCCCGCTGTTCGGCACGCTGTTCGGCAACAAGCGGAACACGCATGCCAGCCGCGAACTGATCATGGTGCTGAGGGTGAAGGTGCTATGAGCCTGATTCACGACGCCCTCAAGGAAATGGAGCGGCCGGCGGCTGCCGCAACCAATGCATTGCCGCGCAGCGGGCAACCGCCGGCGCCCGCCGCGAAAGCGCCGGCTTTGGACGCCAGGCCGGAGCACTACCAGCCGCGCTTTGCTGGCGACGCGCTGCCCAGCTCCG
>OFCW01000344.1_pt1 | contig 11666 bp, 11 predicted proteins | sample 1520951 | NCBI WGS metagenome assembly OFCW01 (sample SAMEA4349680, study PRJEB24078) | microbial mat metagenome | biome: Terrestrial Biome; feature: Habitat; material: Microbial Mat | place: India | collected 2012-06-12 | depth 10 m | reverse complement strand
CGCCCAGCAGGCCACGGGCAAAACGGAATTTACAGAAAGAACGATACACAACTGTGGCGGCAGCCAGGGAAACGATAGCAACAGCAGCAATAGTCGACAGCTTCTTCATATATATCCTCTCGAGTTTTCTAGTCTGCGCCTCCACCATTGGGGCAGAAACGGCCTCGGCACCCGCCGAGACGCTCTCCATGAGCACTTCGCGTGCCACCCCGTGATGCACGCATAACCAATTGATTTATATTGGAAATATAAACTCGAGAAAATCCAGCCCCATGACCAGCCTGCCAAAATGTCAGCCAGAATCGGTGGCAAAATGCTAAGTGCTTGATTCGGCTCAAGGGGGCACCCTGACAAATTGACAGGACTACCCCCATCAGCACGCCTGGGCCCTGCCGGATTGGCAGAAATCAGTCGCCCAGTTCGTATTGCTTGATCAGGCGATAGATATTTCGTTCGCTGATGCCGAGCACCGCCGCCACCTTGGCCCGGTTGCCGTCATGCCGCGCCAGGCTCTGGCGCAGGCATTCGCGCTCCACATCTTCGAGACGCGGCTCATGATCGAAGGCAAAAACCACGGCATCCTCCCGGCGCGAAGCGAGGGCGCCGAAGTGCTCGGGGCGGATGCGCTCTTCCCGCCCGGCCAGGATGGCGGCGCGTTCGATCAGGTTGCGCAGTTCGCGCACATTGCCCGGCCAATCGTAGGCCAGCAGCAGCTTGCGCGCCTCCGGTACCAGCTTGCGCTCGATACCGCGCGAGAAGCGCTGGAGAAAATGCTCCGCCAGCAGGGGAATATCCTCGCGCCGCTCGCGCAACGGCGGCACCTTGATGACGAAGCTGGCCAGCCGGAAATACAGGTCGCTACGGAAACCGCCGTTCTGGCTGACTTCCGCCAGGTCGCGATTGGTCGCCACGACGAAGCGCACGTCCGACTTCAGGGTCTTGGCCCCACCGACGCGCCGGAAGGTGCCGGTCTCCAGCACGCGCAGCAGCTTGGCCTGGTTGGCCGGTGTCGTTTCGCCGATTTCGTCGAGGAAGAGCGTGCTGCCTGCCGCTTCCTCAATCAGGCCTTTCTTCTGCCGATCGGCGCCGGTGAAGGCACCGCGCTCGTGGCCGAAGAGTTCCGATTCGAACAAGGTTTCCTGCAGGGTGCCGCCGTCGATGGTCAGCATTTCACGCTCGTGGCGCAGGCTGCCCTGGTGGATGGCCTGGGCCACCATCTCCTTGCCGGTTCCCGATTCGCCCTGGATCAGCACCGTCGCATCGGTCGGCGCCACGGCATCGATCAAGCTCCTGAGCTCGTCCATCGCTTTCGATTCGCCAATCAGCGGCCCCGGCCGGCGCGAAGCCATCTGGCGCTGGTAGAAGGCATTGCGCTGGCGCAACTCGGCGTTTTCCAGCTCGCGTCGGATGGTGATTTCCAGCTCGTCGAGGCTAACCGGCTTGGTCAGGTATTCGGCGGCACCGGCCTGGATCAGGCTGACCGCATTGCGGATCGAACCGTAGCCGGTGAGCACGATGACCGGAAACTGCCCGGCCAGCGTTTCGACCAACTGCGGCGTATCGGCATCGGGCAGGCGCAGGTCGAGAAAGACGAGGTCCGGTTCGCGCTCGGCCAGAATGGCCGAAGCCTCGGCCCAACTGTGCGCCCCCAGCACTTCGAAGCCCATGTCGCCGATCTGCTCGACGAGCAGCCGGTTGAACACCTGGTCGTCATCGACGACGAGTATCAGTTTCTTCATGACCTTATTCGCTCACCCGCGCCAACTCGACACGGAAAGTGGTTCCTGCCCCGGCGACGCTCGACACGGAGATCGTTCCGCCGTAACGCTCGACGATGCTCTTGCAGATGGTCAAGCCGAGGCCGGTGCCGCGTTCGCCATCGGCCCGATGGCTGTAGAACGGATCGAAAATCCTCGCCTGCGCTTCTTCCGGAATGCCGCAGCCCTGGTCGATCACCTCGATCACCGCCTGCTCGCCCGCCAAGGCCGTGCGTACCAGCAACTGACCGCCATTCGGCATCGCATGATGGGCATTCTGAACCAGATTGAGCACCAGCATGCGCAGGTCGCTGTCGTCGGCCAGCACGCGCGGCTCGCCGGGGTCGAGTTCCAGCGTCTGCACGATGCCATGGCTGCGGGCATCGAAATCAAGCAGTGTCACCGTATCGGACACTGCCGGATTCAAGGCCACCGCCTGCGCCTGCTGCTGGGGCAGGCGCGACAGCATCAGCAAGCGCTGGGTGACGCCGGTGCAGCGGTCGATCTCGCCACTCATCATTTCCAGATAGCCGGCCAGGCGCTCCGGATCGGCGCTGCCGTGACGCAGCGCACGCAACAACCCGTCAACCGCCAGGCGCATGGAGCCGAGTGGATTGTGGATTTCGTGGGCGATACCGGCCGCAAGCAGGCCCAGTTCGGACAGACGCTGCTCCTGCGAGTGGCGAACCACCTGCGACAAATCGATGATCGACTCGACGATGACCTGTTCACCAGCACTGCCGTCACCGCTGTTCAGTAGCACGGCATGCACTTCGACCGGCACATCGCGCCCATCGAGCGAGCGATGGCGATGCCGGCATTTGACCGACTGCCCGGCCTCGCTCAGTTCAGCCACCGGACAGACGACCATGGTGGCGACGCAAGGCGCATCCCGCCCGTGGCTGGAGCGATAGCAGGGCTGCCCGACCGCCTGCTCCGCCGTCGTGCCCTGCTGCCGGCAATAGGCCGCATTGACCGCGAGCACCCGATAGTCGGCACGGCGGATGACCCGTACGCCATCCGGCATGCCGTCGAGCAATTCCTGCAGGAAACCCTGTTGCCGCTCGGAGTGGCGAATCTGCCCGGCCAGTCGTTCAGCCATCCGGTTGAAGTTTTCCGCCAGCCGCCCCATTTCGTCATCCCCGGCAGCCGGAACGCGGGTTTCCAGTTCGCCCCCGGCGAGCGCGATGGCGGCACGATCCAGCGTCGCCAGCGGATCGATGACGCGCCGTCTCAGCGCATACCAGACCGCACCCAAGGTCAGCGCCAACACGGCGATTCCCGCCGCTGCAAACAGCCCCGCGCTGCGATAAGCCTGCTCGCGCAAGCTGCCGGCGTCGTAATCGACGACCAGGACGCCGTTGACCGGGTGCTGCTCGAGCGGCCCGTGGCAAGCGACACAGGGGGTTTGATTGGGAACGGGATTGACCGAGCGCAACACCTCGCGACCGCCGCCATCGTTGATGAAGTTCGTCGTCGGCACACCGTTCGTCTCGCCGCCCAACAGGTGCGGCAACCGTTGCCCGAGGCGCTCGGCCGGCGAAGCGAAACGCACCTCGCCGCCAGGCTCCAGGATCATCACGCCGACCACCCCCGGCTGCTGCCCCATGCGCTGGACGATATCGCGCAAGCCCGGCACGTCGCGCTTGAGCATGGCATTTTCCAGGGCCACGCGCAGCAAACGGTTGATCTGCGCCGACGTGGCCGCTCGCTCGCGCTCCAGTTGATCGCGGTACAACCCGAAAAAAAGGACGGCAAAAAGCAGCGAAGCCCCGCCGGCCACCAACAGGACCTGGCGCAACATGCGACGGGAGAGCGACATGGTTTTGCCTTTCAGCACCCCGGCGTCAGACCCGCTGACTCAGCGGACGACCGGGCGCCCCGGATCGGCGCACCATTCGCTCCACGATCCGGCGTACAGTCGCGAACCGGGCAGGCCGGCAATCTCCATGGCCAAGAGGTTGAGGCAGGCGGAAACCCCGGAACCGCATTGATGGATGACCTGCTCCGGCGCAGCCCCCGCCAGCACGGCCAGCCACTCGGCACGCAACTCGGCGGCCGGCTTGAAACGACCATCGGCCAGCAAGTTGTCCTTGAAGAACCGATTGACCGCTCCCGGGATGTGGCCACCGACCGGGTCGATGGTTTCGTTCTCGCCGCGGAAGCGATCCGGGCCGCGCCCATCGATCAGATGCATGTGCGGCGTCTCCAGCCGCGCCATCACGTAGTCTGCCGTCACCCAGGCATCGCGCAAGGCAGGAGTGAATTCGCGTGCTTCCAACGTTGGCTGCACGTCCGTCATCGCCCCACCTGCCGACTGCCAGGCTTGCAGACCACCGTCGAGCACGGCCACGGCATCGTGCCCCAGCCAGCGCAGCAACCACCACAAACGCCCGGCAATCATGCCCTGCGCGTCGTCATAGACCACCACCTGCGTTTGCGGCCCGATGCCGATCTCGCCCAGGCGGGCCGCCAGTTTCTGCGGATCGGGCAAGGGATGACGGCCGTTACGACCAGTCATCGGCCCCGACAAGTCGCGGTCGCAATGCAGGAAGACTGCCCCAGGAAGGTGCGACTGAGCATAAACGCGCTCGCCGTAGCCGGTATCGGATAACTGATGGCGCACGTCGACGACCCGCCAGTTCGGATCGTCGAGATGCGCTTTCAGCGTCTCGACGTCGACCAGCGTGCCGAAGCTCACGCCGCCTCCAGCCAGCCCCTGGCCTCCTCGGCGTTGTCGAAGACCTCGACATCGGCATTGACGAAGGTCTGCGACAACCAGGCGCTCCAGGTCACCCACTGGCTGTCGGTAACGACGGCGACGCGCTTGAAGTCATTGGCATGAGCCCGCGAGAACTTGACTTCTTCCCAGGCCACGTCCAGCGTCAAGCCAGCCATTTGTGTCAGGTCGAAAAACAGGTCAACCGGCCCTTCGAAGCGGACCTTGTAATTGACGACTTCTTCGAACTCCCGGTAATCGGCCAGCGTGAATTCACCGAAGACGGATACGTTGACGCGATTGGGTTGGTGATCGATGACGATCATGGCGACTCCTCTTGTCCTTGTCCTGATGCTGCCAGTTTAACCCGGAACCGCCCACCATGCGGGCCTCGCCACTGCCCGGCGCCGGCGCTTCGGGGCAAGCGGAGAATCATTCCGGTTTTTCCGGCCAACTTATGCCCGGCCGCGCACTCCAAGCAGCAAAGGGGGCGTGAGCCCGGCCTGGCACCACCCGCCCCTGCCGGCTCACCGGCTCGACACGGAGTGCGCAGATGAAAAGGATAGGCACAGCATGGACAACGGCAAGGGCTGTCGACGGTTGAGGTACTGCCCGATGTTCAGCACCCCGCTCCCGCCCCCCATTCCCGGCAACGCTTCGCTCCGCCCAGGCAGCATCGGGCGTGAACTGGCGCTCCGCACCGACCGCCCGCCCGCCGATGATGTTGTGGACTTGCCGGAAATCCAGCAATCGGATCGCGTCAGCTTCAGCGACGAGGCCCGCACCCTGGCTGCCGGCGGGGCACGCGATGAATCGCCCCGGCAACGGGCCACCACGGTCGAAACCCGCTGGCGTCATGCGCTCGACACCTACCGGCAGATCGCGGCACTGTAGGCTCAGTCGCTCTCGGCCGGATTGGCCCGCGAGAAATGCGTGGCCGCCACCCCGGATGCAATGATCAGCCCGATCGCCAGCCAGGCGGAGGCGGTGAGCACCTCCCCCCAGAACAGCATCCCGAACAGGCTAGAAAAGATCACGGTGCTATAAGCAAGCGCGGCCGACATCAGGGTCTTGCCCCGCGAGTAAGCCCGGGTCATGGCCAGTTGGGCGGCGGTGGCGAAACTGGCGACACCGAACAACAGCAGGCCGCTTCGCGGGTCGACCGGATGCAATTCGCTGAAAATCAGCCAGACGGCGGAGCCGACCGAGGACACCAGCGAAAAGTAGAATACCGTCCGCGTTTCCGGTTCGCCGCGCGCCCCGAGTTCGCGCACGCTGAAATAGGCCATGCCGGCCAGGATGCCCGAGCCCAGGCCGATCAGGCCGCCGGGTAACTGGTCGGCATGCCAGGTTGGCCGCAGCAATAGCACGACGCCCACCAGCCCGAGCAGTAAGGCCCCCAGCATGCCCCGGCCTAGCCGCATGCCGGCAAAGCCCAGGTAAAGCGCCAGAAAGATCGCCGAGGTGTAGTTGAGCGTCACCGCCGTCGCCAGCGGCAGCAGCGTGATGGCGTAGAAATAGGCAAACAGCGCCGAAAAGCCGACCGCACCGCGCGTGACCTGCCAGCGCCAGTGCACCGTCCGGAGCGGAACGCCGCGCAGGCGGACCAGTCCGAACATCAGGATCAGCGAAATGAAACTGCGGTAGAAAGTAATCTCCACCGCCGAATGCGTCACCGCAGCCAGCTTGACGCATACGCCCATGCCGGCAAAGAGCAGGCTGGCGACGATCATCCACAGCGATTGCATGGGTTGGCGGCTCGTTGCAGGTCAGGGGTGGTCAGCAGCCGGCCCCCGAGCACCGGCATGAGGCCGGCACCCGGGGCAAGCACCAACCGGCAGCCCGCCGGAGATCAGCGCGCCTCGATGGCCGACTGCATGATCCGGCGATAGAACTCGTGGAAGTGCTGCATGCCGTCTTCCATCGGGCTCTGGTAGGGCCCGACCTCGTTGCGCCCTTCCGCCAGCAAGGCCTTGCGGCCGCGATCCATCCGCTCGCCGATCTCGTCATCCTCGATGGCGGTTTCCATGTAGGCGGCACGCTCGGCCTCGATGAACTCGCGCTCGAAATCGACAATTTCCTCGGGGTAGTAGAACTCGACGACATTCATCGTCTTGTCCGTCCCTTGTGGAATCAGCGTCGACACGACCAGCACATGCGGATACCACTCGACCATGATGTTCGGGTAGTAAGTCAGCCAGATCGCTCCCTGGGGCGGCGTCTCGCCACGATCGCCGTAATACTCGCGGACAACCTTCTGCCACCTGTCATATACCGCCGAACCCGACTTCATCAGCGAGGTGATGCCGACCTTCTGCACCGAATACCAGTCACCGAACTGCCAGGTCAGGTCGTCGCAGGTCACAAAATTGCCCAGGCCGGGATGGAAGGGAACGACGTGATAATCCTCCAGATAAACCTCGATAAAGGTTTTCCAGTTGTAGTTGCACGGGTGCATCTCGACATGGTCAAGCTTGTAGCCGGTGAAATCGAGATCGCGCGCCACCTTCATGCCGGCCAGGTCGGCGTTGGCCGAACGGGGCCCCTTGAAAAGCAGGCCGTTCCAGTTTTCCAACTGCACCTTGTTCAGGTTCAGGCAAGGGTTCTGCGGGAAGTGGGGCGCGCCGATCAGCTGACCGCCCTGATCATACGTCCAGCGATGGATCGGGCAGACAACCGGCCCGTTCAGCCGGCCAGCGCCCTGCAGCATGATCGCCTGACGATGGCGGCAGATGTTCGACATTTGCCAGATGCCGGCATGAGCTCCCTCGCTGCCGCCGTTGAGCAGCATCTGGCCATGATCCTTCCACTCCAGCGAGCGGTAATCCCCCGCCTCCGGCACCATCAACTGGTGGCCGACGTACCCCGGACCGGCATCGAAGATGAGCTTTTTCTCCAGCTCCAAAATCTTGTCGTCGAAATACCAGTCCACCGGCAGTTGGGACACTGCGGGGGCCAACTTGGACAGATTCGCCATGTCGGACATTCTCCAGGCCTCCAGCGGGTTGAAAAAAAAGGATTTTACCCCGACCCGCATTTGACCAGAAGCCCCCGGATAGAGTATTTTCGCGTGTTTCCCCGGATCCCTCTGACATGGACTCAACGCCCATCGCCGACATGAAATTCGAGACGGCCCTTGCCGAACTCGAAGCCATCGTCGCCAGCATGGAAAGCGGCAAGCTTGAACTCGAAGCCTCCATCGCCGCCTACAAACGCGGCATGGCATTGATGAAGCACTGCCAGGCCCGGTTGGCCGATGCCGAGGAACAAATCCGCATCATCGAGAATGGCGAGACCCGTCTCGTCGACCGCAAGACCCTGGAGGCCCCGTGAGCGCCCCGCCCTTCGCCGAATGGATGGCGATCACACAGGATCGCGCCGAAAGTGCCCTGGGCCGCTTCCTTCCATCCGGCGACAGCATCCCGCCGCGCCTGCACCAGGCCATGCGCTACGCCACACTGGGTGGCGGCAAGCGCGTCCGTCCCCTGCTCGCCTTCGCTGCCGGCGAACTGACCGGCGCCGCACCGGAGGCCCTCGACGTCGTCGCCTGTGCCGTCGAAATGATTCATGCCTACTCGCTGGTGCACGACGACCTGCCCTGCATGGACGACGACGTGCTGCGCCGCGGCCGCCCGACCTGCCACATCGAGTATGACGAACCCACGGCCCTGCTGGTTGGCGACAGCCTGCAGACCATGGCCTTCGAGCTGCTGGCCAGCCAGGTCATCGGCGAACCGAAGCAGCAACTCGAAATGATCGCCCTGCTCGCCCATGCCAGCGGCTCACGCGGCATGGCGGGCGGGCAGGCCATCGACCTCGCCGCGGTCGGCCAGCCGCTGACCCAGCCAGAACTCGAACTGATGCATGCCCTGAAAACTGGCGCCCTGATTCGTGCCGCCGTGCTGCTCGGCGCCCTGGCCGGCCGTCCGATGCGTGCCGATGAACGCAACAGCCTCGACCGTTTCGCCAAGCGTGCCGGCCTGCTTTTTCAGGTCGTCGACGACATCCTCGACTGCACGGCCAGCACCGCCACGCTGGGCAAGACAGCCGGCAAGGACGAAGCCGCCGACAAACCGACCTATGTCGCCCTGCTCGGCCTCGAACGGGCCCGCACCTACGCCGACGAGCTGCGCGCCGAAGCGCGCGACGCGCTGGCCATCTTCGGCGATCAGGCCAGCCGGCTCAACCAGCTGGCCGATTTCATCTGCCACCGTCAATTCTGAACGGAAGCCATGAGCGCAGTTTCCCATTCCGCACTGCTTGACAGCATCAACAGCCCGGCCGACCTGCGCCGGCTGGATCGCAAGCAGCTACCGCAACTCGCCAGCGAGTTGCGTGCCTTCCTGATCGAATCGGTATCGCAGACCGGTGGCCACCTCTCTTCCAACCTCGGCACTGTCGAACTGACCATCGCCCTGCACACCGTCTTCAACACGCCGGACGACCGCCTGGTCTGGGATGTCGGACACCAGTGCTACCCGCACAAGGTGCTGACCGGCCGCCGCGCCGGCATGGACAGGCTGCGCATGCGGGGCGGCGTCGCCGGCTTTCCGAAGCGTTGCGAAAGCCCCTACGACACGTTTGGTGTCGGCCATTCCTCGACATCGATCTCCGCCGCGCTGGGCATGGCCCTGGCCGCCAAGCAGAAAGGCGAAACCCGGCAGGTGGTCGCCATCATCGGTGACGGCGCGATGTCGGCCGGCATGGCCTTCGAGGCCTTGAACAACGCCGGCGTCGCCGACGCCGACATGCTGGTCATCCTCAACGACAACGAGATGTCGATCTCGCCGCCGGTCGGCGCGTTGAACAACATCCTGACCCGCCTGACTTCCAGCAAGACCTACAACGTGGCCCGCTCCGCCGGCCGCCACATGCTCGGCTTCGCGCCGCCGCTGCTCGAACTGGCCCGCCGCGCCGAAGAACACGTCAAGGGCATGATCGCCCCCGGCACCCTGTTCGAGGAATTCGGCTTCCATTACTACGGCCCGATCGACGGCCACGACCTCGATGCCCTGATTCCAACCCTGGAAAACCTCAAGAAGCTCAAAGGCCCGAAGTTCCTGCACGTCATCACCAAGAAGGGCCAGGGCTACAAGCTGGCCGAAGCCGATCCCATCCTCTATCACGGCGTCGGCAAATTTGCCGCCGACCAGGGCATCGCCACCGGCAAGGGCGGCGGCAAGCTGACCTACACGCAGGTTTTTGGCGACTGGCTGTGCGACATGGCCAAGGCTGACCCGCGACTGGTCGGCATCACCCCGGCCATGCGCGAAGGCTCCGGCATGGTGCGCTTCGCCCGCGAACACGCCGACCGCTACTACGATGTCGGCATCGCCGAACAGCATGCCGTCACGTTCGCCGCCGGCCTCGCCTGCGAGGGCCTGAAACCGGTCGTCGCCATCTACTCGACCTTCCTGCAGCGCGCCTACGACCAACTGGTGCATGATGTCGCGCTGCAGAACCTGCCCGTCGTCTTCGCCGTCGACCGCGGCGGACTGGTCGGCGCCGACGGCCCGACGCACCACGGCACCTTCGACCTGTCGTTCGTCACCTGCATTCCGAACATGGTGGTGATGACCCCGTCCGACGAAGCGGAATGCCGACAGATGCTGTCCACGGCCTTTGCCCTGGATTGCCCGTCCCTCGTCCGCTACCCGCGGGGCAGTGGCACCGGCAGCATTCCCTCGACACAGCTCGACACCCTGCCGCTCGGCAAGGGCGAAATCCGCCGCCGCGGCCAGGGCGTTGCCCTGCTCGCCTTCGGCCCCCTGCTTGCCCCGGCACTTGCCGCCGGCGACGAACTGGATGCCACGGTCGCCAACATGCGCTTCGTCAAGCCACTCGATATCGATCTGATCGTCGATCTGGCCGGGAACCATTCGCTGCTCGTCACCATCGAAGAGAATGCCGTGATCGGCGGCGCCGGGTCGGAAGTCGCACGGGCCCTCGCCGAGTGCGGGCTGAACGTGCCCGTTATCCGGCTCGGCCTGCCGGACCGCTTCATCGATCATGGCGAACAGGGCCAGTTGCTTGCCGAACTGGGCCTGGACAAAGAGGGTATCGTGCGCGTCGTACGCGCCCATGCCGACAACGACTAACGAGAGAACAGTTGATGACCACCCCCACCCCGAACATTCCCGACGTCCAGAACTCCGCCGACACGCGCCAGATCGCGATCAACAAGGTCGGCATCAAGTCCATCCGCCACCCGATCCGGGTGCAGGACAAATCGACCGGCATCCAGCACACCATCGCCCTCTTCAACATGTACGTCGGCCTGCCGCACAATTTCAAGGGCACCCACATGTCGCGCTTCGTGGAAATCCTGAACAGCCACGAACGCGAAATCTCGGTCGAGAATTTCCCGGCCATGCTCAAGGACATGGTCGCCAAGCTGGAAGCCGAAACCGGCCACATCGAGATGAATTTCCCGTACTTCATCAACAAGACGGCCCCCGTCTCCGGCGTGCAGAGCCTGATGGACTACGACGTCACTTTCATTGGCGACATCTGTCACGGTGAAATCGCCACCTCGGTCAAGGTCGTCGTACCGGTCACCAGCCTTTGCCCGTGCTCGAAAAAGATTTCCGAGCGCGGCGCCCACAACCAGCGCTCGCACGTCACCGTCACTGCACGCACCAACGATTTCATGTGGATTGAGGAAATCGTCCAGCTCGTCGAACAGGAGGCCTCCTGCGAGCTCTACGGCCTGCTCAAGCGTCCGGACGAAAAATACGTGACCGAACGCGCCTACGACAACCCGAAATTCGTCGAAGACATGGTCCGCGATGTCGCCGCCCGCCTCAACGCCGAACCTCGCATCGACGCCTACATCGTCGAATCGGAAAACTTCGAGTCGATCCACAATCACTCGGCCTATGCGCTGATTGAAAGCGACAAGCGCAACCCGGCGACGCATCGCTGAGCAAAGCAGCAGTTCAAAACAAAACGGGGCGCCGTGGCGCCCCGTTTCTTTTGAACCTTCAGAAAACCGGTCAGGCCTTCTTGAAATCCAGCTTTTCCTTGATCCGAGCCGACTTGCCCGAGCGCTCGCGCAGGTAGTACAGCTTGGCACGACGCACATCACCGCGGCGCTTGACTTCGATCGAAGCCACCAGCGGGGAATAGGTCTGGAACGTACGCTCAACGCCTTCGCCGGACGAAATCTTGCGGACGATGAAGCTCGAGTT
>OFCW01000343.1_pt1 | contig 11726 bp, 11 predicted proteins | sample 1520951 | NCBI WGS metagenome assembly OFCW01 (sample SAMEA4349680, study PRJEB24078) | microbial mat metagenome | biome: Terrestrial Biome; feature: Habitat; material: Microbial Mat | place: India | collected 2012-06-12 | depth 10 m | reverse complement strand
CGACGAGCATCGCAGGCCCAAGATGGCCCCCTTTCACGGACAGGCAAATCGCTCTAGCGGCTGCTTCTCCATATCGGAGCTGAAAGACGACATATCGACAAGAAGCCGCTCCTTTGCAGTACTGCCTTTCCAACAGCAAGTTCCGATATGGATCAAAACACCAACTTAGCAAGCAAGGGAATCTCCGCCGTATTCTGGGGCAGTTTCGGGTCCGTACTGCGCGCCCTGCTGCAGATCGCCACGCAGATCATCCTGGCCCGTCTGCTTGGCCCGTCCGAATACGGGATTTTTGCAATCGCCTCCATCGTCCTCAGCTTCAGCAAGTTTTTTTCGGATATCGGCATATCCTACGGCCTGATCCAGAAGAAGACGATCACCGACGACGACATCAAATTCGTCTTTACCTGGCAGCTTATTCTCGGAACAGCGGTTTCCGTGATCGTGTTTTTCCTCGCGCTTCCGCTGTCCCACTTCTTCAACGAACCGCGCGTCGTTCCGGTCATCCGTGTGGCCTCCGTCATCTGCTTCCTCACGGCATTGACGTCGCTATCGATCAACCTGCTGAAACGGGAACTGGATTTCAGGTCGATCCAAAGTGCCCAGGTCGTCAGCTATATCGTCGGCTACATCATCATCGGCATTCCGATGGCGCTGCTGGGGCAGCAGGTATGGGCATTGATCGCCGCCTTCATCAGCAGCGAACTGGTGAACCTGATTCTGATGTTCCGCAAATCGCGCCATCCGGTCGGCCTGATCCTGTGGCGGCGCGACGAAAGCCAGCTGGTCGTGTACGGAACGCGGGTACTTCTGACCAACATCATCAACTGGATCATCGGCAACGTCGATCGCGTCATCATCGGACGTGCCTTTCCGGCGGCGGAAGTCGGCCTGTACTCGCTGTCGTACAACCTGGTATCGAATCCGACGCTGACCATCATCGCCGTCATTCAGTCCGCGCTGTTTTCCACCAGTGCGCGCGTGCAGGACGATTTCAACCGCTTGCGCAAGGCGCTGCTGACGATGATGGGCGCGGTGACGCTGCTTCTGTTCCCGGTTTTCGCCGGCATCGCCATCGCCTCCGAAACCATACTGCAGGCACTCTACGGCAATGCCTGGCTGGGCGCCGCCGAACTGCTGCGGCCGATTGCACTGGCCATGCCGCTGTATCTGCTGCTTGGGATGGCGACCCCATTGCTCTGGGTCTCGGGACAAACACAAAAGGAATTCCTGATACAGATCCCCGTCGCGCTCGGTTTCGTGATCAGCGCGGCGGTGGCGGCAATGGTTTCGCTGGAAACCGTAGCCTGGGTGGTGTTCGGCATGTATCTGGTGCGAGCCGCCGCCATCGTGGCGACCACCTGCCAGGCGCTCGACCTGGGCTTGCGGCGCGTCTTCCGGTCGATGCGCGGCGGGGTCATCACCACGGCGAACACCGCCATCCTGATTGCCGTGGCCGATCTCGCCGCGCGCCAGCTGGTCGAGCTGCCTTTGCTCTGGCTGGCGGCCGATATCGCCGCCGGTCTGACCGGGATGTTGATGTCGATATGGGTGTTCCCCAACCTCGTCAATCACCATGTCGCGCAGCTCTTCGAAAAAATCGCCGTGCGCTTACCGAAGCGAAGCGGTGAAAAGATCGTTCGCTTTCTGTGCCGGGGACATTTGAAAAGATCCATCTGAAAGGTCGAGACAAGAATGGTTGACAATCAGCTTTCCACGATGCTGCTCTATTTTTTCGGCGCCCTCACGCTGTGCGGAATCGGCATACTGGCGCTCGGCCTTTTCGTCGATATCAACCGGCACTTCAACAAATGGCTGCTGGCGCTCGTCAATCCCATTGTGCTGGCGGCGATCGCGGCAAGCAGCGTACTGTCCGGGCGCGACATCACCAACGCGGAATTCGAAATCGGCACCGCCTCGGGCGAGGACTCGGCAGTGCTGGTCTGGCTGCTGCGCCTGATCACCCTGCTGGTGCTGGGAATTTGCGCCGCGCGCCTGATTTCGGCTTCGCAGAGTCATGAAAGCCGGCCGCGGCAAGGCCGCGCCTTGTTCGCCGCCTTCCTCTTCTTTTTCGTCACCAACTACGTTCTCAACGATATTTTCGGCGTCAAGCCGGTCTTCGACCAGCGGCTCATTTATCCGGGCCTGGTATTTTTTGCCGTCTATCTGGGGCGCAACAAGGGATTCACCCCCATCATCGATGCCACCAAATGGGGCCTGCTGCTGTTCTGCGTCGCGAGCCTGGCCGCCATTGCGCTATTTCCGCGCGCCGCGGTACAGCAGAACTATGCGGGCATCCTGCCGCTGCATATCCGGCTGTGGGGCCTGGGCACCAATCCGAACAGCACCGGCCCGCTGGCGCTGGTGCTCCTGCTGCTGCAGATTTACCGCCCGTTCGGCAGCCGCGCGCTACAGCTGTTCGGCTATGCCGTCGGCCTGGCCGTCCTTGTCCTGTCGCAGTCCAAGACCGCATGGATCGCCGCGCTGATCGCGGTGCCGACGCTATGGTGGGGGCACGTGCTGTATGCGGCCGAGACGCGCCGCTACCCGCGGCACTCGGCTTATTCGCTGCGCAGTTTTTCGCGTCCTATCCTGATTTGCCTGCTCGGCCTGGCCGCCGTCGCCGCCCTGGCGTACATCGCGATCCAGGATCCGCTGTCGGCCATGGCGCGCGACGAACAGCTGACCTCGCTTACCGGGCGTACCGACATCTGGGCGCTGGCGATCGACACCTGGAAGCGCAATCCGCTGTTCGGCTATGGAACCACGATGTGGGATGCGGACTTCCGCCGCCTGAGCGGGATGAACTTCGCCTATCACGCGCACAATCAGTTTCTGCAATCGCTGTCGGTTTCCGGCGCGCTCGGCTTGCTGGGTCTCCTGATCTATACGCTGGTGCTGTTCCGCCATACGTTTGCAGCCAATACCGCCACCCGCGGCCTCTCGCTTGCGCTGTTCTGGGTCATTTTCATCCGCTACTTTACCGAGGCGCCGCTTTACATGAGCAGCATTTTCAGCGGCGAATTCGTCACCCATCTGCTGCTGTTTTCAATCGTGCTGACCAAGGGCCTGGAGCCAGCCGCCGGCCGGCAGCGGCTGCCGCGGCAGGATTACGAGCCGTTACAGAATTTACAGTGGCGGTGACAGCCATTGCGGTCAGGCTTGTCGGAAATCATATCGCCGCCATCGACATGGATGCATGCTTCACAGGAACGTTTCGACAAGCAGGAAATCCGCCGCATCGCTCAATCCAACCTTGCTGAATTCGGTTCATTCATGCAACAGCTAACGTTTTCCATCATCACCTGCACCTGGAACAGCGAGCCGTACCTGGCACAGTCGATCGCATCCGTGCTGGCACAGGACTATCCGCACATCGAGTACATCTTTGTCGATGGCGGCTCCACCGATGGCACGCTCGAACGCATCAGGTCGCTGCCGCGTTCCTATCGCCTGCTGGAGAATGTGCGCGGCGGAATCAGCCGCGCGATGAACGAAGGCGTGCGCGTCGCAACCGGCGATGTCGTCGCGCACTTGCATTCCGACGATTACTACCTCGCCCCCGACGTACTGTCGAACGTCGCCCGTCATCTGCAGTCGAGCGGCCGCAACTGGCTGTTCGGCCGCATCCAGCGCGATGTCGATGGCAAGCTGGAGCCGGAAAAGTACGTGTCGCCGCGCTATAGCTATTCGCGCCTGTTGCGCAACAACTTCATTCCGCATCCCGCCACCTTCGTGCGGCGCGAGTTCCTCCAGCGCGCGGGCGGATTCGACCCCAGGCTCAAGTATGCGATGGACTACGATCTGTGGCTGAAGCTCGGCGAGCTCGGCGAACCGGTGCAGTTGGATGAGCCGCTGGCCGCCTTCCGCGAACACCAGGGCAGCCTGTCGACGCGCGACCGCCTGCCGGCGCTGGACGAGGACTTCCGGGTGCGGCTGTCGCATGTCGGCGCCAATCCGATCGCGCGCGCGATCCACTACGCGCGCTACCTGGTGCGGCGCAAGCGCATCATGCAGGCGGGAGCGCACGCATGACGGCACCGGACATTTCGCTGATCCTGGCCACGGTCGGCCGCACAGACGAACTCGATCGCATGTTCGATTCGCTGTCGGCCCAGACTTTCGGGAATTTCGAAGTGATCGTGGTCGACCAGAACCCCGACGCGCGACTGCAGCCGCATCTGGAGCGGGCCCGCAGCCACGGGCTGGCCATCCGGCACCTGAAGCAGGCACGCCCCAACCTGGCTGCCGCGAGAAACACGGGCATCGAGGCGGCGGGCGGCAGGTGGATCGGCTTCCCCGACGACGACTGCTGGTACGCTCCCGACCTGCTGCAACGCGTGGCGGACCGTTTTTCCCGGCCGGACAATCCGTCGGGCGTCGTGGTGCGCTGGGTGGAACAGGCGGAACAGCCCTTATCGGCCGGCACCCTGACCTGGGAACGCTCGTGCGCATTCCGCGACATCCCGGTCAGTTCCATCACGCTGTTCTGCAGCCGCACGTTATGCCTGAAGATCGGCGGCTTCGACAGCAGGTTCGGCGTCGGCCAATGGTTTGGCGCCGGCGAGGAAACCGACTTCGTGCTGCGCGCGCTGCGCACCGGCGCCCTGTTCACTTACGAGCCGGCGGCCGAGGTCCATCATGCGGTGTCCTCGAACAGGCCGGATGCGACCCCGCAGACACGGCTGGCCGTCAGGTCCAGGGCGCGCGGCACCGGCGCGCTGTACGCGAAGCATCGCCTGCCGCTCTGGGTGATCGCGCGCGGGCTGGCCGCGCCGGTGTTGCGGCCGTTGTTGAAAGGATCGTTCGGCGCCGACCTGGCACTTGGCTGCGCCGTTGCGGCCGGCCGCCTGGACGGGCTGATCGGCTGGCGGCGCCGGCAGCAGTTCTGACATAACCGCGACTTTCACCTTCAAAGATATGTACAAGCCATACGACAGCGCAGCCCGACTGGCCAGCGAAGCGCCTCTCACCACCGAGACGGATGGCGTCCGGAGCGCCGCTGCGCTGAAGCTCGCGATCATTACCAACCATCCGCCGCCGTTCAGGATTCCGATCTACGAAATCGTCGGAAAGACGCCCGGCATCGAGCTGCTCGCGATTTTCTGCAGCAGGCGCGAACCGAACCGGCAGTGGCGGCTGCCTCCGCTGCAGTTCAACCATGTGTTCTTGCGCGAACACTTCGTCACGCGCGGCGACAACTTCATCCACAACAACCTGGACGTGATCGCCGCCTTGCACCACTTTTCTCCGGATGCGGTGGTGACGACCGGGTTCAATCCGACCTATCTGTATGCATTCGCCTACACCCTGATGAAGGGGATCGCCCATATACCGATGACGGACGGGACCGACATTTCGGAAAGGAATCTGAGCGCCTGGCACAAACGGGTACGCCGCTTCATTTATCGCCGTTCGCACGGCTTCATCGCCGCCAGCGCCGGCGGGCAGCGCCTGTACCAGAGCTACGGCATCGCGCCGGAGCACTGTTTCCGCTCCTGCCTGTGCATCGACAACGAGGAATATCTGCGCGATGCGCCGCACGAAGAGAAGAAGTACGACTTCATCTTCTGCGGCCGCATCGTCGAAGGAAAGAATCCCTTGTTCGCGCTCAAGGTCGCGCACGAATCTGCCAGGAGCCTGGGGCGGGCTGTCAGCATTCTGTTTGTCGGCTCGGGCAACCAGGAACAGCGGGTCAGGAAGGAAGCGTCCCTGCTCGCCGACATGGTGCATGCCGACTTCCACGGCTTTGCCGGCCAACACGAACTGCCGGCCCTGTACCGCTCGGCGCGCATCTTTCTGTTTCCGACCCTGGCCGATGTATGGGGCGTGGTGGCGAACGAGGCGGCGGCGGCCGGCCTGCCCATCATTGTGTCGCCGCATGCCGGCGCGGCCGGAGAATTGGTCCTGCACGGCGATAACGGCTTCGTTTGCGAGTTGGACGCGAAGCGATGGAGCGAGCAGGCTGTCATGCTGCTCACGCAACCCGGGGTGTACCAGCGCTTCGCAGCGCGCAGCCGGGCCATCGCCAAGCAATATACGTTCGAGCAGGCAGCCGCCGGCCTCGTATCGGCATGCCGCCATGCGCTTGGGATAAAGCAAACGCAGAAACACTCGAAGCCGGCCAATGCCGCGAAAGGAAGCTGATGCGGAATTCTTCTCGCCAGCCCGGCCTTCGACACCGGGCGGGAGGCTGCGGATGAACATCCTGATTGCGCACAATGCATACCAGCAGCGGGGCGGCGAAGACATGGTGGTCGAGGCCGAAATCGCGCTGCTGCGCGATCACGGGCACCGGGTGCAGGTATACGCGCAGCACAATGACGCGCTCAAGCACATGTCGCAGGCGGCGGCGGCCGTGACGGCAATCTGGTCGGCGCGCTCGACCCGCGATATCGCGCGCCTGTGCCGGGATTTCCGGCCGGACGTGATTCATGTGCATAACACCTTTCCCCTGATTTCGCCGTCGCTCTACTGGAGTGCATCGCGCAGCGGGGTGCCGGTGGTTCAGACCCTGCACAACTTCCGCCTGCTCTGCCCGCAGGCGATCTTCCTGCGGGAAGGAAAAATCTGCGAGGACTGCATCGGCAAGCTGCCCTGGCGTTCAGTCGCCCGCAAGTGCTACCGCGAATCCGCGGCGCAATCGGCGGTCGTCGCCGGCATGCTGGCGACGCACCGGATTCTCGGCACCTACCGGGATCGCGTCACGCGCTATATCGCCCTCAACAGCTTTGCGCGCGACAAATACGTCGCCGGGGGACTGCCGCGCGAGCGGTTCCGCATCAAGCCCAACTTCGTGCCGTCCTGCGCCAAGCCGGCGCACGGAGTGCGCAACGGCGGGCTCTACGTCGGCCGGCTTTCGTCGGAAAAGGGTGTGCAGATACTGGCGGCCGCCGTACGCGAACTCGGCTCCCTGCCGCTGCAGGTGCTCGGCAGCGGCCCGCTGGAGCCGATGGTGCGCGAGGTGTTCCGCGAGCGCTATCTCGGCTTCGAGCCGCTCGCCCGGATCCTGCAGCGCATGCAATCCGCGCGTTACCTGGTCGTCCCGAGCATTTGCTACGAAAACGCTCCGCGCACCATCGTGGAAGCGTTTTCCTGCGGCGTTCCCGTCATTGCCAGCCGGCTCGGGGCCCTGGCCGACATCGTGCAGGATGGCGTGACCGGCCTGCTGTTCACTCCAGGCGACGCGGCCGACTTGCGGGCCAAGCTGGCGTGGGCGGAGGCCCATCCGGCGGAGATGGCACGCATGGGCCAGGCCGCGCGCGCGGAATACGAGGCGCAATACACCCCGGAACGCAACTATGAAATTCTGATGGATATCTATGATGATGCTATTGTCGCGACACGAAGAGAATCACATGCCGCGTAGTGGACACGCAATACTGGAGGCCTTCATCGATGCGTTGACCTGGGATGAAGCGATCGGCCGCATCACCCGCTGGGCCGCGGCGCACGAATCGCGCTACGTCTGCATCTGCAATGTCCACTCCGTGGTCACCACGACTCAGGACATCGAATTCAAGATTGCCGTCAACAATGCCGACATGTCCACGCCGGATGGCGCGCCGGTGGCCTGGGCCTTGCGCCGGCTCGGCTTTGCGACCCAGGAACGCATCAACGGTCCCGATCTGATGCTCAGATACCTGGAGCAAGCGGAACGCCTGGGGCAGAGCGTATTTTTCTACGGCAGTACGGAAGCCACCCTGGGCCGTCTGCGCACGGCGCTCGCGGCCAAGTTCCCGCAACTGCGCATCGCCGGCACCTACTCCCCTCCCTTTCGCCCCCTGACCAAGCAGGAAGACGAAGATGCGATCGCGCTGATCAATGCCTCTGGCGCCAACGTCGTTTTCGTCGGCCTTGGCTGCCCGAAGCAGGAGATATGGATGTCGGAACACCGCGGCAGGATACATGCGGTCATGATCGGCGTGGGGGCCGCCTTCGACTACCATTCCGGCATGGTGAGGCGCGCGCCGCTATGGTGGCAACAGCATGGACTGGAATGGCTGTACCGGCTTGGATCGGAGCCGCGCCGCCTGTTCAAGCGCTACATGGTCACGAACACGCTGTTCGTGATCGGGCTCATTCGGCAATTCATCACAAACAAGATCATGTATAGCGATGCGGCTCCCTGATACGGAGGCAAGCATCGGTTCCGGCACTGTCCAGGAAAGCACACGGGTAGCGCCGGAACCCGGCCCGCATCAGGTTCCATCAGGCGCGGCAGCGCTGCAGGATTGCCGGGCGATAGGTCCGTTTCGCCAATTCGCTATTGGTCAGGCGCTGATCCAGGGCGACCCTGCCAGACACATAGGAAAAGAACGCGTCAAGCTCGCGCCACGCCCGCAGTTCGTCGATCTGCTTGGAGTGGCCCCACAAATGAAATGCCACGCCGTGTTCGCATGCATGATCGAACAACGCATACAGCCGTTCGATCCAGTCCGGATACTGCACGGCGACCTGCAAGGGCCTGAGGCGCGCGACCCAGTGGCCCGACTTGATGAAATTGCGCACGTACACGCTTCGCTCATGCGGATAGAACTGCACCGTGGTCGGCATTTCATAGGGCTGGTTTCCGGGGTCGAGGCACAGATTGACGGTAGTGCGCGCGTAGCTGAAGCCGCATGCCTTGACGAGGTCGATGTCCTTGCGCCGATATTTCCCGCCTGGATAGCAAAAGCCCGTCACCTCGTTGCCGAGCATGTCTTCCAGCTGTTTTTTTCCTTCCGCGATCTGGTAATACGTACGGCGCACATCGAGATTTTTCAGATAGTAGTGGTCATGCGTATGCGATCCGATCTCGAAGCGCCTTGCCAGCTCCACCAGCGATTGGCGCGACATGACATTGGAACCTTCACGGTTCTTGATCGGCACGAAAAACGTCGCTTTCAGGCCGTGCTTGTCGAGCAGCTCCGCGGCTTTCAAGTCCAAGGGATGACCATCATCGATTGAACACGTAAATACTAGACCCATTTAGGCTCCGGTCGAGGCTTTTCAACGTCTCGGGCGAGCAGGACCGGCACAACGCAGGCCTTTCACTGCAGTCACCCGCCCCAGAAAGAAAGCGCGCCTTTTTATTGTCGAGAAATGGACTATGCCCGGCGCTGGCACAACAACCGCAGTGCGGATATTGGCAGCCCATCCTCGTCACACCGGCATCTTGACCTTGACCGGCTCCCCAACCGAGAGCGAAAAGCGGCATGCCTGAGCGATTCCGGCGGCAGCGTTATCGAAGGTGTACTCGCCGACCAGATGCAGGCTGCGGCGCGAAAAATCGTCCCAGATATCCTGGCGCGACAATAGCAATGCCGCCTTTTCCGCCCACTTCTCCGTATCGAGCTCGCAGATGAATCCGTTTTCGCCGTCGCGCACCAGTTCGCCGCACACGCCCGCCGCCGGCGATACCAGCACCGGCAAGCCGGCCGCGCATGCCTCATTGGCGACCACCCCCCATGGATCCCACAGGGTCGGGAACAGAAACAGCCGGGACGAACGGTACAGGTCGGGCAGTTCGCGCTGGGCAGCAAAGCCGTGGAAGGTCGCATCCACCAATTCCGCATGGGCATGCGCGGCGGCGCGCAGGCTTTCTTGCAGACTGCCGGATCCGGCAAACAGGATGCTCACTTTCCGCCCCAGCCGGCGCGCGGTTTGCACCGCCACCCGCAACGCGAACAACGGATTCTTGACCTCCTCGATACGCCCGGAAAACATGAAATCGAAGCGCCTTTCCTGATCCGGGCGTGGCGTAAATGCCTTGTTGTCGATGCACAGGCAAGACGTGAAACAGCGCTCGGGCGGGATGCCGTAACTTTCATAATGCCGCTGTCCGCCGGCGCTGGCCGGCATGAAAGCGCTCGATCGCGCATAGATGAAGCGGCGGACGGCCTTGTGCAGGCGGCTCAGGCCTTGTTCGGAAACGTCGGTGCCGTCCGTCATGGCCAGATGCGGCAATCCCTTCAGCCAGGCATATCCGAATGCATATAAATGCGTCGGATTGAATCCGTCGGTAATCACCACGTCAGGCCCGAAACGCTGCAGCGCGGGGATGACGTCCGGGTTGCTATGGATGTAGCGCCCGTTGACGGTGAAGAAGCGCTCGCGCAGGAACACATGGTCGAAGTCCAGCGGCGGCAGGTCCCAGTGGCGATTCGGCTCGCGTCGCGCGCAAAAGATGGCCTGAAACGCGATGTCCGGCATGTTTCCCAGGCGCTGAAACACCGGAACCCGGTAAGGCGGCGGCGTGTTGGTGACAAGGGCAATCTTCAGCATCGTCGGGTCTCGCTTGATGATGGCAGGCCATTCCACGTAGGCAACCGCGTTCAGTTACTCCAGCGACAGCAAGTTGCGCTCAACAGGCAGTGTAGGAGAGGAAGCGCATGCGGCAGATGACGCATGTCATAGTTGGAATTTGATTTGCACCGCATGGGGGCAAGCTTGCCGGGATGCAGGGATCGCCGTTCCTCGCAAGCCGGCACGGATGCGACGAGCGGGGCTCCTCTCATTTGAAGCGCCATGCCCGCACATAATTGATTTCGAAGGCATTGGATTTCCCTTGCGGCGTGGTGTCGTCCGGAAGGCCGGCCGCACCGCCGAACCAGAGGTCGAGGATGATGTACATCGGATCGGACATGCTGACATTCACTGTCATGATCGGCTTGCCGTCGAAATAGAAGGTCTGCCTGTGCGGTTCCCACTTCACCGCGTATTTATGAAAGCCGGCCGACAGATCGGTATGCGTTTCATGCATCACAAAGCCGGCCGCCTTGCCGTCGCCGCTGGCCTTGCCGTCGCCAGGCCAGACAGTGGCTGCGTATACATTGGGGCGGTACATGCCGTTGCGGTCCATGAATCCCCATCCCTCGCCCGCCGGATAGGCTTCCATGATGTCGATCTCGGGACGGCGCTCGCCGGGATGCGCGAACAGCCAGAAGGCCGGCCAGACGCCGCGCCCGCGCGGCAGTTTTGCCTCCATCTCGAAGTAGCCGTAGGTCTGCTGAAACTTGCCGTCGGTATCCAGGGTGCGGTTGAAGAATTGGCCGTTGGCATCCCGCTGCGGCCAGATCTTCAGCAAGCCGCCTTCCACGGCGTAATTGATGGTCGGATTGGAGCGCTCATACCAGATATGGTCGTTCCATAACCGGCGGTCAAGCCGGTCGAATTCTTCGGCAAAGGTCAGCACGTATTTATCGGGCTCCTGGCCGTAAGGCGCCAGCAATTTCGCCGGGTGCCTGGCGGGGGATTGGGCCGCCGGATTCTTTTTGGCCTTCGACACAGCCGGCGTCATGCCTGAACCGGACAATTCCGGCAGCGCGCCAATCTGCGCGATGGCCGCGAGCGATGGCAGACCTCCATGGCCGGCACCTGCGGACGGCTGGCATGAGCCAAGAATCAAGGCGAGGCAGGCGCGGCACAGTAAGGACATCGGGAAAACTCCATAAGGAAAACACGCAAGATGATTTCCCGATTTACATTTGCCGTGATTGAGTATGCTCAATTGCAATCAATGCGGCACGTTTTCCCCATCCCGCTCGCGCATGCGCGCAGATTCGGCTAAAAAAAGAGGCCAGCGATGCTGGCCTCCAAACAACTGCGTTTCCAATCCGCGCCGGCCGCTGACCGGCTCGGCGAATATGCTTACTTGAACTTCCAGGCGCGGACGTAGTTGACCTCGTAGGAATTGTCCTTGCCTTGCGGCGTGGAATTATCCGGCGTGCCGCTGGCGCTGCCGAACC
>OFCW01000342.1_pt1 | contig 11798 bp, 10 predicted proteins | sample 1520951 | NCBI WGS metagenome assembly OFCW01 (sample SAMEA4349680, study PRJEB24078) | microbial mat metagenome | biome: Terrestrial Biome; feature: Habitat; material: Microbial Mat | place: India | collected 2012-06-12 | depth 10 m | reverse complement strand
GTGCGGGCAATGCCGCCACGAAGTGACGATCACCAATTTCACCGGGACCATCAAGGGTGGCGATCTACTACTGGTGGGTAAATGTGCCAAGTGTCACGGCGACGTGGCACGGGTAATCGAGGGCTCTGAGCACGTTGCCGCAGACACCCGCAGCAGTGCTCATTGGCCCCAATAGTGAGTTGTTCGGTAGTAAACTGCACGCCACCATATACAAGGGCTCGGAGAATCTCCGGGCCCTTTTTGCCTGCGGCGAAACTCCGTTTTCTTGCCTGAAATCCCCGCGCCACACGGGGTTCCGGCCACCTGTGCTGCGGGTGGCCTTCTGCCGAAACGCCCGAAATCGGCCACTTTCTCGGCCAGAGCCGTCTCTGTTCTCCGTTTGGCCTGCGGGTAGGCGCAGATGGGGTTCTAGCAAAATCAACCACTTACGCTCGTCGGTTCATCGTCAACCATGGCCACCGGTCAGGCATCGAACGCCGTCAACGCGGTAGCCAACCTTCCTATCTTGCTCTATCATGAAATATCAAGATAAATCATGATGGAAATAGCCATGACGACTGCTGTCCGCGAAAAGTTTTCTTCCCAGGCCGCGCCCGACGTGCTGGCGGCGTTGCGCCAAATCGCAGAAAGCCAGGGCCGCCAGTTCCAGGCGGTGCTCGATGAAGCCCTGCGCGACTACATCGACCGGCAGCAGAAGGAGCGCCCCCGCCGCCACGTGATGGCTTCTTTCGCGTCCAGTCTGGATGAGTTCGACAGCCTCTACCGCGAACTGGCCAAGTAAACCGTGGCGCACGATTACCTGACCGTGGCCGATGTGCTCGGCATGCACACGGTGCTGATGCAGCGTTACGGCGGCGCGCCGGGCGTGCGTGACCCGGGGGCCCTGGAGGCCGCACTGTTCCGCCCGCAGACGGGCTACTACGACGACATCGTGGCCGAGGCGGTTGCTCTGATGGAGAGCCTGGCGATCAACCACCCCTTCGTGGACGGTAACAAGCGGATCGCCTTTGCCGCGGCCGACGTGTTTCTGCGCATCAATGGCTGGCGCTTGCGGCGCGCCCCGATACAGATTTATGCGGAAATGATGCAGATGTTCGAGTCCGGCACGTTTGACATCGCCCACCTCGAGCCATGGCTGCGCGGATTCGCAAGGGTCGAAGGGGTGTGAAGTGACCGATCAGAACAACCCAATGCCCGGCTGGGTTCGAATTGCGCTACGGATGACGCCCCAGCAGCGGGACCTACTGCGCCGCGCGACAGAAGTCGCAGGGATGCCCGTGTCGACTTTCGTTCTCCACAGCGCCTGCCAGGCGGCAGACCAACTTCTTATCGAACAGCAGCCCGAGGTATCGTCCCCGACAGTGGAATCCCTGCCGACCTTTACCCAGCCCGCCCGGCAGCGGTGGGAGGCTATCTCTGCCGACATCCGCCCGCGGCTGCTATCGAACGTCTGGTGCGGGCGCTGCCGTCACGAAGTGACGATCACCAATTTCAGCGGCACCATCAAGGGGCGCGACTTGCTGCTGGTGGGCAAGTGCACCGAATGCGGCGGCGATGTGGCACGGGTGATCGAGGGTTCGTAACCCGGTCAGGCGTCGAACCCCGCCACCACCGCCTTGCTTGCGCCGCGCTTGCGGATCTTCAGCGGGATGAAGGTGGACAGCTTGACCTGTCCGCCATCCCGACGCTCACGCGCAACGGGGCCGCCCAAAGCCTGCACTTTCGGCTTCATGCTTCCACCTCCTGCAGTTCCCATTCCTGCAACTCCGCGCCGATGGTGCCAGGCATCAGTTCCCCGGCCAGTTCCTGCCAGCCCTGATCGCGCCAGATAATCATCAGCCCGCCATCGGCAATCACGACGCGCTCGATCAGCAGTTGCGCTAGTCGACACTGTTCGGCGGGGAACAACTGTTGCCACAGACCAGCCAAATTTCGCATCGGCAAGACTACCTCGGGCTCCGAGAGGTCAGGGCGGGCTGTCCGAATCCGATCCCACACCGACTGCGCGATGTGCGGCGCTGACAGCGTGGCGACGATCTGCTGCGTAACCAAGTCTTCGATGGGCGCCGCTGGCAACGGCCCGTGGCTGCTGGCCCAGGCCCCGAATCGCCGGTGTCTGATCGGGCTGTAGTAGCGGTAGGTCTTGCCCTTCTTGACGGTGTAGCTGGGCACCAGCCGTTCGCCATCGGTGGCGATCAGGGCGTGCACAACATCCCACTGCGCCTGCGTCACGATGGCCTGATGCTGGCCAGGGAAGCTCTGCCCCTTGTGCACGATCTCGCCCAGGTACATCAGGTTGTGCAGCATCTTGTAGATCGTCTGCTTGGTGAAGGGCTTTGGAACTTCCCTTACGCTGCTATCGAGAAGGCCTTGGTCAATGCGGTCTATCACCGGTCCTACGAGGAGCGCGAGCCCATCGCGGTGCGTATCAGCAATGAAGCACGGATTTCAAAAAAGCCTGATTTTTCAGGCTTTTTTCTTTTTTGCGCCGATTAGGGATTTCCCTTGGGGTGCTTGAAATGTCTCCGGAATCGCCGAATACTAGGTTCGCGTCGGCGCCGCCTCGTTTCTTCGGTCAGCACCGACCCCCGGAGAAGTTGTTCAGCAGAAAAATAATTGGTTGGAGGATCGAGACATGCCCATGACTGCCAAGGTGCGCACGCACAAAATTTCCAGGAACGTCACCCTGAGTGCTTCCGGTTACAACCTCGTTGGTGCTGATTCGCCGGCGATCGAGGCGATGACGGATTTCCTGCGGGTCAACGTGGTGACGATCGGGGCCGGTGAATCGCTGGTCGATGCCAATGCGCGGATGATTTCGCGCGGGGTGCGCCTGTTGATTGTCAGCGCGCCGGAGGATGGTGTGCTGGGCTTGATCACGGCGCGCGACATCATGGGCGAGAAGCCGATGCAGCTTGCCCAGTCGCGTGGTTGCAAGCGCGATGAATTGCGGGTTTCCGACCTGATGACGCCGATCGGCAACGTCGATACGTTGTACCTGAATGAAGTGCTGAACGTGCGTGTGCTCGATATTCTCGAGGCCTTGAAGCATCTTGGCCGGCAGCACATCCTGGTCGAGGATGTTGACCCGGCGACCGGGTTGCCGCGTCTGCGCGGCATGTTCTCGGCCACCCACATCGGCCGCCTGCTCGGTGTGCCGGTCCTCGGCTTTGAACTGGCCAGCACCTTTGCCGAAATCGAGGCGGCGCTGGCCGACTGATTGCCGCACCCCCCATTCAACCAGCCAGCCTCCTTTGCGGGGCTGGTTTCATTTTCGGAGTGACCATGCCTTCGCCCCAGCATCCCATCGCCGCCTCGTTGCCCGGTTCCGATACCGGCAAGGTCGTTTCCGCCCGCAATGCGGTGCGCCTGATTCGCGATGGTGACACGGTGGCGACCGGCGGCTTTGTCGGCATCGGTTTTGCCGAGAATATTGCGGTGGCGCTCGAGCAACGCTTCATCGAGAGCCGCGAGGCGGATCCGCACGGCGTTGGCTCGCCGCGCGACCTGACCCTGGTTTACGCGGCCGGGCAGGGCGACGGCAAGTCGCGTGGCCTCAATCATTTCGGCCACGATGGCCTGGTGGCGCGGGTCATCGGCGGCCACTGGGGGCTGGTACCCAAGCTGCAGGAGCTGGCGGTGGCCAACCGGATCGAGGCCTACAACCTGCCGCAGGGGGTGATCACCCACCTGTTCCGCGATATCGCCGCCGGCAAGCCGGGCACCATCACCCGGGTCGGCCTCGGCACCTTCGTCGATCCGCAATTCGGCGGTGGCAAGCTGAACGGGCGGACTACCGTCGACATCGTCCGCCGCATGGCCATCGACGGCGAGGATTACCTGTTCTACAAGGCCTTCCCGATTCACGTCGGTATCATTCGCGGCACGACGGCCGACCCGGACGGTAACATCACCATGGAGAAGGAGGCGCTGACGCTGGAGGCGCAGGCCATCGCGATGGCGGCGAAGAACTCCGGCGGCATTGTCATTGCGCAGGTCGAGCGGATTGCCGAGCGCGGCACGCTGAACCCGCGCCAGGTGAAAATCCCCGGCGTGCTGGTTGATTGCTTGGTGGTCGCCGAGAAGCCGGAATACCACATGCAGACCTTCATCGAGCCGTACAGCCCGGCCTTTTCGGGCGAGATCAAGGTGCCGATGTCAGCCATCCCGCCGATGGCGATGAGCGAGCGCAAGATCATCGCCCGGCGGGCAGCGATGGAATTGAAAGCCAATGCGGTCGTCAACCTCGGCATCGGCATGCCGGAGGGCATTGCCAATGTGGCGGCCGAGGAGCACATCATCGACCTGCTGACCCTGACCGCCGAACCGGGCGTGATCGGTGGCGTTCCGGCCGGCGGCCTCAACTTCGGGGCGGCGACCAATACCCAGGCGATCATCGACCAGCCCAGCCAGTTCGATTTCTACCAGGGGGGCGGCCTGGATCTCGCCTTCCTCGGTCTGGCCCAGGCCGACCGGCAGGGCAACCTGAACGTGTCGAAATTCGGGCCGCGGCTGGCCGGTTCGGGCGGCTTCATCGACATTTCGCAGAATGCCAAGAAAGTGGTGTTCGTCGGCACCTTTACCGCCGGCAACCTCGATGTGGCGATCGACAACGGCCAGTTGCGCATCCGGGAGGATGGCCGGTCGGTCAAGTTCGTGGACGAGGTCGAGCATCGCACCTTCAGCGGCCCGGAGGCGGCGCGGCGGGGCAAGGAGGTGATCTACATCACCGAGCGCTGCGTTTTCCGCCTGACGCCGGACGGCCTGCAACTGACCGAGATCGCACCGGGCGTCGATCTGCAGAAGGATATCCTCGACAAGATGGCCTTCCGGCCGATCATCGACGGCCAGCCGGCGCTGATGGATGCCCGCATCTTCCGTGATGAGCCGATGGGCATCCGCCCCGAACTGCTCGACCAGCCGTTGGCCGAGCGTTTCAGCTACGACCCGACGCAGAACCTGTTTTTCCTCGATTTCTCCGGGCTCGCCGTGCGCAGTACCGACGATATCCGGCGCATCGAGGCGGCGGTGGATGCGGCGCTCGCACCGGTCGGCCACAAGGTCAAGGCCATCGTCAATTACGACCGTTTCAGCATCCTGCCGGAACTGATCGACGATTACATCGCCATGGTCAAGGAGGTTGTCGACCGCCATTACCACGACGTGACGCGCTACACCGCCAGCACCTTCCTGCGCATGAAGCTGGGCGAGGCGCTGGCCAGGCGCCAGATGGCGCCGAAGATCGCCGAATGCGAGGCCGATGCCCGGCAGCAGCTGGCCGGGGAGGGATGACAGCCGGGGCATTGGGGCCCTGAGCCGCCCGCCGGGCAGGGTATCATTGCCGGCTGATTCCGGCGGTTTCGAGACAGGTTCGCGCATGACATTCCATTTTTCGGGGGCGCTGCTCGCGTCCCGGCTCCCTCTTGTGCTGGTGCTGGCCGTTCTGGCCGGCTGCTCCGGCGACCGCCCGCCGGCTGCCGAGCCCAAGGCTGCGGTGGCGCCGCGCCCGGCGCTGACCGTCCGGCTGACGGCGCCGCAAACCCTCGACTGGCCGCAGTCCTTGCCGGCCAATGGCAATGTCGTGGCCTGGCAGGAGGCGGTGATCGGGCCGGAAATCGCCAATTACCGGATCACCGAAATCCGCGTGCAGGTCGGCGATACCGTGAAGAAGGGGCAGGTACTGGCGCGCATCGCCGACGATGCCGTGGCCAGCGAGCTGGCCGAGGCGAAGGCGGCGGTGGCCGAACTGGAAGCCAGTGCCGCCGAGGCGAAAGCCAATGCCGAGCGGGCGCGGGATTTGCGCGCGCAGGGGTTTTATAGCGCCCAGCTCAATACCCAGTACCAGACGGCCCTGCACACGGCGCAGGCCCGCCTCGCTGCCGGTCAGGCCCGCTTGCAGGCGGCTTCGTTGCGCCTGGCCAAGACGGCCGTGCTGGCGCCGGACGATGGCGTGATTTCGGCACGCAGTGCGACTGTCGGTTCGCTGACCCAGCCGGGGCAGGAGCTCTTCCGGCTGATTCGCGGCGGCCGGCTGGAATGGCGGGCCGAAGTGCCGTCGGCCGATCTTGCCCGGGTGCGGCCCGGCATGCCGGCGACGCTGACTTCGCCGGCCGGCCAGCCGGTGACGGGCAAGGTGCGCGCCGTGGCGCCCAGTGTCGATCCGCAGACGCGCAACGGCCTGGTCTATGTCGACTTGCCGCCTACGGCAGCGGTGCGGGCCGGCATGTTCGCCCGCGGCGAACTCGAACTCGGCCGCAGCCCGGCCGTCACCCTGCCGCAAACCGCCCTTGTGCTGCGCGAGGGTTTCGCCTACCTGTTCCGTCTGGAAGGCACGGATCGCGTCGTGCAGACCAAGGTCACGCTCGGGCGGCGGCTGGGCGAGCGGGTCGAGGTGTTGTCCGACCTGCCGGCCGGGGTGCGGGTGGTCGAGTCGGGGGCGGGCTTTCTGGCCGATGGCGACGCCGTGAAAGTGGCGGCACCATGAACGTTTCGTCCTGGTCGATCCGCAATCCGACACCGGCCGTCCTGTTTTTCCTGCTGCTCACCCTGGCCGGCCTGATCGGCTTCCAGGGCATGAAGATCCAGCAGTTCATGGATATCGATCTGCCCACCGTGACGGTCACTGCCAGCCTGCCCGGTGCGGCGCCGGCCCAGATGGAAACCGAGGTGGCACGCAAGATCGAGAATTCGGTGGCCACCCTGCAGGGCATCAAGCATATCTACACCAAGGTGCAGGACGGCACGGCCATCGTGACCGTCGAATTCCGGCTGGAGAAGCCGACCCAGGAGGCGGTGGACGACGTGCGCGACGCCGTGTCGCGCATCCGGGCCGACCTGCCGGGCGACCTGAAGGATCCGGTGGTCAGCAAGGTCAACCTGTCCGGGGCGCCGATCCTGACCTATACGGTGGCTTCGCCCCGGATGGATGACGAGGCGCTGTCGTGGTTTGTCGACAACACGGTGAGCAAGGCGCTGCTCTCGGCGCGCGGGGTTGGTGCCGTGACGCGGGTCGGCGGGGTGACGCGCGAGGTACGCGTCGAGCTCGACCCGGCCCGGATGCTGGCGTTGAATGTGACAGCGGCCGACATTTCGCGGCAGCTGCGGCGCATCCAGCAGGATGCCTCCGGCGGCAAGGCCGATATCGGCGGCATCGAGCAGTCGGTGCGCACCCTGGCCACCGTGCAGACCGCCGACGAGCTGGGCAGCATGGAGATCGTGCTGGCCGATGGCCGCCCGATCCGCCTTGATCAGGTGGCGAAGATTTCCGATACGGTCGGCGAGCAACGCACGGCGGCGCTGCTCAACGGCAAGCCGGTGGTCGGCTTCGAGGTGACGCGCAGCAAGGGGGCGGGCGAAATCGAGGTGCGCGACGCGGTGCTCGCCGCACTGGCCAGACTGAAGGACGCGTATCCGGATATCGAGATCATCGAGGCCTTCAATTTCGTCGACCCGGTGGTCGAGAACTACGAAGGCTCGATGAAACTGCTCATCGAAGGCGCGGTCCTGGCCGTGCTGGTCGTCTGGCTCTTCCTGCGCGATGCCCGGGCCACCTTCGTATCGGCAGCGGCGCTGCCGCTGTCGGCGATCCCCACCTTCTTCGCCATGTGGCTGATGGGCTTCTCGCTCAACGTCGTGACCCTGCTCTCGATGTCACTGGTGGTCGGCATCCTGGTCGACGACGCCATCGTCGAAATCGAGAACATCATGCGCCACCTGCGCATGGGCAAGACGCCCTATCAAGCGGCGATGGAAGCGGCCGACGAAATCGGTCTGGCGGTCATCGCCACCACCTTCACGCTGATCGCCGTCTTCCTGCCCACGGCCTTCATGAGCGGCGTCGCCGGCAAGTTCTTCGTGCAGTTCGGGTGGACGGCGGCGATTGCCGTCTTCTTCTCGCTGGTCGTCGCCCGCATGTTGACGCCGATGATGGCCGCCTACATCCTCAAGCCGGTGGCCGGTGAACAGGCGCCGCCCCGCTGGCTGCGGGTCTATGAAGGCTGGGCGGCCTGGTGCCTGCGGCATCGCCTGCTCACCATGCTGGCGGCGACGCTTTTTTTTGTCGGCTCCTTCATGCTGGTGCCGTGGCTGCCCAAGGGCTTCCTGCCGCCGGACGACCTGTCGCAGACACAGATCTACCTGACCCTGCCGCCCGGTGTCACCTTCCAGGACAGCTTTGCCGCGGCCGAGCAGGCGCGCGCCATTGCCGAGGCCAATCCGCATGTGAGGCTGGTGTACACCGCTGTTGGCGGCGGCAAGGCGGGCAGCGACCCGTTCGCGCCGCAGGGAGCGGCGGAGGTGCGCAAGGCGACATTGACCCTGAACCTGACACCACGCCAGGCGCGGCCGGGGGTCACCAAGCAGGCGATCGAGGGGCAGCTGCGCGAGGCCCTGAGCGCGATTCCCGGGGCGCAGATCAAGGTCGGCCTAGGCTCGGCGAACGAAAAATACATCCTCGTGCTGGCCAGCGAGAACGGGCCGCTGCTCAGCGAACACGCCCGCCTCGTCGAGCGCGAGCTGCGCAGCATCCCGGGCATCGGCAACGTGACGACGACGGCCAGCCTGGTCCGCCCGGAACTGGTCATTCGTCCCGATTTTGCCCGCATGGCCGACTTGGGCGTGACCTCGGCGGCCATCGCCGACACGCTGCGTATCGCCACCGCCGGCGACTACGATCAGGGGCTGGCCAAGCTCAACCTGGCCCAGCGCCAGGTGCCGATTGTCGTCAAGCTGCCGCCCGAGGCACGCACCGACCTGGCCCTGCTCGAACGGCTGACCGTGCCCGGGGCGCATGGCCCGGTGACGCTGGCCAACGTGGCGTCGATCACCCTGGCCGGCGGCCCGGCCGAGATCGACCGCTACGACCGGCTGCGCAACATCAATTTCGAAATCGAACTGAACGGCCAGCCGCTCGGCGAGGTGGAAGCCAGGGCGCTGGCCCTGCCCAGCATCGCCCACTTGCCGCCGGGCATCATCCAGACCACGGTTGGCGATGCCGAGGCAATGGGCGAACTGTTCGCCAGCTTCGCGCTGGCCATGGCGACCGGCGTGCTGTGCATCTATATCGTGCTGGTCCTGCTCTTCAAGGATTTCGTGCAGCCGGTGACCATCCTTGCCGCCCTCGTGCTGTCGGTGCCGGGGGCCTTCCTGGCGCTGTTCGTGACGCAGAAGGCGCTTTCCATGCCGTCGATGATCGGGTTGATCATGCTGATGGGGATTGCCACCAAAAACTCCATCCTGCTCATCGACTACGTCGTGCTGGCGCGGCGCGAGCATGGGCTGGACCGCTGGAGCGCGCTGCTCGACGCGTGCCGCAAGCGGGCCCGGCCGATCGTGATGACCACGGTCGCGATGGGGGCCGGCATGATGCCGATCGCGCTGGGCATCGGCGTTGATCCGAGCTTCCGGGCGCCGATGGCCATCGTCGTGATCGGCGGCCTGATCACGTCGACCTTTCTCAGCCTGCTCGTCATTCCGGTGGTTTTCACTTACGTCGATGACCTGATCCGGCAGCTGCCGGGTGGGCTCCGGCGGCGGAGCGCCGGCCGCTAGCTGGGCTGGTGGCCGGCCCGGACTTTCGCCATAATCCGGACTGAACGACATGACGCAGCGAGCCCCAACGGGGCTGCCCGCAGACAATGAGAAACAGGATAAGGGCGTGACCAGGGCTTCCTTGCCAAAACTGGCGGGATTTCCGCTGAAAGCGATATTTGCCGGCCTGCTGGCGGTCTGTCTTGCCGTCATCTGGCTGGGGGCGGCTTACCAGCTCGACCACCGCAAAACGGCTGATTTGCGCGAAACCCGGCTCAGTACCGAATTCCAGGCGCAGGCGGCAGCCGAAAACACGAATTCGCTGATCAAGCGGCTCAACGAGATCCTGCTCGACCTGCGGACGCGCTGGGATGGCGATGTCCGACGTTTCAGCGAAATCGTCCGCCAGCGTCAGGGGTACATGGCCGATGTCGCCTTTCAGATCGCCGTCATCGACCGGCACGGCTGGCTGGCCTTTTCCAATCTGGAGGCGCCGAGGACGCCGGTCTATCTCGGCGAACGCGAGCACTTCCGGGTCCATGTCGGCGGCGGCGATCAGCTGTTCATCAGCAAGCCGGTGCTCGGCAAGGTATCGGGCAAGTGGTCCATCCAGTTCACCCGCCCGATCATCGAGGCCGGGGCCTTCAAGGGTGTCCTCGTCGTATCGGTGAGCCCGGACATCTTTACCGCCTTTCATCAACGCCTGGGCCAGGAGAGCACGATTTCGCTGATCGCCGACAGCGGCGATTTCCTCGCCCGCCATCCCGACGGCCTGCAGGCGATGGGCAAGAAACTGGCCGACCTGCCCTTCCTGCAGCCCGATCCGCCAGCGTCCGGCTCCTATGTCCGGGTCGGCAAGGTCGATGGCGTGGAGCGCATTTACGGCTTTCATCGTTTGCCGGAGTACGGCCTGACCGTCAATGTCGGGCGTTCGCTGAATCTGGCCTTGCAACCCTATGCGCAATACCGGCAAACCGTCTTGCTGTTTGCTACGGTCGGCAGCCTGATTGTCCTCGGGCTCCTGCTCATGCTGTACCGCGCGCTCGCCATGCGGGCCCGTGTCGAACAGCAATTGCAGGCCAGCCAAGCCATGCTGCGCTCGGCGGTCGAAACGATCGGCGAAGCCTTCGTCATCTACGACGAGCACGACCGCCTGGCCTTCTGCAATGAAAAATACCGTGATGTCTATCGGGCCTCGGCCGACCTGCTGGTGCCGGGCAAGACTTTCGAGGAAATCATCCGCACCGGTGCCGAACGCGGTCAGTATCCGGCGGCCATCGGCCGGGTGGACGAATGGGTGGCCGAGCGCATGGAGGCCCATCGCAGCGGCCATTCCGACCTCATCCAGCGGATCGACGACGGGCGCTGGCTGCGCATCCGCGAGCGCAAGACGCCGGAGGGGTTCATCGTCGGGTTCCGGATCGACATCACCGAGCTCTATCAGGCCAAGGAGGCCGCCGAAAGCGCCAGCCAGGCGAAAAGCCGCTTCCTGGCGACGATGTCGCACGAGATCCGCACACCGATGAACGGCATCCTTGGCATGGCCCAGCTGCTGTTGACGCCCGACCTGCCGGCCAGCGAGCGTCTCGACTACGCGCGGACCATCCTGAATTCCGGACAGACGCTGATGACCCTGCTCAACGATGTCCTCGATCTGTCAAAGATCGAGGCGGGCAAGTTCGAGCTGTCGGAGGCCGTGTTTTCGCCGCAGCAACTGATCCACGAATCCGTCGCCCTGTTCTCGGCCAGTGCCCGGGAAAAGTCGCTCGACCTGCAGGGACAATGGCTGGGCGAGACCGGGCAGCGTTACCGGGCCGACCCGCTGCGCATCCGTCAGATGCTGACCAACCTGGTCAGCAATGCCGTCAAGTTCACCGCCCAGGGCCAGATCCGGGTCGTGGGGCGTCTGGTCGATTGCGATGACCATCACGCGACCCTGGAATTTGCGGTGCGCGACAGCGGCATCGGCATCCCGCCGGAAAAGCAGGGTCTGCTCTTCCATGATTTTTCGCAAGCCGACAGTTCAACCACCCGGCAGTATGGTGGAACCGGTCTGGGGCTTTCCATCGTCCGCCGGCTGGCCGAGCTGATGGGCGGCTCGGTCGGTGTGGAGAGCCGGCCCGGCGAGGGGGCTACCTTCTGGTTCCGCATCCGCGCCGAATGTGTCGCCGCCGGCAGCGACAGCCGGCAGAGCGAGCGCCTGCCGGCTGTCGCTGTGCCGGCGAATTGATACTGCGGATGAAAGCTGGCGACCTGGATTTGTCCGGTCA
>OFCW01000341.1_pt1 | contig 11888 bp, 12 predicted proteins | sample 1520951 | NCBI WGS metagenome assembly OFCW01 (sample SAMEA4349680, study PRJEB24078) | microbial mat metagenome | biome: Terrestrial Biome; feature: Habitat; material: Microbial Mat | place: India | collected 2012-06-12 | depth 10 m | reverse complement strand
CCCGCCGATTCGACACCGAAATCATTTTCGACCACATCCACACCGCCAAGCTGACCGAAAAACCCTTCACGCTGATCGGCGACAGCGGCACCTACACCTGCGACGCGCTGATCATCGCCACCGGCGCCTCGGCCATGTATCTCGGCCTGCCCTCCGAACAAGCCTTCATGGGCAAGGGGGTTTCGGCCTGCGCAACGTGCGACGGCTTCTTCTACCGCAACAAGCCGGTTGCCGTCGTCGGCGGCGGCAACACGGCCGTTGAGGAAGCGCTCTACCTCGCCAACATCGCCAGCCACGTCACCGTAATCCATCGCCGCGACAAGTTCAGGGCCGAGAAGATCATGCAGGACAAACTGTTCAAGAAGGTCGAGGAGGGCAAGGTCACCATCCTGTGGAACAGTACGCTCGACGAGGTGCTGGGCGACGACTCCGGCGTCACCGGCCTGAATGTCAGGAACACGCAAACCGGCGCGATCAGCAAGGTCGATGTGCATGGCGTGTTCATCGCCATCGGCCACAAGCCGAACACCGACCTCTTCGCCGGCCAGCTGGAAATGGAAAACGGCTACCTGGTCACCCAGGCCGGCCGCAACGGCAATGCCACGCAAACCAGCATCCCTGGCATCTTCGCCGCCGGCGACGTGCAGGACCCGATCTACAAGCAGGCCTGTACCTCGGCCGGCTCAGGGTGCATGGCGGCACTCGATGCCGAACGCTACCTCGATAACCTTGGGCACTAAGCCGGCCAACGACCAGCTCAAGACGGGACTACGGGCGGCCTGGAAAGACCGCCCGGAGAGCACCCGCAGCCAATCCTCCGTCGTGACAGCCCAACCGCCGGCTGCGCCGCTTCCCGCACCGGACAACGACTTGGCCACTTTCCGGGTTGCCCTGACGGGTACCCGGCCACTGCCGCCCGACAATCGCGTCCAACTCGGCCAGCCGCCGTCGCGCCGCCTGCCGCCTCGGCCTACCCCGCAGAGTCGCGCCGATTCCATCGCCTCGCCGCGCCTGACGCCCGATGATGGACTCCCCCCTCACTGGCATCGGGAAGCCCCCCTGCCGCCCCGCCTGCCACGCGATCCGGATGCCGCCGCACTGATCATTGCAATGCAAGGCGTTGTGCCATTGCCCGACTGCAACCGGGTGGCGCTCGGCACACCGCCCCCGGCTCCGCGCCCCCGGCAATTCCTCAAGGACGAGCGCGCCGCCCTGCACGAGAGCCTGCACGGCCAGATCGGCCTGCAGGATCGCCTGGAGGGCGGCGACGAACCGCATTACCTGCGTCCGGGCCTCCCGGCCCATGTGCTGCGTGATTTGCGGCGAGGTCGCTGGGTGACCCAGGCCGAGCTCGATCTGCACGGCCTGAACCGTGACGAGGCCCGGCAGCAACTGGCCGATTTCCTGGCCAGATGCCTGCACGACGGCCGGCGCTGCGTCCGGATCATCCACGGCAAGGGCCACGGCTCGCCACAAAAATTGTCCATCCTGCGCCAGCTGGTCCGGGGCTGGCTGGCCCAGCGCCAGGAAATCCTCGCCTACTGCCAAGCCCGGCCGCACGATGGCGGCGAAGGCGCGCTGATCGCGCTGTTGCGCGCCGCCAGAAAATAAAAGGCAGCCCGACGGCTGCCCCGAGATCCTCCCTGGCGCCCGCTGGGCGGGCCGCCCGGGGTCATCAATTTAAATGGCGGCTTCGTTGGTCTCGCCGGTGCGGATACGGACGACCTGCTCGACGGGCATCACGAAGATCTTGCCGTCGCCGATCTTGCCGGTGCGCGCTGCCTTGATGATGGCTTCGATGGCCGGATCAACCTGCTCTTCATTGACCACGATCTCGATCTTGATCTTGGGCAGGAAATCGACCACGTACTCGGCACCGCGATACAGTTCGGTATGCCCCTTCTGACGGCCGAAACCCTTGACCTCGGTCACCGTCAGGCCGCTGATACCGATTTCGGACAAGGCTTCGCGCACTTCGTCCAGTTTGAACGGCTTGATGACAGCTTCGATTTTTTTCATGGTCTGGTTCCCCTCTCAGGTTCTTAAAATTCATCAACATAACGGTTGGTAATAGGATACCGCCAATCCTTGCCAAAACCGCGTGGTGTGATGCGGATACCGACCGGTGCCTGACGGCGCTTGTATTCGGCGATGCGCAGCAAGCGCACGACGCGGCGCACATCGGCTTCCGGCAGACCGGCCGCGATGATTTCGCGCGGACTGCGGTCCTCTTCCATGTAGGCCTTGACGATGGCATCCAGCATCTCGTATTCGGGCAGCGAATCCTGGTCCTTCTGGTCCGGCTTCAACTCGGCCGAAGGCGGCCGGACAATGATGTTTTCCGGAATCACCGGGTCGCCTTGGCACAACGCATTGCGATAACGCGCCAGGCGATAGACCAGCGTCTTGTAAACGTCCTTGATCACCGCGAAGCCACCGGCCATGTCGCCGTACAGGGTGCAGTAGCCCACCGCCATCTCGGATTTGTTGCCGGTGGTCAGCACCAGCTTGCCCGTCTTGTTCGACAAGGCCATCAGGATGTTGCCGCGGATGCGGGCCTGGATGTTCTCTTCCGTCGTATCGGCCGGCAGGCCGGCGAACAGCGGGTCGAGCATCGCCGCATAGGTTGCCATCGCGGGCGCAATGGCAATTTCGTCGTAAGAACAGCCAAGCTGGCGAATCATTTCGCGCGAATCGTCAAGGCTCATCTGCGCGGTGTAGGGCGACGGCATCATGACCGCATGCACCTTGTCGGCCCCCAGCGCATCGACTGCAATGCACAGGGTCAGTGCCGAATCGATGCCTCCGGAAAGACCGATGATGGCGCCCTTGAAGCCGGTCTTGCCGATATAGTCGCGCACGCCGAGGACCAGCGCGCGGTAGGCCTCGGCCTCAAGGGGAAGCTCGTCACACAGATCGCGCGATGTCAGACGGCCGGCTTCGAAATCGACAATACCGAGCGCCTCCTCGAACTGCGGCAAACGCATGCAGACGCGGCAATCGGCGTCGAGAGCGAAGGAATCGCCATCGAACACCAGCTCATCCTGGCCGCCGACCAGATTGCAATAGACCGCCGGGATGCCCATTGCCGTCACGCGATCGGCCAGCACCTGAACCCGCTCACGGGTCTTGTCGAGGTGACAGGGCGAGGCATTGAGGACGAGGAGCAGTTCGGCGCCGGCCTGGCGGGCCTGTTCGGCCGCCCCCTCTTCCCAGATATCGGCGCAGATGTTGATGCCGCAGCACACGCCATTCAGCGTGACGACACAGGGTGCGTTCCCCGGCTCGAAATAGCGCTTTTCGTCGAATACTTCGTAGTTCGGGAGGCGCATCTTGCGATAGGTCGCGATGCGCTGGCCATGGTCGATCACCGTGGCGGCGTTGAAGCAGACACCCTCGCTTTCTTCCGGGTGGCCGACGATGACGGCAATGCCGTCGAGCCGGGCGGCCAGAGCATCAAGCGCCCGGTTGCAGGCCCGGTAGAAATCCGGACGCAGCAGCAGGTCTTCCGGCGGATAACCGCACAACGCCAGCTCCGGCGTGAGCAGCACGTGCGCGCCACGGGCCTTGGCCTCGGCGGCGCACTGGATGATGCGTTCGACGTTGCCCGTCAGGTCACCGACGGTGGCGTTGAACTGGGCAACGGCGATACGCAGCATGGGCGCTTAGTAAGCCGGCTTGTCCTTGGCGTCTTTGTAACGCTGGACACCATCCATGACTTCCTTGCGGGCCGCCTCAATGCCTTCCCAGCCATTGACCTTGACCCACTTGCCCGCTTCCAGATCCTTGTAGTGCTCGAAGAAGTGGGCAATCTGCTTGCGCAGCAGTTCCGGCAAGTCTTCGATGCTCTGCACATCCTTGTACAGCGGGGTCAGCTTGTCGACCGGCACGGCGAGCAGCTTGGCATCCTGGCCGCCTTCGTCAGTCATCGACAACTGGCCCAGCGGACGGCAGCGAACGACGACACCCGGCGGCAGGGAGAACGGGGCAACGACCAGCACGTCGACCGGATCGCCATCACCGGCGATGGTGTGCGGAATGTAGCCATAGTTGCACGGATAGTGCATGGCGGTGGACATGAAGCGATCGACGAAAATCGCGCCGCTATCCTTGTCAACTTCGTACTTGACCGGCTCGGAGTGCGCGGAAATCTCGATGATGACGTTGAAATCGTCGGGAAGGGACTTGCCGGAAGGAACGTTGTTCAGTGCCATGTGGTATCTCTCTGCGTTTAGGTTTGAGAACTTGGGATTATAACGCCGCCCGGTAAGGTGTTCAGCCCCAGGCGGCGAGAAACTCCTGCCAGTGCGGCGCACCGATCCGGGCCAGTTGCGCCTTGACGAATTCGACCTCTGCCGCCTCCTCCTCAGCAGTCAGTTCGCCCCGCATGCGGCGGAAGCGGTTGTAGACCAGGTAGGTATTGACCACGTCGGTCTCACAATAATTGCGGATCTCGGCAATCAGGCCCTCCTGCCAAGCCGACCACACCTTGCCCCCATCCATGCCCAGCTTGCCGGGGAAGCCGAACAGCTTGGCCAGTTCGTCGAGCGGGGCATTGGCCCTGCCGTTGTACAGGGCAAGCAGATCCATCAGGTCAAGATGGCGCGTGTGGTAGCGGCTGATGTAGTTGTTCCACTTGAAATCACGGGAATCCGCGTAGTCCCCGTCACCCATGTCCCAGTAGCGCGGCGCCACGACCCCCTGCAGCATGCCGCGGTAGTGCAGCACCGGCAGGTCGAAGCCCCCCCCGTTCCAGGAGACGATCTGCGGCGTGAATTTCTCGATGCCATCGAAAAAGCGCTGGATGATGGCGCCTTCGTTCAGGTCCGGCTCGGAAAGCGACCAGACCTTGAAACCTTCGCTGGTACGCAGCACGCAGGAAATGGTGACGACGCGCTGCAGATGCAAGGGCAGAAAATCCGTGCCGCTCTTTGCCCGCCGCTGCTGGAAGGCGAGCTCCGCCACCTCCGCATCGGAGAGTTCGGCCGGCAGCTCGTTGAGCCGACGCAAACCGGCGACATCGGGAATGGTCTCGATATCGAAGACAAGAACCGGTTTCATGCCGGGAAGACACCCGTCGACAAATATCGATCCCCCCGGTCGCAGACGATGGTGACAATGACCGCATTCTCCAACTCGTGCGACAGGCGCAGCGCAACGGCCAGCGCGCCGCCCGAGGAAATACCGGCAAAGATGCCCTCTTCCATGGCCAGGCGCCGCGTCATCGCCTCGGCATCGGCCTGGCTGACGTTTTCGACACGATCGATCCGGCTGCGGTCGAAAATCCGCGGCAGATAGGCTTCCGGCCACTTGCGGATCCCGGGAATCTGGCTCCCCTCGTCGGGCTGGCAACCCACAACCTGAATGGCGGGGTTCTTTTCCTTCAGAAAGCGGCTGGTGCCCATGATGGTGCCGGTCGTACCCATGCTCGACACGAAATGTGTCACCTTGCCCGCCGTATCGCGCCAGATTTCGGGGCCGGTTCCCTCGTAGTGGGCCAACGGATTATCCGGATTGGCAAACTGATCGAGGATGATGCCCTGCCCGGCATCGCGCATTTTCTCGGCGACGTCGCGGGCCAGCTCCATGCCGCCATCGCGCGGCGTCAGCACCAGCTCGGCACCGAAGGCACGCATGCTCTGCCGGCGTTCGACGCTCTGGTTTTCCGGCATGACGAGGATCATGCGGTAGCCCCGCATCGCCGCGGCCATGGCGAGCGCGATGCCGGTATTGCCGGAAGTCGCCTCGATCAGCGTATCGCCCGGCTTGATGTCGCCGCGCGCCTCGGCCCGGGCGATCATCGACAGGGCCGGCCGGTCCTTCACCGAACCCGCCGGGTTGTTGCCCTCCAGCTTGGCCAGGATGACATTCCCCCGCCGTTCGTTATCCGGCCCCGGGATGCGCACCAGGCGCACCAGCGGCGTGTTGCCGACAAAATCCTGCAGGGTTTTATACATGGTCATGCAGCCAGTCGATGTATCGGGCAACACCTTCCTCGACGGTAGCCATCGGTGCCTCGTAACCCGCCTCGCGCAGCCGGGTCAGGTCCGCCTGGGTAAAGGCTTGGTACTTCCCCTTCAAGGCCTCCGGGAAGGCGACGTATTCGAGCAAGCCCTGCGACTGCAACTCGGTCAGTGTCAGAGGGGCTTCTCCCCTCGCCTTGCGACAGCCGTTGACGGCCGCAACGGCAACATCGTTGAAAGCCTGCGCCCGCCCGGAGCCCAGGTTGAAGATGCCGGACTTTTCCGGATGATCGAGGAAGAACAGATTGACCTTGGCGACGTCGCCGACAAAGACGAAATCGCGCTTCTGGCCGCCGTTTTCATAACCATGTGAGCCCTCGAACAGCTTGACCTTGCCCTCGGCCTTGAACTGGTTGTAGTTGTGGAAAGCGACCGAGGCCATGCGCCCCTTGTGCGTTTCGCGCGGACCATAGACGTTGAAGTAGCGGAAGCCGACGATCTGCGATGACGGATTTTTCGCCAACCGCTGACGAACGATCTGGTCGAAGAGGAATTTCGAATAGCCGTAAACATTCAGCGGGCCCTCGTACTGGCGCTCTTCCTTGAAAACGTTGCTGGCCCCATAAGTGGCAGCCGACGAGGCGTAGAGAAACTGCACATCCTGATCCTGGCACCAGTCGAGCAGGATCAACGAGTAACGGTAGTTGTTCTCCATCATGTAGCGGCCATCCGTCTCCATGGTGTCGGAGCAGGCGCCCTGATGCAGGATGGCCTCGATCTCGCCATCGTAATGGCCAGCCTGGATGCGCTCGATGAAATCCTGTTTATCGAGGTAATCAGCAATCTCGCAATCGATCAGGTTCTTGAACTTGTCGGCCTTGGTCAGGTTGTCGACGGCGATGATGTTGGTAATGCCGCGCTCGTTCAACGCCTTGACGATATTGGAGCCAATGAAGCCGGCGGCACCGGTAACGACGTAATGCATGGAATTCTCCTTACAGGGCGGCGAGCAGTTCCTGGCGGGTCACGACTGCCGTGCCGAGCTTGCCGACGACAATGCCGGCGGCGATGTTGGCGACGCGAATGGCTTCATCCCAGGCGGCACCGGCCGCCAGCATGACGGCCAGCGTGGCAATGACGGTATCGCCGGCGCCCGAGACGTCAAACACCTCGCGCGCCTTGGCCGGCTGGTGATGGACCTCATCGGCGAACAGGGTCATCCCCTCCTCGCTCCGGGTCACCAGCAGGGCCTCCAGCCCCAGTTCGTCGCGCAATTTGCAGGCCTTGGCAACCAGTTCCGCCTCGCTTTTCCAGCTTCCGACGACCTGTTTCAGCTCGGAGCGGTTCGGCGTAATCACCGTCGCCCCGGCATACTTGCCCCACTCGTCGCCCTTCGGGTCGACCAGCACCGGCTTGTCGGCCGCGCGGGCGATGCGGATCATCTCCGCGATATGGGTCAGTCCGCCCTTGCCGTAATCCGACAGGATGACCACGTCGGCATCGGCTACCCGACGCTCGAAATCGGCCAGCTTGGCCTGCAGGATCTCGTGCGACGGCGGTGTTTCGAAATCGATGCGCAACAATTGCTGCTGGCGCCCGATGACCCGGAGTTTGACGATGGTGTCGATCTCCGGATCGACATGCAGCCCGGCATCGATCAAGCCCTCGTCGAGCAGACGGCTGAGGGAGCGGCCGGCATCGTCGTCGCCGACAACCGACAGCAGCGCTGTCGTGGCGCCCAGCGAGGCGGCATTGCGCGCCACGTTGGCAGCACCGCCGAGGCGCTCTTCCTGCCGCTCGACCTTGACCACCGGCACTGGCGCTTCCGGCGAAATGCGGCTGACGTCGCCAAACCAGTAACGGTCCAGCATCACGTCCCCCACGACCAGCAGGCGAACCTGCGAAACCTTGTCCAGCATGTCCTGAATCTCTCAGCGTCCGATGGCGAAATACTCGATCCCCAAGCCGCGAACGAACTTCGGGTCATACAGGTTACGGCCATCGAAGATGACCGGGTTCTTCAAGGTCCCCTTGATGACCTCGAAATCCGGGCTGCGGAATTCCTTCCACTCGGTCACGATGATCAGCGCATCCGCCCCTTCCAGCGCGGCCATCGGACTCTCGGCATAGTTCAGCCGTGCCTCGTCACCGAAAATGCGCTGCGTCTCGTGCATGGCGACCGGATCATAGGCCGTAACGGTGGCGCCGGCCTCGAACAGGTCGGCAATCAGCGCCCGGCTCGGCGCTTCCCGCATGTCGTCGGTGTTCGGCTTGAAGGCCAGGCCCCACAGGGCGAAATGCTTGCCGCCGAGATCGCCGAAACGGCGTTTGATCTTGCCGGCCAGCACATGCTTCTGCGCATCGTTGGCTTCCTCGACGGCCGTCAGCACCTTGAGTTTGATGCCGGCATCGTCCTGCGCCGTCTTGATCAGTGCCTTGACGTCCTTCGGGAAGCAGGACCCCCCATAGCCGCACCCCGGGTAAAGGAAGTGATAACCGATGCGCGGATCGGAACCGATGCCCTGGCGGACCATTTCAATATCGGCCCCGAGCACCTCGGCCAGATTGGCCAGTTCGTTCATGAAGCTGATCCGGGTGGCCAGCATGGCGTTGGCAGCATACTTGATCAGTTCGGCACTCTTGATATCGGTGACGATCAGACGCTCGTGATTGCGCTGGAAGGGTGCGTAGAGCGCACGCATCAGGTGGATGGCCTGCTCGTCCTCGGCGCCGACGACAATGCGGTCGGGACGCATGAAGTCCTCGACAGCGGCACCCTCCTTGAGAAATTCGGGGTTGGAGACGACGCTGTAGGGCGTATTGATGCCCCGCTTCTGCAGTTCTTCCGCAATTGCGGCATGAACCTTGGCACCGGTACCGACCGGCACGGTGCTCTTGTCGACGACCACCTTGTAATCGGTCATCAGGCGGCCGATATTGCGGGCGGCGCCAAGAACGTACTGCAGGTCGGCCGAGCCGTCCTCATCGGGCGGCGTGCCGACGGCGATGAACTGGACGGTGCCATGCTGGACCGCCTTTTCGATATCGGTCGTGAAGTGCAGGCGACCAGCCGCCACATTGCGGCGCACCATTTCCTGAAGGCCCGGTTCGTAGATCGGCATGCCGCCCGCCTCAAGGATGCGGATCTTTTCCGGATCGACATCCAGACACAGGACATCATTGCCGACCTCGGCCAGACAGGTACCACTGACCAAACCAACATAGCCGGTCCCGACGACGGTGATTTTCATAGAGCTTCCTACAAGGATTGATCGAATTCTTCGCTGCGCCGCGGCGGGTAAGTCTCCCAGCCGCCGCAGGCCGGGCAGCGCCAGTAGAACTGGCGGGCCTTGAACCCGCAATTATCGCACCGATACCGCGACAGCCGCTTGGTGTACCCTTGGACGATGGTCTTGGCCAGTTCGACGTCCGGCCTGACCTCCGGCGAGACCAGCGGCAAGCGCGCACTCATCAGTTTTTCCAGCCCCAGCAGGGTCGGGTTGCGCTGCAATTCGCCCCGCACCAGCCGATACGCCGCCTCGGTGCCCTCGCTTTCGAGCACCAGTTGATAAACCACTTCCAGCAAGTCGAGCGACGGATAGCGCTCGAGGTATCCACTGAGCAGCGCAATCCCCTCGGCCAGCCGTTCCTGCTTGCGGTAAGCCTCCAGCAGGCGTTGCGCGACAAGGGCCAGGTAGGCCGGGTCCTGCTGCTCGATGCGCTGCCAGGCCTCGATCGCCGCCAGGGGCTTGCCCTCCTGAAGCAGCAAATCCCCCTGCAGCAGGCTGGCCCGGACGCATTTGCGGTTTTCCTGCATGGCGACTTCAAGATACTGGCGCGCCTCGTCGGGTCGCGAACGCATGATTTCGTTAGCCGCCAACTCGCAGTAGTACTCGGCAATTTCGCGATGGGAGGCCACATCCGGCAATTCGCGGGCGATAGCGACCGCCTTCAGCCACTCCTTCTCGAGTTGATAGATTTCCAGCAGATTGCGCTTGGCTTCTTCCTCGAGCGCGGTCCCGAGCAGTTTGTTGAACATTTCCTCGGCCCGGTCGAGCAGGCCGGCCTTGAGATAGTCCTGACCCAGTTCCAGGAGGGCTTGCAGGCGTATGCGCTCCTCGACCTCCGGCAAATCGATCAGGTTCTGGTGCATGCGGATGGCCCGCTCGGTTTCGCCCCGTCGGCGAAACAGGTTACCGAGCGCGAAATGCAGCTCGACGGTCTGTGAATCGACCTTGGCCACCTCGAGGAAGGAGTCGATGGCCTTGTCCGGCTGCTCGTTGAGCAGGAAATTCAACCCCTGAAAGTACGAGCGCGGCAAGGCGCGCGATTCATGCACCACCTGCCGCATATCGACCCGGGCTGCGGCCCAGCCCAGGCCAAAAAAAACAGGAATGAGCAGGAGTTGCCAGTATTCGATCAACTCGTTCATACGGCCGGCGGAACCACGACATCCACCGTTTCCGGCTTGCGCTGGGCGGCACGCTTCAGGCGGGCGATTTCGCGCCGCTGGCGGAAAATCACGCCCAGCAGGGACAAGGCGCCGACCACCACGCCACCGACAAAAAAGGCCAGCAACACCAGGACGAGCGGCGCCTGCCAGACTTGTCCGGTAAAGAAACGCAGGCTGACCGGATCGGTATTCTGGGTCGCGAAAACGAGAAGGGCGACAAAGATGATGAGCCGGATGGCCCAGGTCAATGCTGTCATGACATTCAATAAAAAAGGGCAGTGAAAACTCACTGCCCCGAATCTACCACATTGGGCCCACTCCGGCTTTAGATCGCCTGATCGACCCGTTCGCGCAATTCTTTTCCGGCCTTGAAATGGGGAACCCATTTGGCCGGGACGCTGACCTTCTCCCCCGATTTGGGATTGCGTCCAATGCGCGGGGGACGGTAGTTGAGCGCAAAACTGCCGAATCCGCGGATCTCGATGCGATCCCCGCGCACCAGCGCTTCGGACATCGCATCGAGAATCATCTTGACCGCAAAATCGGCATCCTTCGCCACCAACTGCGGAAAGCGCTCCGCCAGCCGGGCGATGAGCTCGGATTTGGTCATGCTTTTTGCCTATCAGCCTTGCTGGTTGAGCTTGGCCTTCAGCAGGGCACCCAGGTTGGTCGTACCGGAAGCGGCGGAGGATTCAGAAGCCAGCTTCTGCATCGCTTCGTGCTGTTCGGCACTATCCTTGGCCTTGATCGACAGGTTGATGCCACGGGTCTTGCGATCGACGTTGACAATCATCGCCTCGATTTCGTCGCCGACCTTCAGGTGCTGCGACAGATCGTCGATACGGTCGCGCGAGAACTCGGAAGCCCGCAGGTAGCCTTCGTTGTCACCGTCGAGGGCAATGACGGCACCCCGCGCATCGACCGACTTGACGGTACCGCGCACAATGCTGTTCTTCTCGTGGGTGGCAATGAAGTTGGTGTACGGATCACCTTCCATCTGCTTGATACCCAGCGAGATGCGTTCCTTCTCGACATCGATGCCGAGCACGACCGCCTCGACTTCGTCGCCCTTCTTGAAGTTGCGGATCGCCTCTTCGCCGGACTGGCTCCAGGACAGGTCGGACAGGTGAACCAGACCATCGATGCCACCGGGCAGACCAATGAAGATGCCGAAGTCGGTGATCGACTTGATGGCGCCCTTCACCTTGTCGCCCTTCTTGTGGTTCATGGCGAAGTCGTCCCACGGATTCGGCTTGCACTGCTTCATGCCCAGGGAGATACGGCGACGCTCCTCGTCGATCTCGAGAATCATGACTTCGACTTCGTCGCCGAGCTGGACGACCTTGGACGGGTGAACGTTCTTGTTGGTCCAGTCCATTTCGGAGACGTGCACCAGGCCTTCGATACCCTGCTCGATTTCAACGAAGGAACCGTAGTCGGTCAGGTTGGTGACCTTGCCGAACAGATAGCGC
>OFCW01000340.1_pt1 | contig 12018 bp, 7 predicted proteins | sample 1520951 | NCBI WGS metagenome assembly OFCW01 (sample SAMEA4349680, study PRJEB24078) | microbial mat metagenome | biome: Terrestrial Biome; feature: Habitat; material: Microbial Mat | place: India | collected 2012-06-12 | depth 10 m | reverse complement strand
CCGGGCCCGGGTGGGCAACAGCATTCAGAAATGCCGCGTGCTTCGCGGTGGGACGACAAACCTCAAGCGTGACGGCAACCGGCCGCGCGCGAGCAATGACGAGCCGCTCAACCCGATGAATACCCAAGAGGCGAAGATCGTCCTCGAGACCGCGCTGATCTGCGCGCAGGACCCGTTGCGAGTCAATGACTTGCGCAAGCTCTTCGACGAGGACGTCTCGGCAGACACGATCCGCGTGCTGCTCGAAGAACTGCGACAGGACTGGCTGAATCGCGGTGTGGAGCTCGTTGCGCTGGCCTCCGGCTGGCGCCTGCAGAGCCGCCCCGAGATGCGCGTGTACCTTGATCGCCTGCATCCGGAAAAGCCGCCCAAGTATTCGCGTGCAGTGATGGAAACGCTGGCGATCATCGCTTACCGCCAGCCCGTTACCAGGGGGGACATCGAAGATATCCGCGGCGTGACGGTCAACACGCAGGTCATCAAGCAGATCGAAGACCGCGGCTGGATCGAGGTGATCGGCCATCGTGACGTGCCTGGCCGTCCGGCGCTGTACGCGACCACCAAGCAATTCCTCGACGACCTGGGCCTGCGTTCGCTCGACGAGCTGCCGCCGCTCGAAGATGCGCGTGCCCAGGCGCAAGCCAGTCTGCTGGAGCAAGGCGCCATCGAGTTCGACGGTGGCGCGGGCGGCGCGGCTGCAGTGGACGAGCTGACGGCGCTCGTCAACGGGGCGCCGGATGACGGCGCCGCCAACGCGGGCCCGACGGTCGAGGCGATCGAGGCGGCCGAATCGTCGGGCGTGGCCGAGGCGGAACAGGCCGTCGCCGAAGCGGTGCCCGAAGCGCAGGCAGAAGCGGAGGCCGCCCATGTGGCCATGCCGGCCGACGCCGCAGCGCAACCTGAGCCGGAAGTCGATGAAGACACGCCGGTCGACGAACACAAGGCAATGGCGGAGGCACCTTCGGCCCCCGCCAACGAACACTCTTAATGCCGCGCCAGCCGCTCAGTCGGCGCGTGGCCTGAACCCCCAAATTTGAAAGACGTTGTGAGCACCGAGCCAGATTCCATGGATACACGTATGCCGGCCGACGCCGACGCGCAGCCGCCCCGACAAGAAGGCAGCGACGGCGCCGAATCGTCCGCGCCTCGTCGCAAGGGACTGCGCCGCGGTCTGCGCAACCTTGTCGCTTCGCGACGCCAGCAGCAGGACAGCCGCCCGGAAGGTGAGGGGGCGGATGCTGCCGCTGCGCCCGATGCCGACCAGTCGGCGCAGCCGCGCAAGAGCCGCGCGCCGCGCACGCGGAAACCCAAGGAAGCCCCCGCTGAGGTGGCGGCAGCAGAGGGCGCTGCGCAGCCCGAGCCTGCATCAGCCGAGGGCCAGGACGAGCGCAGGGGCCCGCGGGGCCGCTTCGGCAAGAACCGCCGTCGCCAGAACGATGGCCAGCAAGGCGCCGAGCGTACCGAGGGCGCGGCTGGCAAGAACGCGGGCGGCCGCGCCAAGGGTCAAAACCGCAGCGGCAAGCCGCAGGGCAAGGCTGGAGCGCAGAACCAGAACCGCGGCGGCAAGGGCCCCAAGGGTGTCAAGGGCGCCGAGGATGTCTTCCAGTATGTGATTTCGGGCGCGTATGACTCCGAGACCGACGCGGGCGGCAATCCGCAGCCCCCGAAGGTCCGGGAGCTCACCGCCGAGGACGACGCCCCCAAGCTGCACAAGATCCTGGCGGATGCCGGCCTGGGCTCGCGCCGCGACATGGAAGACCTGATCCTGCAGGGCCGTGTTTCCGTGAACGGGCTTCCAGCGCACATCGGTCAGCGTATCCTTCCGACCGATCAGGTGCGGGTCAACGGCAAGCTCATCCAGCGCAAGCTGCCCAACAAGCCGCCGCGCGTGCTGCTGTACCACAAGCCGGCCGGCGAAATCGTCAGCCAGTCCGATCCGGAAGGCCGTCCGACCGTGTTCGACGCGCTGCCGCGCATGAAGACCGGCAAGTGGGTCGCCGTTGGTCGCCTGGATTTCAACACCGAAGGGCTGCTGATCTTCACCACCTCCGGCGATATTGCGAACCGTTTCATGCACCCGCGGTACGGCGTCGAGCGCGAATACGCGGTGCGCACGCTTGGTGAGCTGACGGAAACCGACCGCCAGAAATTGCTTCACGGCATCCAGCTGCAGGATGGCGAAGCGAACTTCCTGCGCTGTGTTGACGGCGGCGGCGAGGGTGTCAACCACTGGTATCACGTCGCCTTGACCGAAGGCCGCAACCGCGAAGTGCGGCGCATGTTCGAGGCGGTCAACCTGACGGTGTCGCGGCTGATCCGCACGCGCTACGGCAGCTTCGTGCTGCCGCGCGGCCTCAAGCGGGGACGCTGGCAGGAGGTGCCGGCCGAGGACGTGCGTACGCTGATGAGCACGCTAGGCATGAAGGTGCCCGCGGCCGGCTCCGGTGAGCAGAACCGCCAGGGCAATCGTCGCCGCCAGCCGGCGCCCGTGCTGATGGGGCCGATGTCTTCCGGCTTCACCGGCGAAGCGAACTTCCAGTCGCGCGGCCTCGGGATCGAGAACGGCAACCGCGCGCTGCCGCCGCAACGCCGGCAGTCCAGCCCCCGGCAGCCTGATCCGATGCAGACCTCGATGGGCTACATCAACGTGGGCGGCCCCACCACGCTGACTGCGCGCACCCGCATGGGCGGCCGCCCGGACGGGCGCGGCCCAGGCGGGGCGATGCGAGACGGAAACCGCGTGCCAGGCAACAAGCGCCCGGGCGGAAAAGGCGGCGGCATGCCGAACGGCAACAAGGCTCGCGGCGGCAAACGTGGCGGCAAGCGCTGAGATGGCGTTGAAGGGCGTTGTGTGCGGAATTCGCCACGGCGCCCGCCCGAGCAGCCATGGTGGGCAACTTTTGCGTTTTGCCACAAGACGCAGTACAATGCGAGTCTAATCAAAGGTCATCCTGCAGAAGATGGGCGAATGATATGGGCGTTGCGCCCATTTTTTTTTGCTTCGGCAGGTTGGCAATACCGGGACATTCTTCAGGAAAAACGTGCATCTGACTGATCTGATTGAGAAAACCCTCGCCGCCATGGGTTATGAGCTGGTGGAAGTGGAACGCGCGCCGGCAGGGTTGCTGCGTGTGTATATCGATCAGGCGGAACGCGGCATCGTCATTGAAGATTGCGAAAAAGTGAGCCATCAGCTCACGCGTGTGTTCGAAGTTGAAAATGTCAACTACGAGCGGCTCGAAGTGTCCTCGCCGGGGCTGGACCGCCCGCTGCGCACACTGGCCGACTTCACGCGTTTCGCAGGCCTCGAGGCCAAGGTGACGCTGCGCCTGCCGGTGGGTGGGCAGAAGAATTTCACGGGAATCGTTCAGGCTCCGACGGGAGAGCCCGGCCAGGAACGGATCGGCCTCGAATTCGAGGGCAAGGATGGCCCGGCGCTGCTGGAATTCACGCTGTCGGAACTCGACCGCGCCCGGCTCGTGCCCGTGCTGGACTTCAAAGGAAATCGAAACAAAGGGAACAAGCAATGAGCCGCGAAGTTCTGTTGCTCGTCGATGCGCTTGCGCGCGAAAAGAACGTCGACAAGGATGTGGTGTTCGGGGCGCTGGAAGCTGCACTGGCTTCGGCGACCAAGAAGCGCTTTGAAGAAGACGTGGATGTGCGCGTGGCGATCGACCGTGAGTCGGGCGAACACGAAACCTTCCGCCGCTGGCTCGTCGTTCCCGACGATGCTGGGCTGCAGGAGCCGGACAAGCAGATCCTGCTGTTCGAAGCCCGGGAGCAGGACCCGGATATCAATGTCGACGACTTCATCGAAGAGCAGATCGAGTCGGTGGAGTTTGGCCGCATTGGCGCCCAGGCGGCAAAGCAGGTGATCCTGCAGCGCATCCGCGATGCGGAGCGCGAGCAGATCCTGAACGACTACCTGGATCGCGGCGAGAAGATCATGACCGGCACCATCAAGCGTGCCGACAAGAAGGGCCTGATCGTCGAATCCGGCCGCGTCGAAGCGCTGCTGACGCGCGACCAGATGATCCCGAAGGAAAATCTGCGCACCGGCGACCGCGTGCGTGCCTACATCCTGAACGTCGACCGCAGCGCACGCGGCCCTCAGATCGAGCTCTCGCGCACGTGCCCCGAGTTCCTCATCAAGCTCTTCGAGAACGAAGTGCCTGAAATGGAACAGGGCCTGCTCGAGATCAAGGCCGCTGCGCGTGACCCGGGCGTGCGTGCGAAAATCGCGGTCGTCGCGCACGACAAGCGCATCGACCCGATCGGCACCTGCGTCGGTGTGCGCGGTACGCGCGTGACGGCTGTGCGCAATGAAGTCGGCGGCGAGGCTGTGGACATCGTCCTGTGGTCGGAAGACCCGGCGCAGTTCGTGATCGGTGCGCTGGCGCCGGCGCAGGTGCAGTCCATCGTCGTTGACGAAGAAAAGCACAGCATGGACGTGGTGGTCGACGAGGAAAACCTCGCAGTGGCCATTGGCCGCAGTGGCCAGAACGTTCGCCTGGCGTCCGAGCTGACCGGCTGGCAGATCAACATCATGACGCCGGCCGAATCGGCACAGAAGCAGGCCGAGGAAAGCTCCGTGGTCCGCAAGCTGTTCATGGACAAGCTCGACGTGGACGAGGAAGTGGCCGACATCCTGATCGAAGAGGGCTTCAGCTCGCTCGAGGAAGTTGCCTACGTGCCGCTGCAGGAAATGCTGGAAATCGAAGCGTTCGACGAAGACACCGTCAACGAGCTGCGCAACCGCGCCCGTGACGTGCTGTTGACGATGGAGCTGGCGAAGGAAGAAAAGGTCGAGAAGGTGTCGCAAGACCTGCGCGACCTCGAGGGGCTGACCCCGGAGCTGATCGGCAAGCTGGCCGAGGGGAACATCCAGACGCGTGACGACTTGGCCGAGCTGGCCGTAGACGAACTGGTCGAAATGACCGGCGTCAACGAAGAACAGGCCAAGGCGCTGATCATGAAGGCGCGTGAACACTGGTTTTCGTGAGTCGCATAAACGTTGATCGTTTATCGCAATCCTCACTGAAACCAAGCATCGAAAGGGTTTGAATGGCAAGCACAACAGTTGCCCAACTCGCTGGCGAATTGAACCGTAGCGCATCGGCGCTGCTGGAACAATTGCAGGCCGCGGGCGTGCAAAAGGCGACGCCGGAAGACGTCATCACCGAATCGGACAAGACCCGTCTGCTCGACTATCTCAAGCGAGCACACGGCAGCGCCGAGGATGGCGCGCGCAAGAAGATCACGATCACGAAACGCGAAACCAGCGAGATCCGCCAGGCGGATGCCACCGGCAAGACGCGCACCGTGCAAGTGGAAGTCAAGAAGAAGCGCGTGCTCGTCAAGCGTGATGAGCCGACTTCGGCGGCCGCGGACGCGGAAGCCGCACCGGCTGCTCCGGTGGTCGATGCTGAAGAGATGGCGCGCCGCGAGGAAGAACAACGCCGTCAGGCCGAGTTGCTGGCCCGCCAGGAAGCCGAGCTCAAGGCGCGCCAGGAAGCGATGGAGCGCGAAGAGGCCGAGCGTCGCGCGCGCCAGGAAGCTGCCGAAGCGGAGCAGAAGCGCCAGGCTGAACTCGCCGCCAAGAAGGCGGAGGAAGAAGCTGCAGCCGCCCGCGCCGCAGCCGAAGCGTCGGACGAAGCCCCGCGCCGCAAGGCCGAGGAGGACGCCGCACGTCTGGCGAGCGAGCGCGAAGCCGCGCAGAAGGCCGCCGACGAGGCCCGCGTTGCCGCCGACAAGATCAAGGCTGAAGAGGACGCTGCACGCAAGCGCCGCGAAGCTGCCGAGGCCGAGGCGCGCGCTATTCGCGAAATGATGAACGCGCCGGCGCGCGTGCTGAAGACGCCTGCCGAGCGCAAGGCCGAAGAAACGAAGAAGGCCGAGCAATCGGGCACGCTGCACAAGCCGGTTAAGCCGGCGGGCGAAGCGCGCACCGCTCCCGCTGCCAAGAAGGCTGCTGCACCGGTATCTACACCTGCGGCCGCACCGTCCGGCGACAAGAAGGGTGGCCGCGGCAAGTCGGGTTGGCAGGAAGATTCCCGCGGTGGCAAGCGCGGCGGTCTGAAGACGCGCGGCGACACCGGCGGTGGTGTGGACGGCTGGCGTGCGGGTTCCAAGGGTGGCCGCAACCGTCACGGCGACGACAATCGCAACGCCTTCCAGGCACCGACGGAACCGGTGGTGCGCGAAGTGCACGTGCCGGAAACCATCTCCGTGGCCGATCTGGCGCACAAGATGTCGGTGAAGGCCGCCGAGGTCATCAAACAGATGATGAAGCTCGGCCAGATGGTCACGATCAACCAGGTCCTGGACCAGGAGACCGCGATGATCGTGGTCGAGGAAATGGGCCATCAGGCGGTTGCTGCCAAGCTGGACGACCCCGAAGCACTGCTGATCGAGGGCGCTGAGGAGCAGACGAATGCCGAGGCGCAGACCCGTCCGCCGGTCGTGACCGTGATGGGCCACGTCGACCACGGCAAGACCTCGCTGCTCGACTACATCCGCCGCGCCAAGGTGGCGGCGGGCGAAGCCGGTGGCATCACGCAGCATATCGGCGCGTACCACGTCGAAACGCCGCGCGGCGTCATCACCTTCCTCGACACCCCGGGTCACGAGGCCTTCACGGCCATGCGTGCACGCGGTGCCAAGGCGACCGACATCGTGATTCTGGTCGTGGCTGCCGACGACGGCGTCATGCCTCAGACGAAGGAAGCCATTTCCCACGCGAAGGCCGCTGGCGTGCCGATCGTGGTGGCGATCACCAAGGTGGACAAGCCCGAAGCGAACCCGGACCGCGTCAAGCAGGAACTGGTTGCCGAGAGCGTGATTCCGGAAGAGTACGGCGGTGACTCGCCGTTCGTGGCGGTGTCGGCCAAGACTGGCCAGGGCATCGACGACCTGCTGGAAAACGTGCTGCTGCAGGCCGAAGTGCTGGAATTGAAGGCGCCGGTGGATGCTCCGGCCAAGGGCCTGGTGGTCGAAGCCCAGCTCGACAAGGGCAAGGGCCCGATCGCGACCGTGCTGGTGCAGAGCGGCACGCTCAAGCGGGGCGACGTCGTATTGGCGGGCACGGCCTATGGCCGCGTGCGTGCGATGCTTGACGAGAACGGCAAGCCGGCCAAGGAAGCCGGTCCGTCGATCCCGGTGGAGATCCAGGGCCTGTCGGAAGTGCCGGGTGCCGGCGAAGAAGTGCTGGTGCTGCCGGACGAACGCAAGGCACGCGAAATCGCACTGTTCCGCCAGGGCAAGTTCCGCGACGTGAAGCTGGCGCGCCAGCAGGCTGCCAAGCTGGAAAACATGCTGGAGCAGATGAGCGAAGGCGACGTGAAGACGCTTGCGCTGATCATCAAGGCCGACGTGCAGGGTTCGCAGGAAGCACTGGTGCATTCGCTGCAGAAGCTGTCGACCGACGAAGTGCGTGTGCAGGTCGTGCACGCCGGCGTGGGCGGCATCAGCGAATCCGACGTCAACCTGGCAACCGCGTCGAAGGCCGTCATCATCGGCTTCAACACGCGCGCCGATGCGGGTGCACGCAAGCTGGCCGAGCATCAGGGCATCGACATTCGCTACTACAACATCATCTATGACGCTGTGGATGAGGTGAAGGCGGCCATGTCGGGCATGCTCTCGCCGGAGAAGAAGGAAGAAACGACGGGCCTCGTCGAGGTGCGCCAAGTCTTCCATGTGCCGAAGGTCGGTGCGGTGGCCGGCTGTATGGTGCTCGATGGCATCGTCAAGCGCAGCTCGCTGGTGCGTGTGCTGCGCGACAACGTGGTCATCTTCTCGGGCGAGCTCGATTCGCTCAAGCGCTTCAAGGACGACGTGAAGGAAGTGAAGGCCGGTTTTGAATGCGGTCTGTCGATCAAGAACTTCAACGACGTCAAGGAAGGCGATCAGCTCGAGATCTACGAGATCACCGAGGTGGCGCGTACGCTGTAATGCAGTGGCCGGGCGCTATGGCGTCCGGCACGAATTTGCGACGGTGGCCGGGCGCGTCCCGCGCCACCGTTTTGTTTTTTGGGGCGGGCTGACCATGATGCCGGCACGCTCATGTGAGGAACCACACTATGCCGAAGAAATCCGGATCGGCCTCGGGCCGCAATGTGCGCATCGCAGACCAGATCCAGCGCGATCTGGCCGAACTGATCCAGCGCGAAATCAAGAACCCCGCGATGGGCCTGGTGACGCTGCAGTCGGTGACGCTCACGCCGGACTACGCGCACGCCAAGGTCTATTTCACGGTGCTGGGCGCCGAACCCGAGGCCGCCGCCGCCATCCTGAACGAGAAGGCCGGTTATCTGCACTCGCTGCTGTTCAAGCGTCTGCACATCCACACGGTGCCGACGCTGCATTTCCACTTTGACGGCTCGGTGGAGCGCGGGATCGAGATGTCGCGCCTGATCGACGAGGCCAACGCCACGCGAGCCAAAGACGACTGATGATGGCTGAGCAACCCGCGCCCAAGCCGGTGAAGCCGCCGCGCCGCGACGTGCATGGCGTGCTCCTGTTGGACAAGCCGATCGGCTGGTCGAGCAACGATGCGCTCGTGCGCGCCAAGCGTCTGCTGTGGGCCAAGAAGGCCGGGCATACCGGAACGCTGGACCCGCTCGCCACGGGCCTGCTACCGCTGTGCTTTGGCGAGGCGACGAAGTTTTCCCAGGATCTGCTCGAAGCCGACAAGACGTATGAAGCCATCGTGCGGCTCGGCATCAGGACAAGCACCGCTGACGCGGAAGGCGAGGTGCTGAGTGAGCGCCCGGTATCGGTCACGCCAGAGCAATTGCAGGCGGCCGTCGCCGGTTTTGTCGGTGAGATCGACCAGGTGCCGCCGATGCACTCTGCCTTGAAGAAAGACGGTAAGCCGCTGTACGAATACGCCCGTGCCGGCCAGACCGTGGACCGCGCCGCGCGCCGGGTGACGATTCATGCCATCGATGTGCTCGCAACGGACCTGGAGGCCGCAGAGCCGACGGTCACCTTGCGCGTGTCGTGCAGCAAGGGCACCTATATCCGCACACTCGGCGAAGACATTGGTGAGGCGCTGGGCTGCGGCGCGCACCTCGTTGCGTTGCGCCGTACGCGGGTAGGCGAGCTGACGCTGGACGGTGCGGTGAGGCTGGAAGCGCTGGACGCTGCCACGGAGGACGCCCGCATCGCCTTGTTGGCGCCGGTGGACGCGTTGCTGCAAACGCTGCCCCGCCTGGAACTCGATGCTGAGCAGAGCCGCCGTTTTCTGCATGGCCAGCGCCTGCCCTTGCACTTGACGTTGCCGAACGCCGATCACGTCCGCGTCTATGGCGTACGCGATGGCGCGGTTGCATCGCTGCTCGGTGTGGCGGTGTGGCGCGGCGGGGTGTTGCGCCCTGAACGCCTGGTGCACCTCTGAGCGAATCCGGACAAAAAACCACGCGTTGCTGCGTGGCTTTTTTGTTGACGCGATGGCCGCCTCAGTGTGCCCCGGCCGCAGCCTCTGCCCCGCCCGCCGACTTCGCCGGCTTCGTCAGCCAGATGAAGGCGATCAGCACGATGAACAGCACCGCCGAGATCCAGAAGATATCGTTGGCGCCGAGCATCGCGGCCTGTTGCGAGATCACCCGCTCGATCACGCCGTTGGCCTGCAGGTTCGGCATGCCCAGTTGCGTGTACTGGTTGATCGACGAAGCATAGGCAGGGTTGTACGGATTCGCATGTTCGACCAGCTGCGCGTGGTGCAGGGCAGACCGGTTGTCCCACACCGTGGTCGAGACCGACGCGCCGATACCGCCAAACATGATCCGCACGAAGTTCGACAGGCCCGATGCAGCCGGAATCCGCTCGGGTGGCAGGCCCGAGAGGATGATCGACGTGAGCGGGATGAAGAACATCGCCATGGCCGCGCCCTGGATGAGCGTCGGAATCATCAGCGTCCAGGTGTCGACCTGCGTCGTGAAGTGCGAGCGCATCCAGAACACGAGCGCGAAGGTCATGAACGCGGTGGTTGCCACCCAGCGGGCGTCCATCTTCGGCAGGTTCTTGCCGATCACGGGCGAGAGGATGATGGCGAAGATGCCCACCGGGGCCATGATCAGACCCGCGTCCGTCGCGGTGTAGCCGACGATGGTCTGCAGCCACAGCGGCAGGATCACCAAGTTGCCGAAGAACAGCCCGTACGCCACGGAGATCGCCACCACTCCGGCGCTGAAGTTGCGGCCCTTGAACAACGTCAGGTCCACCACCGGATGATCTTCGGTCAGCTCCCAGACGAGGAAGAACGCGAAGCCTACGACGGCGATGACCGTTAGCAGCACGATCTCCGTCGAGTTGAACCAGTCCAGCTCTTTGCCGCGATCAAGCATCAGTTGCAGCGAGCCCACCCACAGCACGAGCAGCGCGAGACCGATCTTGTCGATCGGCAGGGAACGCGTGGGCGATTCGCGGTCCTTGTAGATGACCCAGGTCGCATAGGCGGCCAGAATCCCCACGGGGATGTTGATGTAGAAGATCCACGGCCACGTCATGTTGTCGGAGATCCAGCCGCCGAAGATCGGCCCCATGATTGGCGCAACGAGTGTGGTCATGCCCCACAGCGCCAGCGCCATGGAGCTTTTCGCGGGCGGATACGTCGACAGCAGCAGCGATTGCGACAGCGGAATCATCGGGCCGGCCACTGCGCCCTGGATGATCCGGGCGGCAATCAGCATGCCCATGTTGGGCGCCAAACCGCACGCCCACGACGACAGTACGAACAGGATGATCGACGTGACGAACAGGCGCACCTGCCCGAAACGCTGCGTCAGCCACCCCGTGAGCGGCACCGAGATGGCGTTGGCCACCGCGAACGAGGTGATGACCCACGTGCCCTGGTTCGGAGCCACGCCGAGGTCGCCTGAGATGGCCGGGATCGACACGTTGGCGATGGACGAGTCCAGCACGTTCATGAATGTCGCCAGTGACAGCGCCACCGTACCGATCGCCAGTTTGGCGCCGGTCAGTGGCGGTAGCGGCTTGGGCGCGGCGGTTGCCATGCGTCAGACCTTGGGTGCGGGTTGCGAAGTGCGTGATGCGGCGGCCGGTGCGGTGCTTGCCGCGCCGCGGCCGGCGTTGGCGGCGATGATGCTGGCGATGACCTGGTCGGCTTCCTTGCCGGCTTGGTCGTACACCGTCGTTTGCAGCGGAGAGGCCGTCGCCGCGGTAGCCAGTGCCTGGCCGCCTTCGTCGTGGATATCGACCTTGGCTTCCATCGACAGGCCCACGCGCAGCGGATGCTCTTTCAGTTCCTTCGGATCGAGCGACACGCGCACCGGCAGGCGTTGCACCACCTTGATCCAGTTGCCCGTGGCGTTCTGTGCCGGCAGCAGTGAGAACGCCGAGCCCGTGCCGGCCGAGAAGCCGACCACCTTGCCGTGGTACGTCACGCTGCTGCCATACACGTCGGCCACGAGCTCCACCGGCTGGCCCACGCGCATGTGGCGCACCTGCACTTCCTTGAAGTTCGCGTCCACCCACAACTGGTCCAGCGGCACGATCGCCATCAGCGGCGTGCCCGGCGCGACGCGCTGGCCGACCTGCACCGAGCGCTTGGCCACATAGCCCGTCACCGAGGCGGGCAGGCTCGTCCGCGCATACGCGAGGTAGGCCTCGCGCACCTTGGCTGCGGCCTGCAGCACGTTCGGGTGACGCTCCAGCGTGGTCTGCTCGGTCAGCACGCGGTTGCCCTGCAGCTGCTCCTTGGCGGCTTCGAGCGCAGCCTGCGCAGCCTGCACGGCGGTTTGCGCGTGCGAGATCTCTTCTTGCGAGACCGCGCCCGTGCCGGCGATTTGCTTGCGGCGTGCCAGGTCATCCTTGGCCTTGGCGAGGTCGCTTTCGCGCATGGCGAGCGTGGCGGTGTAGGCGCTGGTGTTCGAATACAGCGTGCGCACCTGGCGCACGGTCTGCGCAAGCGCGGCTTCGGCCTGCTCCAGGGCGACGCGTGCGTCCGCGCGGTCCAGTTCGATCAGCGGCTGGCCGGCGGTCACGAGTTGCGTG
>OFCW01000339.1_pt1 | contig 12068 bp, 9 predicted proteins | sample 1520951 | NCBI WGS metagenome assembly OFCW01 (sample SAMEA4349680, study PRJEB24078) | microbial mat metagenome | biome: Terrestrial Biome; feature: Habitat; material: Microbial Mat | place: India | collected 2012-06-12 | depth 10 m | reverse complement strand
TCCAGGAAGGCAACATCGGCCTGATGAAGGCGGTGGACAAGTTCGAATACCGCCGCGGCTACAAGTTCTCGACCTACGCCACGTGGTGGATCCGCCAGGCCATCACCCGCTCGATCGCCGACCAGGCACGCACCATCCGTATCCCGGTCCATATGATCGAGACGATCAACAAGATGAACCGCATCTCCCGCCAGATTCTGCAGGAAACCGGCGTCGAGCCGGACCCCGCCACGCTGGCCAAGAAGATGGACATGCCGGAGGACAAGATCCGCAAGATCATGAAGATCTCCAAGGAGCCGATCTCCATGGAAACCCCGATCGGCGACGACGACGACTCCCACCTCGGCGACTTCATCGAAGATCAGGCCACCCTGGCCCCGGCCGATGCGGCGATGTACTCCAGCCTGCGCGGCGTGACCAAGGAAATCCTCGACACCCTGACCACCCGCGAGGCCAAGGTCCTGCGCATGCGCTTCGGTATCGAAATGAACACCGACCACACCCTGGAAGAAGTCGGCAAGCAGTTCGACGTCACCCGCGAACGCATCCGCCAGATTGAAGCCAAGGCCCTGCGCAAACTGCGCCACCCGACCCGCTCCGACAAGCTGCGCAGCTTCATCGACAGCAACAACAACTAAGCTTTCCGGGCCTGTAGCTCAGTCGGTTAGAGCAGAGGACTCATAATCCTTTGGTCCACGGTTCAAGTCCGTGCGGGCCCACCAATTCTAAAACCCAACCCTTCCCGGTTGGGTTTTTTCTTGCCCGGAACGCCAGCACTGGCGGGGTTTCCGGCGTGGTCTGGTGTTTCGCCACCCCACCTGGGGTGCATTTTCCTGCTTGCCGGGCTTGGCCAGATGATCTGGAGCTATGCCGGACCCAAGGGGTGTGCGCTGGAGCCCGCAGACTGCCCCAATAGTTGGGCGAATTGATCAACTGTTGCGGAAGGACTTAATAAAGACTATATTAAGTCCTTCCGCATTCAGGAGTCCGGTTATGCGCTACTCATCGCAAGTCAAACCCATTAGTTATCTCAAGGCGAATGCGGCCGAAGTTTTGGCCCAACTGACCGAGGGGCGGGAGCCGCTAGTCATTACCCAGAACGGGGAGGCCAAGGCGGTCATTCAAGATGTTGCCTCCTACGAAGAAACCCAGGAAACGCTGGCGCTGCTGAAGATTCTGGCGCTCGGCAATGCGGAGATTGAAGCGGGCAAGGTCAAGCCCGTGACTGAGGTTATCGCAAGATTGCGGGCCAAACAGACAGCCCAGTAATGGCAGGGCGCAAATTCGAGGTCTTGCTGACCGAGGGGGCCGAGCGGGATCTGGAGTCGATCTACGACTACATCGCGGAATTCGATTGCAAGGCCAATGCCGACCACGTGCTGGATCGGCTATTGGAAGTCGTCGAGAGCCTATCAACTTTTCCTGAGCGCGGCGCATACCCCAAGGAACTGGTGGCCCTCGGCATACGGGATTATCGGCAGACCACTTTCAAGCCCTATCGAGTGATCTACCGTGTCATGGCGCAAAAGGTCTACATTTATATGATCGCAGACGGTCGACGGGATATGCAGTCACGCTTGGCACGTCGCCTGCTTGGGGTTTGACTGACTGCCGAAGTTGTGCAGATAACCGCAGCAGTGCTCATTGACCCGATGGCTGAGCCTTGGGTATCCGTCGAACAGCTCGTCGAGCATTTGGGCGTGACACGCGATTCGATTTACCGATGGATTGACCGCAAGGGACTGCCAGCACACCGAGTGGGGCGCCTGTGGAAATTCAAGGTTTCCGAGGGGGATGCGTGGATACGCGGCGGTGGCGCGGATGAAGAAAAACACGGTGATGCGGCTCCAGCATCGCCGCAAAAAATAGAGGGATGGCCTGAATGCCCACACTCAACTGGATCGGCAAGGATGCCGTCGTCAAACACCACAAGGAAGTGCCGTTCCGCCTGCTGGAACTGGTGCCGGAACTCTCCTACGGCGAGGCCGACAGCGGCAACCTCATCGTGCAGGGCGACAACCTACACGCCCTCAAAACCCTGTTGCCCCGTTACGCCGGGCAAGTGAAGTGCATCTACATCGACCCGCCGTACAACACCGGCAACGAGGGCTGGGTGTACAACGACAACGTCAACAGCCCGGAGATACGCAAATGGCTGGGCGAGGTGGTCGGCAAGGAAGGCGAGACGCTGGACCGGCACGACCGCTGGCTGTGCATGATGTACCCGCGCTTGGTGTTGTTGCGGCAGTTTCTGCGCGAGGACGGGGCGATCTTCGTGTCCATCGACGACAACGAGGTCGCGACGTTACGGTTGTTGATGGACGAGATATTTGGGGCGAAGAATTTTGTGGCGACAGTCCTGTGGCAGAAGGTCTATTCACCCAAGAACTCGGCACGTCATCTTTCCGAAGATCACGACTACATCGTCATCTACGCAGCCAAGGCTGACGCGTGGAAACCGAATCTGTTGCCGCGCACGGCAGAACAAAACGCAGCGTACAAAAATCCGGACAAGGACCCGCGCGGCGTCTGGAAAACCAGTGACTTGTCGGCGCGCAACTATTACTCGGCGGGAACGTACTCGATCACCTGCCCCTCTGGGCGAGTAATTGAAGCCCCACCCAAGGGAATGTATTGGCGGGTTTCAAAGGAAAAGTTCGAGGAACTGAACCGCGACAACCGCATCTGGTGGGGCAAGGATGGCAGTGCCATTCCCCAGATCAAGCGCTTCCTGCACGAAGTCAAGGACGGTCGGGTGCCGCAGACCATGTGGTTTTATCAAGAGGTCGGCCATACGCAGGAAGGCAAGAAGGAACTGCTCGAACTGGTCGACTTCGATACGTCTGACGACGTTTTCATCACGCCGAAGCCCACCCGGCTCATTCAGCGCATCTTGCAGATTGCCACCGACAAGGATTCCATCATCCTCGACAGCTTTGCCGGTTCTGGCACGACTGGCCACGCCGTGCTCAAGCAGAACATCGAGGACGGCGGTTGCCGCAGATTCATTCAGGTGGAAATGCTGCCAGAAGTGGCGAGCACGATCACGGCGGGACGGGCCAAGCGCGCGATCACCGGCTACACCAACGCCAAAGGGCAAACCGTAGCGGGCCTCGGCGGCGGCTTCCAGTTCTGCCGCCTGTCCGCCGAACCGTTGTTCGACGCCGACGGCCAAATCCGCAGCGATGTGAAATTTGCGCAACTGGCCGAGTTCGTCTGGTTTGCCGAAACCGGCACAGGCTTCACTGGCACTGCCGATTCGCCACTGCTGGGCGTGCACGAAGGCCGCGCCATCTATCTGCTCTACAACGGCATCCTCAAGGACAAGTCCGTGGGTGGCGGCAATGTGCTCACCGGCCCAGTGTTCGACGTGCTGCCCAAGTTCGCCGGCCCGAAAGTGATTTACGCCGCTGCCAACCGCATGGGCGCCCGCGCTGCACGTGAGGGTATCACCTTCAAGCAGACCCCTTACGCGCTGGAGGTGTAAATGCTCATGAATTCCGCTGCTGCGCAGACCGATCACGGCGTTGTCCGGTGCTCGCTCCTCGCCTATCCATTCGATATGTCTCGTCGCTGCGCGCCGTCCGCCTTGTGCTCGGCCCGCTCGCAACGCGGCCTTCAGGAGCATTGAGCCATGTCCGGATTCGCACCGAAAATTTATCAGCAGCAAGTGCTCGACAGCGTGGAAGCCTATTTCAAGGCCTGCCACGAATTGCCGTCGCCCTCGATTGCTTTCACCGCCGCCACCGAACGCTTGTGGGGACGTGGTTTGTCGTACAACCCGTTGTCGGGTTTCCCGGTCGACATGCCGTACTTCTGCCTGCGCGTGCCTACCGGCGGTGGCAAGACCTGGCTGGCTGCGAAAAGCGTCCAGCTCGTCAACACGCACCTGCTGCGCTGCGAGCACAGCGTGATTCTGTGGCTGGTGCCCAGCAAGCCGATCCGTGAGCAGACCATCAGGGCGCTGAAGGATCGCAGCCACCCGTATCACGCCGCGCTGCGCGAGGCGGGCCCGATCACGGTACTCGATCTCGAAGAGGCCAAGAGCATCACCCGCGCCACGCTGGATACGTCGACCACGGTGATCGTTGCGACGCGCCAGGCGTTCCAAGTAGAAGAGGAAGAGTGCCGCAAGGTGTATCAGTCCAGCGGCGCACTGATGCACCACTTCGACAACTTGTCGCCGACGCAGCACGACGAGTTGCTCACCGATGGCGAAGGCAGCGAGCGCACCACGCCGTATTCCCTAGCCAACGTGCTGCGGCTCCGTCGGCCGTTCGTGGTTGTGGACGAGGCGCACAACAGCCGCACCGAACTGGCCTTCGACATGTTGGCCCGTTTCCGCCCCAGCGGCGTAATGGAGCTGACCGCCACGCCCGATCTGGAACGCACGCCCAGCAACGTGCTGCACAGCGTATCCGCCGCCGAGTTGAAGGCGGAAGAAATGATCAAGTTGCCGGTGGTACTGGAAACCGAACCCAACTGGCAGCAGTGTCTGGCCGATGCCATTGGCCGACGCGATGCCCTGCACAAGCTGGCGGATGAAGAACGCCGGGCCGGCGCCCCCTACCTGCGCCCGCTGGTGCTGATTCAGTCGGAGCCGCGCCGCGCCGGCATCGAAACGCTGGATTTCGAGAAGGTGAAGAACGAGCTGATCACCAACCACGGCATCCCGGCCAGCGAGATTGTGGTGGCCACCGGCGAAGAAAAGGGACTGGAGAGAATCGAGGCCGATTACAAGTTGGGGTTGTCCGACCCGGCCTGCCCGGTGAAGTTCGTCATCACCCAGAAGGCACTGGCTGAGGGCTGGGACTGCCCATTTGCTTACATCTTGGTGAGCATGGCTTCGCTGTCGTCGGCCACGGCGGTGGAGCAGTTGCTCGGGCGTGTGTTGCGACAACCGGATGCGGTCCATCGGCAGGCGAAGGCATTGAACCAGTCCTATGCCTTTGTGGTGTCGCGCAACTTTGCCGAGACGGCTGGCGCCCTGCGCGACCGCCTGGTGGCCGGTGCCGGGTTCGAGCGGCGCGAGGTCACGGAATTCGTCACTGCTGCCAAGGCCGAACAGGCACGGCTTGACCTGGAGAGCCACGCCGGGCGCGTAGTCGTTCGGCCCGTAGCGATTACGCTATCCGAAAAGCCCGACCTGAAGAGTGTGCCGAAACCGGTACGAGACAAGGTGAGTTGGGACGGCAAGCTCAATACGCTGACCATCAGCACACCGCTCACGGAAGATGAAGCCGAAGTACTCAAGGCCTCGGTTACTTCCGAAACTGCGGCAGCGGCGATTGTCGAAGCCGCCGAAGTCAGCCGCACCACGGCCATTGAGTTCTTTCAGACGCCCGCCGAGTTGGGCGAGCGTTTCCGCGTGCCGCAGTTGGCTTTGCGCGTGCAGGGCGAGTTGGCGCTGTTTGATGATCCGGAGGTGCTGGAGTATCCGTGGGATTTGTCTCCCTACGATGCCGCGCCGACAGCGGAGGACCTGACGGCATTGGGTACCGCGCTGAAGGTATCGGAAGGCGGTGAGATCGACATCGATGAGGGCGGTCACTTAGTGTCGCGCTTCCTGCCCGAGTTGCAGCGCGATCTGGGTCTCGTCTATCAACCCGAAAACTGGGATGAGGTTCGCCTTGCCACCTGGCTGTGCCGCAACCTGCCCGAGCAGTCACTGACCCATGCCAGCAAGCAGGCCTTTGTCGCAGCGTGGCTCACCGATTTACTGCGCCGGGATGGCTTCACGCTGGCACGTGCCAACCTGCAGAAGTTCCTGATCCGTAATCTGATCGAGGCGCGTATCCGTGAACTGCGTAAGCAGGCGGTCGGCAAAGCATTCCAGCAGGCGTTGTTCGGCGACGATACGGCTGCGCGGGTTGCGGTGACGGATCAATACGCCTTCGAGTTCCACGCCCAGGCCTATGCCCCCAGCCGCGACTACGACGGGCGTTTCGGCCATTTCGATTTCCGCAAGCATTTCTATGGCCGGATGGGCGACTTCGACAGCAAGGAGGAATTCGAGTGCGCCTGCCAGTTGGATATGTGGGCGCAGCAGGGACGCATTCAGTTCTGGGTGCGCAACCTGGTGCGGCGCGAAGGCAGCTCGTTCTTCCTGCAAAAGGCCGATGGCCGGTTCTATCCCGATTTTCTGTGCCTGTTGCCCGGTAGTGCAGATAAGCCCAGCGTGATTCTGGCGGTGGAGTACAAGGGGGCTGATCGCTGGAACGGGGCTGAGGATGATCGCTTGATCGGGGGGCTGTGGGCCAACCTGTCGGAGGGCCGCTGCCGGTTCGTAATGGTCAAGGACAAACGGTGGGATTGGATCGAGGAGATGCTTTGATGGCCGAGACATACTGGTTCGTCGGTGCAAGCTACGACCGCACCCATGATCAAACACCCCGCTTCCTTGCTGATGGTATTTGGGAAAATGGATACGATGACCGCTATCTGGATCAAGTCAAATCCATGCGCCCCGGTCAGCGCATCGCCATCAAGTCCACCTATACCCAAAAGCACAACCTGCCCTTCGATGCCAAGGGGCAACCTGTGTCGGTCATGGCGATCAAGGCCATCGGCACCATCACCGAGAACATGCAAGATGGTAAGCGCGTCAAAGTCGACTGGGAAAAAGTCGATCCTCCACGCATCTGGTGTTTCTACACCAACCGACTGACCGTCTGGCGCGTGGAGTCCACGGACTGGTGCACCAAAGGGCTGATTGACTTCACCTTCAAGGGGCAGCCCCAGGACATTAACCGGTTTCGCAATGCCCCGTATTGGAGAGACCGCTACGGCGATCAGTCGACGTCAAACCAGTTCGCGTGGACCGAGTTCTACGAAGCCTTTGCCCGCAAGCTGCTCGCGTACCGGCACAACCGCACCCCTCTGATTGACGGTTTGCGAACGCTGGCAAAGACACAGCCTCTGTTGACCTACCTCACCAACGACGAAAACCCGGCCAAGAACCGTATTGCGCTGGATGATATTTGCCCATTCACCCTGATGGGCGGATTCAATCGTGGCAAGGTCACCAACAAAAACCGGACGACGATTGCCGGGCAGTTGGCCAAGATGATCGGCATCGACAACGATCCGCCGACGTCGTTTGACGGCATTCCCATCCTCAATCCGCAGAACTCCTGGTTTTTCTCATACGCGTACCGCCGCAAGCCCGATGACATCGAAAAGCTCTGGCGCGTCTTTGAGGCCGCGATCAACCTGGCCGACGACGAGAACGGCACAACCCGCAACGAATTCATCGAGGCATACAACGCTGCCATTCAAATTCGCGGCACGTCCTGGAACCTGAGCCAAGGATTCTATTGGGTATTGCCCTGGCACTACCTGACGCTGGATGGGCAATCGCGCGATTACCTCGAAAGCAAGTTGGGCATCCAGATTCTGAAGCCTGGCCAAGGTGCCCCCTGCAGTGCAGAGCGTTACCTTGAACTGGTTGAACAACTTGAGGGGGAATTTGCCAGCAACCGTTTCCCCGTCCACGATTTTCCGAGTCTATCGCTTGCAGCCTGGAAGTTCGGCTCAGATGCTGATGAATCGCCAACACAACAGGCAACGGTAACTCAGACACTGGCAGCTCAAGGAGGCGGCATGAGTAAAAACGTCATCTACTATGGACCTCCTGGCACGGGCAAGACCTATGCATTGATGCAACTGCTCAAGCGTGACTACGAACGTGCCACCTCCGATGTATCCAGTGATGAGTGGCGCCAGCAGTTCATCGCGGATAACTTCTCGCATTTGAAATGGTGGGAGGTTGCCGCTGCCGCGCTATACGAGATGGGTGGCAAGTCAGCAACCGCAAAGGTCAGCGATATTGCCAAGCATCCCTTTACCCAGGCCGTGGCCGCGAAGAAGGGAGCAAAGCTCAGCGTCATCCAGAACACTCTGTGGCGCACGCTGCAAAACCACACCGTTGATGAGTCTGTTACGGTCAATATGAAGGTGCGAATTTCACCGGCGATTTTCGACAAGACCGAGAGCTCGTTCTGGCAGTTCGCAGGTGATTGGGAAGACGACTGTGCGCACCTCACGGAGTTAGTCGATGAAATGAAGAAGGGGCCCGAGCCTGTTGGGGCAGTGCAGCGATACGCCTTCGTCACCTTCCATCAATCCTATGGCTACGAGGAATTTGTCGAGGGCCTGCGCCCTGTGCTGACCGGCGGCGCAGAAGAATCCGATGTGCAGTATGAGATCCGATCCGGGGTGTTCAAAGACCTCTGCCGCCGTGCCCGCTTGGCACCGGATCAGCGTTTTGCAATGGTCATCGACGAAATCAACCGGGGCAACATCAGCAAGATTTTCGGTGAACTGATTACTCTGATCGAGGCTGACAAGCGCGAGGGCGGTGCTAATGCGGTGACGGTGACGCTCCCCTACTCGGGAGAGACATTCAGTGTCCCGGCCAACGTAGACATCATCGGTACGATGAACACAGCAGACCGTTCACTGGCGCTGCTGGACACGGCGCTGCGCCGCAGATTCGATTTTCTCCCCATCCTTCCGGATGCCCGTGACGATGCAAATGCCCCACTGGCAGGTCTGCGCGTTTCAATGGATAGCGAAGTCATCAATATTCCGAAAATGCTGGCCGTAATCAACCAGCGCATCGAAGCCCTCTACGACCGCGATCACTGCATCGGTCATGCCTATTTCACAGGCCTGAAGGAAATCGCTGACGGTAAGGCCAGATTGGATGCCTTGAAGGATGTTTTCCGTAACCGGATCATTCCGTTGCTGGAAGAATACTTCTTTGAGGACTGGCAGAAGATCCGCTTGGTATTGGCCGACAACCAAAAGCCCATGGCCGCTCAGTTCATCACCGAAAGCCCTGACCACGAGGAAGATTTGATCAGGCTTTTTGGCCGTGACCACGGTCTGGACACCTTCTCCACCAAGAGACGGTTCCGCAAGAATGATGATGCTCTGGCCACTCCCAGTGCGTACATTGGCATCTACGAACCAATGGCTGACTGATTGGCCCAAAGCGATGAACAGCCTCTCCATCTATGAATTCGACGCCCTGGTATCAGGGAACATCGGGGGTGCGAGTGCCGATGGGATTCATGGTATTCCCGCCGTGGTGTTCAAATGGCTGGAGTCCGAGGCTTTGCGCATTGCGGACAGGGGCGAAGGTTCCTGGATTAGGTTGTCTCAGCGCAAAGGTATGCGCGCAGTCCAAGTAACCAGTTTTGTAGGTGTACTGCGCGCACCGAACGGTTTTCAGATTGAGGTGCTCCCCAAGGTGGGTAAAGCCATCGGCGGTGGCGCGACGGAAGCTCGGCAACTCCTGATTGATATGCTCTGCTGCCTGCAACGCTTCCGGCATGTGCAAACAGACAAAGCCAGACTGTTGGCCCGCCGTATGCCGTTGCTGGAGATCTTCATCTCCGAATTGCTGCGTGCGACTGACCAGGTAGTCAAACGTGGGCTTCACAGCGATTACGCTGTCAGACAAGATAACCTTTTCGCGCTGCGCGGCAAGTTGATGGTAGGGCAGCACTTGCGCCAGAACCAGTTTCGGGCCGATCGGTTTTTCACGCAGTTCGATGAATTCACCACTGACCGCCCGGAAAACCGCCTGCTTCATGCCGCCCTCCGGCAAGTCCTTCAGCTGACCTCTACCCAGGAAAACCAGAAGCTAGCCCGTGAATTGGCATTCGTTTTTGCGGATGTCCCTGTGTCTGAGCAGCCAGGTGCCGATTTTCAGCGAGTGCACATCGACCGTAGCATGGCGCATTACGAGGCGGCATTGGCATGGGCACGCTTGATCCTGGGCAATGAGTCCCCGATGACCGGCTCGGGAAATCATTCCGCGCCATCCCTTCTGTTTCCGATGGAGGCTCTGTTTGAGGCCTTCGTTGCCAAGCACCTGCAAAAACAGGTCACCACGGGCCTTGTGCTCAAGACTCAGGCCCGCAGCCACTACCTGGTGCGCCATCAAGAGCAAGACTGGTTCCGGATGAAGCCAGATTTGCTCATTCACGATGACACAGCCAATCGACTGGTGTTGGACACAAAGTGGAAGTTGCTCGATGCCGTGAAGGAAAACGGTGCTGACAAGTACGGGCTTTCCCAGTCCGACTTCTATCAGCTGCAAGCCTACGGCCAAAGCTACCTTGACGGTGTCGGAGTGCTGGCGTTGGTTTACCCCATGACATCGTCGTTTGACCAACCGCTGCCGGTATTTGAATTTCCAAAGTCTGAGGGGCTGCGCTTGTGGGTTCTGCCGTTTTGCTTGCGGGAAAAGCGCTTGCTGCTGCCACCTTGCGGCAGCCTTGATGCGAGCCTTATGTCCCGGGTGCCAATACAACGTGCGATCCCGGAACCTGCCAGCCAACCCAGAGAGTCGGCCTTTATATGACGAAACTTCCCATCAACCTCAATGACCTGCTGCGCCAGCGCACCGTTGAGGGCGAGCGCATCGAATACAAGGCGGGGTGGAACCCAGACCCGATCATCCGCACCGTATGCGCCTTTGCCAACGACTTCGAAAACCTCGGCGGCGGTTATGTGGTGATCGGGCAGGATTGCGACGCCAATGGCCAGCCCGTGTTTCCTCCGGTGGGGTTGCCAGACAAGCAGTTGGACAAAATTCAGCGGGAGCTGCTGGCCCACTGCCAGTTGATCCAGCCGCCGTATTTCCCGGTGCTGAGTGTCGAGGAAGTTGAAGGACGCAAGCTGATCGTGCTGTGGGCGCCGGGCGGCCAGAACCGCCCCTACAAGGCGCCGGAGTCGGTGACGGCCAAGCACAAGGTGTGGCGGTATTACATTCGGCGTTACAGCAGCACGGTCGAGGCCAAGGGCGAGTTCGAGCAGGAATTGTTGAGCCTGGCCGCCAAGGTGCCGTTCGACGACCGCTACAACCAGTCGGCACGGATTGACGATCTCTCCAAGCCCCTGATGCAGGCATTTTTACAGGAGGTGGATAGCGCATTGGCGGCGGATGCGCCAGGGTTGTCGGTCGAGGAATTGGCGCGGCAGATGAACGTGGCGGGTGGCCCTACCGAATCACCGTGGCCCAAGAACGTGGGACTGCTGTTTTTCAATGAGACGCCGGAGCGATTTTTCCCCGGCCTGCAGATCGATGTGGTCTGGTTTCCCGAAGGCGCGGGCGGTGATCGCTTCGAGGAAAAAATCTTCAAGGGCCCGCTGGCGCGGATGACGCGCGAGGCCTTGAGCTACATCCAGCGCAACTACCTGCGCGAGACGGTCATCAAGCATTCTGACCGCGCCGAGGCCACGCGGGTCTGGAACTTCCCCTACGCCGCCATCGAGGAAGCCTTGGTCAACGCGGTCTACCACCGGTCTTACGAAGAACGCGAGCCCATCGAGGTGCGCATCGGCAACGACGAACTAGTGATCTTGAGCTTCCCCGGCCCGGATCGGTCGATCCGGCTGGAGGACTTTCGGGCGGGGCGTCTTGTCAGCCGCCGCTACCGCAACCGGCGGATTGGGGAATTCCTGAAAGAACTGGATCTGACCGAAGGCCGCTCCACCGGCATTCCGAAAATCCTCAAGGTGATGGCAGCCAACGGCTCGCCACCCCCGTTGTTCGAAACCGACGAGGAACGCACGGCATTCGTGATCCGGTTGCCGGTCCATCCCCTGGCCAAGCCAGTGACCCCGGAAGTCACCGGGGAAGTCACCGGGGAAGTCACCGGGGAAGTCGAGCGCCTGCTTCGGGCCATGGCGGGCGAGATGTCACGCCAGCAGATACAGGAAGCGCTAGCGCTCAGGCACGAGGATCACTTCCGCAATGCCTACCTGAAACCGGCTCTGACGCTTGGAGTGATCGAGATGACTCTGCCTGACAAGCCACGTAGCAGCAACCAGCGCTATCGCGTAACTGCTCTCGGGCAGCGCTGGCTGGATACGCATCCCGGTGGTGGCGCAAGTTGAAATCCGGAGGAATGAGCCATGACCGTTGAGTCACTCCCCGAGTTCACCCGCCCCGCCCGCCAGCGGTGGGAGTCCATCCCCGCCAATATCCGCCAGCGTTTGCTGGCCAACGTCTGGTGCGGGCAATGCCGCCACGAAGTGACGATCACCAATTT
>OFCW01000338.1_pt1 | contig 12086 bp, 8 predicted proteins | sample 1520951 | NCBI WGS metagenome assembly OFCW01 (sample SAMEA4349680, study PRJEB24078) | microbial mat metagenome | biome: Terrestrial Biome; feature: Habitat; material: Microbial Mat | place: India | collected 2012-06-12 | depth 10 m | reverse complement strand
TGGTGCCCGGCTTGAACTCCAGCGGCAGCACGCCCATGCCGATCAGGTTGGTGCGGTGGATGCGCTCGAAACCCTCGGCAACGATCGCTTCCACGCCGGCGAGGCGCACGCCCTTGGCGGCCCAGTCGCGCGACGAGCCCTGGCCGTAGTCGGCGCCGGCGATGATGCACAGCGGCTGCTTGCGCTCCATGTAGGTTTCGATCGCTTCCCACATGCGCATGACCTTGCCTTCCGGTTCGACGCGCGCCAGCGAGCCCTGCTTCACCGTGCCGTCCGGGTTCTTCACCATCTCGTTCTTCAGCGTCGGATTCGCGAAGGTCGCGCGCTGCGCGGTGAGATGGTCGCCGCGGTGCGTCGCATAGGAGTTGAAATCCTCCTCCGGCAAGCCCATCTTCGCCAGGTATTCGCCGGCGGCGGAGTCCGGCAGGATCGCGTTGGACGGCGACAGGTGGTCGGTCGTGATGTTATCCCCCAGTACCGCCAGCGGACGCATGCCCTTCAGCGTACGCTCGCCGGCCAGCGCGCCTTCCCAGTACGGCGGACGGCGGATATAGGTCGACATCGGGCGCCAGTCGTACAGCGGGCTGACCGACTCCGCGGTCGCGGCACGCTGGTCGAACATCGGGATGTAGACCTTGTTGAACATTTCCGGCTTCACGCTGGATTTGACGATCGCGTCGATCTCTTCATCGCTCGGCCACAGGTCTTTCAGCGTGATCGGCTTGCCGTTCGCATCGGTGCCGAACGCATCGCGCTCGATATCGAAACGGACCGTGCCGGCGATTGCGTATGCCACAACCAGCGGCGGCGATGCGAGGAAAGCCTGCTTCGCGTACGGATGGATGCGGCCGTCGAAGTTGCGGTTACCGGACAGCACAGCGGTCGCGTACAGGTCGCGGTCGATGATCTCCTGCTGAATCTTCGGATCCAGTGCGCCGGACATGCCGTTGCAGGTGGTGCAGGCGAAGGCGACGATGCCGAAGCCCAGCTTTTCCAGTTCCGACTTCAGGCCGGCTTCTTCCAGGTACAGCTCCACCGCCTTGGAGCCGGGCGCGAGCGAGGTTTTCACCCACGGCTTGCGGATCAGGCCGTACTTGTTGGCATTGCGTGCCAGCAGACCCGCGGCGATCACGTTGCGCGGATTGGAGGTATTGGTGCAGCTGGTGATCGCGGCGATGATCACCGCGCCGTCCGGCATCTGGCCCGGCACTTCTTCCCACTTGCCGGCGATGCCCTTGGCGGCGAGATCGGTGGTCGCGACGCGCGCATGCGGATTGGACGGGCCGGCCATGTTGCGCACGACGCTGGAAAGATCAAATTTCAGCACGCGCTCGTACTGCGCATTCTTCAGCGTATCGGACCACAGGCCCGCTTCCTTCGCATAGGTCTCGACCAGCTTCACCTGTTCCGCCGGGCGGCCGGTGAGCGTCAGGTAGTCGAGCGTCTGCTGGTCGATCGAGAACAGCGCGGCGGTCGCGCCATATTCCGGCGCCATGTTGGAAATGGTTGCGCGGTCGCCCAGCGTCAGCGACGAAGCGCCCTCGCCGTAGAATTCGAGATAGGCGCCGACCACCTTCGACTTGCGCAGGAATTCGGTGAGCGCCAGCACGATGTCGGTGGCGGTGATGCCCGGCTGGCGCTTGCCGGTCAGCTCCACGCCGACGATTTCCGGCAGGCGCATCCAGGACGCGCGGCCCAGCATCACGTTCTCGGCTTCCAGTCCGCCCACGCCGACCGCGATCACGCCCAGCGCATCGACGTGCGGCGTATGGCTGTCGGTGCCGACGCAGGTATCGGGGAAGGCCACGCCGTCGATGGCGTGGATCACCGGCGACATCTTTTCCAGATTGATCTGGTGCATGATGCCGTTACCGGCCGGGATCACATCGACGTTCTTGAACGCATGCTTGGTCCAGTCGATGAAGTGGAAGCGGTCCTCGTTGCGGCGGTCCTCGATGGCACGGTTCTTGGCGAAGGCATCCGGATCGTAGCCGCCGCATTCGACCGCCAGCGAATGGTCGACGATCAGCTGCACCGGCACCACGGGGTTGACCTTGGCCGGATCGCCGCCCTGGTCGGCGATCGCGTCGCGCAGGCCGGCCAAGTCGACCAGCGCGGTCTGGCCGAGGATGTCGTGGCACACCACGCGCGCCGGGAACCACGGGAAGTCGCGCTCGCGCTTGACCTCGATGATCTGCTTCAGGCAGTCGGTCAGGATTTCCGGATCGCAGCGGCGCACCAGGTTCTCGGCATGCACGCGGGAAGTATAGGGAAGCTTTTCCCAGGCGCCCGGCTGGATCGCCTCGACCGCGGCGCGCGCATCGAAGTAATCCAGTTTGGTGCCTGGCAGGTTTTTGCGGTAGGCGGTGTTCATGGCTCGGTATCTTCAGGTTGCGTAGGGTGCGCCTCGCGCACCGCTTTTCTGCACGACAGGCAAGGTGCGCGGGGCGCACCCTACCTCTTTACTTACGCTTATTGATCGGCACAAACTTCAGGTCTTCCGGGCCGACGTAGTTGGCGCTCGGGCGGATGATCTTGTTGTCGATGCGCTGCTCGATGATGTGCGCGGACCAGCCGGAGGTGCGCGCGATCACGAACAGCGGCGTAAACATCGCGGTCGGCACGCCCATCATGTGATAGGACACGGCGGAGAACCAGTCGAGGTTCGGGAACATCTTCTTGATTTCCCACATCACCGTTTCCAGGCGCTCGGCGATGTCGAACATCTTCATCGAGCCGGCTTCCTTCGACAGCTTGCGCGCGACTTCCTTGATCACCTTGTTGCGCGGGTCGGACACGGTGTACACCGGATGGCCGAAGCCGATCACCACTTCCTTGTTCTCGACGCGCTTGCGGATGTCGGCTTCCGCCTCGTCCGGATTGTCGTAGCGCTTCTGGATCTCGAACGCGACTTCATTGGCGCCGCCATGCTTCGGACCGCGCAGCGCGCCGATCGCGCCGGTGATCGCGGAGTACATGTCGGAACCGGTGCCGGCGATCACGCGGCCGGTGAAGGTCGAGGCGTTGAACTCGTGTTCCGCGTACAGGATCAGCGAGGTGTGCATCGCGCGCACCCACAGCTCGGACGGTTTTTCCCCGTGCAGCAGATGCAGGAAGTGGCCGCCGATCGAGTCGTCGTCGGTTTCCACTTCGATGCGCCGGCCGTTGTGGCTGTAGTGGTACCAGTACAGCAGCATGGAGCCGAGCGACGCCATCAGGCGGTCGGCGATGTCGCGCGCGCCGGGAATGTTGTGGTCATCCTTCTCCGGCAGCACGCAGCCGAGCGCCGACACGCCGGTGCGCATCACATCCATCGGATGCGACGAGGCCGGCAGCCATTCGAGCGCCGCCTTCACGTTGGCCGGCAGGCCGCGCAGCGCCTTCAGCTTGGCCTTGTACGCGCGCAGCTCGGCGGCGGTCGGCAGCTTGCCGTGCACCAGCAGGTGCGCCACTTCCTCGAATTCGCATTCGTCGGCGATGTCGAGGATGTCATAGCCGCGATAGTGCAGATCGTTGCCGGTGCGGCCGACGGTACACAATGCGGTATTACCCGCCGTAACTCCCGAAAGCGCCACCGATTTCTTCGGTTTGAAGCCTGCTGCCTGTTGTTCGCTCATCAAAGTCTCCTAAGAAAAAATCATTTCGCTTTTTGCGCAGCAAAAAGCGCATCCAGTTTTTGCTCGAACTCATGGTAGTTGATGCGATCGTACAGCTCCATGCGCGTCTGCATGGTATCGATCACGTTCTTTTGCGTGCCGTCACGGCGGATCGCGTTATACACGTTCTCGGCGGCCTTGTTCATCGCGCGGAAGGCCGACAGCGGATACAGCACCAGGCCGACGTCGACGCTCCTCAGCTCTTCCACGGTGAACAGCGGCGTGGCGCCGAATTCGGTGATATTGGCCAGCACCGGCACCTTCACCGCGTTAGCGAAGGTCTTGTACATGCCGAGCTGGGTGATCGCTTCCGGGAAAATCATGTCGGCCCCCGCTTCCACGCATGCCTGCGCGCGCTCGATTGCCGCCTCCAGCCCTTCGACCGCCAGCGCATCGGTACGCGCCATGATCACGAAGTTCTCGTCGGTGCGGGCGTCGACGGCCGCCTTGATGCGGTCCACCATTTCCTGCTTGCTCACGATTTCCTTGTTCGGACGATGGCCGCAGCGCTTGGCGCCGACCTGGTCCTCGATGTGGATCGCGGCGGCGCCGAACTTGATCATCGACTTCACGGTGCGCGCCACGTTGAACGCGGAAGAGCCGAAGCCGGTATCGACGTCCACCAGCAGCGGCAGGTCGCACACGTCGGTGATGCGGCGCACGTCGGTCAGCACATCGTCGAGATTGGAAATGCCGAGGTCGGGCAAGCCGAGCGAACCGGCTGCGACGCCGCCGCCGGACAGGTAGATCGCGCGATAGCCCGCGCGCTTGGCCAGCAATGCATGATTGGCATTGATCGCGCCGACCACCTGCAGCGGCGATTCTTCTTTGACCGCCTTGCGGAAGGCGGCGCCTGCGGAATAGAGACTCATGTCTTCACCTTGTGTGGGCTTGAATGGGTTGTTTCATCGGGAGAAGCTGTCTCCCTTAGTGCAATCACCGTGCCATGAGGTAACCGCACCGGTTGCGGCATCCGCCGAGCGGATGAAACGCCTTGATTTTCAGTGACTTACCGCATCCTCCCGGAATCGCGAAAACTCGAAAACCGGCGCACGGCGTTTCAAATTGCGTTACACTTGAAACACTGAAACGAAAGATGAAACATGCGTGAACCCGCCCCGTCCGTAACGTCCCCCGAAGACAAGCCGGTCATCTGGACCGTCGCCATCTCCCGCCTGCGCGACCTGTTTCGCGCCATCACGCCGGAATACGACGGCCGCGCCACCATCGAGCCGATCAACCTCGGCTTCGAGGACGCGGTGCGCCACATCCGCGAGCGCATGGCGACGGAGCGCTGTGATGCGGTCATCGCCGCCGGCTCGAATGCCGCCTACCTGAAAAGCCGCCTGTCGCTGCCGGTGGTGACCGCCAAGGCCAGCGGCTTCGACGTGATGCAGGCGCTGGCACGCGCGCGCAAGATCACGCCGCATATCGGCCTGATCACCTACCAGCAGACCATGCCGGAACTGGCCGATTTCCAGGCCACCTTCGGCCTGCAGATCGCGCAGCGCACCTATGTCACCGCGGAGGACGCGCGCGCGCAGATCAACGAGCTGAAGGCCGCCGGCATCCAGGCCATCGTCGGCGCCGGCCTGATCACCGACCTGGTCGAGGAAGCGGGACTGGCCGGCATATTCGTGTATTCCGCCGCCTCGATCCGCCAGGCCTTCGACGATGCGCTGGAAATCGCCCGCTTCACCCAGCTCGAATCCGGCGGCAGCCGCGCCCGTTCGCCGTCGGATACCCTGCGCGCCAAGCACGGCCTGAGCGACTTGCGCGGCGATTCGCCGGCCATGCAGTCGGTGCGCCACTCGATCGAACTGTTCGCGAAATCGCCGGCGACAGTCCTGATCCAGGGCGAAACCGGCACCGGCAAGGAACTCGCGGCGCAGGCGATCCATCGCGAAAGCCAGCGCGCGCGCCAGCCCTTCGTCGCGATCAACTGCGGCGCGGTGGCCGAATCGCTGCTGGAATCGGAACTGTTCGGCTACGAGGAAGGCGCGTTCACCGGCTCGCGCCGCGGCGGCCGCGCCGGCCTGTTCGAAAGCGCGCACCGCGGCACGCTGTTCCTCGACGAGATCGGGGAAATGCCGCTGCCATTGCAGACCCGCCTGCTGCGCGTGCTGGAGGAACGCGAGGTGGTGCGCGTCGGCGGCACCCGCCCGATTCCGGTGAACGTGCGCATCATCAGCGCCACCCACTGCGACCTCGACCAGCGCGTCAAGGACGGGCGCTTTCGCGCCGACCTGTTCTACCGCCTGGGCGTGCTGCGCCTGACCTTGCCGCCGCTGCGCCAGCGCAGCGAGGACCTGGCGGCGCTGGCCGAATGGTGCCTGAAGAATGCGCTGGCTTCGCTCGGCGTGCGCCCGCACGCCAACCTGCATGCGGAGATCGCCGCCTGCGCGCCGCTGCTGTCGTCGTACGCCTGGCCCGGCAATGTGCGCGAACTGCGCAACCTGATGGAGCGTGTCGCGCTGTTCCTCGCGGCCGAACCGCTGCAGGCGCTGTCGCCGGGCTTCATCATGGCGGTGGCGCCGGAACTGGCCGCCGCCGCATCGGCGCCGCAGACCAGTTCCCCGCCAGCGCAACTGCCGCAGGAATCGATCGAGCAGGTGCTGGCGCGCTTCAACGGCAATCGCGAAGCGGCGGCGAAACATCTCGGCATCAGCCGCACCACGTTGTGGCGCAAGATCAACAAGCGATAACGTAGAGCGGAAGGCACTTGCGCTTTTCCGCCCTACGCATCCACGACATCATCCACGACATCCGTGGCACGCCGGCATCGTTCCACTTGCCCAACAAATACTCTAAGGCAATAATGGCCTGGCGCGCGGTAGCGATGCGCGCCCATCGCCATCTTGCATTTCTGTTCAGGGACAAGCCGAATGCTACTGCTGCTGCGCCTGCTGCGAAAACTGATCGGCTGGATCGATTTCGTCCTGTTCACCGCGCTGATGTACCTGCTGTCCTGGCTGCCCTGGCCCGGCCGGCATCCGGTGGCGCGCCTGTTCCATGCATGGTGCCGCGCCTTCGTGCGCGCGATCGACGTCGACCTGCGGCTGCACCAGAAAAATCGCCGGCGCCTGCCGGAACGCTTCATCCTGATCGCCAACCATCCGGCCGCCTTCGAAGACATCGGCATTCCGGCGCTGTTCGACGTGGTATCGCTGGCCAAGGTCCAGGTGCAGGACTGGTTCATCGTCGGCCGCATCACGAAGGCCGCCGGCACCCTGTATGTGGACCGCGACGACCCGGCCTCGCGCCAGCAGGCGATCCAGGCGATGGTCGACGCGGTCAACGCCGGCCACAGCATCGCGCTCTATCCGGAAGGCGGCTGCAAGGGGCGGCGCCTGTTCGAGGAATTCAAGTCCGGCGCGTTCGAGGTATCGATGCGCACCGGCGTGCCGATCCTGCCGGTTTTCCTGCATTACGAAGCGCAGGACGATTTCGAGTGGCAGCCGCCCTTCACTCTGCCGGACAAGATCTGGCACATGATGAAGACCCGCAACAACCGCGCGAACTACTATGTGTACGATCCGTTGGAGCCGAAAGCCTATCCGGACAAGTACGCGATGAAGCAGGCGGCATACGCGATGTTCGAACGCTGGAACGCGCAGTACCTCGAATAGCGCCGCGGCGCAAGTCGCGGCCGAGCAACGGGCCGATGGCAGGCATGGACCATTTGCCCTATCATTGCCGCACCATGCAGAAATCCCCGCCTTCCCGCCCCGACACGCCCTGCGTTGCCGTCTGTTCCACCACCTTCGACGACGTCTGCCGCGGCTGCGGACGCACCGTCGCCGAGGTCGCGAACTGGGTGTTCATGACGGAGGAAGAGAAGGAACGCGTGTGGGCCAGGATCACGGCCGAAGGCTACCCGCGCCGCAATTCGTGACGGCAGCCGCCCCGTAAAAGCGGCTCGCGGCGACGCACACGGCATTCCGCTTTTCGCCGTGGTTCAGATGTCATTCAATCGTCCTTCGCCCCGTCGATTCCCAGTTCGTGGATCTTGCGCGTGATCGTGTTGCGCCCGATTCCGAGACGGATCGCCGCATCGTTCTTGCGCCCGTGCGTATGCTTCAATGCCGTCTTGATCAATGCGGACTCGAACTGGCGCCCGAGCGCATCCATCACCTCCGGCTGTCCGGCAGCGAGCATATGTGCCGCCTCCGATTCGAGTAGCGCGACCCAGCTCGCCTTTTCCGTCGCACCATTGCCTGAGGCCGCAGGCGCGGATGGCACCGCAAGGCCGCCACCGTCCGGCGCTCCCGCCACTTCCGGGGTGGCGGCGAATACCTGCGGCTGCGGCGCGACCGCAGAGGCGGCCGGCGTTGCAATCACCGGCGGCACGATTTCCCCGCGCGTCAGATCCGGCGGCAAGTCCTTCACCTCCACCGTCTGCCCCGGCGCCATCACGGTGATCCAGTTGCACAGGTTTTCCAGTTGCCGCACATTGCCCGGCAAGTCCAGGCTGGCCAGGAACTGCATCGCGCCATCCGACATGCGCTTGGCTTCGACGCCCAATTGCTTGGCGCTCTGCGCCAGAAAGTGGCGCGTCAGCAGCGGGATGTCCTCGCGCCGCTCCCGCAAAGGGGGCAGACGCAGCCGGATCACGTTCAGGCGGTGATACAAGTCCTCGCGGAACAGGCCTTCCTTCACGCGCTGTTCCAGGTTCTGGTGGGTCGCGGCGATCACGCGCACATTGGCCTTCAGCGGCTGATGCCCGCCGACGCGATAGAAATGGCCGTCCGACAGCACGCGCAGCAGGCGCGTCTGCAGATCGAACGGCATGTCGCCGATCTCGTCGAGGAACAGCGTGCCGTTTTCCGCCTGCTCGAAGCGGCCGCGCCGCATCGCCTGCGCGCCGGTGAAGGCGCCGCGCTCGTGGCCGAACAGTTCCGATTCGAGCAAGTCCTTCGGGATCGCCGCGGTATTCAGTGCGATATACGGCTGGCTCGCGCGCGGGCTGTGCTTGTGCAACGCGCGCGCCACCAGTTCCTTGCCGGTGCCGGACTCGCCGGTGATCAGCACCGTCACGTTCGATTGCGACAGCCGGCCGATGGCGCGGAACACATCCTGCATCGCCGGCGCCTGGCCGAGGATTTCCGGGGTTTCGGCGGCAGCCTGTTCGCCGTCCGATTCGCGCAGGCTTTCCTCCAGCGCGCGGCGGATCAGCTCGACCGCCTTGTCGATGTCGAACGGTTTCGCGAGGTATTCGAAGGCGCCGCCCTGGAACGCCGCCACCGCCGAGTCGAGGTCGGAAAATGCGGTGATCACGATCACCGGCAGGCCGGGATGCCTGGCCTTGACCGCCTGCAGCAGCTCCAGCCCGGATTCGCCCGGCATGCGGATGTCCGATACCAGGACCTGGGGAACGCTGGTCTGGAGGGCGTCCATCGCGTCGCGCGCATTGGCAAAGCTCCTGGTGGCGAGGTTTTCGCGGGCCAGCGCCTTTTCAAGCACCCAGCGAATCGATTCATCGTCGTCAACAATCCAGATTGGCTTCATATGTTATTCAGCGTCGCGCGTCTTTTGGGTCAAAGCCGGCCGGTCAGGGCAGCGGTATCAGGATCCGGAAGTCGGTGCATCCCGGCCGGCTCTCGCATTCGATCACGCCCATGTGCTGCTGCACGAAGGTCTGCGCCAGCGTCAGCCCCAGCCCGCTGCCGCCCTCCCGCCCGGAGACGAGCGGATAAAAGATGCGGTCGCGGATGTCGTCCGGGATGCCCGGTCCATTGTCGACGATATGCAAGTCTAATGCCAGCCTGTAGCGCACCTTCGCGAGCGTCACCTGGCGCGCGATGCGCGTCTGTAGCGTGATCTGCGCATCACCCTTCTTGATCCGTCCCGACAAGGCCTGCGCGGCGTTGTGCATGATGTTCAGCACCGCCTGGATCAGTTGCTCCTTGTCGCCCCGGAATTCCGGCACCGACAAGTCGTAGTCGCGCTTGATGGTCAGCCCCTGCGGAAACTCGGCCAGGATCAGGCTGCGCACGCGCTCGCACACTTCATGGATGTTGACGTCGCCGACGATGTGCGGCCGCTTGTGCGGCGCCAGGAGGCGATCGACCAGCGTCTGCAGACGGTCGGCTTCCTTGATGATCACCTGCGTGTACTCGCGCAGCTCCTTCAGATGGCGCTCGGGCAGCTCGAACTCCAGCAGCTGCGCCGCGCCGCGGATGCCGCCCAAGGGATTCTTGATTTCATGCGCAAGGTTGCGGATCAGTTCCTTGTTGGCCTGGCTCTGGTCGAGCAGGCGCTCCTCGCGGTCCTGCTTGAGCTGCTGCACGTTCTCGCGCAGCTCGATCAGCACCGGCATGTCGCGCTTATCGAGCGCGGTCACGATCATGTGCACATGCAGCGGCTCACGCCCGGGGCGCTCCAGCGTCAGGTCCTGCCGCTTGTCGGCGAACTGCCGCTCGACCGCCTGCTGCAGCACCGGATTGAGCGCGGCGCCGTTCAGGAACAGATCTTCCAGCTTTTGCTGCATGAGGATCTTGATCGACGTCTCCAGCAGGTTTTCCGCCGCCGCATTGGCATAGGCGATGCGGTAATCGGCGTCGAGGATGATGACCGCCGAGGCCAGCAGGTCCAGACCGTCGAGCGAGGTAGCAGATGTCTTCAAAGATGTTCCCGTAAAAATAAAGGCCGCATCGCGCGGCCTCGTTCATGCAAACGCCATACCTGGCCTATTTCAGATTGCCGATCTCGCGCTTGAGCGCCTCGATGTTCTTTTCGGTGCGGTCGATATCCTCCTTCATCGCCGCCACGCGCTCCTGGTATTTCGCGTAATTGCGCTCGTCGCCGCGCCGTTCCGGCTCGCCGTTGTTGAATTCCTTTTTCAGGTTGGCCAGCTTCTGCTCCTCGCTCTTCATTTCGTCGAGCAGGATTTGCCTGCGGTCGTTGTCGCGCGCCTTCTGCGTGCCGCCGTCCACCTTCGGGAAATCGGATGGCGCGCTCGCCGCCGGCTTGGCGGAGGCGGTCTGCGTTGCCGGCGCGGCCCGCTTCGGCGGCGCCGGGATCGTCGTGATCCCCGGCAGGTCGACCTTCTTGCAGCCCTTGGTCAGGCCGGTGTTCTTGTACTCCTTCTTGCCGTGCTCATCCACACATAAATAGACCTCGCTCTGCGCATGCGCAGTGCTCGCAGCCGCGCCCAGCAGCAGCAGTCCGACCATTTGCTTTTTCATCATATTTCTTTTTGGAAACATCAGAGGCGCCTATTAGTTTAGGATAAGAATCAAGGCTTTACAAAGACATGCCGCGGCAATGTTTCAACTCGTTACAAATAAAAAAGCGGGGAAAACCGCAGTTTTCCCCGCTCTTGCCGCCTTCCGGCGCGACGCCTGTATTACAGCGAGTAGTACATGTCGAACTCGACCGGGTGGGTCGTCATGCGGAAGCGGGTCACTTCCTGCATCTTCAGTTCGATGTAGGCGTCGATCATGGTGTCGCTGAACACGCCGCCGCGGGTCAGGAACTCGCGGTCCTTGTCCAGGTGTTCGAGCGCCTGATCCAGCGAGGAGCACACGGTCGGGATCTTCGCATCTTCTTCCGGCGGCAGGTGGTACAGATCCTTCGATGCTGCCTCGCCCGGGTGGATCTTGTTCTGCACGCCGTCCAGGCCCGCCATCATCAGCGCGGCGAAGCACAGGTACGGGTTGGAGGACGGATCCGGGAAGCGGGTCTCGATGCGGCGGGCCTTCGGGCTTGCCACGTGCGGAATGCGGATCGAAGCGGAACGGTTGCGGGCGGAGTAAGCCAGCTTGACCGGCGCTTCGAAGCCCGGAACCAGACGCTTGTAGGAGTTGGTGCCCGGGTTGGTGATCGCGTTCAGCGCGCGGGCGTGCTTGATGATGCCGCCGATGTAGTACAGCGCGAAATCGGACAGGCCGGCGTAGCCGTCGCCCGCGAACAGGTTCTGGCCGTCCTTCCAGATCGACTGGTGCACGTGCATGCCGGAGCCGTTGTCGCCGACGATGGGTTTCGGCATGAAGGTTGCGGTCTTGCCGTAGGTGTGGGCGACGTTCCAGATCACGTATTTCATGTTCTGGGTCCAGTCGGCGCGCTGCACCAGCGTGGAGAACTTGGTGCCGATTTCATTCTGGCCGGCGCCTGCCACTTCGTGGTGGTGCACTTCGACCGGGATGCCCATCGCTTCGAGGATCTGGCACATTTCGGAGCGCATGTCCTGGAAGCTGTCGATCGGCGGGACCGGGAAGTAGCCGCCCTTGACGGACGGACGGTGGCCGGTGTTGCCGCCTTCGAGTTCCTTGCCGGTGGTCCAGGACGCTTCTTCGGAATCGACCTTCACGAAGCAGCCGGACATGTCGATCTTCCAGCGCACGCTGTCGAAGATGAAGAATTCGGGTTCCGGGCCGAAGTAGGCGGTGTCGCCCAGGCCGGAGGACTTCAGGTAGGCTTCGGCGCGCT
>OFCW01000337.1_pt1 | contig 12145 bp, 16 predicted proteins | sample 1520951 | NCBI WGS metagenome assembly OFCW01 (sample SAMEA4349680, study PRJEB24078) | microbial mat metagenome | biome: Terrestrial Biome; feature: Habitat; material: Microbial Mat | place: India | collected 2012-06-12 | depth 10 m | reverse complement strand
CGCACAGTTGACCATGCTCGCATCACATCAACCGTTACGGGACACCGCACATGGCCACAAAATCCAAATTCTTCCAAGTCGCCACCGAAGGCGCAACGACGGACGGTCGCAACATCGAGCGCGCCTGGATCCAGCAGATGGCAAAGAACTTCGACCCGAAGAAGTACGGCGCGCGCGTCTGGCTCGAACACCTGCGTGGCACCCTGCCGGACAGCCCGTTCAAGGCCTACGGTGATGTGACAGCGGTGAAGGCGGAAGAAGTCGAAATCGACGGCGTCAAGAAGCTCGGCCTGTTCGCCCAGATCGAACCGACGCCCGAACTGGTCGCCATGAACAAGGCGCGCCAGAAGATCTATACCAGCATCGAAATCAATCCGAAATTCGCCGACACCGGCGAAGCCTATCTGGTCGGTCTCGGCGTCACCGACAGCCCGGCCAGCCTGGGCACCGACGTGCTCGCATTCGCCGCGCAGAAGCCGGAAGCCAGCCCCTTCGCCAACCGCAAATCCAGCCCCGACAACCTGTTCAGCGCCGCTGTCGAAACCACGCTCGAATTCGTCGAAGAAGACCAGGACGACGTGGGCAAGCTGTCGAAGAAGGTCAAGGACATCCTGGCCAAGTTCAGCACGAAGAAAACCGGTGACGACCAGCGATTTGCCGACATCTATGAAGCGGTGGAAGATCTGACAGATGCTTTGGAAGACGCCATGTCCAAGTTTGCGGACATGGGCAAGAAATTCGCCGCGCTCACTGACGTGGACACACTGAAAAAGCAGCTCAGCGACCTGCAGGCTTCGTTCAACAGCCTGAAAGAACAGCTCGACAAGGAAGAAGGCCGGCAGCCGCAGCGCCAGACTGCAACCGGCGGCAAAGGCGGCGAAACCGACTGCTGACCGCAGCCGCCAGCACCGAACGACTCACAGACCAGAACCACTGCCCCGGAGAAACCATGCAGAAAAACACCCGCATCGTCTACGAACAATTCGCCGCCCGCGTCGCCCAGCTCAACGGCGTGACCGACGCCACCAAGACCTTCAGCGTCGATCCCAGCGTGCAGCAGACCGTCGAAACCAAGATTCAGGAATCCAGCGAATTCCTCAGCAAGATCAACATCGTCGGCGTCACCGAGCAGGAAGGCGAAAAGCTCGGTCTCGGCATCTCCGGCCCGATCGCCAGCCGCACCAACACGGCCAACGCCGACCGCCAGACGCGCGACCTGTCCACAATGGACCAGCACCGCTACCGCTGCGAAAAAACCAACTTCGACACCCACCTGACCTATCAAAAGCTGGATGCCTGGGCCAAGTTCCCCGATTTCCAGACCCGCATTCGCGACGTCATCGTCAAGCGTCAGGCGCTCGACCGCATCATGATCGGCTTCAACGGCAAGAGCGTCGCCGCCACCACCGATATCGTGGCCAATCCGCTGCTGCAGGACGTCAATATCGGCTGGCTGGAAAAGATGCGCCGCGACGCCCCGCAGCGCGTGATGAACCAGGGCGCCACGCCGAACAAGGTCATCATCGGCGACACCGGCGACTATGCGAATCTGGACGCAGCGGTGTACGACGCCTTGAGCCTGCTCGATCCCTGGTATCGCGAAGACGCCGGCCTGGTGGTCATCCTCGGCCGCGAGCTGTTGCACGACAAGTATTTCCCGCTGGTGAACACCAACCACAAGCCGACCGACACGCTGGCGGCCGATGTCATCATCAGCCAGAAGCGCGTCGGCGGCCTGCAGGCGGCGAGCGTACCGTATTTCCCGCCGAACGCCCTGATGATCACCCGCTACGACAATCTGTCGATCTACTGGCAGGAAGGCTCCCGCCGCCGTCGCATCGTCGACGAGGCCAAGCGCGACCGGATCGAAAACTACGAGTCGTCCAACGACGCCTACGTGGTCGAAGACTACGGCCTGGCCGCAGTGATCGAAAACATCGAATTCGCCACCCCGGCAGCATGATCATGACGCGCCAGACACCAGCACAGCGCCACTACGCCCGCGTTACCGCCGAACGTAGCGCGGCGGCCGCCCAGTCCGGCGGCGTCGTCACCGGCAGCGCCTATGAGCTGATGCTCATGATGCTGGCGGAAGATCGACGCCGCCTGAAAAGCATCCAGTCGGTCGAGCGCAAGATCGAGGTCAAGCGCCAGCTCCTGCCGGAATACCAGGACTGGATCGACGGCGCGCTGGCCGGCGGCAAAGGCGCACAGGACGATGTTCTGGCGACCGTGCTGGTCTGGCACATCGACGTCGGCGACTACGAGCGCGCGCTGCAGATCGCCGAATATGCGCTCGCGCACAACCTGACGTTGCCGGACCAGTACAGCCGGGATATCGCGACCATGCTGCTGGACGAGATTTCCGGCGCCTACCTGAACGGCAAGCTGGCCGAAAACCCGCAGCGCGCGATTCCGGTGCTGCAGCGCGTCGCCGATCTGACGGAACAGCGCGACACGCCGGATCAGGCCAGGGCGAAGCTGCACAAGGCACTGGGCTATGCGCTGGTCGACTTCATCGACCTCGCCGACAAGGAAAACATCGCCCCGTCGCTGGTCAGCTATGCCGAGCTGGCGAACCGCAATCTGCACCGCGCGCTGGAACTCTTCGAGAGTGTCGGCGTGAAAAAAGACATTGAACGCCTCGAACGCCGCCTGAAGAAGGCGGCGGCAGGCTAACCGAGCACCCCACGGCGCACGGCGGCGCGGGCTGATTACGGGTCTACCCTTTCCCCGTATGACGCCCGCCCACCGCCGACTTTCCGGAACCCGCAATGAACAGCTTCCTCGCCATCGACGCCAGCACGACGCCCGACACGACCGCCATCGGCAACGACGGCTGGTTTCCGGACATCGACCTGCAGCACATGCGCGACGCGATGCGCCTGGATGGCACCGTGACGGAACCGCGGCTGGCGCAGGCGCTGATCGGCGCCATCCTCCACGTCAACAGCGAGCTGGCCGAGTGGCAAGCCCAACAGCAAGCCGCCGGCGTCGCAAAGCTGGAAGACGTGCCGGCGCCGAAGATCGGCGGCGAAAGCAAGCTGGTCGCCTGCTACCGTCGCGCCGTCTACAGCACCGCCAAGGCCGATCTCATCGAGCGCTACAGCGATTACGACACAACCGCGGAAGGAAAGAAGAAAGCCGAGCAGCTCGATTGCCAGATCGAGGACCAGCGCCGCAATGCGCACTGGTCGATCGCCGACATCATCGGCCGCCCGCACCTGACCGTCGAGCTGATCTGATGCAGGTACGGGCGCAACAAAACGACACCATCGACCTGCTGGTCTGGCGCCACCTGGGCAGCACGGCCGGCTACGTCGAAGAAACGCTGGAGCTGAACCCCGCCCTGGCGAAGTACGGGCCCGTGCTCCCCCACGGCACACCGGTCACGCTGCCGGAACCGAAGGCAAGCACGCCGAAAACCTTACCCATCGTTCAACTTTGGGATTAATCGAAACACATCATGGCAACGGAGAGAGTCAACATGGCAGCAGAATCGGCGGGTGGCGTCGCGCTTATCAAGCTTTACGGCCTGAAGGCCGCGCTCGGGATGATCGGCGCAGCCTTGCTTTACCTTGCCCTTCCCCCGCGCAAGCCGGATGGCAGCTTTGACGAAAAGGAGTTCGTCGCCCGCCTCGCCTGTGCCGGCGTCTTTTCCATCCTGTTCGGCGACTGGACGCTGCAGCTGCTGGTGACATACGCGCCGGCCCTGCATGCCGAGGCCCACGCCAAAGCGGTCGACCTGATGACCGGTGCGCCCGGCTGGTGGATCTCGCGCGCGATCGCCCTTTGGTTCCAGAAGCGCCGCGACAAGGACATCGCCGAACTGGGCAAGGAAGCGAAGGAAAGCCTGTGACGCCAAAAGAACTGCTAGCCGTCATGCCCGGCGCCGGCCGCCGGGTCGAGATCTGGGCCGCGCCACTCACCGCGGCCATGGACCGCTTCGAGATCAACACCAGGCAGCGCAAAGCCGCCTTCCTGTCCCAGATCGCGCACGAATCGGCCTGCCTGACACGCCTGGTCGAGAATCTCAACTACAGCCCGGAAGGCATCCTGGCGACATTCAACACCCCCCGGTCGCCGCGCTTCACGAAAACGGACGCCTATCGCTACGGCCGCACCGCCGAGCATCCGGCCAACCAGGAGATGATCGCCAACATCGCCTATGCCGGCCGCATGGGAAACGGCCCGATGGAATCCGGCGACGGCTGGCGCTACCGTGGCCGTGGCCCGGGACAACTGACGGGCAAGAGTAATTACGCCAGGTGCGGCGCGGCGCTCGGCATCGATCTCCTGTCCCGCCCCGAACTGATCGAACTGCCCGCCTACGGCGCCATGGCGTTCGGCTGGTATTGGGTGGAAGGCAACCCGCGCGGCATCGACCTGAACACGCTGGCCGACAGGGGCGATATCGTCGGCATCAGCCTCGCCGTGAACGGCGGCGATAACGGCATTGAAAAACGGATCGCGCTGTTCCAGGCAGCGCAGGGAGCGCTGGCATGATCTGGATCCGGGATTGGCTCCCATCGCTGTGGCGCATCGTTGCCGGCGCACTTCTGTTCGTCGCCGGCTATTTCCATGGCGTGCACCAGGAATCCGCCAGGCAGCGCATCAAGGCCGATGCCGCCGCATCCATCCAGCTTGCCCAAGCCAGGGAAAGCGCCTTGGAGCAGGAGCGCCTGATGGCGCGCAGCCTCGCCGCCATCGCCGAAAACCACCGAAAGGAACTCATCGATGCGAAAACTGATCGCGATCGCTTCATTGCTGGCGTGCGCGCTGGCACTATCCGGCTGTCCATCCCCGTCGCTGCGTGTCGTGGAAACGCCGAAGGCGCAAATCCCGCCCCTGCCGCCGGAAATCGGCACGAAGCGCGAGCCGAACTTGCGCCAGAGGCTGGAGCAACTCTTGCAGCCATCGCCGACGACGGCGACGACGGGATCCGGCAGCTCAACCGCTGCATCGACGCCTACAACGCCGTGATGGAGGCCGTCAATGTACAAGCCCAATAGCCTGCGCGCGCACCTCGCCGCCGCCAATCCGGACCTCAAGCGCAATCCGGACAAGCTGCTGGTCTTCGCTGACGAAGGCAACGCCGTTGCCACCGGCACCGCGTCGCTGTCGTTCGAATACCAGTACAAGCTGAACCTCATCATCATCGACTATGCCGGCGACGCCGACGCGATCATGGTGCCGCTCCTGGCCTGGCTGCAGGTCCACCAGCGCGACCTGCTCGACAATGCCGAAAAGCGCAAGACCGGCATCCGCTTCGAAGTCGATTTCAACAGCAAGGAAACGATCGATCTCTCCATCACGCTCGACCTGACCGAGCGCGTCCGGGTGATCCGCGGCAACGATGGCCGTCTCGACATCAAGCACCTGCCGGAACCGCAGCCCACGCCGGACTATACCGACGAGTTCTGGACGCTCTACCAGGGCGACACCCTGCTGGCCGAGTGGCACACGCCGGCACCGGTGGCATGATGGCCGACGATCTGCAAGCGCTGGAAGCCTGGGCAGGCGCCCTCCTGGCCAAGCTGCAGCCGGAACAGCGGCGCCTGGTCAATCGCAAGGTCGCGCAAGACCTGCGCCGCAGCCAAAGCCAGCGCATCGCCGCCCAGCAGCAGCCGGACGGCAGCAATTTCGTGCCGCGCAAAGCGCGCAAGGAACTGCGCAAGAAAGTCGGCCACATCAAGCGCAAACGGCAGAAGATGTTCACCAAGCTGCGCACCAGCCAGTGGCTGAAAATCGAGACCGGCGAACACCATCTCGCCGTCGGCTTTTTCGGCCGCGTCGCGCGCATTGCCCGCGTCCACCAGGAAGGCCTGACCGATCGCGTCGAAAATAACGGGCCGGAATATAAATACCCTTCCCGCGTGCTGCTCGGCTTCACGCCGGCGGACCGCGAACTGATCCGCGACTCCCTGCTGCGCCACCTGACCGCATAGCGCGGGCCTCCAATTCGCCGTCATGCTGTATATGGGACATATACAGCCGCCAATCCGTGCATACGCGCGCGCGAAACCGCATCATCGAGTCATGGATGCCATCGCCGCCGAACTTCACCGTCTCATTCAAAACCTGATCCGCCTGGGCACGATCGCCGAGGTCGACGGCGACCGCGTGCGCGTCCAAAGCGGCAAGATCACCACCGACTGGCTGCGCTGGCTCACGCATCGCGCCGGCAACGCGGCGACATGGTGGCAGCCATCGGTCGGCGAGCAGGTGATGATCCTGTCTCCAGCCGGCGATCTGGCCGCCGGCATCGTCCTGCCCGCAATCTATTCCGATGCGCATCCCGCACCCGAGGAAACGCCCAGCGTGCACACCACGCACTATCCTGACGGCGCCGTAGTGTCCTACGACTTCGCAACCCATGCGCTGGAAGCGGCGCTCCCCGGCGGCGGCAGCGCCGTGCTCACCGCACCGGGATCTGTCACCGTCAACAGCGACGCCATCACGCTCAACGCGCCGCAGACCACCTGCACCGGCCAACTCCTGGTGAAACAGCTGATCACCGGCCAGGGCGGAATCGCCATATCCGACGGCGCCGGCGGCGGCGCGACCGCCACGATCAGCATCCCGCTGCACGTCACCAAGGACATCACGACCGACAAGGACGTCAAGGCCGGAAACATCAGTCTGCAAGGCCACCACCACACTGAACAGGGCGACGGCGCCCCGACAAGCGCGGCACAAGCATGAACGGAATGAACGCCAGCACCGGCCGCGCGATATCCGGCCTCGATCACCTGAACCAGTCGATCGCCGACATCCTGACCACCCCCATGGGCAGCAGGATCATGCGGCGCGAATACGGCTCGCTGGTGCCGGAACTGCTCGACCACCCGCTGAACGGCGGAACCATCGTGCGGCTCTATGCCGCCACCGCAGACGCGCTGATGCGCTGGGAGCCGCGCATCCGCCTGACCAATGTGCAGCTGCAGATCGACGCCAGCGGCGCCGCCGTCCTTGACCTGGAAGGCATGGCCGGCGGCGAAAACGTGCAACTCTCGGTGCCGGTGCGGGGAGCCGCAGCATGAGCACGCCGATCGATCTTTCCCGCCTGCCGGCGCCCAACGTCGTCGAGCCGCTCGACTACGAGCGGATCCTCGCCGAGCGCAAGCAAGCCCTCCTCAACCTGTTCGACGAAACACAGCGCGCCGCCATCGAGGCCACGCTCGCGCTCGAATCCGAGCCGCTGACCAAGCTCCTGCAGGAAAGCGCGTTGCGCGAACTGGTGCTGCGCGCCCGCATCAACGGTGCCGCGCGCGCCGTCATGCTGGCCTACGCCGCCGGGTCCGACCTGGATCATCTGGCCGCATTCTTCGGCATTGCCCGCCTGACCATCATTCCCGCGGACCCGGACAACTACATCGAGGAAGTCAAGGAAAGCGACAGCGACCTGCGCAAGCGCACACAGCTCGCGCCGCAAGGCTATTCCGTCGCCGGCCCCGAAGGCGCCTACATCTCCCATGCGCTCAATGCCGATGGCCGCGTGCTGGACGCCTCCGCAACCAGCCCGAGCCCATGTCATGTCGTCGTCACAATCCTGTCGCGCCTGGGCGACGGTACCGCCCCGCAGGACCTGATCGACGCAGTCAGCGCGGCACTGACCGCCGACAACGTCCGCCCGCTGACCGACCTGGTCACCGTCCAGTCGGCGCAGATCGTCACCTATCGCGTCCGAGCCAGGATCTACACCTTTCCCGGCCCGGATTCGGCCGTCGTGATCGCCGAGGCGCGGGCCAACCTGGACAAATACATCGCCGAGTCGCACCGTCTTGGCCGCGAAGTGACGCTGTCCGCCATCTATGCCGCCCTGCACGTCGTTGGCGTCGAACGCGTCGAGCTGCTGGAGCCGCTGGCCAACGTCGCGATCACGCCCACCCAGGCGCCGCACTGCGTCGAAATCAGCATCGAATACGGTGGCGTTTATGGCTAACCTGCTGCCGCCGAACGCCACCAGATTTGAACGCAACCTGGCCTCCGCGCTGGCGCCGCTGGGCAACCTTCCCGCGCCGTTGCGCGATCTGATGAATGCCGATACCTGCCCGGCATCCGCCCTGCCCTGGCTCGCCTGGCATTTCGGCATCACCGCCTGGAAGGATTACTGGCCGGACCAGATCAAGCGCGCCTACGTCAAGGCAGCGATTCCCGTGGCGAGGAAAAACGGCACGGCCGCAGCCGTGCGCGAGGTGGTAGCCGCCTTCGGCGCCAACATCGTGATCCGGGAATGGTTCGAGCTGGATCCGCCGGGCGAGCCGGGCACCTTCGATGTCGTGCTGACCATCGCCGCGCGCGAAGGCGAGCCGGCCACCGCCGAGTTCGTCGCGGACGTGGTCGCTGAAATCAACCGGACAAAGCCAGTCCGCGCGCACTACACGTTCACACAAGGTTTTTCGATGCGCGGCAATGTCGCGATCGCCGCCGCGGTGCGCCCTGCCGTTTATTCCCGACTTACCCTGACCGATATCTGACATGGCCGGAACACTCATCACCCTTACCACGGCAGGCCGCGCCGCGCTGGTCAACCCGGACCACACCGGCACGGTTGTTCGTACCGTCACATCCATCGGCATTGCCAACGCGCCGTTTGTGCCTGGTGCCGGGCTTGCCGTGCTGCCGAACCAGCTCAAGACGCTGAACACGATCGCCGGAGAGAACGTTGCACCGGATACCGTGCATGTGACGATCCGCGACGACAGTGCCGATCAATATACGATGTACGGTTTCGGTCTGTACCTCGATAACGGCGTACTGCTCGGAACCTATTCGCAGGACACGCCCATCACCGAAAAATCGCCTATCGCGCTGCTACTCCTCTCTGCCGACATCCAGTTCACAACGATCGATGCGGCCGCCCTGATATTCGGCGACGCGACGTTTACCAACCCGCCGGCAACCGAAACACGTCAGGGCGTGATCGAGATTGCCGATCAGGCCGAAGTCGACGCCGGCGCAGACGACGCCCGCGCTGTTACACCAAAGAAGCTCGCCACGCGCATGACTGCCGCGCTCAGCCTGAAGGAAGGAACCATAGCGGCCGGAACCACAGCGCAATACTGGCGCGGCGACAAGACATGGCGGGACCTCTTTACCGACGTGCGCGCGGCCACCCTGACCGGCCTGTCCACCGCGACCAATGCCGTCATTGCGGCGACAGATACCGTTCTGGGCGCGCTCGGCAAGCTGCAGAAGCAGATTACCGATCTCGGCGCCAGCAAGGAAGGCACGATCACGGCGGGCACCACGGCGCAGTTCTGGCGCGGTGACAAAACGTGGCAAGACTTGGCGGCTTCGGTGCGCGGAACGGTGTTGACTGGCCTCTCAACCGCGACGAATGCTGCCATCACCGCCTCCGATACTGTGCTCAGTGCTCTCGGCAAGCTGCAAAAGCAGATTACCGACTTCGGCTTCAGCAAGGAAAATTCGATTGCCGCAGGAACAACTGCGCAATACTGGCGCGGTGACAAGACTTGGCAACCGATGCCAACCAACCTAAATCAGTTCACCAACGGCCCCGGCTATGTTCCAAGTTATGGGCGCACTTCGGCAGACGTTAACTCTTGGACGACCAACGGAATATACGGACTTAACGGAGACAACCCCAATCGGCCTCCCGCCGATTGGGGAGCTGTGCTCACGATGCAATCCGCCGATGTGATTACGCAACTTGCAATGAATCACGGCGGCGCAATTTACTGGCGTGGTCAAAGCAATAGTTCATTGGTTGGCGCGGAATGGCGTCGCATTTGGGATTCCGCTAGTCTCACCAACCTTAGCCAGCTGACGAATGGCCCCGGCTACATTGACGCCAACGGGCAACGACCAATCGTGCGTCGCATGAGTCGATACCACTCTGCCGATGGAACGTCCATCAATAACTCGATTGGTGGAGAACACGGTTTTGACTATGACACGGGTGGCGCTGGCGTATCTGGCCCGTTTATCACCTTCGGTGGATTGGACAGTCTGTCATCTGGCAGCTACCAGATGCAGATGGTTGGAGCGTATATCGGCGGCAGTACGTTTAAGGTGCGTACGCACAACAATGACGCTGGCGCGTGGAATCCGTGGCGCACGTTATTCCATGATGGAAATACGATTCCCATCGCCAATGGCGGAACTGGCGCGACTACAGCAGCGGCTGCGCGTAGCAATCTCGGCGTTCCTGCAGCTTCTGACGTGGTACTGGTACCAGCGGGCTTTTCTGCCACCATTAGCAACACTGACCTGAATAACCAGAACATGGCTGGTCTATATCGTGGCACGACGCTTTCCAATGCTCCCAATGGCAACACCGGATGGTGGTACGTCCTTGTCGAGTCGCATGATAGCTCATGGGTAAAGCAGACCGCGACGGCATACGGTTCCGGAAATACAGCCGGTGATACCTATGTGCGTGTGAAGGTTGGTGGTGCATGGACACCTTGGAGGATTGTTACCTACTCGGATTCTCCTGCGCTGACAGGAAATCCGACCGTGCCGACTCCTGCGCAGTTCGATAACGACACCAGCATTGCGACAACGGCTTTTGTCAAGGGAAAAGGTGTCGAATTTTCCGCATTTACGCGGCTCACAGGAGCGGCAACGCTAACAGCGGCGCACGCTGGCGCGCTGATTGTCCCGACTGGTACGACTGCATACACCGTTACGCTTCCCACAGCAAATTCGTTCCCTGCTGGGGGGGCGTTAACATTTTTATCTTCCGCTACTGCTGCCATCACTGTGAATCGTGCTGGCACTGACAACATTGGTATCAATTCTGGCTCGGTTACTACGTTTAGCCTCGGTAACGGCGATTCGATGACGCTAGTTAGCGACGGGGTTAGCGGATGGCAGGCGATTTCAGGGACAAAGCAACTTGGAAGCGCTGCTGCTTTCGGTAACTCAAAGGCGGGGAATGGGTATCAGATTCTTCCGAGCGGATTGATTGTTCAATGGGGTGTTTCTACATTCAGCAACGCTGGGTCGGCGGCCAGCTTTCCTATCGCATTCCCCAATGCAGTTTATTCGCTGACGATTGGCAATGCGGAGTCAACTGGCGTTTCATTCTCCACCGCTGGAATTTCAATATCTGGATTCACTGGGTATAGGTCTGCCCCTGGCTCGGCAAGTAACTACTGGATTGCAATTGGTGCTTAAGGACCGACAATGAAAACCCGCTACTCAAAACAAACCGGCGCGTTTTACCCGCTCGATATCGACTATGCGCAACTGCCCAATGACCTGATCGAAGTATCGATTGAGAACTATCAGGCGGCGATGGCACGTCCCGCCGGCTATGCCTTCGATTTCATCGACGGCGAGCTTGTACTGATCCCGCCGCCTGCGAAAACACTCGCTGACCGTAAGGCCGAATTGATCGGCAAAATCGATAGCGACGTCGCTGCGATCTATGCCCGCTGGACCCGCTTCGAAAGCGAGTACAAGGAACGCGAAGCGGCGGCCGTCGCGTTCAGGAATGCTGGCTATGCAGGCGCCCCCGGCATTTGGGTAAGCGCGTTCGCCACGGCGGCCGGAAAGACCAACCGGGAAGCGGCCGACATCATCATCGCCCAGGCCGACAGCCTGCGCGCCGCCCTCGCCGCGCTCGGCGCGCAGCGCATGCGCAAATACGAAATTGCGGCGGCAGCCGATGCCGACACCGCCAGCGCGATCGCCGCCGATATCGCCGCGCACGTGGCGGCGATCGCGCAGTCGATCCAGTGACGGCCATGCAAACCGCCCGCCTCCTGTTCTCGACCAGCCGGCATCCTTTCTCTGCCGTGATCCGCGCCATCACCTGGTCGCGCTGGTCGCACGTCGCATTGGTCGACGGCGACAGCGTGATCGAAGCGGCCGCGCCGCATGGCGTGCAGCGCACGCCGCTATGTGCCGCCCTGGCACGCGCGCGCGACTTCGCGTTCGTCGATATCGCCTGCCGCGACCAGGCCGCCGCGATCGCCGCCGCCGAAAGCCAGATCGGCAAGCCCTACGACTACACCGCCTTGGCCGGCCTGTACCTGCACCGCGACTGGCAACAGGACGATGCCTGGTTCTGCTCCGAACTGGTCGCCTGGGCCTTCGAAAAAACACAGCAACCCCTGTTGCGATCCGAAGTCGTTCGGCGCGTGTCGCCGCAACACCTCTGGATGCTGCC
>OFCW01000335.1_pt1 | contig 12341 bp, 9 predicted proteins | sample 1520951 | NCBI WGS metagenome assembly OFCW01 (sample SAMEA4349680, study PRJEB24078) | microbial mat metagenome | biome: Terrestrial Biome; feature: Habitat; material: Microbial Mat | place: India | collected 2012-06-12 | depth 10 m | reverse complement strand
TCAACGCATCACCGAGGTTGTCGAGGCTGCCCGACAGCAACGAGGACGAGCCGCTGTAGATCGCTGCGGTGATCATCATCACGAAGCTGGCGATGTTGATTGCCAGCACGATCATCAACACGCGCCGCTGCCCCGCCTCCAGGGCGCGGATATCCACCGTGCTTCCGCAGCCGCACGAATCACTCATGATCATGTCTCCGAGTCGAGCGGGCGTCCGAGGATTTGCGGCCCGCTTCCAGGTCGGCGATCCTAAACCCCGGAGTCGCTACAGAGTCAAGCCCATGAAGATCGGAGAGGTCGCGGAGCGCAGCGGGTGCCATCCCGAAACCGTGCGCTACTACGAGCGCATCGGGTTGTTGCCTGCCCCGCCGCGCACGGCGGGCGGGTATCGCGACTACCGTCCCGCCGACGCGGATCGGCTGCGCTTCATCAGCCGCGGACGCGAACTGGGCTTCTCGCTGGAGGAGATCCGCAGCCTGCTGGGCCTGGCCGAAGACGACGGGTTGTCCTGCCAGGATGTCGACCGTCTTGCCCGCGGGCACCTGCTGGACATCCGGAACCGGCTAAACGACCTTCAGCGGATGGCCTCGGAGCTCGAACGGGTGATTGGCAGTTGCAGCGGCGGCGAGCGCGGCCAGTGCGCCATCCTCGACACGCTGCGCCACCCGCCATCCTAGGTCGGCACTCAAGCGTTCTCTTCGCCACGGGCATCCTGCAGGATCTCGATGCCCCCTTTCAGGGCGATCGCCGCCACTGCGAGCCCCACGACGAGGTCGGGCCAGGCCCGCCCGGTCCACAGCACCAGTCCGCCACCCACGAGCACGCCTGCGTTGGCGATGAAATCGTTGGTGCTGAAGGTCGTCGCGGCACGCACGTTCACATTGGCCTGCCGGATTTTCTTGAGCAGCCACACGCATGTCGCGTTTACCAGGCCGGCCCCCAGCGCCATCACCATCATCGTCGTACCAATGGGCTCGGCGTCACCCAGGAACCGACGGCCCACGTCGACCAGGATCCCAGCGGCGAACAGGATCAGCAGCCAGCCGGACACTTTGGCCGCCGACCGTTTCCAGGCTTGTGAGCGACTGAGTGCGAGCAGGGTGATGATGTAGACGGCGCTGTCGGACGCATTGTCCAGTCCATTTGCGATCAGAGCGCTTGAACCGGCGGCGACGCCCGTGACCCCAAACCCCGCGGCAAGCGCGAGGTTCAGGGCGAGGACGATCAACAGGATCCGGCGCTGGTGCGCGTCGTGTATCTCGATCTTCTCTTCACTCAACTCAGTGGGCCTCCAGTTGCGGCTTCGCTGCGTCGCCGCGATGCAGAAGACGGTAAAGGGTGGGCAGGACAAGCAGGGTGAGCAGCGTTGAAGACACGATCCCGCCGATCACGACGGTGGCGAGCGGACGCTGCACCTCCGCGCCCGCGCCGACATTGAGCGCCATGGGGACGAAGCCGAGCGACGCGACCAGGGCGGTCATCAGCACGGGCCGCAGCCGCCCGAGGGCGCCGTTGAAGACCGCGTCGTCCAGCGACTGGCCTTGTTCGCGCAGGTTGCGAATGAAGGCGATCATGACCAGGCCGTTGAGCACGGCCACGCCGGACAGCGCGATGAAGCCGACGCCTGCGGTGATCGACAACGGGATGCCGCGCAGTGCCAGTGCGGCCACACCGCCCGTCAGGGCCAGCGGCACCCCGCTGAACACGATCACCGCATCCCTGGCCGAGCCAAAGGCCATGAACAACAGGCCGAAGATGAGGACCAGGGTCACCGGTACCACGACGGCGAGCCGTTGGCTGGCCGAGATCAACTGCTCGAACGTGCCGCCGTAGTCGATCCAGTAGCCCTCCGGCACGTTCACCTGCTGCCCGACGCGCTGCTGCAGCTCTTCGACGAAGCTGCCCAGGTCGCGATCACGCACGTTGGCGGTCACCACCACCCGGCGCTTTCCGTTCTCGCGGTTGATCTGGTTGGGCCCCAGCAGGCTCTCGATCTTCGCGACCTCCCGCAGCGGTACGGTCCGCGCGGTCGCCCAGCGTGGCTCCAGGCTCGACCGGTCCGCGTTCGCAACGTCGGGCAAGGGGATCGGCAGATCCTGAAGGGCAGTCGCATCGACACGCATCTGTTCCGGCAACCGGACCACGATGTCGAAGCGGCGGTCGCCCTCGAACAGCTGGCTGGCAACCTGACCACCGACCGCGGTGGCAATGGTCTGCTGCACGACCCCCGGATTCAGGCCAAAGCGCGCCAGCGCCGCACGATCCGGGACGATCGTCAGCAGTGGCAAGCCGGTTGCCTGTTCGGTGTTGACGTCGACCGCGCCCTCGACCTGCCTGGCAGCCGCCTCGACCTGTTCGGCCACTTCGACCAGCGTGTCCAGGTCGTCACCGAACACCTTGATCGCCACATCCGCACGCACCCCCGAAATCAGCTCGTTGGTCCGCATCTCGATCGGTTGCGAGAACTCGTAGTTGTTGCCTGGCAGCGTGGCCACTGCGGCTTCGATTTCGTCGATCAGCACATCCCTGCGCTTGCGTGGATCGGGCCATTGCCCGCGTGGTTTCAACATCAGGTAGGTGTCCGCCACGTTGGGTGGCATCGGGTCGGTGGCCACCTCCGCCGTGCCAATCCTGCTGAAGACACGCTCGACTTCCGGAACCTGCATCAGGCGTTCTTCCACGGCCAGTTGCATCTTCACCGACTGCTCCAGGCCCGTTCCGGGAATGCGGATCGCCTGCATGGCGAGGTCGCCCTCGTCCAAGCTGGGAATGAACTCGCTGCCCAGGCGTGTGGCGAGTAGCAGGGACACGACGACCAGCATCAGTGCCCCGCCAAGGACCCAGTTTTGCCGGCGAAGCGACCACGCAAGCAACGGCTCATAGCGCCGCCGCGTCCATTGGACCAGTCTGTTCTCCTTCTCCTCGACGCGGTTACCCATGAAGATCGCGATGGACGCGGGAACGAAGGTCAGCGACAGGACCATTGCACCGGTGAGGGCCAGCACCACGGTGATCGCCATCGGGTGGAACATCTTTCCCTCGATCCCGGTCAGCGCGAAAATCGGCAGGTATACCGCGGCGATGATGAATATGCCGAACAGGCTGGGCCGGATGACTTCGACCGTGGCAGTGGCCGTCAGGTCGTTGCGTTCCTCGCGTGTCAACGTCCGCCCAAGTCGGTGCTGCATCTCGCCAAACCGCCGCAGAACATTCTCGATGATGATGACCGCGCCATCGACGATCAGCCCGAAGTCGAGCGCACCGAGACTCATCAGGTTCCCCGACACGCCGCCACGCACCATCCCGGTGATGGTGAACAGCATGGCCAGCGGGATGACGGCTGCGGTGATGAGCGCGGCGCGGAAGTTCCCCAACAGCAGGAACAGGACCACGATCACCAGCAAGGCACCCTCGATCAGGTTCTTCGAGATGGTCTGCATCGTGCGTTCGACCAGCCCGGTGCGGTCGTAGACCGCCGTCGCGGTGACGCCTTCCGGCAGGCTCGCGTTCGCATCCTGCAGCTTCGCCGCCGCGGCCTGCGCGACGGTGCGGCTGTTGGAGCCCACCAGCATCGACACTGTGCCCAGCACGACCTCTTCGCCGTTCTGGGTGGCCGCGCCGGTACGAAGCTCCGGGCCTTCACCCACCTGCGCCACGTCGGCCACCCGGATCGGCAGGCCTTCGCGCCGGTCCAGCACGATGTTGCGGATCTCGTCGATCCCGCCGACCTGGCCGGGCACGCGCACCAGGTACTGCTGGCCGTTGCGCTCAATGTAACCGGCGCCCATGTTCTGGTTGTTGGCCGCCACCGCGTCGACGATGTCCTGCAGCGTGAAGCCGAGTGCAACCAGCTTGGACGGGTCCGGCGTGATGTGGATCTGCCGCTCGAAGCCGCCGATCGTGTTGACCTCGGTCACCCCCGGTGTGTTGCGCATCTGCGGCCGGATGACCCAGTCCTGCAGGGTGCGGAGGTCGGTGGCGGTCCACGGCGTGCCGTCCGGCTTGGCCGCCCCGGGCGCCGCGTCGACGGTGTACAGGAAGATCTCGCCCAACCCGGTCGAGATCGGCCCCATTTCGGGCTCCAGTCCTTCTGGGATCTGCGAGCGGATCTGCTGCAGGCGTTCGGCCACCTGCTGCCGGGCGAAGTACAGGTCGGTGCCGTCCTCGAACACCACTGTGACCTGCGACAAACCGTATCGGGACAGAGATCGCGTGTAGTCAAGGCGCGGCAGGCCGGCGAGTGCCGTCTCAATCGGATAGGTGACCCGCTGCTCGGATTCCAGTGGCGAGTAGCCGGGCGCCTCGGTGTTGATCTGCACCTGGACGTTGGTGATGTCCGGCGTTGCATCGATCGGGAGCCGGGTGAAGCTCCAGATGCCCACACCGATCAGCCCGAGGGTCAGCACCAGCATCATCCAGCGATGCCGAATCGAGAACCGGACGATCCGCTCCAGCAGACCGGCCTGGCGGACTGTGGTGTCAGTGGTCATGCGACGCGCCCTCCTTGCCGATGTCCGCCTTGATCAGGTAGCTCTCCGCGACGACGACCTCCTCGCCGCCGCTCAGGCCCGAGAGGACCTGCGCCCGCGTGGCATCGCGGGCGCCGAGTTCCACGTGTCGGGCCAGGTACGTCTCGCCTTCACGTACGAACACGGCGTCCTGGCCATCCATCGACTGCAGCGCGGTCAACGGCACCATCAGGTCAACCGGCTGCTGCGCGACGGTGATCCGCGCCTTGACTGCCGTTCCCGGCCGCCACTGGTTGTCGGCGTTGTCGATCGTTGCGCGGGCGACTGTGCTCTGGCTGGCCGTGGCCATGCCCGGGAGCACACGTTCGAGCGTGGTGTGGACCGTCTCGCCATCGCTCATGCGGGTGACCGCGACCGGCACGCCAGGCTGGATGTGCTGGGCGTCGGCGCCAAAAATGTGGAGGTCGACCCAGAGCTGCGAGAGATCGGCGATCTGGAACAGGGGCGCACCCTCGCTGGCCAGGCCGCCGACCGAGGCACTGCGCTCGACGACCACGCCGGAGATCGGCGCGGCAACGCTGTAGGTGCTCAGGCTCAGGTTGCTCTCGATCGTCGCCAGCGTCTGCCCGGCGCGGACCGGGTCGCCGACGTTGGCGCGCAACGAACGGATCGGGCCAGGGAAACGGGCGGTGACCTGCGCAACACGACCCTCAACCGGGGTCAGCAGGCCTTGCACCTCATGCTCGTCGGCGATCACGCCGGGGCCGGCCGGCTGGGTCTTGATACCGGACTTTTCAGCGATTTCCGCAGGGATGACCGTGCTGGCGACTTCATCCGCCTCATGGCCGTGTTCGTCGGCCTCCGTTCCGTGGTCGGCGGCGTCGTTCGCATGTGCGTCCTTGGCCGGCTGGTCCGGCTCGCCACCGCAGGCTGCGAGGACCAAGGCCAGCGCCAGTGCCGGAATCAGGTGGACAGGCTTCATGGGGTTGCTCCTTGGTTGTGTTGCAGGCCCGGGCCGGCGACGAATGCCTGGCCGGTCAGCCGCTGGATCTCGATCAGGGCGCGCTGGGCTTCCAGCGCCGCCGCCAGCTGTTGCTGCCGTGCGGCGGCGTGCTCCGCCTGCAGGCTCGACCACTCCAGATAACTGGCGGCGCCTGCGCGGTACGCGGTGGCGGCCGCGGCTTCGGCCTTGGCCAGACGTGGAAGCACGTCCTCACCTAGCCGCTGTGCTTCCAGGCGGGCCACCTCGAAGCGCCCGTGTGCCTCGGCCAAGGTCGAATAGAGGGACAACCCTGCTGCCTCGCGCTCGATCTCCAGTCCCGCCAGCTCAGCCTGCGCAGCACGAATCCCGGGCTGGGCGCGGCCCCGTGTGCCGAACGGGATGGAAACGCTCCCGATCAGACCGAAATCGTTGTCGTCGGACATGCGACGCACACCGACCTGCCAATTCAGATCTGGGATCGCCTCGCTGCGAGCAAGCTGGAGCCGGGCCTCGCGCACACGCCGCTCGTCGACGAACTGGGCGAGTTCTGGTGTGCGCTGCAGCCAGGCAGCGAGCTCTGCAAAGTCCGCAATTTCGGGCAGCGCCAGGGGGTCTCCTCCTGCGACCTGGAACGTCGGGCTGCGTTCACCCCACAATGCGGCCAAATGCTGGCGCGCGGCCATTTCGGCTTGCGCCGCCCGAGCCAGTTCTAGCCGCGCACGTGCCGCGGCCGCTTCGGCGGTCAGCACGACGGCCTCCGGCGAGGCTCCGGCCTCGTGACGACGTCGGGCCGCAGTGACGGTGCGGTCCCGCTGTTCAATGTCCATGCGGGCGATGGCGCCTTGGTGCTGCGCCGCCACGACCGCCAGATAGCGTCGGGCGACTTCCGCCAGGAGGTCCAGGCGCCGACCCTCGCGCTCCACCGCCAGGGTGTCGATCCGGCTCTGGGCAAGTACGCGGCGGGCGTCCAGCTTGCCCCCACGCTCCAGCACGGAAGCCAATGTCAGGGTGACCTCTGCGCCTGACACGCCGCTTGCGGCGCCGCTTCCAAGCACGTTCTCGACTTCGACGCCGCCGAACAGCGCTGGACGCAGGGACGCACGTTCCAGCTCCGCTTCCAGCGCGTCGCGGCGGGGACTGAACAGCCGAAGATCGGGATGGGTATCAGCTACGCGCTGGAAAGCGTCGCGCAGGGTCAGGGTGTCGCTCGCGTGCGTGGGAAAGGCCACGGCACAGACGACGACGAACGCGGCCTTGGCCGCGAATCGAAAATTCATGGATTGCTCCGAGCTAGGGGGACGACAACGGTCGGCGACTCGCCGACAGAGGGGTCACGCGTAGATCGGAGGCTTGAACGGGCTCGACAGGTGCGCCGACGGCAAAAGGACGGGCTTCGTGGCCATCAGCTGGCCCGCGGGGGATAGCGCGGACAGTTGCGCTACCCCGGGCAGCAACGCTGCAGTGAAGCCGCAGCAATGCGCGAAGTGGACGAACATGTGCAGCGTTTCGGACTCCCCTTGACCCTGCTCGCCAGGCACGGCTTGCTCCCCATCGGAGATGCCGGTGCGCAGTTCATGCTGATGGGTCCCGGATGGGTCATGCGCAAGGGCGTGGATCTCGCCCACAGCTGCGATCACGGGCTGCAACAGGAGGCCAAACACTAGCAGCCCCAGGAGCACAGCCTGCGCGGCGATAGGCGGCGAACGGAAGCGAAACCGGGACATTGCGCGGAAGCTACCCGATCTACCGCTTGTTACACAATCACCCAAGGCGTTCCGAGGCTTCCCTGAGATAAGCCGACGGGCATGCACGCCAAGCGCGCGCTTTTCGACGTTGGTGACCCCTTCCGATGCCTTGATGACCGCCTCTTCTGCGGTTCGAAAACGGCGACAGCGACCACTATCTGCACGCGCGTGGGAGTGATAGGGCGGACACCCGAACACCGACCCCGATGCGTTGTCGCTGTATTCATCCGGCGTTTACTTCGGGATGTATACTCAAGCGCATGCCTTTCCGCGCGCTCATGATGCGGTTGTTCCTGATCGTTGCCTTGCTGGCGAACGGTCCAGGCATCGCTGGCGCGTCCATGCACATGACGGAGCACCTGAGCAACTCCCCGGGTGACGCCGCCCACGTGACAGCGACGCAGACAGCGGCCGACTGCCACGGGGCCGGAGTGATCGCTCCGGTGACCGACGACCACCATCATCCGCAGGCCGCTGATCACACCGGGACAGCACCACCGTTGGGCGACTGTTGTGAGACGGGCAATTGTGGTGCCTGCATGCACCACTGTTGTTCAGCGGCAATCGCCGGGTCGGCACTCGCCGATTTCACCGTCCGGTACCGACAAACCGTCGAACCGTTCCTGTCAGTGCACGCGTCCGCTGCACTGACCAATCTTTGCCGACCTCCGATCGGCTAAGTGTCGCCGCGCGCCTTTTAAGGCGCTGATGGGCCCTGTTCGCTGCTCCGCACCGACAGGGAAACGCTCGCCTCGCGAGCCCTCGTCACTCTCCCGGAGTTCCCATGTCATCCGATCTTTTCGGCCGTGCCGAGGGGCTGTCCGCCCCGTCGCGCCGCCGCTTTGTCCAAGGCCTTGCCGCCGGAGGCGCCGTTGCAGCCCTCGGCCTGTGGCCCCGCTCCAGCTGGGCCGTCAAGGCCGAAGGCGTCCCCAATGTGCTCTCGGGCACCGACTTCGACCTGACCATCGGCGAGACGCCGATGAACTTCACCGGTGCCACGCGCCCTGCGATCACGGTCAACGGATCGATCCCAGCGCCCCTACTGCGCTGGCGCGAGGGCACCACGGTCACCCTGCGGGTCCGCAATGCCCTGCCCCCCGGCTCGATCCATGGCGACCAGACGTCGATCCACTGGCACGGCATCCTGCTGCCGGCCGACATGGACGGGGTGCCCGGGCTGAGCTTCAACGGCATCAACCGCGGCGAGACCTACCAGTACCGCTTCAACGTCGTACAGGGCGGCACCTACTGGTACCACAGCCACTCCGGTTTCCAGGAGCAGGCCGGCCTCTACGGGCCGCTGGTGATCGAGCCGCTGGAGCCCGAGCCCTTCGGCTATGACCGCGATTACGTGGTCATGCTCAGCGACTGGACCGACCTCGATCCGAAGCGCCTGTTTGCCCGGCTCAAGAAGCGGTCGGATTTCGACAACTTCTCCAAGCGGACGGTTGGCGACTTCTTCGCCGACGTGAAACAGCACGGCCTGGCCGCCACGGTCGAAGACCGCAAGATGTGGGGCCGGATGCGGATGACGCCGACCGACCTGTCGGACGTCAACGGCAACACCTACACCTACCTCATGAACGGCATGACCTCGCTCGGCAACTGGACCGGGCTGTTCCGGTCGGGCGAGAAGGTCCGCCTCCGCTTCATCAACGGCTCCGCGATGACGTACTTCGACGTGCGGATCCCGGGCCTGAAGATGACCGTGGTCGCAGCCGATGGACAGTACGTGCATCCGGTTTCGGTCGACGAGCTCCGCATCGCCACCGCCGAGACCTTCGACGTCATCGTCGAACCCACCGGGCAGGATGCGTTCACCATTTTCGCCCAGGACAGCGGCCGTACCGGCTACGTCAGCGGCACGCTCGCCGTCAGGCAAGGGCTGCGGGCTCCCGTGCCCAACGTCGATCCCAAGCCGATTCTCACCATGGACGACATGGGCCACGGCGGAATGGGTGGCGGCGGCCATGACATGTCTTCGATGTCTCACAGCGCAATGGCCGGTGGTGCAACCGGCGGCATGGATCACAGCGGTCACGACATGTCGGCGATGGCTGGAGGCGCAATGGCCGGCGGAAGCATGGCCGGCATGGATCATGGCACCGGCGGGAGCATGGCCGGGATGGACCACGGTGCCGGCGGCATGCAGGAACACCCTGCCACCGAAACCGGCAACCCCCTGGTCGACATGCAGACGATGGCGCCCGCGCCCAGGCTGGATGACCCGGGCATCGGCTTACGCGACAACGGCCGCCGCGTGCTGACCTACTCCGACCTGCGCAGCACGTTCAGCGACCCGGACGGGCGTGAGCCCGGTCGCACGGTCGAGCTGCACCTGACCGGGCACATGGAGCGTTTCGCCTGGTCGTTCAACGGAGTGAAGTTCGCTGATGCCGAACCGCTGCGCCTGAACTACGGCGAGCGCATGCGGATCGTGCTGGTCAACGACACGATGATGTCGCACCCGATCCACCTCCACGGCCTGTGGAGCGACCTCGAGGACGAATCGGGCAACTTCATGGTGCGCAAGCACACCATCGACATGCCGCCGGGCACCAAGCGCAGCTACCGCGTGCGTGCGGATGCCCTTGGCCGCTGGGCCTACCACTGCCACCTGCTCTACCACATGGAAGCGGGGATGATGCGCGAGGTGCGCGTGGAGGAAGCCGCATGAGCCGCCTGCTCCCGACCCGCCTGCTTCCGGCACTGCTGGCGCTGCTGCCCGGCATGGCGATCACCAACGCCATGAACGAGCTGTCCAGCCAGCACTGGGTCTCCGGCACCGTGCGCTTCGCAGGCGCCCTGACCACGGTGCTGAAGCTGACCGTGGGCGCGGTGGTGGCGGTGAACCTGCTGGACGTGCTTGGCCTGGAGCCGCAGGTGCGGGCGCTGCGGCCGCAACCGGAAAGCGTGGAATGGCTGTCGATGGCGGTGGCCTCGTTCGCCTTCGCGGTGCTGTTCAAGGCCAGCCCGCGCGACTACCCCTGGGTCATGGGCGCGGCCATCACCGGCTACCTGATCTCGCGCTTCGGCGGCCACGAATGGGGCAGCCCGGTGGATGGCCGCCTCGCCGCCATCCGCGTCCGCGGGCTGGTCGCTCGTGATTCGTGATTCGTCATTCGTCAAAGCAAAAGCATTCTCTCCGGAAACCCGGCGGCCTGCTTCTGGCTTTTTCGGATCACCCATCACGAATCACCCATCCCGCCCTTTCACCAATCCATGTTCATGAACCAGAGCGCCGCCAGCGCGTCGAGGATGATCACCAGCGAGATGGTCTGCACCACGCTGGAGGTGGTGCGCTCGCCGACCGACTGCGCCGTGCCCTGCACGCGCATGCCTTCCAGGCAGCCGATCAGGCCGATCACCATGGCGAACACCGGGGCCTTGGACAGGCCGACCAGGAAGTGGCGCAGCTGCAGGGTCTCGTGCATCCGCGCCAGGTACATCTGCGGCGGGATCTCCAGGTCGAACGCGCCCACGGTCACGCCGCCGGCCAGGCCGGCCATCATCGCCACGAAGGTCAGCAGGGGCAGCATCACCAGCAGCGCGACCAGGCGCGGGATCACCAGCAGGTCGATCGGGTCCAGGCCCAGGGTGCGGATCGCGTCGATCTCCTCGCGTGCCTTCATCGCCCCGATCTGCGCGGTGAACGCCGAGGCGGTGCGGCCGGCCAGCACGATCGCGGTGAGCAGCACCGCGAACTCGCGCAGGAAGGCGATCGACACCAGCTCGACCACGAAGATCTCGGCGCCGAAGTCGGCCAGGATGGTCGAGCCCAGGAATGCGATCACCGCGCCGACCAGGTAGGACAGCAGCGCCACCAGCGGCACCGCGTCCAGGCCCACCTGTTCCATGTGCGCCACCGTGGCGGTGAGGCGGAAGCGCCGGGGCTGGCGCAGCAGGCGCAGCAGCTTGACCAGGTTCTCCCCGGTGAAGCCCAGCAGCTCGACGATGTTGCGGCCGACGGCGTGGGTGGCGCGGCCCAGGCGCTCCAGCGCGGCGGCGAAGCCGTAGTCGCGCTTGCGCACCGGGCGCTCGTCGGACACGTCCTCGATCACCTGCACCAGCGGCAGGTGCGCCGTGCTGAAGCGCACCGCCGCCTCCGGCAGGCGCCGGCGCCGCGCGAAGCGGATCAGCTGCATCACCCCGGCCGAGTCGATCCGCCCGATCCCGGTGGCGTCCACCGCGGTCACCGCCTCGGGCAGCTCCCGCAGGCGCGCGGCCAGCTCCATGGCGTGGTCCAGCGTCCAGTCGCCGGCCAGGCGCGCCTCCTGCTCGGAGCCGGGGGCCAGGGTCCAGCCGGGCGGGTTCGGGGGGGTCGGGTCCATAGTCCGGCCGCAGCATACAGGCAAGGCGGTGACTGCTGCGCCGCCGCTGGCGCGATACTAGTGCGATGTCCAACGTCCCCGCCCGGCCCCAGGCCAGCTATCCCCAGCGCATCGCCTTCGTCGCCGAGATGGCGGTGCGCCTGCACCGCTACGGCACCACCGCCCAGCGCCTGGAGGCGGCGATCACCGCGCTGTCGCAGCGCCTGGACCTGGAGTGCGAGGCCTGGTCCAACCCCACCGGCCTGATCCTCAGCTTCAGCGAGCCCGGCAAGCCGCTGGGCAGCACCGACACCACCCGGGTGATCCGCCTGTCCCCCGGGGAGAACGACCTGCACAAGCTGTGCGAGGCCGACCGCATCGCCGAGGCCGTGGCCAGCGGCCAGCTGACCATCACCCAGGGCCATACCGCGCTGCGCGCACTGGACCGGCCGCCCTCGGCCCTGGCCAGCGCCATGCAGGTGTTCGGCTACGGTTTGGCCGCGGCCGGCGTGGCCGGGCTGTGGCGGCTGCCGTGGCTGGACATCGCGGTGGCCGCGGCCACCGGGCTGATGATCGGCCTGCTCGACCAGTCCGTCCTGGAACAGCACCCCGGTATGGCGCTGGATGTGCTGGCGCTGGCGCGGATCGTCCGAGCGCGCGTCCGCGCCCAGTACCTCGATGCTGCCGTCGGTCGGCCGCTGCAGCCCGAGGATGCTGCGCATCAGCACCGACTTGCCGGTGCCCGATCCACCCACCACGCCCAGCACCTCGCCGCGATAAACGTCGAGGTCGAGATTGTCGTGCACCACATGCGCGTCGAACGGCTTCTTCCCCG
>OFCW01000333.1_pt1 | contig 12555 bp, 12 predicted proteins | sample 1520951 | NCBI WGS metagenome assembly OFCW01 (sample SAMEA4349680, study PRJEB24078) | microbial mat metagenome | biome: Terrestrial Biome; feature: Habitat; material: Microbial Mat | place: India | collected 2012-06-12 | depth 10 m | reverse complement strand
CGGTGCTGCTGCAGGAAGGCATCGGCGACACCATCCGCATCTCGCTGACGCCGGAACCGGGCGGCGACCGCACCAAGGAAGTCGTGGTTGCCCAGGAAATCCTGCAGACCATGGGGCTGCGCAAGTTCGCGCCGATGGTGATCGCCTGCCCCGGCTGCGGCCGCACCACGTCCACCGTCTTCCAGGAGCTGGCGGACAAGATCCAGACCTACCTGCGCGAGCAGATGCCGGAATGGAAGAAGCAGTACCCCGGGGTGGAAAACATGAATGTCGCGGTCATGGGCTGCATCGTCAACGGCCCGGGCGAATCCAAGCATGCCAACATCGGGATCAGCCTGCCAGGCACCGGTGAATCGCCGGCAGCGCCGGTATTCATCGACGGCGAAAAGAAGGTCACCTTGCGCGGCGAGCGCATTGCAGAAGAATTCCAGGCGATCGTGCTGGAGTATGTGAAAACACGCTATGGAAAAGCGACGGCCGCGGCCTGAAGCGAACCGTACATCGATCCTCCGAAGAGAATGTCAGAAAACAAGAAAGCAGAGAAAATCGCCGGCGTAAAAGGGATGAACGACATCCTGCCGGCGGATGCGCCACTGTGGGAGCTGTTCGAAAACACCGTGCAATCGGTGTTGAAGAGCTACGGCTACCAGCAGATCCGCACCCCGATCGTCGAGCCGACCGCATTGTTTGCGCGCGGCCTCGGCGCAGTCACCGACATCGTCGAGAAGGAAATGTATTCCTTTGTCGATTCGATGAACGGCGACCAGCTCACGCTGCGCCCCGAAAGCACGGCCGGCGTGGTGCGTGCGGCGATCGAACACAATCTCACGTACGACGGCCCGAAGCGTCTATGGTATGCGGGACCGATGTTCCGTCACGAGAAGCCGCAGCGCGGACGCTACCGGCAATTCCACCAGGTCGGCGCCGAAGCGCTCGGCTTTGCCGGCCCGGACATCGACGCCGAACTGATCATGCTGTGCCAGCGGCTGTGGGACGATCTCGGTCTGCAGGGCATCCGGCTCGAACTCAATTCGATCGGCAATGCGGACGAGCGCAACCGCCATCGCGCCGACCTGATCGCGTATTTCGAGCAGCATAAGGAGTTGCTGGACGCGGATGCCCAGCGCCGCCTGCATTCGAATCCGCTGCGCATCCTCGACACCAAGAATCCGGCCATGCAGGAGATGGTCAACGCCGCGCCCAAGCTGCTCGATTACCTCGGCGAAGAGTCGCTGGCGCACTTCGAAGGCGTGCAGAAGATCCTGCGTCACAACAACATCCCGTTCACGATCAACCCGCGCCTCGTGCGCGGCATGGATTACTACAATCGCACCGTGTTCGAGTGGGTCACCGACCAGCTTGGCTCGCAGGGTACGGTATGCGGCGGCGGGCGTTATGACCCGCTGATCGAAATGTTTGGCGGCAAGCCGACACCGGCATGCGGCTTCGCGATCGGCGTGGAGCGTCTGCTGGAGCTGCTGAAGGCGTCCGGCGAACAGTTCACGCCGAAGCTGTGCGACGTGTATGTCGTGCATCAGGGCGAGGCTGCGCAGATGCCGGCCTTTGTCGTCGCCGAGCGCCTGCGCGATGCCGGCCTGGATGTCGTGCTGCATTGCGCATCGGCCGGCGCGGGAGGCAGTTTCAAGTCGCAGATGAAGCGTGCCGACGCGAGCGGCGCGGACTTCGCCGTCATCATCGGGGAAGACGAGGTTGCACAGGGCAGGGCGACCGTCAAGACGATGCGCGCAGAGAATGCGGAAAACAACCAGACCAGCGTGGCATTCGAGCAGGTCGCCGGCTACGTGGTTGACCAGATCACCTGCGGCGACGGTTGCGACGATCCGAACCACCATCACCACCACCATTAACACTACAACAACATCATCATGGCATACGATCTCGAAGAACAGGAGCAGCTAGCATCCCTCAAGGCTTGGTGGAACCAGTACGGCAACCTCGTCACCTGGTTGCTGATCATCGCGCTGGCCGGCTATGCGGCTTGGACCGGCTGGAATTACTACCAGCGCAACCAGGCCGCGCAGGCCGGGCAACTCTACGAGGAGCTGGAGAAGGCGACCTCCGCCAAGGACAACGCCAAGGTGCAGCGCGCGGCCAGCGACATCACCGAGAAATTCGGCAGGACCGCTTACGCGCAGATGGGAGCGCTGGTGGCGGCCAAGAGCGCATTCGATGCCAACGACCTGAAAACGGCGAAGTCCCGCCTGCAATGGGTTGCGGAAAACGGCAATGACGAATACAAGGCGATCGCCCGGATTCGCCTGGCCGGCATCCTGCTCGATGAAAAGGCGTTCGACGAGGGCCTGAAACTGCTGTCGGGCGAATTCCCCGCAGCGTTCGCTGGCGCCGTCGCCGACCGCAAGGGAGATATTCTCGCGGCGCAGAACAAGATCGAGGAAGCGCGCACCGCCTACAAGCTGGCGCTCGAAAAAACCGACCAAAAGAATCCGGAACGGCAGCTGATTCAGCTGAAGCTCGATGCGCTGGGCAATGCGGCGGGCAAGGCTGCGGCCTGATGGCGGACGGACTTAAGGGGAAGAAATGCGTACTGCAGTAAAACTTGGCTGTATCGCTGTCATCGCCGCGCTGGCGGGCTGTTCATCCTTGAACCCGTTTTCCCACAAGGAGGCGCGTAATCCGCCGGCGCCGCTGGTGGACTTCAAGCCGGCGATCACCGTCCGCACCGCATGGTCGGCATCGGTCGGCAAAGCCGACGGTTTCGTGTTCTCGCCCGCGCTGGCCAACGGGAGCGTGTACGCGGCAGCGGCGAACGGAACGATCGCGCGCATCGACGCGGCGACCGGCCGTTCCATCTGGCGCATCGATGCCGGTACGCGCCTGACGGCGGGCGTCGGCAGCGATGGATTGACGGTTGCGGTAGGCGGAGAAAAGGGAATGCTGCTGGCGTTCGATGCCGACGGCAAGCTGCGCTGGAAGACGCAGGCATCGAGCGAAATCCTGTCCGCTCCGGCGGTCGGCCAGGGGCTGGTGGTGGTGCGCAGTGTCGACAACCGGATAGCCGCCTATGACGCAGATTCCGGCGCGCGCCGCTGGATCGTACAGCGGACGGCGCCGCCGCTGACACTGCGTACGGCGCCCGGCATCGTCATTGCAGGCGCGACCGCCTATGTGGCGATGCCCGGCGGCCGTTTGCTGGCACTGAGCCTGGCCAATGGCGGCCCGCGCTGGGAGGCGGCGATAGGCGATCCGCGCGGCACGACCGAACTGGAGCGCGTCGCCGACGTATCGGGTTTGCCGGCGCTGGCCGGGCGCGATGTTTGCGCGGTTGCCTATCAGGGTCGTATCGCATGCTTCGACGCGATGACCGGCGCGGCGCGTTGGGCCAGGGAATTGTCCAGCGACGTCGGTCTCGGCATCGACGAACGCTTCGTGTATGCGGCGGACGACCATGGCAACGTTACCGCGTTCTCCCGCGAAAGCGGCGCGGGCGCATGGCGCAACAGCAAGCTGGCCAACCGCGACCTCTCGACCCCGGTAGCCTTCGACGACAAGGTCGCCGTCGGCGATGCGCAAGGTTACATCCATTTTCTGTCACGCGAGGACGGTTCGTTCCTGGCGCGCGTGAATCCGGACGGCAGCGCCATCAAGGCGGGAACGCCGCTGGTCGACGGCAGGAATGTCATTTTTCAAACCCAGGCAGGAACAGTGGTTGCGCTAGCGGCCAATTGAGATTCAATGAAGCCGGTTATTGCATTAGTAGGCCGACCGAATGTCGGCAAGTCCACCTTGTTCAATCGCTTGACGCGGTCGCGCGATGCCTTGGTCGCGGATCTTCCGGGCCTCACGCGCGATCGCCATTACGGCGAAGGACGGATCGGCGAGCGGCCTTTCCTGGTCATCGACACCGGCGGTTTCGAGCCGGTGGCCAAGGAGGGCATCATGCACGAGATGGCCAAGCAGACCAAGCAGGCGGTCGCCGAGGCCGACGTGGTGGTGTTCATCGTCGACGGCCGGCAGGGCCTGACGCCGCACGACAAGACGATCACCGATTTCCTGCGCAAGTCGGGCCGTCCGGTCATGTTGGTGGTCAACAAGGCGGAGGGCATGAAGTACACCGCCGTCACAGCCGACTTCTACGAGCTGGGCTTGGGCGATCCGTACGTAATCTCCGCCGCGCATGGCGATGGCGTGTTCGACTTGGTGAACGAGGCGCTGGATCTCGCGGCCGAGCAGCGGCCCGCCGAGCCGGATCTGGAGCAGGAGCCCGGCAGCAAAGGCATCAAGATCGCCATCGTTGGCCGCCCCAACGTCGGCAAGTCGACACTGGTCAATACGCTGCTCGGGGAAGACCGCGTGATCGCTTTCGACATGCCCGGCACCACGCGCGATTCGATCGAAATCCCGTTCGAGCGCGACGGCAAGCACTATACGCTGATCGATACTGCGGGCATCCGGCGGCGCGGCAAGGTATTCGAGGCGATTGAAAAGTTCTCCGTCGTCAAGACGCTGCAATCGATCTCGGAGGCGAATGTCGTCGTGCTGCTGCTCGATGCGCGGCAGGATATCTCCGAACAGGATGCGCATATCGCCGGCTTCATTCTGGAGTCCGGGCGCGCGCTTGTGGTCGGCGTCAACAAGTGGGACGATCTCGACAGCGACAAGCGCAACCAGATCAAGATGGATATGGAGCGCAAGCTCAATTTCCTGTTTTTTGCGAAATTCCACTTCATTTCCGCATTGAGGGGAACCGGCATCGGGCCATTGTTGAAATCGATCGATGCCGCCTATGCGGCGGCGATGGCCAAACTGTCTACACCGCGCCTGACGCGCGCGCTGATCGAAGCGGTCGAGCATCAGCAGCCGCGCCGCAAGGGTTCGATCCGCCCGAAGATGCGCTATGCGCACCAGGGCGGGCAGAACCCGCCGATCGTCGTTATTCACGGCAATGCGCTGGAAGCAATCGACGACAATTACAAGAGATATCTTGAAAAACACTTCCGCGAAACTTTTTCGCTGGTCGGGACTCCATTACGTATCGAACTGCGTTCGAGCAAGAATCCTTTTGCCAAGAATGAGAAATAAGTTTTTCTTGGCACAGCATTGGCACGAATAGCAAAAATCGATTACAGTCGTACTTCACCGGCGACTTGAAATTCTTCAGGTCGTCGCCAACTCCTAAATCACAACTACACAATGGAGCCGCCATGAGCAATAAAGGGCAACTGTTACAAGACCCGTTCCTCAATGCCTTACGCAAAGAGCACGTACCCGTTTCGATCTATCTCGTCAACGGCATCAAGCTCCAGGGCCACATCGAATCGTTTGATCAATATGTTGTGCTGCTGCGCAATACCGTGACGCAGATGGTGTACAAGCATGCCATTTCCACCGTGGTGCCGGCGCGTGCAGTCAACATCAATCTTGAGTCCGACTCGGAATAAATATCGTTACACAATCCAAATACCCCATGCGCGCTGCCTTGGTCGGCGTGGATTTCGGCAAGGGTGATTTTGCCGCCAGTCTTGAAGAGCTGTCGCTGCTGTCCAAATCGGCAGGAGCCGATCCCGTCGTCACCGTTACGGGAAAACGTTCCAGTCCGGATGCTGCGCTTTTCGTCGGATCGGGCAAGGCCGACGAAGTAGCACATGCCGTCGAAGATCAGAAGCTCGATATCGTCATCTTCAATCATGCCTTGTCGCCCGCTCAGCAGCGCAACCTCGAACGTCACCTGAAGACGCGCGTGGTCGACCGCACCAGCCTGATCCTCGATATCTTCGCGCAGCGCGCCAAGAGCCATGAGGGAAAGGTACAGGTCGAGCTCGCCCAGCTGCAGCATCTTGCCACCCGGCTGGTGCGCGGCTGGACCCACCTGGAACGTCAAAAGGGCGGCATCGGCTTGCGCGGACCCGGCGAAACCCAGCTGGAGACAGACCGCCGCCTGCTGGGCGACCGGGTGAAGGCGCTGCGTACGCGCCTGGACAAGCTGCAGCGGCAACGCGAAACGCAAAGGCGGGCGCGCGGGCGCAACAATGCCTTCTCGGTCTCGCTGGTCGGCTACACCAATGCCGGCAAGTCGACGCTGTTCAATGCGCTCACCAAGGCACAGGCTTACGCAGCCAACCAGCTGTTTGCGACGCTCGACACGACTTCGCGCCGCATCTATCTCGGTGACATCGGCAGCGTTGTTGTCTCCGACACGGTCGGATTCATCCGCGAACTGCCGCATCAGTTGGTCGCCGCTTTCCGGGCCACGCTGGAAGAGACGATCCACGCGGATCTGCTGTTGCATGTCGTCGACGCGTCCAGCCCGGTGCGCATGGAACAGATTGAGCAGGTCAATGCTGTGCTGGCGGAAATCGGCGCCGACCACATACCGCAGATCCTCGTGTGGAACAAGATCGATGCGGCGGGCCTGGAGCCGGCTGTCGAGCGTGATGAGTATGATAAAATCCGGCGTGTTTTTATCAGCGCCCGGACCGGGGCAGGTCTTGACCTGCTTCGCGAAGCCATTGCCGAACATGCGAAGGTGAGCACGCTGGCGCATCTCGACCGCCTGTCGGTCGGGAGGCACGATGACGCGCGCGCCTAGAGCGGTTTGCGTGTCCGTGCAAGGGAGGTCAGGTTGGGCTGAGAAGCGCAGTCGTACAGGAGTACGACGAGCATCGCAGGCCCAAGATGGCCCTCTTTCACGGACAGGCAAATCGTTCTAGCAATACGTAGGCGGGCGCAGGAGTCGGCTGCTGCAATGGTCGGCTCGACGAGCGTAGCCTGAATCGGCGCGGCATGCATGGACCTCGCCGGGTGCGTCGCAAGCTGCTTTGACAAAAACTCGCATTGCGATCCATTTCATTAGCCCGATAACGAGAGAATGCCTGTTCCTCATCTAAAAAAATTCGGCCTCAAGTTTTCGTTGAACGATCCTCGTTGGGGGCGTGGTTCCCAGGACAATGGCCAGAACCAGGACGGCAAGAAGCCGAACGAAGGTCCGCCCGATCTCGATCAGCTCTGGCGCGAATTTAATCAGCGCTTAAATCGCCTGTTCGGCAACCGCGGCAGCGGCCGGGGCGACGGCGGCTTCAGCCCGGACATGCGCGGCGCCGGGGTCGGCGTCGGTTTGATCGGCGCAATCATCCTCTTCCTGTGGCTGGTCAGCGGCTTCTTCATTGTGCAGGAGGGCCAGACAGCGGTCGTTCTGACTTTCGGCAAATACAGCCATATGGCTCCCGCGGGATTCAACTGGCGCTGGCCTTATCCGATCCAGAGCCATGAAATCGTCAATGTCTCGCAGGTCCGGACAGTGGAAGTCGGCTATCGCTCGAACGTGCGCAACAAGCAGGCGCGCGAATCGCTGATGCTGACCGATGACGAAAATATCATCGATATCCAGTTTGCCGTCCAATACAAGCTCAAGAACGCGGCGGACTGGGTCTTCAATAACCGCGACGCCGAGGATGCGGTACGCCAGGTCGCGGAAACCGCCATCCGCGAGGTGGTCGGCCGCAGCAAGATGGACTTCGTACTGTACGAGGGGCGCGAAAAGGTCGCGATGGACGTCAGCCAGCTGATGCAGCAGATTGTCGACCGCTACAAGACGGGCGTGCAGATTACCAATGTCACCATGCAGGGGGTGCAGCCGCCGGAGCAGGTGCAGGCGGCATTCGATGATGCGGTCAAGGCCGGGCAGGACCGGGAGCGCCTGAAGAACGAGGGGCAGGCCTACGCCAATGACGTGATACCCAAGGCGCGGGGCGCGGCCTCGCGCCTGCTGCAGGAAGCTGAAGCCTACCGTGCGCGCGTGATCGCCAATGCAGAGGGCGATGCGGCGCGCTTCAAGCAAGTGCTGGTCGAGTACCAGAAAGCGCCGGCCGTCACCCGGGACAGGATGTATCTGGAAACGATGCAGCAGATCTTCGCCAACACGACCAAGGTGCTGGTCGACAGCAGGAACGGCAGCAACCTGCTGTATCTGCCCCTGGATAAGCTGATCTCGCAGTCTGCCGCCTCCGATGCGGCTGCCTCCCGGCCCGGCGCTGTGCAACAGCAGCCTTCCTTGTCGCAACCGAACAACGAGCCGTTGCAATCGATGGATACCCAACGAATGAGAGATTCGCGCAGCCGCGATAGCCGCGATTCGCGCGAAAGGGAGGCGCGGTAATGAACCGTCTCGTCTCCTATGCCATTGCGGCGCTGATCATCCTGGCGCTGCTGTTCTCGACATTGTTCGTGGTCGACCAGCGCCAGTATGCGATCGTGTTCGCGCTCGGTGAAGTCAAGAAAGTGATCAGCGAGCCCGGCCTGCACTTCAAGCTGCCGCCGCCGTTTCAAAACGTGCTGTTCCTGGACAAGCGGATTCTGACGCTCGATACGCCGGAAGCGGACCGCTTCATTACGGCGGAAAAGAAGAACATCCTGGTGGATGCCTACGTGAAGTGGCGTATCGTCGACCCGCGCCTGTATTTCATCAGTTTTACCGGCGACGAGCGACGCTCGCAGGATCGCATGTCGCAAATCGTGAAAGCCGCATTGAATGACGAGATCACCAAGCGCACGGTGCGCGAAGTGATTTCGGGCGAGCGCGGCAAGGTGATGGATGCGATTCGCATGAAGGTTGCCGAAGAGGCAAAGCAGATCGGCGTGGGAATTGTCGACGTGCGCCTGAAGCGGGTCGACTACGTCGAGCAGATCAACAATTCCGTCTACGAACGGATGAAGGCGGAGCGGGCCAGGGTGGCGAACGAATTGCGTTCCACCGGGGCGGCAGAGTCGGAAAAGATCCGTGCCGATGCCGACCGGCAGCGTACCGTGATTCTGGCGGAAGCATACCGCGAAGCGGAAAGCATTCGCGGTGACGGCGATGGCAAGGCGTCGCAGATCTATGCCCAGGCATTCGGCCAGAATCCGGAATTCTTCAAGTTCTATAGAAGTCTTGAGGCTTACCGCGCAAGCTTCAAGAACCATAATGACTTGATGGTGGTTGATCCGAATTCGGAATTCTTCAAGTACTTCAAGGGTGCCGGGGCCGGACAGCGCTCCCCTGCGGGTGCGCAGAAATAATGGCACGGATGCGTCGTGAAAGCTTCATGGACTGCCGCGCTGGGGCTGATGCTGCTGTTGGAGGGCATCGTTCCATTTCTCTTCCCCAGGCAATGGCGCGAGACATTCAATCGCATTACGCGTTTTTCTGATGGCCAGATCCGCTTCCTGGGACTGATTGCGCTCGCATGCGGCGCATTGGTCCTGGGGCTCGTCGAACTAATTTCTTAAAGTATTCCCGCCATGCCCAATTGGCTACTACCTGAAAACATTGCCGACGTCTTGCCGTCCGAAGCGCGCAAGATCGAGGAACTGCGGCGCAAGCTGCTCGACAACTTCCGTCTGTACGGGTATGAGCTGGTGATGCCGCCGATGCTGGAGTACCTGGAATCGCTGCTTACCGGGGCTGGCCAGGACATGAACCTGCGTATCTTCAAGCTGGTCGATCAGTTATCGGGGCGCACGATGGGAATTCGCGCCGATATGACGACCCAGGTGGCGCGTATCGACGCCCATCTGCTCAACCGCGCATCGGTCACGCGGCTGTGCTATGCCGGCAGCGTGCTGCAGACCCGGCCTTCCGGGCTGCATGCGACCCGCGAACCGTTGCAGATCGGCGCCGAGATCTACGGGCATTCCGGGCTGGAAGCCGATGCGGAAATCCAGGAACTCGCGCTGGCATCGCTGGCGCTGGCAGGCATCTCGCAGGTGCGCCTGGACCTTTGCCATGTTGGCGTGCTGCGCGCATTGATTGCCAACGATGCGCAAGCGCAAAAGCATGAAGCGGAACTGTTCAGCCTGCTGGAGGCGAAAGATATTCCGGGGCTGAGAGTGCTCACGCAGGGCTTTGACGCGACGACGCGGGAGGCGCTGCTGGCGTTGCCCGGCTTGTATGGGGACGCTACGACACTCGAACGGGCAAGGCAGACGCTGCCGAAGATGGCGGGAATCGGCAAGGCGCTCGATGAACTGGAAGTCCTGGTCAGACTGGCCGGCAGCGCGAGCGTGACGATCGATCTGGCCGACCTGCGCGGCTACCATTATCACAGCGGCGTGATGTTCGCCGCATACGTACCGGGCTTGCCGAATGCCGTGGCGCGCGGCGGCCGCTATGATCATGTTGGCGAAGCATTCGGGCGCGCGCGGCCGGCAACCGGATTTTCGCTCGATTTGCGGGAACTGGCACGCCTGATTCCCGGCGCGGAGCGCAAGAGCGCGATTCGGGCGCCATGGAGCACCGAGCCGGCATTAAGAGAGAAGATCGCCGACTTGCGAAGAATGGGTGAGATCGTCATCCAGACTTTGCCGGGGCATGAAAACGATCAGGATGAATTCGATTGCGATCGCGCAATCGTGTTCGAAGACGGAAACTGGGTTCTTAAAAATAAATTAGGTTAACAGTATGGCAAAAAATGTCGTTGTCATCGGCACCCAATGGGGCGATGAGGGAAAAGGAAAGATCGTCGATTGGCTGACCGATCATGCGCAGGGCGTGGTCCGCTTCCAGGGGGGGCATAACGCCGGCCATACGCTGGTCATCGGCGGTCAGAAGACTGCCTTGCAATTGATCCCGTCCGGCATCATGCGCGCCGGCGTCGCGTGCTATATCGGCAACGGGGTCGTGTTGTCGGTGCCCGATCTGCTGCGCGAAATCGACAAGCTGCAAGGTAACGGCGTCGAAGTCGTCTCACGCCTAAAGGTATCGGAAGCCTGCCCGGTCATCCTGCCTTATCACACCGCATTGGACGCCGCGCGTGAAGCGGCGCGTGGCGCCGCCAAGATCGGCACCACCGGCAAGGGCATCGGCCCGGCCTACGAAGACAAGGTGGCACGCCGCGCGATTCGTGTCGCCGACCTGTTGAATGAGCAGCGCTTCGCCGAGAAACTCAAGGAAAACCTCGATTATCACAATTTCGTGCTGGTCAATTACCTGAAGGCGCAGCCGGTTGATTATCAGAAGACATTTGACGATGCGCTGGCAACCGTGCCGCGTATTGCGCCGATGGTCGCCGATGTATCGAGCGCGCTGTATGCGGCGCACAAGGCAGGCGCCAGCCTGCTGTTCGAAGGTGCGCAGGGCAGTCTTCTTGACGTGGACCATGGCACCTATCCGTTCGTTACCTCAAGCAACTGTGTTGCGGGTAACGCAGCCGCCGGCTCCGGCGTCGGCCCCAACATGTTGCATTACATCATGGGGATTACCAAGGCTTATACGACCCGTGTCGGTTCCGGTCCTTTTCCGTCGGAACTGGCGACCGATCAGGGCATCGGCAAGCATCTGGCCAGCGTGGGTCATGAATTCGGTACGGTGACCGGCCGGGCGCGCCGTTGCGGCTGGTTCGATGCCGCATTGTTGCGGCGCTCGGTGCAAATCAATGGCGTTTCCGGCATGTGCCTGACCAAGCTCGACGTCCTCGACGGCCTGGAATCCCTGAAGCTGTGCACCGGTTACAAGCTCGATGGCAGGACGATCGATGTGTTCCCGGTCGGTGCCGAAGATGCGGCGCGCTGCGAACCGATTTACGAAGAAATGCCTGGCTGGAAGGAGTCCACCGTTGGCGCCAAGACGATGTCCGCGCTGCCGGAAAACGCACGCGCTTACATCAAGCGGATCGAGGAACTGGTCGGAGTGCCAGTCGACATGGTATCGACCGGCCCCGATCGCGAAGAAACGATCGTGCTGCGCCATCCTTTCGAATAATGTGGGTGTCCAGGCAATGAACGTTTCGAACGAGAAGCACCTGTGGGTGTCGTGGGACGAATACCATAATGCAATCGCCGAACTGGCGTGCATGGTGCACGATTCCGGCTGGCAGTTTGACCAGGTGCTTTGCCTGGCGCGCGGTGGTTTGCGCCCCGGCGATATCTTTTCGCGCATCTTCGATGTGCCGCTGGCGATATTGTCCACCAGTTCCTATCGGGAGGAGGCCGGCACGGTCCAAGGTGCGCTGGATATCGCGAAGCACATCACGATGACGAAAGGAACATTGGGCGGGAAGGTGCTGTTGATCGACGATCTGGTCGATTCCGGCGTCACGCTGCAGCGCGTGCAAAGCCATCTGCAAGAGAATTTTCCGGCGGTGACCGAGGTGCGTTCCGCAGTTATCTGGTACAAGGCCTGTTCGTCGGTGCGGCCGGATTATTATCTGCAGTACCTGCCGCACAATCCCTGGATTCATCAGCCATTTGAAGAATTCGACGGCTTGCGCCCCCATCAGCTGGCGGCTTGGCTGAAAAAGGGCGAGGTCCGTTGAATTGGGCGAAACTCTGCGCTGATTTCTGACTCAAAAGAAAAACCCGTTGGCGGACCAACGGGTTTTTCTCTTTCTCTCTTTCTCTTATGGAGCGGAGTGCCTTTGCCGGCAGAGATATAAAGCAGGTGTCCGAGTATGGCTGCAAATTGAGCCGGAAAAGAAAAAGGTCCGCGACTGCGGACCTTTTGAATCTGGTGCCCAGAAGAGGACTCGAACCTCCACAGTGTTGCCACCGCTAGGACCTGAACCTAGTGCGTCTACCAATTCCGCCATCTGGGCGATGCGAAAG
>OFCW01000332.1_pt1 | contig 12625 bp, 10 predicted proteins | sample 1520951 | NCBI WGS metagenome assembly OFCW01 (sample SAMEA4349680, study PRJEB24078) | microbial mat metagenome | biome: Terrestrial Biome; feature: Habitat; material: Microbial Mat | place: India | collected 2012-06-12 | depth 10 m | reverse complement strand
GGAGACTTGCCGGGGGCGGCCCGGCAGCCGCTCACTTTCTTTGTCTCGCCAAAGAAAGTAAGCAAAGAAAGGGGGCCGCCGAGGTGCGATAGCGGCTCACAGCGGGACATCCAAAACCCATCCCCACCCCGGCCCTCCCCTTGAAGGGGAGGGAATTTAGTTGTGATGCCCTGCTCACTTCAACTCGTACTTGGCGTCCGCGAACGAGCGCAGTTCCGGCAAGTCGTCGAACTGCGGCGCGCGCCCCTGCTGCTTGGCCATGAACGATTCGAGCAGGTTGCTGCTCTGCCAGATGCCGGACTGCAGCCAGCCCATCTGCTGCAGCGCGTCGTGCGTCGAGTGGTCGCGCGCATAGTGGATCGCCTGCTTGCTGCCCCAGATCGCGACCGGCGGCTTTGACGCGATTTCGCGCGCCATCTGCAGCGCCGCCTCCAGCATCGCTTCCTGCGTGTCGAACACCTCGTTGACCAGGCCGACCGCGAGCGCGCGCTGCGCCGGCAGGCGGCGGCCGGTGTAGGCGAGTTCATGCACGATGCCTTCCGGGATCAGCTTGGGCAGGCGCTGCAGCGTGCCCATGTCGGCCGTCATGCCGATGTTGATTTCCTGGATGCAGAAGAAGGCGTCGGCACTCGCCAGCCGGATGTCGCACGCGCATACCATGTCCAGGCCGCCGCCGATGCAGCCGCCCTGGATCGCGGCGATGACCGGCATGCGCAGCTGCTCGATCAGGTTGAAGGTCTGCTGCATGTCGTCGATGAGCGACGCGATGGAAGCGCGCCCGCCGGCGGACTTTTCGTCGAGCGAGATGCCGGATTCCGGGCCGCCGGCGAACACGTCGAGCGCCATGCCGGCGGTGAAATGCTTGCCGGTGGAGGAGATCACCAGCGCGCGCGCCGAGGCAAGGCGCTGCAGCGCCTGCAGCACTTCGTTGAGCTCGCGCCACAGCACCGGCTGCATCGTGTTCAGGGCCTGGGGGCGGTTGAGCACCAGATGGGCGATCTTGTCGGTGATGCTGAAATCGATGCATTGATAAGTCATGGGCAGCCTCCTTTTGTTCTGGCAGGGTTATGGGTTATTGGTTGCGCGGCATCTGCAGCGAGCGCAGCACCGCGTCGACCGCGGCGTCGAACAGTTCGTCGGCGCGCTCGGTCTTCAGGTAATAGCCTTTCAGTTCCAGGCTGACCGCGCCGTGCATCGCGGCCCACAGCAGGCGCGCGGCGGCGGTCGGGTTGGACGGCGGCAGCGCGCCGCTCTTCATGCAGGCGTCGAAGGCGTCGATCAGGACCTCGAACGATTCCCACGCCTTCCTGCGCGATTCGACCGGCGGCACGAAGCCGGCGATCGCGTCGCCGAACATCACCATGTAATAGCTCGGGTTGCGCTTCGCGTACTGGTGGTACACGCGCGCATGCAGCCGCAGCGGCGCCAGGCCGTCCCGGTCCTCCTGGTTGTCCGCCTGTTCCGACGCGATCCGGAATTCCTCCTTCAGGCGCGCAAAGCCTTCCAGGTACAGCTCGTTGGACAAGCCGTCCTTGCCGCCGAAAAAAGAATACAGCAGCGTGGTCGAGCAGTTCACCGCTTCCGCCACGCGCCGCACCGTCAGCGCCGCCGGGCCTTCTTCCGTCAGCAGGCGCGTGGCCGCGTCCAGCATCCCCTGGCGCAGGGTCAGGCGCAGATCCTCCTGCGCCTGCCGGAAATCGATCGGTGACTTCTTGGTTTTCATTGAAACAGGCCCGATAAAGCGGTTGACAAAAACATTGTTTTTTCTGGTAACATCATAACCGGAATATCAAAAAACGCAATCGGAATAGTGATTGCGCATTAAAAAATATCGCAGCCCCCGCCCGGCTTGCGTTCCGCTAATCAAAGGAGTCAACCATGACAACCAATCGTTTGCCCGCCGTGCTGCAGAACCTGTCGCTGCCGGTGATCGGCTCGCCGCTGTTCATCGCCAGCGGCCCGGCGCTGGTCAAGGCGCAGTGCAAGGCCGGCATCGTCGGCTCGTTCCCGGCGCTCAACGCGCGCCCGGCCGAGCTGCTCGACACCTGGCTGACCGAGATCCAGGCCGAGCTGGCGGCGCACAAGGAGGCCAATCCGGGCGCCAAGGTCGGCCCGATCGCGGTCAACCAGATCGTGCACCAGTCCAACGACCGCCTCGCGCACGACGTCGAGGTGTGCGTCAAGCACCAGGTGCCGATCATCATTTCCAGCCTGCGCGCGCCGCCCAAGGAAATGCTCGATGCGATCCACAGCTACGGCGGCATCGTGCTGCACGACGTGATCTCGATCCGCCATGCGCAGAAGGCGCTGGAAGCGGGCGTCGACGGCCTGATTCTGGTGGCGGCCGGCGCCGGCGGCCATGCCGGCACGCTGTCGCCGTTCGCGCTGGTGGGCGAGGTGCGCAAGTTCTTCAGCGGCCCGGTCGCGCTGTCCGGCTCGATCGCCACCGGCGACGCCATTCTCGCCGCGCAGGCGATGGGCGCCGACTTCGCGTACATCGGCTCGCGCTGGCTGGCCACCAAGGAATCGAACGTCGACGAAGCGTACCGCCAGGCGATCGTCGAGTCGAGCGCCGCCGACATCGTGTACACCAACCTGTTTACCGGCGTGCACGGCAACTACCTGAAGAAGTCGATCGTGGCCGCCGGCCTCGACCCGGACAACCTGCCGGTGGCCGACAAGTCGAAGATGAACTTCGGCTCCGGCGGCAACAGCAAGGCCAAGGCCTGGCGCGACATCTGGGGCGCGGGGCAGGGCGTGGGCCTGATGGACGATGTGCCGAGCGTGGCGGAAGTGGTCGAGCGCCTGCAGGCGGAATACGCGGCGGCGAGAAAGCGCCTGGCGCTGTGAGGCCCGGGTAACGTCCGATCCGAAGAAAAGAGGGGCTCCCTCTCCCGCTTGCGGGAGAGGGGGCAACATCAGCCCTCCTGTTCCAGAAACTCCACCAGCTGCCCGCTCACTCCCCGTAAACGCTGGCTCATCAGCTTCGCCAGCCGCGCCAGGATCTGCACCGCGAGCCCCGGCCTTTCCTTGATGATCCTGCCGTAGTTTTCCTTGGTCAGCACCAGCAGCACGCTGTCCTGCGCCGCGACGCAGCTGGCCGAGCGCGGTTCGCCGTCGATGATCGACATTTCGCCGACGGTCTTTCCGCGCGTGATCAGCACGATGCGGTGCGGCTTGCCCTCGTGGTCGTGCTTGATGATCTCGACCTGGCCCCTGACCAGCAGCGCCATGTAGCTGCCCGGATCGCCTTCGTTGAAGATCGTGCTGCCGGCCGGGATTTCATGGCACTGTACGTAGGCCGCCAGCGCTTCGACGTCGTTCCAATGCAAGTCGGCGAACAACTGCGTATCCGCGATCATTTCGGATTTGTCTTCCTTGGAGGCGGACACGGCGCCTTCCAGGGCGCCGGCGGATGGGTGCGACGCATGCACGGCCGGGTCTCCTTCTGCCGTAACGGCTCTCAGTCGTTGGCCGCGGTCCGGATCGCCCAGATCCCCGGCAGGTTTCTCCAGTAGCCGTAGGCGTCCATGCCGTAGCCGACCACGAACTTGTTGGGCAGGGTCAGTCCGACGTAATCCGCCTTGATCGGCTTTTTCCTGCCGATGTCCTTGTCGGCGAACACCGCCACCACCACCTCGGCCGCGCCCATTTCCAGGAGCCGCTCCTTCACATGCGCGAGCGTCTCGCCTTCGTCCAGGATATCGTCCAGCACGATCACGGTGCGGCCCTCTACGTTCGAGCGCGGGATCACCTTCCATTCGATCTTGCCGCCCTGGTCCAGGCTGCCGTAGCGCGTCACGTGCATGTAGTCGAATTCGAGCGGAAAGCGCAGGCGCGTGAGCAGCTGTCCGGAAAACACCACGGCGCCGCCCATCACGCCCAGCACCAGCGGGAAGGCCGGGCCGTCCTGTGCATCGAAGCGTTCGTTGAGCAGGCGCGCGACCTGGTCGACCGCCTGCTGCACCGCCGTTTCGTCATGGATCAGCTCGGCATCGGCCAGCAGCGCGCGCGCTTTGTCGCGGTGGTATTCGGAATCGAAAAAAGACATGGTGCGGGACCTCGAAACAAAAGAATGCAACGTGAATGCAATGTAACAGCTTGTTACGGCCATCCTACCCCAATAGCGCGATTTGCGGGTCAGTGCAGGCGCCACAATCGCCGCGCGCGGCCATTCCGCAACACGTGAGCAAAATGCAAACTATGCCGCCGCCAGCGCGCTGTGATTGCGGTACCAGTCCTCGAATTCGTCGCCGGCCACCGGCTGGCACACGTAAAAGCCCTGGATCGCCTGGCAGCGCCGCGCCTGCAGCGACGCCAGCACGGCTTCCGATTCGATGCCTTCGGCGATCACCTGCAGGCCCAGTTCCTGGCCGAGGTTGATGATGGCGGCGGTGATCGCCATGTTGCCGCGATCGATGTCGAGGTCGTGGATGAAGTCCTTGTCGATCTTGATCGCATCCACCGGCAGGCGCTTCAGGTAGGACAGGCTGGAATAGCCCTTGCCGAAATCGTCGAGCACCACATGCACGCCGAGCTGTTTGAGCGCCTGCAGCGTCTCGACCACGGTCTCCGAACTCTTGACCAGCACGTTCTCGGTGATTTCCAGCTGCAGGCAGTCCGGGGCGATGCCGCTTTCCGCCACCGCCTTGGCCACCGTGCCGCGAAAGCCCGCCTGCCGGAACTGCGCGGGCGACACGTTGACCGACATGGTCAGCGCGGCGAGGCCATTGGCCTGCCATGCGCGCTGCTGGCGGCAGGCTTCGAACAGCGTCCATTCGCCCAGCTGGTGGATCAGTCCGGTGTATTCGGCGACCGGAATGAACTGCTCCGGCGCCACGCCCGCGTCCGGCCAGCGCAGCAGCGCCTCGGCGCCGATCACCTTGCCGGATTCGAGGGCGACGATCGGCTGGTAGTAGAGCCGGAATTCGTTCTGGCGCAAGCCGCCGCGCAGCCGGTTTTCCATCACCAGCGCGGAGGCGGCGCGCTCGTTGAGCTCCTCGGTGAAGAACTGGAAATTGTCGCGGCCGCATTCCTTGGCGTGGTACATCGCGGTATCGGCGTTGCGCGTGAGCGTGAAGATGTCGTCGCCGTCGGCCGGGAACATGGCGATGCCGATGCTCGACGATACCTGCAGGCGCAGTTCCTTGTAGGGGCATGGCTGGCAGAGCGCGGCGATGCACTGCGCGGCCACGCGCCCGGCCCCGCGCGGCCCGTCGACATCGGCCAGCACGACCAGGAACTCGTCGCCGCCCAGACGCCCCACCACGTCCTCGGCGCGCACGCAGCCGCGCAGCCGGCGCGCCACCTCGACCAGCACCGCATCGCCGGCGTCGTGGCCGTAGGTGTCGTTGATTGGCTTGAAGCGGTCCAGGTCGACGAACAGCACGGCGCTTTGCAGCCCGTCGCGTCGCGCCGACGCCAGCGTGCGCTCGCCGAAAGCGTAGGACAGCGCGCGGTTGGGCAGCCCGGTGAGCGCATCGTGCTGGGCCAGGTGCAGCATTTCCTGCTCGGCCTGCTTGCGGGCGGTGATATCCAGGCAGGTGCCGGCCACGCGCAGGGGCGCGCCGCGTGCATCGCGCTGCAGGATGCGCGCGCGCACCAGCATCCACTTCCAGTGGCTGTTCTGCGTGCGCAGGCGCAGTTCCGCCTCGCCGGCGTCGCGCCGCTGGCGCTCGATCTCGCCCAGCTGCTTGGCCAGGCGCTGGCGGTCTTCCGGATGGATCAGGGACAGCCAGAAATCGAGGTCGCGCCGCGCCTCCTCCTGCGCCAGGCCGAGCGCCTGCGGCAGCTTGTCCAGGTGGTGCAGCGTGCGGGCGGGGCAATCCAGGTGCCACAGGTGGATGTTCGCGCCCTCCAGCGCGACGTCGAGATCCTGCTTGCTCTTGATGAGGGCGTCCTCCGCCGCCTTGCGCTCGCTGATGTCGCGCACCACGCCGGTGAACTTGCGCCGTCCGGCCACCAGCATTTCGCTGACCCGCAGCTCGATCGGGAACGCCGAGCCGTCCTTGCGCTGCGCTACCATTTCGCGGGTGATGCCCAGCACATGGCGCTCGCCGCTGCGCAGGTAGTGCGCGATGTAGGCGTCGTGCCGTTCCCGGTGCGGGGATGGCATGAGCATGCTGACATTGTGCCCGATCAGCTCTTCCACCGGGTAGCCGAAGGTCGTCGCGGACGCAGGGTTGACGCGCTCGATGACGCCTCTTTCATCGATCACGATCACCGCATCCGGCATGGCCGACAGCATCGAACTGAGCAGTGCGTGCTCCTCGGCGGCGCGCTTGCCCTGCGAAATGTCCTGCGTCACGTTCACGAAGCCGGCCAGCGTGCCGCCTTCGTACAAGGCGGTCATGGTGGAATAGGCGTAGCACAGGGTGCCGTCGTTGCGCACGCTCCAGTGCTTGCGGGCGGCGTGGCCGCGCCGGCGCGCGGCCTCCAGCATCTGCGCGGGCACGCCCGCCTGCTGCTCGTCGTGCGCGAACAGCCGCGCGAACGGGGCGCCGATGATGTCGTCCGGGCCATAGCCGAGGATCCGCTGCGCGCCATTGTTCCAGCTGACGATACGCCCTTCGGCATCGAGGCGCACAATCGCGTAGTCGCGCACGGCCTGCACCAGAATGCGCAGGTTGTCGGCGATGCGCGCCAGCTGCGAGTGGTCGCGCTGGCGCGCATCGTCGTAGCGGTCGAGCGCAATCGCCTGCGACCAGAAAAACACCGACAGCAGCAGCGTGGCGCTGGCCGCCGCGATCGTCAGCACATAGGTATTGCCGTGCATATTGCCGTGCAGGTTGCCCTGCTGCCACTGATAGGTGAGCCAGGCGGTCAGGAGCGGAATGGCGAGCGCCGGGGAAAACAGGCGGCGCGCCATGACGCCGCCCGTGCCCGGGCTGACCAGCACCCGCATGAGGCCGGCGTCCGGACGCAGGAACAGGATGGAGAGCGACAGCAGGCAGAGCAGGACGGCGATGCCGGCGGTCATCGGCATGTTGCCGCCCCACCGGACCAGCCGGTACGCGCCGAACGCATAGGCGGCGATCGCCAGTATCGACACGGTCAGGCCGATCAGCGCGAATATCTGGGCGGCCAGCAGGCGCCTGGGGCCGCCGGGGAGGAGCAGGATCGCCGTCGCCAGCAGCAGCAGGCTGATGGCGGTATTGGGCGGCATGATGACGAGCATCGCCGTTGCCACCGGCATGCCGATCGCCAGGTAGTACGCAATCGTGAGCAGCGCGATGCCGAGCACGGCGGTCGCCAGGCTGGCGGCATGGGCGCCGCCTTGTTGCTCGCGCTGCCGCAGGTACATGGCCGCGCCGCACAACAGAAAGCAGACGCTGGCGACGAAATGGGGAAACTGCGGCTCGACCGCCGTGCCGAAGAAATACAGGCGAGCCAGGGCGATGCTCGCACCAAGCAGGGCCGTCGCTCCGGCAAACCCCTTCGATAGCCGCCGCAGTTGAGCAATGAGAAGGTGCGTATCCATACGGTTCCGCAATCAACGCCAGTCAACGCCAATCAACGCAATCGCCGCTGTCGGCGTGTGCAGAGCGTGTGCAGAGCCGGTTGGAATAATGCTGCGGTGCGAGGTTCCGCCCGATGCGCCTGGAGTGCGATCCGCTCAACAAGCGACGGGAATTTTTGCCGCGTGCGGCGTTCGAATGGATTTATTGCTGACGGTGAGAAAGCGATGAAAACTACGTTGAAGCAACACCAGATCAGGACCAAGCGGCCGACCGAGGACAGCAGCCCGACCCCGCGCCTGCCGCATGAGCGCGACGAATCGGAAGACAGCCAGGAAGACGCCGGTTATACCACCGGCAAGGATGTCGCCGGCCATGCCGACATCCGGCAGGCCTACGACGATCTGCAACAAGGCCAGGTCGACACCGATCTGCGCAATACCGGCGGGGTCGACGAAGTGGTCAACCGGCGGCCGGGCCAGTCGCCGGACAAGGTCGTGAAGAAATCGTTCTGATCACTCGTACCTGCGCGCATCCTCGATCACCTTGCCGTCGTTCGGCAGGCTGCCGGGCGGCGCCAGCCTGACCTCGCCGCGCAGCTTGGTGACGTCGCGGATGGTGTCGACGACGGCCTCGGGCGACAGCGCCGCCGCCGGCGCGACTTCGCAATGCAGCGTCATCACGTCGTTGCCCATTTCGCCCGAGACGACCAGGCGCGCCTTGAGGATGGCCGGGTGGCGCCTGACCACTTCCGCCACCTGCGACGGATGCACGAACATCGCGCGCACCTTGGTGGTCTGGTCGGCGCGCCCCATCCAGCCGCGGATGCGGGTGTTGGTGCGGCCGCAGGGCGAGGCGCCGGGCAGCACCGCCGACAGGTCGCCGGTACCGAAACGCAAGAGCGGGTAATCCGGATTGAACGAGGTGATCACCACCTCGCCGACTTCGCCTTCCGCCACCGGATCGCCGGTGCCGGGGCGCACGATTTCCAGGATCAAGTCCTCGTCGAGGACCATGCCCGGATTGACCTGGCCGTCGGTCTGCGTTTCGTAGGCGATATTGCCGATGTCGGCCGAGCCGTACATCTGCAGCACGGTCGGCACGCCGTTGTCCTGCAGCCATTTGCGCAGCGACGGCGGCAGCGCTTCGGCGCCGACCACCGCGCGCTGCACGCTGCCGATGTCGGCGCCCATTTCCTGCGCTTTTTCGATGATGATCTTGAGGAAGGACGGCGTGCCGATATAGGCGTCCGGTTTCAGCGCCGCCATCGCCTGCACCTGCATCTCGGTCTGGCCGATGCCGGCCGGGATCACCGGGCAGCCCAGGCGCGCCGCGCCGCCCTCGACCATGTAGGCGGCCGGCGTGAAGTGATAGGAAAAGCAGTTCTGCACCACGTGCCCGGCGCGCAGGCCGGCCGCCGCCATCGGGCGCGCGAAGCGCCACCAGTCGACGCCTTGCCCTTCCGGGTCGAAGATCGGCCCGGGCGACATGAACAGGCGGCGCAGCGCCCGCACCGGCGTCGCGTTCAGGCCGCCGAACGGCAGCGCCGCGTTCTGCAGCTCCTTCAGGTCCGACTTGCGCGTGACCGGCAGCTGCGCCAGCGCCGCGCGCGACGCGATGTCGCGCGGCTCGACGCCGGCCAGGATGCGCGCCCAGCCCGGCGCGGAGCGGGCGCGCGCCACCAGTTGCGGCAGGCGCGCCATCAGGTCGGTTTCGCGCAGTTGCGGATCGCGGGATTCAAGCAGGTCGAGATGGTCGGTCATGGACAGTCCGTCAGTCAGTCGGTCAGAGATCGGTAGGGCGGGCCGCGGCCCGCCGCGCAGTCTTTGGCGGGTCACGCCCCGCCCTACGTCAAGCCAGCCAGCGCTTTCTGCGCCGGTAGAACTTCATGTCGCGGAAGCTCTTGCGCTCCGCGCCGGACACGCCGAGATAGAACTCCTTCACGTCCTCGTTGTTCGCCAGCTCCTGCGCCGCGCCTTCCATCACCACGCGGCCGTTTTCCAGGATGTAGCCGAAGTCGGCGTAGCGCAGCGCCACCATGGTGTTCTGCTCGGCCACCAGGAAGGACACGTTTTCCTTGCTGTTCAAGTCCTTCACGATCTCGAAGATCTCCTCCACGATCTGCGGCGCCAGGCCCATCGACGGCTCGTCGAGCAGGATCATGGACGGCTTGGCCATCAGCGAGCGGCCGATCGCGCACATCTGCTGCTCGCCGCCGGAAGTGTAGCCTGCCTGCGAGTTGCGGCGTTCCTTTAAGCGCGGGAAGTAGTGGTAGACCTTCTCCAGCGCTTCCTTCAGCTCGCCGCGCGACAGGCTGCGCGTGTAGGCGCCGGTCAGGAGGTTTTCCTCGACCGTCAGGTGGCCGAAGCAGTGGCGGCCTTCCATCACCTGCGACAGGCCGCGTTTGACCAGTTCGTTGGGTGTGAGCTGGTCGACGCGTTCGCCCTTGAATTCGATGCTGCCCTTGGTGACGTCGCCGCGCTCGCCGCGCAACAGCGTCGAGATCGACTTCATCGTGGTCGACTTGCCGGCGCCGTTGGCGCCCAGCAGGGCGACGATCCTGCCCTGCGGGACCTGCAGCGACACGCCTTTCAACACCAGGATCACGTGGTCGTAGATGACCTCGATGTTGTTGACGGAGAGGTAGGGGCGCCCGGGCTGGGGCGCGGTGGTTGCGGGTGCAATGCTCATGTCTGTGGTCCGGAGCGTTGAATTTCGGCTCCTTCCCCCTTGCAGGGGGATGAGCGCGGGGTTTCGCAAAGCATGCTTTGCGCCGAGCGAATCCGAGCAGCTTGCAAGCTGCAAGGTGGAAGGTTGGGATGGGGGTAGTGAGGTCGAATCAGCTGAGCAGTCGGCTCAAACACACTACCCCCGCCCTATAAATACGGAGTACGGGCTTGCAAGCCCGTACCGTTCCGCCGGCGGGCGACATGTCGCCCGAAATCCCGGCTTCACCCCCCTGCAAGGGGGAGGGAACCGGTTACAGGGGCATTAAAGATCCATCAGCTGGCGCAGGCCGGCTTGATGTTCTTCTCCGCCGCATACTTGGCCGACGATTCCTCTACCAGCTTGCGCGTGAGGGCCTTGTCGCCGGTGACCCAGTTCGGCGTGATCGGCACCCACTTGGAGCCGGTCCACTGCTGCACCTTCACCGCGCCCGAACCTTCGTGATCGTCGCAGGAGGTCTTCACCGGCGGGAACATGCCTAAAGCGCCGAGCGACTTCTGGCGCGCCTCGTTGATGTCCAGGTTCTCGAAGCCCCAGCGCACCTGCTCGCCGGTCATCACCTTGCCCTTGCCGAACTTCTCCTGCGCCTTGCGGATCGCCTCGGTCCACAGGATGGCCGCGGTCACGCCGCGCATGTGGTACACGGTGCCGATGCGGCTCTTGTCGTCCAGGTTGCCGCGGCCGGCGTCATAGACTTTCTTGCGGATGTCGTCGAGCACCGGGTAGTTGCCCGGCGTGTTGAAGGTCATCGTGGTATAGCCCTTGGCGGCGTCGCCCGCCGGAATCGTGTCCTCTTCCGAGCCCGCCCACCAGACGCCGAGGATCTTCTCGCGCGGGAAGCCGTTGCGCTGCGCGGTCTTCAAGGCCACCGCATTCATCACGCCCCAGCCCCACAGGATCACGTAATCGGGCTTGGCCTGGCGGATCTGCAGCCACTGCGACTGCTGCTCGTTGCCCGGATGCGCGACCGGGATCTTGATCAGCTCGAAGCCGTATTTCTGCGCTTCCGCCTCCAGCACCGGCAGCGGCTCCTTGCCGAACGCCGAGTCGTGGTACAGGTGCACGATCTTCTTGCCCTTGAGCTTGTCCACGCCGCCGTTCAGGCTGCCGAGGTAGGAGACCATCGCCGCGGCCTGGTCCCAGTAGCTGGTAATGAGCGGGAACACGTACGGGAACACCTTGCCGTTGGCGGCATCGGAGCGGCCGTAGCCGAGCGTGGTGAGCGGGATCTTGTCGTTCGCGACGCGGTCCAGGATGCCGTAGGCGATGCCGGTCGACAGCGGCTCGACCAGCGCCGCGCCGCCGTTCTTCGCCTTCAGGCGCTCATAGCATTCCACGCCGCGCGACGGGTTGTATTCGGTTTCGCATTCTTCCCACTTGATTTTCACGCCGTTGATGCCGCCGTTGGCGTTGACCAGGTTGAAGTAGTCGATGGCGCCGCCATAGAAGCCGGAGCCGCCCGCGGCGTACGGGCCGACGCGGTAGGACAGGATGGGAATGTACTGTTCTTGTGCAGCCGCGACGCCGACGGTGCCGGCCAGCGCGGCGCCCAGCAGGGCTGTCTTGATGAACTTCATGTGCTCCTCCTTGTAAAAAACAGCGATGACTACTGTTGAAACAGCTTTCTTGTTAATGCGGGAACGGCCACAGGCGCAGCTTTTCCTTCGCGATCTGCCACAGGCGGGCCAGGCCGTGCGGCTCGACGATCAGGAAGAAGATGATCAGCGCGCCGAACACCATCAGCTCCAGGTTGGACGCCACCGACGTCGGCAGCGCCAGCGCGTGCGCCACCATGTTGAGCGCGATCGGCAGCAGCACGATGAAGGCCGAGCCGAAGAAGGCGCCGATGACCGAGCCGACGCCGCCGATGATGATCATGAACAGGATGCGGAACGACAGGTCCAGGCTGTACGCTTCCGGCTCCACCGTACCGAGATAGGCATACGCATACAAGGCGCCTGCCACGCCGCAGTAGAACGAGCTGACGGCAAATGCCAGCAATTTGGTGCGCATCAGGCGAAAGCCGATCACCTCGGCCGCCACGTCCATGTCGCGCACCGCCATCCAGGAGCGGCCGACGTTGGTGCGGGTCATGTTCTTGAGCAGCACCGCCATCACGCACACGATGGAGAGCGTCAGCAGGTACTTGCTGGCCGGCGTGTCGAAGGCATAACCGAGGATCACGATCTGCTGCGCGGTGATCACGCCCGACGCGCTGTAGTTGGTGAACCAGCCGATCTTGGTCAGGCACCACACCACGAAGAACTGCGTCGCCAGCGTGGCGGCGGCGAGATAAAAGCCGCGGATGCGCAGCGACGGCAGGCCGAACACGATGCCGACCGCGGCCGCGCACAGGCCGCCCAGCACGAAGGCCAGCAGTACCGGAATGCCCGGCACGCGCAGCATGAAGTTGTACGAGGCGAAGGCGCCGACCGCCATGA
>OFCW01000331.1_pt1 | contig 12646 bp, 9 predicted proteins | sample 1520951 | NCBI WGS metagenome assembly OFCW01 (sample SAMEA4349680, study PRJEB24078) | microbial mat metagenome | biome: Terrestrial Biome; feature: Habitat; material: Microbial Mat | place: India | collected 2012-06-12 | depth 10 m | reverse complement strand
TACCCCCAAAAACGCCTCCCGTGTCACCACGGGAGGCGTTTTGCTTTGCGCGTCCAATAAATCAATCACGACAGCGCCCGGCACTAAAAACGGACGCAAATTCTTCTGGCGGCGGGCAGCTATCTGCTGCATAGCCGCTTAAAACTTAAAACCGGTATCGAATGCGAACAACGGAAAAATTGACACCGTCGTTGGGTTTCTTGATTCCCCCGTTTGAAAAGTGCTCGAACAGGAGCCCGATATCCAGGTTGTTGCGAAATACGTATCCGGCACCAATTCGATCGCCGAATTCGAATCGTGTCGAAAGTTGGCGTCCGTTGTTGTCGTATAAGTCGGACAGATAATGAATCCCGATGCCGAGTTCGCCGTAAGGGCCAATGAGTGTATCGCTTTGAAGGCGCAAGACTGGAGTAATACCGATCGCGCTGAGATTCTGGGATTTGCCCGAGGTATCCTGAAAACGTGCCTCATGCCAGCGGGCGAGCGCCAGATCCCAGTAGCCACCCACATGGCTTCCATTTGATTGCCACCACATTTTCTCCCATTTCCACTGCATGGCGACACGCGCCAGACGTGTCTGGTTGCCGGAGCCATATTCAAAGGAGGCCGAGTCTATGGCATGGCTGGCAGCAGAGATAGCCTGCAGAACAATGAAGGTACATCCGGCTGCCAAGGCTCTCCATTTCTTAGGTCTGCTCATCATAGTCGGTCCCAAATTTTGGATTAGCACGCTTTCAAAAGCGCTCTTCGCACCACTGCGCCTACTTAAAAAGCAACCGCATGTGCGGGGCTTGAATTCGGTATTTGGCATCAGCGAATATATGGTGCCTCTTCGCGTCCGGCGATCTCCAGCTCGATAGCGAGAACGCAACCGGAGAGTGGATATTGCCGCAGTTCTTCAGGTGGACGATTGTGCCGCGCCGAGGTGACATACAGTGTTTGCAGATTGGAGCCGCCAAATGCGATCATCGTCGGACATTTGACCGGCAGGGGGATTTCAAGCAGCACTTCACCTGCCGGTGAAAGCCGAAGAACGCGGCCTCCTTCATACATGGCACACCAATAGGCGTTCTCGCTGTCAACCGCCGCCCCGTCGGGGCGGCCGCCGTAGTTGTTCGATCTGTCGCTTGAAAAGCGCATGAATTGGCGTCCGTTCCGGACTTCGCCCTTCGCCAGATCAAAATCATAGGCAGTGATCCGATGGGCTGTGGTGTCGGTGTGGTACAAGACGCGATTGTCTATGCTGAATGCGACGCCGTTGGAGACGGTTACCGGTTTGTCCGCGTCGCGGATCACTCCCCGGTCGATGCAGAACAATGTTCCGGCCGGGCGGTCTCGCGGCTCGTACAGGGTGCCCACCCACAATCTGCCGTTGGCGTCGCACCGCCCGTCATTGAACCGCATGCAGGACGAGTCATACGGCGCATCCGCCAACCTGGTCAACGTGCCGTTCTCTGTGTCGAGAAATGCGAGTTCCGAGCGCATCGCGACCAGCAGCCCGCCATCTGCACAGCGTACGATGCAACCTGGTTCCGCAGGCAGCGGCCAGACACGGTGTTCCGCTGCTTCCGGATGGTAGCGATGCACTTCTTTGGCTGCGATATCGATCCAATAAAGCGCGGCTTCGGCTGGATGCCACATCGGGCACTCGCCAAGCAGCATGGGGGTATCGAGCAAGGGATGAATTTCGTGCGTCGACATGGTCGCTACTTTTTTGAGATCATGATGAACATTATGCTATGAAAACCATCTGGTAGAAGGAGAGGGCTTGAGTTCGTCAACCACATTTCCCATGATTGCTTTCCTTGGTATCGGCTTGATGGGAAAGCCGATGGCAACACGTTTATTGCAGGCCGGATATTCTGTCGCCGCATGGAATCGCACCCGCGCCAAAGCCGAGGAGCTAATGGCCTTACATGCACAAGTGGCGGATACGCCGGCCAATGCCGTGCAAGGCGCGGACATCGTCATCACTATGCTGGAAGCCGGCCCCGTGGTTGCTGATGTGGTTCAACAAGCAATGCCAGGCTTGAAGCAGGGAGCACTGGTGATTGATATGAGTTCAACCCGGCAATCGGAAGCGCAGGAATTGCATGCAACATTGGCCGCCAAGGGAGTCGCTTTCATTGATGCACCGGTTTCCGGCGGCGTCGTGGGGGCAGAAGCGGGAACCCTGGCGATCATGGCCGGAGGAAGCGTGCAGGATTTTGCGCGGGCGGAGCCCGTGCTCAAGGTCATGGGGCGCCCGACGCTCGTCGGGCCGGCAGGCTGCGGGCAAGTCGCCAAGTTGTGCAACCAGCTCATCGTCGGCGGCACGCTTGCCATCGTTGCCGAGGCGCTGTTGCTCGCGCAGGCCGCAGGCGCCGATCCGGCGGCGGTGCGTGCAGCGATTCGCGGCGGTTTTGCCGAGAGCCGCATTCTTGAAGTGCATGGCCAGCGTATGCTTGAACGAAACTTTATGCCGGGCGGGCAGGTCAAGAGTCAGGCAAAAGACATGGAGAATGTCCTGCTTGCCGCCGCCGCTGCCGGCGTTCATCTGCCGGTGGCGGAGTTGGTGACGCAAACGTATCGCAGCATTCTCGACGCGCTGCCGAATGCGGACCAATCTGCGGCATTGCTGGCGCTGGAACGCCTGAATCCTGGCAAGCGTGTCGGTAGCGCGCCGGACAAGTTGCCCTGACGCGATGTGTGGCGCGGGCCCGGTTCGTCCGGTCCGCGCATAGATGGCAGGGCAGCAGCCTTCATTTCTCCACGCACCGCATTGATTTTCCCGCTATCGCCTCTTATCAATGACAGACAAGCACTCCGAACGCACCGACTGGCGCGCCGTATGGCATTTGATCAAGCCCTACTGGGTGTCGGAAGAAAAATGGAAGGCGCTCGGACTGCTGGCTGCAGTCATCGGGCTGGCGCTCGGGATGGTATACCTCAACGTGCTGTTCAATACCTGGAGCCGGGACTCCTTCAATGCATTGGAGAGCAAGAACTACGCAGCCTTCAAGGAGCAGTTGTGGCGCTTCTCCTATCTTGCCTTCATCTATATCACGGTGGCGATCTACCGCGTCTACCTGCGGCAGTCGCTGGAGATGCGCTGGCGTACGTGGCTCACGCGCCACTACATGGGCGAGTGGCTGGCCAATCAGGCCTACTATCGCATCGAGCAAAGCGGCAGCGCCGACAATCCCGACCAGCGGATTGCCGAAGACCTGAACATGCTGACCACCGAAACGCTGATGCTGTCGCTCGAATTCCTGTCGAGCGTCGTGACGCTGGTGTCGTTCATCGGCATCCTGTGGTCGGTCAGCGGGCCGCTGTCGTTCGCGCTCGCCGGCGCGGCATTCACGATTCCGGCCTACATGGTGTGGTTCGCCATCGCTTACGCGGCAGTCGGTTCCGCCATGGTCTGGCTGGTCGGGCGGCCGCTGGTGCGGCATAACTTCAATCAGCAGCGCTTCGAGGCGAATTTCCGTTTCGGCCTGATCCGGGTGCGCGAAAACGCGGAGGCGGTCGCGCTGTATCGCGGCGAAGCGCAGGAGCAGGCGCATCTGGATGGCAGGTTCGAGCAGATCCGGGCCAACTGGTGGCGCATCATGCGCACCACCAAGCAGTTGAACGTGGTGTCGACCTTCTACGCGCAGTTCGCGATCATTTTCCCGATGCTGGTTGCCGCGCCGCGCTATTTTTCCGGCGCGATCACGCTTGGCGTCTATACCCAGATCGGCGATGCCTTCAGCCAGGTGCAGGATGCCTTGTCGTGGTTCGTGAATGCGTTCAGCCGCCTCGCCGAATGGAAAGCGAGCGTTAACCGTCTCGCGGGCTTTCATGCCGCCGTGACAGCGGCGCGCGATCAGGAGCGCGGCATCACGGTTGAACGCAACAACGTCGGCGCAATCCTGGTCGACCGGATGCAGTTGCACCTGCCGACCGGACAATCGTTGACGCAGCCGCTCACCGTCGAGATCCACCGCGGGCAGCGCATTCTGGTCGAAGGGCCTTCCGGCTGTGGCAAGTCGACGCTGTTTCGCGCGATCGCCGGCATCTGGCCCTATGGCTGCGGCACCGTGGAATTGCCGAGCGACGCCAAGCTGTTGTTTGTGCCGCAAAAGGCGTATCTGCCGATCGGCTCGCTGCGGGCCGCGATCGCCTATCCGGCGGCGGAGTATGCATTCCGGGATCTGGCCATCGCCCACTATCTCGATCTGTGCCGTCTGTCACATCTGAAGGAAAAACTCGATGTCGTCGACAATTGGAGCCACCGTCTGTCGCCGGGCGAGCAGCAGCGGATCGCATTCGTGCGGGTGCTGCTGGCGCGGCCGGGCGTCGTGTTTCTGGATGAGGCAACCAGCGCGCTGGATCCCGAGACGGAGGCGCTGTTGTACAGCCTGGTTGTGCGTGAACTGCCGGAGTCGGCGATCATCAGCATCGCGCATCGCGAAGCGGTCGTGCATTTTCATCACCTGCGCTGGCGGTTTGTGCGCGATGACATCGGCATCAAGGGAAAAACGCCGGAGTTACGTTACGCGATTCATGCCACTGCCATTGGCGAGGCGGCCGCAGCCCGCGCAGCCGTCGACGGTGCATAGGGCGGAACGAAAAAATGCGCGAGGCGGGTTAATCCTGCGTGAGCGCCAGATAGGCGAAGCTGGCTAACCAGTGCGTGCCGGCATAGTCGCCTGCGGTTGCGTGCGGCAGCGATGCGGCGAGATGCGCGTCGATCGCTTTGCGAACCGGCTCTGCCAGCGTCGCGGGCAGTTGCGGGGCGATCATTTTCCAGCACCAGGCGCGCGACAGGTTCAGCCCGTCCAGGTGCGCGAGCTTGGGATCGCCGCGGTCGCGCACGCTGACCGGCGCCAGCCAGGCGGCGAGTTCGTGGTGCGCCGGACAGAATACTTCCCACCAATCCGCATAACTGCAGCTGTCCACCGTGCGCAGCATTAGCGCCGCTTCCATCAAGCCGCCGGACAGAAAATCGTCGCCGCCGGGTTCGTAGGCGGCGGGGTAGCGACGGTCGCGGCCAAACCAGGCATGGGCGGTTTCGCAAATCAGCTTGCGCAAAGCGCGGTGCTGCGTGGATTCGGCATAGTCGAGCGCGAAGAGCAGGCCGAAAGCGCTGTTGCCATGCGTGCCGGCGCGCACCGGATATTGCGCCAGCGGCAGGAAGCACCGATAGCGTTCGACAAACAGTTGCGCCAGTGGCTGCATGAGATCGCGCCAGCGCGCAATCTGCGGATCGGTTTGCGCGCCTTCGATCAGCGCCGTTTGCAACTTGAGCAGCCATGCCCAGCCATACGGGCGCTCGAAGGTGGGGCGCGGCGGTTGCTCCAGGTAGGCGATTTCGGCGGCAACATTGGGGGCGGTGAAATGCGCGTCGAGCGTTTGCCGGACCTGCTGCATTTCCGGCAACGCAGGAAAGTCGCACAGCAGACGCACCAGCAGCCAATGCATGTGCACGCTGGAATGCCAGTCGTAGCTGCCGTAAAACAGCGGGTGCAGCGTGCGCGGCAGTTTCAGGTCCGCGGCGCTGTTGAACACATGATCGGGCTTGTTCGGGAATTCCCGCTGAATATTGGCGAGCGCGGCCCGGCAGAACGCGGATGCGTATGGGGCGGCGGGCGATGCATGCATAGCCTGTCTTACGCGCTGCGCAGGTAGGCTTCCGCCAGGCGCACCCAGTAGCTCGCGCCGATCGGCAGCAGGTCGTCGTTGAAATCGTAATTCGGATTGTGCAGGTTGCAGGGGCCGGCGCCATGCCCGTCGTGGCGATGCCCGCCTTCGCCATTGCCGATGAAGACATAGCATCCCGGTTTTTCCTGCAGCATGAAGGCGAAGTCTTCCGCGCCCATGGTCGGTTCGACCTGGGTATTCACGCCGTCGTCGCCGACGATGGATTTCATCACATCGACGGCGAACGCGGTTTCCCTGGCGTGATTGATCAGGGGCGGATAGTTGCGGGTGAAGCGGAAATCGACTTCGGCGTCGAAGGCGCTCGCCGTATGGCGGGCAATGGCATGCATGCGCTGTTCGATCAGGTCGAGCGCTTCGGTGGTGAAGGTGCGTACCGTGCCGATCAGCGTGGCGGTGTCGGGAATGACGTTGGTGGCGCTGCCGGCATGGATTTGCGTGATCGAGATGACGCCGGCGTCGATCGGGCTCTTGTTGCGCGTGATGATGGTTTGCCAGCTTTGCGCGATCTGGATCGCCGTCATGATCGGGTCGATGCCCTTGTGCGGTTGCGCCGCATGGGAGCCTTTGCCCTTGACGATGACCTCGAATTCATTGGACGACGCCATCATCGGGCCGGGCGTGACGCCGAAGGTGCCGACCGCGACGCCCGGCCAGTTATGCATGCCGAACACGGCATCCATCGGATACTTGGTGAACAGGCCGTCGTCCATCATGCGCTTGGCGCCGCCGCCGCCTTCTTCGGCCGGTTGAAAGATCAAGTACACGGTGCCGTCGAAATGGCGGTGGCTGGCCAGGTAGTGGGCGGCGCCCAGCAGCATCGCGACATGCCCATCGTGGCCGCAGGCGTGCATCTTGCCGGGGTTTTTCGACGCATGCGGGAAGGTATTGGTCTCCTGGATCGGCAGCGCATCCATGTCGGCGCGCAGTCCGATGGCGCGCTGGCTGTTGCCGTTGCGGATGATCCCGACCACGCCAGTCTGACCCATGCCGCGATCGATCGGAATCCCCCACTCGGTTAGCTTCCCGGCGATGACCTCGGCCGTCCTTTGCTCCTCGAAACAGAGTTCCGGATGCGCGTGGATGTCGCGCCGGATTTGCCGCAATTCGGCATGGAATCGGGTGATCGGGTCAAGCAACTTCATTGTCTCGTCTCCAGGCGCTCGCGCTACGTTGATTGGTATTGCGCGGTGGAATGCGTGTCATGCGTAATAACGCTATATTACGCTTACACTCGAAGGACGTATTTTAACTATTGCAAAACCGGCTATGCGCACGGTCTTGCCATGCTGCGCGTGAGGATGACGGAGGTTTTGGATGACGGTTTCAATTGTTCGCGCGGCCTGTCCGCATGATTGTCCCGATACCTGCGCCTTGCTAGTGACGGTGGAAGACGGCGTCGCGACCCAGGTGCGCGGCGACCCGGAACACCCGACTACGGCGGGCGTGTTATGCACCAAGGTATCGCGCTATACCGAGCGCACCTATCACCAGGATCGCCTGCTGTATCCGATGAAGCGGATCGGAAAGAAGGGAGAGGGGAAATTCGCGCGCATCGGCTGGGATGAAGCGCTCGACACGATCGCAACGCGCCTGAAGGCGATTGCCGCGCGCGATCCGCAGGCGATCCTGCCGTACAGTTACGCCGGCACCATGGGGCTGGTGCAGGGCGAGTCGATGGCGGCGCGCTTCTTTCACAAGCTGGGCGCGTCGCTGCTGGACCGCACCATTTGCGCTTCCGCCGGCGGCGCGGGCTATCTCTACACGATCGGCGCGCGCATCGGCACCGATATCGAGCAATTCCAGAATGCGCGCCTGATCCTGATCTGGGGCGGCAATCCGATCGCCTCCAACCTGCATTTCTGGATGCGCGCGCAGGAGGCGAAGCGGCGCGGCGCGAAGCTGATCGCGATCGACCCCTACCGCTCGCTGACCGCCGAAAAATGTCATCAGCATATTGCGCTGCTGCCTGGCACCGATGCGGCCCTGGCGCTCGGCCTGATGCATGTGCTGATTCGGGAAAATCTGATCGACGAAGACTATGTCGCCCGGCACACTGTGGGTTTCGAGCAGTTGAGGGAGCGCGTGCAGGCATGGACGCCGCAGCGCACCGCGCAAACCTGCGGCATCACGGCCGATGAAGTCGAGCAGTTGGCGCGCGAGTACGGCGCGACCGCAAAGCGTGGCGACGCGGTGGCGATCCGCCTGAATTATGGCGTGCAGCGGGTACACGGCGGCGGCATGGCGGTGCGCAATATTGCCTGCCTGCCGGCCCTGGTCGGCGCCTGGCGCCATGCGGCCGGCGGCGTGCAGTTATCGTCCTCGGACAGTTTTCCGAAAAACAGCCGCGCGCTGCAAAGACCGGATCTTTTGCCCGGGGCGCGGCCGCGCACGATCAACATGAGCACCATCGGTAACGATCTGCTGCGCCCGGCCTCGCCGGAATTCGGCCCGCGGATCGACGCCGTTGTCGTCTACAACGCCAATCCGGTCGCGGTTGCGCCGGAGTCGGCGAAGGTGGCGCAAGGCTTTGCGCGCGAGGATTTGTTTACCGTCGTGCTGGAGCATTTTCAGACCGACACCGCCGATTACGCCGACATCCTGCTGCCCGCCACCACGCAGCTCGAACACGTGGATATTCATGCCACCTATGGCCATTTGTACATGATGGCCAACAATGCCGCGATCGCCCCGCTGGGCGAAGCCAAGCCCAATACCGAGATCTTCCGCCTGCTGGCTGCCCGCATGGGGTTTGACGATCCGTGCTTTCGCGAGAGCGACGACGACATCGCGGCGCAGGCGTTCAACCGCGCGGACGAGCGCGCCATCCATTTCGACTGGGATTCCCTGAAGCGCAAGGGCTGGCAAAAGCTCAATATGCCGGAAGCGCCGTTCGCCGACGGCGGCTTTCCCACGCCATCCGGCAAGTGCGAGTTCTATTGCGAACGCATGCTGCATGCCGGGCTGGATCCTTTGCCAAGCTATATCCCGCCGCATGAATCGGCGGCCAGCAATCCGGAGTTGGCGAAGAGGTATCCCTTGGCGATGATTTCGCCGCCCGCGCGGAACTTTCTCAACAGCACCTTCGTCAATGTGGAGAGCCTGCGCGATACGGAAGGCGAGCCGCATCTGGATATCCATCCCGATGACGCCAGGACGCGCGGCATTGCGAATGGCGACGTGGTGCGCATCTATAACGAACGCGGCGCATTCGTTGCGAAAGCGCGCGTGACCGACCGGGCGCGGCCGGGACTGGTGGTTGGCTTGTCGATCTGGTGGAAGAAGTTCGCCGCCGATGGCAAGAATGCCAACGAGGTGACCAGCCAGCGCCTGACGGACATGGGCAATGCGCCGACGTTTTATGACGTGCTGGTGCAGGTGGAGAAAGCGTAGGACATGAAGATGAAGTGGCGGGCATTGGTGCTTTGCGGCGTGGCGGCGTTGGTCGGCGGCTGCTCCCAGATCGGATATTTCGTGCAGGCGGCGCAGGGGCAATTCTCGCTGCTGGCCGAAGCGCAGCCGATCGACGACTGGCTCGCCAGAAGCGACATCAACGACAAGCTGCGCGACAAGCTCACCAAGGTCAAGGAAATCCGCGCCTTCGCCGCCAGGGAACTGGCGCTGCCGGACAACGGCACCTTCACCACCTACGCCGATCTCAAGCGTCCGTTCGTGATGTGGAACGTGGTTGCGACGCCGGAGCTGTCGTTGAAGCCGCTGCAGTGGTGCTTTCCGGTGGCCGGCTGCGTGAACTATCGCGGCTACTACAGCAAGGAAGACGCGCAAGCCTATGCCGCCGAGCTGCGCGCCGAACACTATGATGTCGAAGTGTCGGGCGTGCCGGCCTATTCGACGCTGGGCTGGTTCCGCGACCCGGTGCTGTCGACCTTCATCCAGTATCCGGAAGGCGAGGTGGCGCGCCTGGTGTTCCACGAGCTCGCGCACCAGGTGGTGTATGTGCCGGGGGATTCGAGCTTCAATGAATCGTTTGCGGTTGCGGTCGAAGAGGCCGGGGTCGAGCGCTGGCTGGCCATGTATGGCAATGAAAAGATGCGCAAGACTTACGCGGAATATGAAGGCCGCAAGCGCGACTTTCTCGCGCTGCTGATGAAGCATCGCAAGGCGCTCGAAGCGATCTACCAGAGCGATGCCAGCGACGCTCAAAAACGCAAGGAAAAAGCGGCGGTCTTTCAGACGCTCAAGGATGAGTACCAGGCGCTGAAGGCTTCCTGGGGCGGCTACAGCGGCTACGACCGCTGGTTCGCCGAGCCGCTGTCGAATGCGCATCTGTCGGCGATTGCGACCTATCACGATTTCGTGCCCGGCTTTCGGGCGCTGCTGATGCAGCAAAAACGGTTCGACAAGTTCTACCAGGCGGTGAGGGCGCTGGCCGCGCTCGACAAGGACGAACGGCACCGGCAACTGGCCGCAATGAGCCCGCCGCCGACGATGGCCGCCGGGGAGAATAGCGCCGAAATGGTGTCGGTCAAGTTGGATGCCCGGCGGCCGCAAGCCAGCCCCGCACAGTAAGACAGTTTCAGCCAAAGCGACCCGAGCGGTCGCTTTGGCGTATCTGCCCCTGACAAAAAAGCATATTGGATTTGCTCCGTATTGTTGCGCCGCAATAACTATTTCCCGCTAGAGAAGTTACTCAGAACCCGCCTAAAAAACTTGCACTCGGGCGCGCTGACCGATAGCATCTATGCTAATAAAAAAGAACTGTCGTTCGTTTTCTGCGTCGACAGCCACTTCCCCCACCCAAAGCAATCAACACTGAGGCAGACAATGGAGAAAATCTGGCTGAAATCGTATCCGAAAGGCGTGCCGGCGGAGATCGATTACAAACAATATCGCTCGCTGGTGCACCTGCTGGAAGAGTCGTTCCGCAAGTACGCGTCGCGCAACGCATTCGTATGCATGGACAAGTACATGACCTATGCCGAGGTGGACGATTATTCCAAGAAGCTGGGCGCGTGGCTGCAGAGCAAGGGATTGAAGAAGGGGGCGCGCGTGGCCGTCATGATGCCCAACGTGCTGCAATACCCGATTGCCGTTGCCGGCATTCTGCGCGCCGGCTACACGGTGGTCAACGTCAATCCGCTGTACACGCCGCGCGAACTGGAGCACCAGCTGAACGACTCGGGCGCGGAAGCGATCATCATCCTGGAGAACTTTGCGACCACCTTGGAGCAGGTGATCAAGAAGACCAAGGTCAAGCATGTGGTGGTGGCCAGCATGGGCGAGATGCTGGGCGGGCTGAAGGGGATGCTGGTCAACTTCGTGGTGCGCAATGTGAAGAAGATGGTGCCGGCCTTCTCGCTGCCGGGGGCGGTGCGGTTCAAGCAGGTGCTGACCGAAGGTTCGCGTCTGGCATTGAAGCCGGTCGATCTCAAGCATGACGATGTGGCGTTCCTGCAATACACCGGGGGCACGACCGGGGTGTCCAAGGGGGCGACCTTGCTGCACCGCAATGTGCTGGCCAATGTGCTGCAAAACGACGCCTGGGCACAGCCGGCGCTGCAGAAAGAGCCGAAGATCGATCCGCTGACGATCGTCTGTGCGCTGCCGCTGTATCACATCTTTGCGCTCACCGCCTGCTTCCTGATGGGAACGCGCTGGGGCGCGATGAATATCCTGATTCCGAATCCGCGCGACATTCCGGGCTTCGTGAAGGAACTGGCGAAGTACAAGTTCAATCTGTTGCCGGCCGTGAATACGCTGTACAACGGCTTGCTGAACAACCCCGATTTCGCCAAGCTCGATTTCTCCGCGCTCAAGGTTTGCAATGGCGGCGGCATGGCGGTGCAGCAGGCGGTGGCCGAGAAATGGCTGAAGGTGACCGGCTGCCCGATTCTCGAAGCATACGGCCTGTCGGAAACCTCGCCGGGCGCGACCATCAACCGTGCCGATGCAACGGAATTTACCGGCACCATCGGCCTGCCGATTTCGTCGACCGAGATCGCGATCCTCGACGACGACGGCAAGCCGGTGCCGCTGGGCCAGCCGGGCGAAATCGCCATCCGCGGTCCGCAGGTGATGGCCGGCTACTGGAACCGCCCGGACGAAACCGCCAAGGTGATGACTCCGGACGGCTTCTTCAAAACCGGCGACGTCGGCGTGATGGACGAGAAGGGCTTCGTGAAGATTGTCGACCGCAAGAAGGACATGATCCTGGTGTCGGGCTTCAACGTCTATCCGAACGAGATCGAGGGCGTGGTGGCGGCGCATCCGGGCGTGCTGGAGTGCGCCTGCATCGGCGTGCCGGATGCGAATTCGGGCGAGGCGGTGAAGCTGTTCGTGGTGCGCAAGGACCCGAACTTGACGGTGGATCAGCTGATGAACTACTGCAAGGAACAGTTCACCGGTTACAAGAAGCCGAAATACATCGAGTTCCGCGACGAGTTGCCGAAGACGAATGTGGGCAAGATCCTGCGCCGCGAATTGCGCGACGAGAAAAAGGCCGCGTAATCCCGAAGGCCGCGTAATCCCGGTCCGACTCACGACAAACCGCCTGCCAGCCAGGCGGTTTTTTTATGGCTTATTCCACCCGGACGACGCCGGGGCGGCCATCCTCCACCACGAAACGGGCGACGGTCGACACGCCGGAATCAGGCGAATGCACGTCGTCCAGCCCTTGAAAGTGCGCGACCGCCCGCGCCGGGCTGACTTCCATCAGAACGAAGCCGCGCCGGTCGCTGCGGCCGAACTTGATATGCGGATTCTGCGCAACGTACTGGTCGACCCGGGATTGCGGCTTCGAACTGGAGGTGACGGAGGTTCCGCAGAATTCGCTGGCGATCACCGGATTGTCGGCCGTAGTGGGACGATCGAAATCCGGTTTCAGGTCGGCCGCATAAAACGTGTGGACATCGCCTGAAATCACGAGTGGATTGGCCGGGCGATGTTGGGCGATGCTGTCGAACAGACGCTTGCGCGCGGCCGGGTAGCCGTCCCAGCCGTCGGT
>OFCW01000330.1_pt1 | contig 12683 bp, 12 predicted proteins | sample 1520951 | NCBI WGS metagenome assembly OFCW01 (sample SAMEA4349680, study PRJEB24078) | microbial mat metagenome | biome: Terrestrial Biome; feature: Habitat; material: Microbial Mat | place: India | collected 2012-06-12 | depth 10 m | reverse complement strand
AATAAAACGTAGCTCAATAAACCTTTGGGGATTATTCAATGAAAAAATCGCTTCTCGCGCTCGCCGTGCTGGGTGCCTTCGCAGGCGCAGCAAATGCACAAACCAACGTGACCGTTTATGGCGTGATCGATGCTGGTATCTCTCGTGAAACTGGCGGCGCCAATGGTTCCGTGTGGAATCTAGCTTCCGGCGTTCAGTCCGGTAACCGTCTGGGCTTCAAGGGTACCGAAGACCTGGGTGGCGGCTTGAAGGCAAACTTCCAACTGGAAAACGGCTTTAACGTGGATACGGGCACTCAGCGCCAAGGCGCTCTGTTCGGCCGTCAAGCATTCGTTGGCCTGTCCGGCAACTTCGGTGCAGTGAACCTGGGCCGTCAATACAACCCGCTGTTCCTCGCAATGGACTCGGTCGATCCGTTTGGCACCGGCCTGAGCGGCGCAACTACCAATCTGATGGTACCTGGCACCGTATTTGACGGCCAAGGCAACCCGGATGTTCGCGTCAATAACTCCATTACCTACAGCTCTCCGAACGTAAGCGGCTTCTCCGCCAACGCTCTGTATGGTTTCGGTGAACAAGCTGGAGACACAGCCAAGGGTCGTACCTATGCTCTGTCCGCAAACTATGCTAATGGTCCGCTGGCTGCAGTTTTTGCATATAGCAATACCAATGATACGGCGGCATCCCCGAGCAGCGCCAAAGCATGGTTGCTCGGCGGCACCTACGACTTCGGCGTTGCCAAGGCCCACCTCGCGTATGAGTCTGAAAAGGCCGATGCTACGTTCGGTGACGTCAACGTGGCTGGCGCAGACTTCCGCGATTGGATGGTTGGCGTTTCCGCACCTGTTGGCGGCGGTACCGTGATGGCTTCCTACATTAAGAAGACCGACAAGACTAACAACAATTTTGGCGCTAAGCAGTACGCTATCGGCTATACCTATCCGCTGTCCAAGCGCACCAACCTGTACACGTCGTACGGGCACATCACTAACGATGCAAATGCAAATTTTGTTGTTAGCGATGCATCGAGCGGTGGCGCGAACAGTGTGCCGAACAATGGCCAGTCGTCCAACGCCTTTGCTGTTGGCGTTCGCCACACCTTCTAATCATTCGCAGGCATAAGCCTGTTGTGATTTGAACGCAGTATCGTAAAGGCACCTCCGGGTGCCTTTACTTTTTCATACTACAGCAGAAATTATGCCTTCCTCTGGAATTTGCGACGCTGCATCGCAAATGCAACGCATGAAGCCAGCATGAAGCCATGATATGAAAACAGCGTCAATCCCCTCGCTTCGCGTCGATCCCGATCTTCGTGCAGCTGCCGAAAGTGTGTTACGCGAGGGTGAAAGCTTGTCGAGCTTCGTCGAGCAATCCCTGCGCGCCAACAACCAGCGACGGCAACTGCAGCGTGAATTCATTGCGCGAGGAATGACATCGCGCGATGCGGCCCGGCGTACTGAGGAATACTGTTCCGCGGATGAAGTGCTGCGAGAGTTGGACGATATGCTGGCCAAGGCGAACGCCGGAACGCACAAGTGAGTTGCCGGGGGCGCTACACCAAATCTGCCAAGGAAGACTTGTATTGGTTCGGTAACAGAAGCATGATCTTGCGGCACAGGACCGTGAACATTATCATCAGTTACAACTAGCTTCCGGAGTTTTGCCATGAAACCCTCTGTAGCACTCGAACAGAAACGCGACGTCGTGCGCGATGCGGCAAGGCGTTTTCACACGTCTAATCCGCGCGTGTTTGGGTCAGTGCTGCACGGCAACGACGACGAAAACAGTGATCTTGACCTGCTGGTGGATCCCCTACCGGGCACGACCTTATTCGACTTGGGTGGGCTACAGATCGAGTTGGAAGAACTGCTCGGGGTATCTGTGGATCTTCTCACTCCCGGAGATCTTCCCGCGAAATTTCGAGATAAGGTAATTGCCGAAGCGCGCCCGGTATGAACGAACTCCGCTTGTCCGATTACCTCGACCATATGCTGGAAGCAGCCCGCCAAGTCTCCTGTTATGTCGATGGGATGAGCAAGGACGCTTTCCTTACAGACAAGCGAACCCAGCAAGCAGTCATTCTGAACTTTATCATCATCGGCGAAGCTGCCACTAAGCTGTTGAAAGATTATTCCGAATTCCTGGAACGCTATTCAGATGTGCCTTGGCGCAGCATGAAAGGTATGCGCAACCGCATTGCGCACGGCTATTTCGACATCGATCTGAACGTGGTATGGGAAACCGTACAGTCGGCCTTGCCACAATTATTAGACAGGCTACCGCTCATTCGCCGGGATGCTAATAATCTCCCCGTCAACAATCGCCCGGGCAATTCGTAGCCCTTCTCATGACTTTGATTGGCGCGGCGGGCGAAAAACAATTGCGTCCGCATAAAACGCGTCATCCTGCCCCTCCCACCACCCTGGCACGCCCAGCACAGGAAGCGGCATGAATGTGGAAGTTGGCAAGCCGTCGGCAATCTGCCCGGCTACCATTGCATCGATCCATGCGGCCTTGCCGGGCGACGGCAAGTAGAAATATTCCTTGCTTGCGACAACCGGCCACACATGCGCGGTAATCGCCTTGTATGGCGACACCAGCTTTTCCATCAACGCGTGGCCGAACAGCCAGACTTCACAGCTGCGGCCGAATTCATCCCGGCGCCCGATGAACACTTCGCGCCAGGCGTGCGCGCGCAATGCCTCAATCATCGACATGTCGCGCGCCACCAATACCGCGGCGTTTTCATCGAAAATCGTGGCGGCATCGCGCACCTTGCCACGGGCAGCAGGGATTGTGCCGGACTTGGCGATTTCCGCCGCCTGCAAGGCATTGAGCTGGACTTTGATTTTTGGAAAAGTCAGCCACACCAGCGCGTTGAAAAAATCATGCAGATTCTCGCGGGTCGGCACGCCGCCGGTGGCGCTGATGAAGGCTTCATAGGCCATGCCGCGCGGCAGCTCGGCTTGCGGCACGAAATGGATGGGCAGGCCGCGGTGGTTTTTCAGGCCGATCCGCGCGGCATGGGCATTGATCGCGGCGCGCCAGTCGCTGCCGCCAATGACGGATGCGGCCGTGTCGCGCAAGGGCGCCAGCCACGGCTGGTGCCAGTCGATGGCGTCGAAAAAGCTCATGCCGGCGGCACGGCACGCGTCACACGAGTTTCCATCCGATCGGCTCGCCGCTGTTCAAGGGCACGACGCTGGTGTCGCCCAGCGGCACTTCGGCCGGCAGGGTCCAGGTTTCGCGTTGCAGCGTGATCTGGCCGGTATTGCGCGGCAATCCGTAGAAGTCCGGGCCGTGGAAGCTGGCGAAGGCTTCCAGCTTGTCGAGCGCGCCGGCCTGGTCGAATGCCTGCGCGTACAGCTCCATCGCGTGCAAGGCGGTGTAGCAGCCTGCGCAGCCGCAGGCGTGCTCCTTCAAGCCTTTCGGATGCGGCGCGGAGTCGGTGCCGAGGAAGAATTTCGGGTTGCCGGAAGTCGCGGCGCGTACCAGCGCCTGACGATGCTCTTCGCGCTTGAGCACCGGCAGGCAGTAGTAGTGCGGCCGGATGCCGCCCTTGAAGATTTCGTTGCGGTTGTACAGCAGGTGGTGCGCGGTGATGGTCGCGCCGACCTTGCCGTCCGCTTCGCTGACGTATTGCGCGGCATCCCTGGTCGTGATGTGCTCGAACACGACCTTCAATGCCGGCATGTCGCGCCGCAGCGGCTGCATCACGCGCTCGATGAACACGGCTTCGCGGTCGAAAATGTCGACGGCGGGATCGGTAACCTCGCCATGCACCAGGAAAGGCATGCCGACTTCCTGCATCACTTCCAGCGTCTTGTAGCACTTCGACAATGCCGTCACGCCAGCGTCGGAATTGGTGGTGGCGCCGGCCGGGTAAAGCTTGACGGCATGGATGAAACCGCTGTCCCGCGCGCGCCGGATTTCGTCGGGCGGCGTGTTGTCGGTCAGGTACAGGGTCATCAGCGGCTCGAAATCCATGCCCGGCGGCAGCGCGGCCAGGATGCGCTCGCGATAGGCGGCGGCCTGCGCGGTGGTGGTGACGGGCGGCTTCAGGTTCGGCATCACGATCGCGCGTGCGAACTGGCGCGCGCTGTGCGGCAGCACGCTGGCCAGCGCCGCGCCGTCGCGCAGGTGCAGGTGCCAGTCGTCGGGGCGGGTGATTGTCAGGGAATGTGCGGGAGATGGTGTGAACATAGCGGCGGTTCCTTCAGAGTGCCGCTATTTTACCCGCTTAAGGTGCAATGGCTCGACGATGCGAGAGAGGCCGGAGGATGAATGGAAGAACATCGGTCTTCGCAATCGCCCTCCCCTCTCCCGCCTGCGAGGTGAGGAAGATCTGCTCGCTGAACCTGCTTCAGTGAATGATCTTTGCCAGGAAGTCCCGCGCGCGCTCGGAGCGCGGCGAGCCGAAGAACTCGTCCTTGCTGCAATCCTCGACGATGTGGCCCTTGTCCATGAACACGATGCGGTTGGCCACCCGCTTGGCGAAGCCCATTTCGTGGGTGACCACCATCATGGTCATGCCTTCCTGCGCCAGGCCGACCATCACGTCCAGCACTTCGTTGATCATCTCGGGGTCGAGCGCGGAAGTCGGTTCGTCGAACAGCATCGCAATCGGATCCATCGCCAGCGCGCGCGCGATCGCCACCCGCTGCTGCTGGCCGCCGGACAGCTGGCCCGGATACTTGTCCTTGTGCGCCAGCAGGCCCACGCGGTCGAGGTACTTGAGGCCCTTTTCGGTGGCCTCTTCCTCGCTGCGGCCGAGCACCTTGACCTGGCCGATGGTGAGGTTCTGGCGGATCGACAGGTGCGGGAACAGCTCGAAGTTCTGGAACACCATGCCGATGTGGGAGCGCAGTTTCGGCAGGTTGGTCTTGGGGTCGCCGACCGACTGGCCGTTGACCAGGATCTCGCCCTTCTGGAACGGCTCCAGTCCGTTCACGGTCTTGATCAGGGTCGACTTGCCGGAGCCGGACGGGCCGCACACCACCATCACGTCGCCCTTGGACACATGGGTCGTGCAGTCGGTCAGCACTTGAAAACTGCCGTACCACTTGCTGACGTTTTTAATGTCGATCATGAAATCCCCTTTTTCTGAAGCCGCCTGACCAGCAACGATGCGCTGAAGCAAATCACAAAATACACGGCGCCGGCGAACAGCAGCATCTCGACGATGCGTCCGTCGCGCTCGCCGATACCGTAGGCCTGGCCGAAGAAGTCGGCCAGCGCGCTGACATAAACCAGCGAAGTATCCTGGAACAACACGATGCCTTGTGTGAGCAGCAACGGAATCATGTTGCGGAACGCCTGCGGCAGGATGACCAAGCGCATCGCCTGGCCATAGGTCATGCCGAGCGCGAGCGACGCATTGACCTGCCCTTTCGGCACCGACTGGATGCCGGCGCGGATGATCTCAGAGTAATACGCCGCTTCGAATAACGCGAACGCCACCAGCGCCGAGGTCAGCCGGAAGTCGGTGCTGGGCGACAGGTTCAGCAGCTTCTGCAGCAGTTGCGGCACGATCAGGAAGAACCACAACAGCACCATCACCAGCGGAATCGAGCGGAAGGTGTTCACGTAGCCGGCCGCAAACCACTGCAGCGGCTTCACGTTGGACAGCCGCATCATCGCCAGCAGCGTGCCCCAGACGATCCCGACCAGCACCGCGACACCGGTGATCTGCAGCGACACCAGCATGCCGTCGGCCAGCACGGCCAGGTTGTCGGCGTTGATCGAACTGAAATCGAATGAATATGCCATGCTGCCGCCCCTTATTTGCTGCCGATGTAGCCCGGCACCCGGGTACGGCCTTCCACCCAGCGCATGAGCAGCATCACGGTGATGTTGATGATCACGTAGAACAGGGTAACCGCGATGAACGACTCGTAAGGCTGCGCGGTGTAATCGACCAGTTGCCGGCCCTGCGCGGCCAGTTCCAGCAAGCCGATGGTGGACGCGACCGCCGAGTTCTTGAAAATGTTGAGGAATTCGGACGTCAGCGGCGGCACGATGATGCGGTAGGCCATCGGCAGGATCACGTAGCGGTAGGTTTGCGGCAGCGTCAGGCCCAAGGCCAGCCCGGCGTTCTTCTGCCCGCGCGGCAGCGAGTTGATGCCGGAGCGCACCTGCTCGCATACGCGCGCGGCGGTGAAGGTGCCGAGACAGAGAATGGCCGCGATGTATTGCTGCAAGACCGGATTCATCTGCTTGATCGCCTCGCCCCCCGGCAGCAGGTCGGGCATCACGAAATACCAGATAAACAGCTGCACCAGCAGCGGAATATTGCGGAAGATTTCGACATAGGTGGCGGCGATGCCGGACAACAGTTTATTCGGCACCGTGCGCAGCACGCCGAGTATCGAGCCCAGCGCCAGCGCGATGATCCAGCCGGCTAAGCCGATGATCAGCGTGGTGCGCGCGCCGGCCAGCAGCCAGTCCAGATAGGTCTCGTTCTTGGCCGCGCTTTCAAGAAAAACACCCCAGTTCCAGTGGTAGTTCATTGTCAGCCTTCAAGAAAAAGCGGAAGGCCCCCCTTCCGCTTCGAACCAGCACAAGTTCCTGTTTTACTCGTAAGCCTTGTCGTTCGGATTCTTGAATAGTTGTTTCATGTCTTCCGACAACGGGAAGTTCAGGTTCAGGCCTTTCGGCGGGATCGGTTCCTGGAACCACTTGTGGTAGATGCGCTCGATCTGGCCCGACTTCATCAGCTTGGCAATCGAGTTGTCGACCACTTTCTTGAACTGCGGGTCGTCCTTGCGCAGCATGCAGCCGTAAGCTTCGCGCGATTGCGGCTTGCCGACAATCGTCCATTCGTTCGGATTGCGCGCCTTCGCGCGCTCACCGTACAGCAAGGCATCGTCCATCATGAAGGCGGCGGCGCGGCCCGACTCCAGCGTCAGGAAGGACTGGCCGTGCTCCTTGGCGCTGATGATGTTCATGTCCATGTTCTTTTCTTCATTCATCTTGCGCAGCAGGCGCTCGGACGTGGTGCCGGCGGTGGTGACGACATTCTTGCCTTTCAGGTCGGCGAAGTCGTTGATGCCGGAATCCTTCTTGGTCATCAGGCGGGTGCCGATGATGAAGATGGTGTTGGAAAACGCGACCTGCTTCTGGCGCTCGGTATTGTTGGTGGTCGAGCTGCATTCGAGGTCGATGGTGCCGTTCTGGGTCAGCGTGATGCGGTTCTGCGGCGTGACCGGAATTTCCTTGACCTGCAGGTTCGGCATCTTCAGCTCGTCCTTGATCGCGTCGACCGCGTTCATCATGATGTCGTAGGAATAGCCGACATAGCGCACGCCGCCGAGATTGTAGTTGAACGGGATGGACGATTCGCGCACGCCGAGCGTGATGGTGCCGGTATCCTTGATCTTTTTCAGCGTGCCGGTCAGTTCGGCTGCTTGCGCAGCGCCAGCGAATGCACCAATACCGACGAGAACAGCGATCAATTTCGATAGCTTCATATTTATCTCCTGAAAAATTATTGCCAACTTAGTGTAGCAACCAAACCCCTTGTTTCAAAGCTGATATTCCCTTTTATCGGGTTTGTCCGGCGCTACCCGCGCCGGCAAGCGCGCAGCACTGTACAACGACTTGCTCGACCATCGCATTACGTATTACTGCGCAGCATGCTTTCGGTATTAGTACGCAGCTGCTGCCGCATGGGGAGTGCGTTCGTCAAATGAGGTCGATCGCAGTATGGCTTTGCATGGCTTTCTTGACAGCCAGGAATGGCCGCCGTCGAGGATGTCTCCGTTATATTTTCTCGGCGCTTCAGCGCGATGACAGATGGTCTCCGCTGCTCTTTATCGGGTCCGGCGCGGTACGGGTGGGATGCTATTGCAACGCAATGCAGCAAATCCAATGCTTTGTATGCATGCAGTTATGCAAAAAAGACATAACCGGCACCGAGCACAGGCAGGAAGCTCAATTCGCCTTGGCTCTGCGCGCTCGAACCTTGCCCGCCGCCTCGCTCTTCTTTATCAGGTAGTCCCACAGCCGGGACACGATCGGCTTGCCGGGACGCTGTGCGGTCGGATGCTCGCGGTACAGGCGGATTTCCATTTCCACCTCCCACTCGGCCTGGCCGCCGTCGGCACGCGCCAGCTGCCTTTGCTTGAGCTCGCGCGTGACCGCGGACTCGGGCAGGAACGCGACGCCATGTCCTTCCAGCGCCATCATCTTCAAGCCTTCGGCCATGTCGGTTTCGTAGCGCTTTTCGAGGTGCAGCGCTTTCCTGGCATCGGACAGGATCAGTTCGACCATGCGGCCCAGATAGGCATTGCTGGTGTAGGACAGGAAAGGCAGCGGCGACCTGGCGCTGCCCGGCAGCGGGAATTGGGGATTGCCGGACTTGTCGCAGCGCGCATAGGCGCGCAGGGCTTCGCGCCCCAGGACCAGCATGTCGTAGCGGCCGGCATCGAGTTGCACCGGCTGGCGCGGATGGTGGTAGCACAGCAGCAGGTCGCAGCCGCCATCGACCATGGTCATCACCGCGTCATGCACGTTCAAGGCGATCAGGCGTGTGTAGAGCGGGCCGAAACCCGACGTCAGCTCGGTCATCCATTTCGGCATGTAGGTCAGCGACAGCGTGTGCGGCACGGCGAAATCGACCGTGGTCTGCGCGGTCGGCCGCTTGCCGCGCAACAGCGCACGCGCATTGTTGATCTGGCCGAGCATTTCCATCGCCTGCTCGTAAAACACTTCGCCGGCCGGCGTCAGCCGCGTCGGATAGGAGGTGCGGTCGATCAGGTCGGCGCCGAGCCAGGCTTCCAGCGACTGGATGCGGCGCGAAAACGCGGGCTGCGTCACATGGCGCAGTTCGGCGGAGCGGCTGAAACTGCGCGTTTCAGCCAGCGAGATGAAGTCTTCCAGCCACTTGGTTTCCATCCCGCCATGGTAGTGCGATTCGTACCTTGAAGCAAAGGGGCTCCCGTCGCCGCACGATCAGGCGACGGCCGACTCGCTCGCCACGCCGCCGGACGCAGAGGCGGCGATATCGTCCTTCCTGGCCTGCTGCCGTTCCCACATCTGCGCATAGGCGCCGCCGGCGGCCAGCAGCTCGAAGTGCGTGCCGCGCTCGATGATGCGGCCGTGGTCGAGCACCAGGATCTGGGTGGCGTCGGCAATCGTCGACAGGCGATGCGCGATGACCAGCGTGGTGCGGTCCTGCGCGATTTCCTTCAGTTGCGCCTGGATCGCCTGCTCCGCCCTGGAGTCGAGCGCGGAAGTCGCTTCGTCGAAAATCAGGATCGCCGGATTTTTCAGCAGCGTGCGGGCGATCGCCACCCGCTGCTTTTCGCCGCCGGACAGTTTCAGCCCGCGTTCGCCGACCATGGTCGCATAACCGTCCGGCAGGCTCTCGATGAAGTCGTGGATGTAGGCGGCCTTTGCCGCGGCGATGATTTCCTCCTTGCTGGCATCCGGCCTGCCGTAGGCGATGTTGTATTCGATCGTGTCGTTGAACAGCACGGTGTCCTGCGGCACGATGCCGATGGCCTTGCGCAGCGATGCCTGGGTCACGTCGCGCAGGTCCTGGCCGTCGATGGTGATGGCGCCGGACTGGATGTCGTAGAAGCGGAACAGCAGGCGCGACAGGGTCGACTTGCCGGAGCCGCTGTGGCCGACCACGGCGGTGGTGGTGCCGGCGCGGATCGTGAAATCGACGTCGAACAGGATCTGCCGCTTGCTCTCGTAGCTGAAATCGACATGCGAGAACCTCACCTCCGCGCCCGCGACCGCCAGCGGCTTCGCATGCGGCGCATCGGCGACTTCGCGGTGCTGGTCGAGCAGCGTAAACAGCCGCTCCATGTCAGCCAGCGCCTGCTTGATCTCGCGGTAGATCACGCCGAGGAAGTTAAGCGGGATGTACAGCTGGATCATGAAGGCGTTCACCAGCACCAGGTCGCCCAGTGTCATCGTGCCGTCGATGACGCCCTGCGTGGCGCGCCACAGGATCAGCGTGACCGCGACGGCGATGATCAGCGACTGGCCGGTATTGAGCAGCGACAGCGAGGTCTGCGACTTGACCGCCGCGGTTTCCCATTTTTCCAGGCTGCGGTCGTAGCGGCGCGCTTCGTACTCTTCGTTGCCGAAATACTTGACGGTTTCGTAATTGATCAGCGAGTCGATCGCCTTGGTGTTGGCCTTGGAGTCGAGCTCGTTCATGGTGCGTCGGAAGTGGGTGCGCCACTCGGTGATCAGCACGGTGAAGGCGATGTAAGTCGCCAGCGCGGCGAAGGTGATCACGGAAAACCAGATGTCGTAGTGCAGCACCATGTAGCCGATCACCAGCGCAATTTCGACCAGGGTCGGCAGGATGCTGTACAGCGTGTACGACACCAGCGACGAGATGCCGCGCGTGCCGCGCTCGATGTCGCGCGTCATGCCGCCGGTCTGGCGATTGAGATGGAAGCGCAGCGACAGCGCATGCAGATGCCGGAACACCTTCAAGGCGATGGTGCGCACCGCGCGCTGCGTGACTTTCGCAAACACGAATTCGCGCAGTTCGGTAAACAAGGTGGTGCATACCCGCAGTGCGCCGTAGGCGACCAGTATCCCGACCGGCAGTACCAGCAGCGCGCGCGGATGATCGGGCGTGATCGTCATGCGGTCGATCAGCGCCTTCATCACCAGCGGCACGCCGACATTGGCCAGCTTGGCGCCGACCAGGAACAGCAGCGCCAGCAGCATGCGCCACTTGTAGGCCCACAGATAAGGGAACAGGGTCTTGAGCGTGGCCCAATCATTGCGGGTGCCGGAATTGGCGGCGGGCTCGGGATAGGAGGCGGGGTAGCGGCGCATGACAACGAGCGGGGGCAGAATGGTTTATGCTTGGCCGATTGTAGCGTAGGCACTGTCATCCGACAGACGCGGCGCCAGTACCGATCATCCCAGGGAGGAAAAAATGACAAATACGCATCAAACCTGTTTGCCGGCCGGGAAAATTCCCGAACTGCGCGTCATGCCGATGCCGGCCGACGCGAATGTGCATGGCGACGTGTTCGGCGGCTGGATCATGGCGCAGGTCGATATTGCCGGATCGCTGCCCGCGGTGCGCCGCGCCAACGGCCGGGTTGCGACAATTGCCGTGAATTCCTTTCTGTTCAAGCAACCGGTGTTCGTCGGCGACCTGCTGTCGTTCTACGCGGAGATCGTCAAGGTCGGCCATACCTCGATCACGGTCAACGTCGAAGTCTATGCGGAGCGCAATCGTTTGCAGGCAGAAACGGTGAAAGTGACCGAAGCCACTCTTACCTATGTCGCCACCGACGAGAACCGCAGACCGCGGCCAATTCCGCCGCTGCCCTCGCTGACCGGCCAGTCCTGAGCGCCGGTCTGCCCCATCATGCAGCCCTGCCTGAGCCATCTCAATAGCGCGCGGTTTTGCATGCCGCCGTCATCATCGGAACACGGCCAGCCCTCATAATCAGGAGGGTCGCCGTTTTGTCAGGATCTCCGAATGCAATCTGAGCGCAGGACTTTTCTGGCCCGCTCTGCGCGCCTGTTGTCGCTGGCCGCTTACGCCATGGCATGTCCGGCCGGCGCAAGCACGCGGCTTTCCTCTTATCCGTTCAGCCTCGGCGTCGCATCCGGCGCGCCGCGCCCGGACAGCGTCGTGCTGTGGACGCGCCTCCTGCCCGACCCGCTCGATGCCGCATCCATCGCGGCCATTGCCCACCAAGTCCGGTGGGAGCTGGCCGAAGACGAGGCCTTCAAGCGCGTGGTCGCCAGCGGCAAGGCGACCGCCCTGCCGGAACTGGCGCACAGCGTCCATGTCGATGTCGGCGGTCTGCGCGCGGATCGTTGGTACTGGTATCGCTTCATGCTCGCAGACGCCGTCAGCCCGGTCGGCCGCACCCGTACGGCGCCGGCGCCGGACAGCATGCCGGCAGCGCTGCGTTTTGCCTTCGCCTCATGCCAGCATTGGGAGTTCGGCCACTACGCGGCGCACCGGCATATCGCCGACGCGGCGCCGGACCTGGTCGCATTTCTCGGCGATTACATCTATGAATGGGGGCCATACGATCTCGCGCATCCGGCTTCGCCGCGCGCACGCAGCAATGAATGCATGACGCTGGCCGACTACCGCGCGCGCTATGCGCAGTACAAATCCGATCCGAACCTGCAGGCAGCGCATCACGCCGCGCCCTGGATCGTGACCTGGGACGACCACGAAGTCGCCAACGACTACGCCAACGATCGCGACGAACGCCGCGATCCCGGCTTCCTCATGCGCCGGGCCGCAGCCTATCAGGCGTTCTACGAACATATGCCGATCCGCCTTGCGTCCCTTCCCGCCGGGCCGCAGCACTTCGCCCGGCTATCCATCCACGAACGCTACGACTGGGGGCGCCTGGCGCGCTTTCACGTGCTCGACAACCGGCAGTACCGCTCATACCAGGCGTGCCAGTCCCCCGACCGCGGCGGCTCCAGTTCGGTAACCTCCAGCTGCGCTGAACGCAGCCATGCCGCGCGCACCCTGCTTGGGGACGAGCAGGAAGCCTGGCTTGCGGATGGCTTGGCCGCGTCCGGCGCCAGATGGAATATCCTCGCGCAACAGACATTGATGGCGCAGGCGACGCAGGTTGCGGCGACGCGCCCGGGCGAGGGCCGTTACTGGACCGACGGCTGGGACGGCTACCCGGCCGCGCGCAAGCGTCTGTTCGACAGCATCG
>OFCW01000328.1_pt1 | contig 12724 bp, 9 predicted proteins | sample 1520951 | NCBI WGS metagenome assembly OFCW01 (sample SAMEA4349680, study PRJEB24078) | microbial mat metagenome | biome: Terrestrial Biome; feature: Habitat; material: Microbial Mat | place: India | collected 2012-06-12 | depth 10 m | reverse complement strand
CCGCGCGCTCGTCGGCCGTCAGCTGTTCGTTGAGCAGCAGCGGGTCGTCCCAGTGGAATTGCACTTTGTTCTTCATTCCTGTCTCCGTTTTATTAAACTCGTTCGATCACCACCGCCAGTCCCTGGCCCACGCCGATGCACAGGCTCACTACCGCATAGCGGCCGTTGCGGCGGATCAGCTCGCGGCTGGCGGTCAAGGCCAGGCGCGCGCCGGAGGCGCCGAGCGGATGGCCGAGCGCGATGGCGCCGCCGTTCGGATTGACGCGCGAATCGGCGAAAGAGATGTCGAGCAGCTTCAGGCAGCCCAGCACCTGGCTGGCGAAGGCTTCGTTGATCTCGATGATGTCCATGTCGGCCAGCGTGAGGTTGGCGCGCGCCAGGGCCTTCTTGATCGCGGTGACCGGGCCGACGCCCATGATGCGCGGCTCGACCCCGGCCACCGCCGCCGACAGGATGCGCACCATCGGCGCCTTGCCGGCTTTCTCGCCTGCCGCGCGGCTGCCGATCAGCAGGGCGGCCGCGCCGTCGTTGATGCCGGAGGCATTGCCGGCGGTGACCACGCCGCCCTCGAATAGCGGCTTGAGTTTCGCGAGGCTGGCGGTGGTGGTTTCCGGGCGCGGATGCTCGTCCTTGTCGACCAGTACCGGCGGCGTCTTGCGGCCGGTCGGCACCGAGATCGGGTGGATTTCGCCGTCGAAGAAGCCGGCCTGCAGCGCGGCGTCGTACTTCATCTGCGACGCCAGCGCGAAGGCGTCGGCATCGGCGCGCGAAATGCCGAATTCGCGCGCGACGTTGTCGCCGGTTTCCGGCATGGTGTCGGCGCCGTATCGTTCGGTGACCTTCGGATTGGGGAAGCGCGCGCCGATGGTGGAGTCGAATACCTTGAAGTCGCGCGCAAAGGCCGACTCCGACTTGGCGACCACGAAGGGCGCGCGGCTCATGCTCTCGACGCCGCCGGCGACATACAGGTCGCCTTCGCCGCAGGTGATCGCGCGCGCCGCGTCCATCACCGCCGCCAGGCCGGAAGCGCACAGGCGGTTGACGGTCTGGCCCGGCACGGTAACCGGCAGCCCGGCCGCCAGGAGCGCATTGCGCGCGACGTTGCGCGAATCCTCGCCGGCCTGGTTGGTGTCGCCCAGGATGACGTCTTCGATTTCTTCGGGGCGCCACGGATTGCGCGCGACCATGGCGCGCATGACTTCCGCCACCAGGTCGTCGGGGCGCACCGGGGCGAGCGCGCCGGCATGGCGGCCGAACGGCGAGCGCAGGCCGTCATAGATATAGGCGTCGAGCATGGATCAGATCTCCTTGTGATGTAGGGACAGGCCGAGCAGCGCGCGGCGCTGCAGCCAGGGGCTGGGGCGGTAGCGGGAGTCGCCGGTCTGTTGTTCGAGGTTTTTCAGGATGGTGAGGACGGTCATGGGGCCGATGCGGTCGCCCCAGGCGAGCGGCCCGAGCGGATAGCCGAGCCCGAGCGTGACAGCGCGGTCGATGTCTTCCGGCTCGGCGATGCCTTGCTGCGCGATTTCGCAGGCGATGTTCACGATGTGCGCCACCACGCGCTGGGTGACCAGGCCGGCGCTGTCGCGGATCACGGAGACCGGAATGCCGGTCGCGCCGAACAGGCCGCAGGCCTGTGCAAGATAGTCTTGTGTCGTGGCCGGTGTGGTCATCACGACGCGGCGGCGCGAGGCGTCGAGCAGGGTTTCGACGGCGACGGTGCGGCGCGCGTCGAGCTGTTCGCGCACGCAGCAGGTGGTCGCGTCCTCGCCCAGCGGGGTGACGATGCACAGCGCCGTGTCGCTCGGCCGCGCGCCGCTTTCCATCGGTACGCCGGCGGCCGCGATCAGGCTGGCGATGCGTTCGGCCAGCTCCGGTCGCTCCTGGCTGAGCCACACGCTGGCCGGCCGGCTGGTCGCGTATGTCGGTTCGGCGATCGCTTCCTTCCTGCCCTCCGCGTCATAGCGGTAAAAGCCGTGGCCGGCCTTCCTGCCGAGCGCGCCGGCCGCCAGCATCTGGCGCGTCTGCACCTGCGGGCGGAAGCGCGGCTCTTCGTAATACTGGTGGTAGATCGATTCCATCACCGGATGCGACACGTCCAGCCCGGTCAGGTCCAGCAGCTCGCACGGCCCGAGGCGGAATCCGGCGGTGTCGCGCAGGATGTTGTCCAGCGCCGGCACCGACGCCACGCCTTCGGCCAGCAGGCGCAGGCCTTCCGTGCCGTAGCCGCGGCCGGCGTGGTTGACGATGAAGCCGGGCGTGTCCTTGGCGCGCACCGCGGTGTGGCCCCAGTGACGGCCGAGCGCGAGCAGGTAGTCGACCACGGCCGGATCGGTCGCAAAGCCGCCGATCACTTCCACGATCTTCATCAGCGGCACCGGGTTGAAAAAGTGGAAGCCGGCCACGCGCCCGGGATGCGCGAGGCCGGCGGCGATTGCGGTGACCGGCAGCGACGAGGTGTTGGTGGCGAGGATGGCCTCGGCGCCGACGATGCCTTCCAGCGTCCTGAACAGCGCTTTCTTGGCGTCGAGGTCCTCGACGATCGCTTCGACGATGACATGGCAGCCGGCGAGGTCTTGCAGATCCTGGCACACCCGCAGGCGCGCGCCGGCGGCTGCCGCCGCGGCAGCGTCGAGCTTGCCCTTGTCGGCCAGCTTGCCGAAGGTGGCCAGCAATTCGGCGCGGGCGGCAGCGGCCGCGCCGTCGCGGCTGTCGGCCAGCCGCACCTGCGCGCCGGCCAGCGCGGCGATCTGCGCAATGCCGCGACCCATGACGCCACAGCCTACAAGTCCGACGATGACGTCATTTGACGACGGATCGGGGCAATTTCGATGCTGCATCGGGCGTCTCCTTCAAGATAATTTGAGATTCTGCATTGCAGAATAAATGCTTTGAAAATGGAACTGTATTTCTTTCGGGCTGATCTGTCAAGAAATGCATTTCCTTGAAAAATAACGCTGTATGCCAGATGCGGCCATTTTTTTTAGGGTTGGATGCGACGGTGGGTTGTGTTTTGCGATTCCGCAATGCAGTACGAAATTCTGCAAAAAACATTGCCTTTTCTTTTCGGATATGCCAGTATCGTGGCCCATACTTAGTGCAAAACGATTCATTCCCGGTCGGCATAAAGACATCAACAGGAGGGGGAGATGACGCAAGCAGCGAATCCGGCTGCCGCAATGGGCCGCATTCACGAGGCTTTCCAGGCTTGGGCCGCGACGCAGCCCGACAGGGTCGCGCTGGCCGATGCGCAGCGCAGCCTGACCTATGGCGAACTGGACGCGGTGGTCGAGGCCGTGGCGCAGCGCCTGCGCGAAGCCGGTGTGCGCGCCGGCGACCGCGTGCTGCTGGTGGCCGAGAATTCGGTGGCGCTGGGCGTGTGCATCCTCGCCGCGAGCCGCCTCGACGCCTGGTCCGCCACCGTCAACGCGCGCCTGTCCGAGCGCGAGATCGAGAATTTCCTGAGCCATTCCGGCGCGCGCCGCGCGCTGTACTTCAGCGCCGTATCGCTGCAGGCGAAGGCGCACGGCCAGCAGCGCGGCGCCGAAGTCGTGGACTGGCCCGGCATCGGCGAACTCATGCTGGGTCCCTTGAACGGACAGGCGGTGCCGGAGCCGGTGGAAGCCGACGGCGCCAAACAGGTGGCCGCGATGGTCTACACCTCCGGCACCACCGGCGCGCCCAAGGCGGTGATGCTCACGCACGCCAACCTGCTGTTCGTCGCCGCCAACAGCTGCCGCATGCGCCGCATCACGCCCGACGACGTGATTTACGGCGTGCTGCCGCTGTCGCATGTGTACGGGCTGTCCTCGCTGCTGGCGGCGGCGCTCCTGGGCGGCGCCAGCCTGCACCTGGTGGCGCGCTTTTCGCCCGAGGCGCTGGCGCATGCCTTGGCCGAGGACGGCATCACGGTGATGCACGGCGCGCCGGCGATGTACGCCAAGCTGCTCGAATGGAGCGAAAGCACCGGCACCCGCTTGCGCGCGCCCAGGCTGCGGGTGGCGCAATCCGGCGGCGCGCCGCTGACCATGCCGCTCAAGCAGGCGTTCGAAAAGACTTTCGGCCTCACGCTGCACAACGGCTACGGCATGACCGAGTCGTCGCCGTCGATCTGCCAGACCCGCATGGACGCGCCGCGCGCCGACTGCTCGGTGGGGCCGGCGATCCCCGGCATCGAAATCCGCCTGCACGGCGCCGAGGCCAGCGCGGACGGCATCGGCGAACTGTGGGTGCGCGGGCCGAACGTGATGAAGGGGTATTACCGCGCGCCGGAGCTGACCGCCCAGGCGCTCACTTCCGACGGCTGGCTGCGCACCGGCGACCTGGCGCGCATCGAGGCCGACGGCGCGGTGTCCATTGTCGGCCGCAGCAAGGAGCTGATCATCCGCTCCGGCTTCAACGTCTATCCGGTCGAGGTGGAGCAGGTGCTCAACGCGCACCCGGACATCGTGCAGTCGGCGGTGGTCGGCCGCACGGTGGAAGGCAACGAGGAAGTGGTCGCCTTCATCGAGCCGGCGCAAGGCGCCGCCATCGACATGGCCGCGCTGCAGTCCTGGCTGCGCGCCAACCTGTCCCCGTACAAGATACCTTCGGAGATCGTCGTTCTCGACCACCTGCCGTCTGCAGCGACCGGCAAGGTGCTGAAGAAGGAGCTGCAACTACAGGCTGCACAGCGTCGATCCGCTGGAACCATCCAACCCTGATGCGCCCATCCCGCATCCGTCTCAAGACAAGAGGAAGACAAATGAAATTCCAACTCAAAACCGTTGCAAAAATCGGAGCGCTGCTGAGCGCGGCGCTGATCGGCGCGTCCGCCGGCGCCGAGGAATTCAAGGTCGGCGCCCACATGCCGCTGACCGGCACGCTCGCCCGCTCCGGCCAGGGCTTCAATGAAGGGGTTCAGGCCGCGGTCGAGATGTTCAATCGCAGCAACGGCAAGCACAAGATCAAGATGGTCACCATCGACGACGAGTCGGCGCCGGCCAAGGCGGTCGCGGCCGTCGAAAAGCTGGCGTCCGAAGGCGTAACCGCGATCATCGGCGGCTACGGCTCCAACATCATCGGCCCGGCGTCGGACGCCTCCAACCGCCTCGGCCTGACCTACATCACCGCCGGCGGCGTCAACGACGACCTCACCAAGCGCGGCTACAAGACCTTCTTCCGCATCAACAACACGCGCGGCTACGAGCTGGCCGTGACCAACCTGCTGTCCGAAGTGAAGGCGCAGTCGGTGTCGATCGTGTACTCCACCAAGGAAGCGACCAGCGACCTGGCCAAGGATATCCAGAAGGCGCTCGCCGCCAAGAACGTGAAGGTCACGATGCACGCGTTCGACCCGGCGATCACCGACTTCAAGCCGATCATCAACAAGATCAAGCTGCAGGACAAGCCGGACGTGCTGCTGATGAGCGGCTACGAGAACGACTACGTCGGCATCATCCGCGCCGCCAAGGTGCTGAAGCCGGAAATCAAGTCCATCGTCGGCGTGTGGTCGCTCGCCACCTCGAAGATGGCGGCCGATTTCCCGGACCTGATGCCGAACGTGATCGGCACCGCCATGCTGCCGTTCCCGGTCGAATACAAGACCCCGGAAGGCAAGCAGTTCGCCGAAACCTACAAGAAGATGTTCAACAAGGATGTCGACTACCTGGCGCAGTTCGGCTACGTGAAGGCCTCGCTGCTGTTCGAGGCGATCGCGCGCGCGGCCGACAACGGCACGCTGAAGAAGGGCGGCCTGCCGGATGAGCTGCGCAAGACCAACCGCGACACCCTGATCGGCAAGGTGACGTTCGACGCCAACGGCGACAACCCGAACTTCCAGCACCGCATGGGCCAGCACCAGAACGGCAAGATCGCGATCGTGTCGCCGTCGTATCAGGCCACCGGCCCGATCAAGTATCCGGGACTGCCCTGGTAAGCCGGTATGCTCCCCTCTCCCGTGGACGGGAGAGGGGATAGGAAATATTTTCCGAGGTCTCAATCCCCCATGTCAGAACTCATCCTGCAATCCCTCTACTCGGGCATGCTGGTCGGCGGCGTCTACGCGCTGATCGCGCTCGGCCTCACGCTCGCCTTCGGCACCATGCGCATCATCAACCTGGCGCACGGCGAGCTGGTGCTGCTGGCCGCCTACATCGGCTATACCGTGGAAAGCCGCCTCGGCGTCAACCCGATGCTGGCGCTGCCGATCGCGCTGCTCGTGGTCTGCGCCTGCTCGGCGGTCGTGTACTTTCTGGTCTCCCGCATCAAGCGCAACCGCGAGCTCAATTCGCTGATGCTGACCTTTGCGCTGGGCACCATCCTCACCAACGCCGTGCTGCTGATCTGGAACAGCGACATCCACTCCACCGCCAATGCCGCCCTGCAGGACGCGGTCCAGTTCGGCAACCTGTTCTCGATGTTCAGCGAACTGCTGTTCTTCCTCGTCAGCCTGGCGGTCGCCGTCGCGCTCGGCTGGTGGCTGTCGCGCAGCTGGTATGGCCGCGCGGTGCGCGCGGTGTCGTCCAACCGCGACGCCGCCAAGCTGATGGGCATCAATCCGGCCCGGGTCGAGCTGGCCTCCTTCCTGGTGGCCGGCGTGCTGGCTTCCGTCGCCGGCATCGCGATCTTCTCGTCCGGCGTGATCTCGCCGCCGCTCGGCCATTCGCTCACGGTGAAGGCTTTCATCATCACCGTGCTGGCCGGCGTCGGTTCCGTGCCCGGCGTGGTGCTGGCGGCCTTTTTGCTCGGCATTACCGAGGCGCTGACGGTCACGCTCGCCAGCTCCGCGCTGCAGGAGCTGGCCGGCATGGTGCTGTTCCTGATCGTGTTGTTCATCCTGCCGAACGGCTTGTTTGGCGCCAAGAAGCGCCGGGGTTAAGACCATGAAAAAACTCATGTGGGTGGCGCTCGCCATTCTGTATCTCGTCGTGCCGGCTTTCCTGAAAGGGAACAGCTACATCCTCAGCCTGACCGTGTCGTCGCTGATCGTGGCCGGCATCGCCGTGGCCTGGGCCCTGCTCGGCAACCTCGGCGGCATGGTCAGCTTCGGCCACGCCGCGTTCTTCGGCCTGGGCGCCTATGCGTCGGCGCTGCTGACGATGAAGGCGGGCGTGCCGGTGCCGCTGGCCATTCCGCTGGGCGGGGTGTTCGCAGCGGTCGCGTCGCTGGCCATGCTGCCGGCGCTGCGCCTGTCCGGGCCTTACTTCGCGCTGGCGATCCTGGCCTATGCGCACATCTTCCGCATCCTCGCCACCGAACTCACGGACCTGACCGGCGGCCCCGGCGGCCTGTCGTCGATTCCGGGCCTGCCCTCCGTGGCGCCGGAAAACTTCCTGGCCGGCCTCGGCCCCTATCTGCTCGGGCTGAGCATCGTGCTGGCGTTCTGCCTGATCTATGCCTGGGTGCGCAAAAGCGACTACGGCATCGCGCTGCGCGCCATGCACGACAGCGAGGACGCGACCCGCGTGGTGGGCGTCAACAGCGTGCTGCTCAAGTCGTGGATGCTGCTGCTGTCGGCCTTCATGACCGGCACCATCGGCGCCTTCAACGCGCACATCATCAACTTCCTGGAGCCGGATTACGCGTTCAACGGCGCCTGGAGCGTGCTGCCGATCGTGGCCGCGATCTTCGGCGGCTACCGCAGCGTGCTCGGCCCGATGATCGGCGCGGTGGTGATCTACCTGGTGGACCAGCTGGTGTTCAAGGCGGCGCTGTCGTCCGGCCACCAGATCGTGCTCGGCATCGTGCTGGCGGCAATGATCCTGCTGGCGCCGGACGGTCTGCTCTCGTTATTCAGGAAGCGCACTGCAGGAGGACAGCATGCTTAAGCTCGACGGCATCACGATCCAGTTCGGCGGCCTGACCGCGTTGAAGGAGGTCAGTTTTACGATGGGCACCGACCAGGTGGTCGGCCTGGTCGGCCCCAACGGCGCCGGCAAGACCACGCTGTTCAACGCCATCTCCGGGCTGGTCAAGCCGACCCACGGCTCGGTCACCTTCGACGGCATCGAACTGAGCAGGAAGCCCCTCTACACCCGCGCGCGCGTCGGCATCGGCCGCACCTTCCAGATTCCGCAGCCGATGCACGAGCTGACGGTGCGCGAAAACCTGGTGGTGGCGCAGCGCTTCGGCAACGGCAAGGTGGATCATGCGCGCATCGACGAGATCCTGAAGTTCATGGACCTGTACGAGCAGGCCGGGCGCGACGCCGCCACCGGCCTGGCGCTGCAGGAACTGAAGCGCCTGGAAGTGGCCAAGGCGCTGGCGACCGAACCGAAGCTCTTGCTGCTCGACGAGGTGCTGGCGGGGCTGGAAACCAACGGCAAGCGCTATTTCACCGCCAAGTTGAACGAGCTGCACGAGCAGTTCAAGCTCGGCATCCTGATCATCGAGCACGACATCGAAACCGTGTCCACGCTGTGCCACCGCGTGGTGGTGCTCAACTTCGGCAAGGTCATCGCCGACGGCACGCCGGAAGCGGTGTTCCGCGATCCGGAAGTCATCCAGAGTTATACGGGAGCCGCGCATGCTTAAGATCAGCAATCTGCGCGCCGGCTACGGCGCGATCAACGTATTGTGGGACGTGAGCCTGGACTTCGCCGAAGGCAAGCTGACCACCATCGTCGGCCCCAACGGCGCCGGCAAGTCGACGCTCTTGAAGGCGATCATGGGCCTGGTGCCGCCGACCCAGGGCGAGATCACGCTGCGCGGCCAGTCGCTGGCGCAGCAGCGCACCTGGGACATGGCCGGGCAGGGCGTGGTGCTGGTGCCGGAAGGGCGCCTGGTGTTCCGCGACATGAGCGTCGAGGAAAACCTCATCATGGGGGCCTTCCCGCAATCGAAGCGGGCGGCGCTGGCGCGCAACATCGAGCGCGCTTACGAACTGTTCCCGAAGCTGAAGGAACGGCGCAAGCAGCTGGCCGGCTCGCTGTCCGGCGGCGAGGCGCAGATGGTGGCCATGGCGCGCGGCCTGATGGCCGAGCCGCGCATCCTGCTGATCGACGAGCCGTCGCTGGGGCTGGCGCCGGTGATCGTGCAGGAAATCTTCCAGATCCTGTCCCGGCTGAAACGGGAAGGCGTGACCATCGTGCTGGTCGAGCAGAATACCCACATGGCACTGAGCGTGGCCGAACGTGTGTACATGATGCGCAGCGGGCGCGTGGTGCTCGACAAGCCGGCCGCCGGGATTGATATCGCGAAACTGCACGATCTGTATTTTGCGCTGGAAGCATAGGATAATGCGGCACCGCAGGCATGGAACAGATGGCGAACGAAATGAGCAAACAGCAAGCAGAGGATGCGCAGAAATCGAATGCGAAGGAAGACCGGCACTTCGTGACGGCGCTCGCGCGCGGGCTGGAGGTGCTGGCCTGCTTTCGCTCGGGCGACAAGCTGCTGGGCAACCAGGAGCTGGCCGAGCGTGCCAAGCTGCCGAAGTCGACCGTCTCGCGCCTGACCTATACGCTGACCAAGCTCGGCTACCTGCAATATGACGACGAGGCCGGCAAATACCGGCTCGGCACCGCCACCCTGGCGCTCGGCAGCGCCATGCTGGCCAGGCTCGACATCCGCAAGATCGCGCGCCCCTATATGCAGGAACTGGCCGATTTCTCGCACGGGATGGTGTCGCTCGGCATGCGCGACCGCCTCAGCATGATCTATGTCGAGAACTGCCGCAGCCAGGCCGCGCTCACCCTGCGCCTCGATGTCGGCGCGCGCATTCCGATCGCGTTGACGGCGATGGGCCGCGCCTATCTCGCCGAGGCGTCGGCCACCGAGCGCGAAGACATCATGGAGCGCGTGCGCGAGCTCGACCACTGGAAGTGGCCGGACATCCGCGACGGGGTCCAGCGCTCGGTCGAGGAATACAAGACGCTCGGCTGCTGCACCTCGTTCGGCGACTGGCAGCCGGATGTCAACGCGATCGCGGTGGCGTTCCGGCCGGCCAACGGAACGTCGATTCTCAGCATTAACTGCGGCGGCCCGGCGTTCAACCTGTCGCAGGATTTCCTGCTGAACGAGGTCAGGCCGCGCTTGCTGGAATTGCGGGACCGCCTGCGCCGGGCGTAAGCTGCCCTGTTCGCAACCGGCGCTGCCGGGATGGCGAATAGTTGCAAATAATGCAACATGTTGCCATAATTGCATGTTTTTATGGCGATTATGGCATTGTGACTTTTCCCCTGTCCGAATATTCCGACCCGGCGCGGTTGACCGACTCCCTCGCCGCGCTTGCCGCCTTCACCTCCGAAACCCGGCTCTACGACATACAGACTCCACTCGGCGCAAACAAGCTGCTGGTGGAGAGCTGGGTTGGCCGCGAGGAATTGTCGGCGCTCTATGAATGGCAGATTTTCTGCCTCAGCACCGATGCCGCCATCGAACTCAAGACGCTCGTCGCCCAACAGGTCGTGCTGCGCATCCGGCTGGCCGACGGCACGCAAGCCGCGCGCAGCGGCTGGGTGGCGCAGGCCGCGCAGCTGGGCGCCGATGGCGGCTTCGCGCGCTACCGCCTGACGGTCGTGCCCTGGCTGTGGCTGGCAAGCCAGCGGCGCAACAGCCGCGTCTTTCAGGACAGGAGCGTGCTCGAGATCGTCGAGGAAGTCTTGCGCGCCGACGGCGCGCGCGCCAACTGGCGGATCGCGCCCGAAGTCGCAAGCTTTCTGTCGCGCGTGCGCCCGCGCAGCTACTGTTGCCAGTACCGGGAAAGCGACTACGCCTTCCTCTCCCGCCTGCTGGCCGAGGAGGGAATCGGCTTTTACTTCGAAGAGGTGGAAGAGGCCGGGCAAGGCGCGTCCCGCCAGCGGCTCGTGCTGTTTGCCGATTCCACCGCCTTTGCCGATGACCGCAGTTCCGCCGGCCAGGGCATCCGCTTCCACTGCGGCTCCGGCGTCGAAGAGCGCGACAGCATCCAGGCCTTCGGCAGCGAGCGCCGCCTGCAGGCCGCCAGCACGGCCGTCGCCAGCTGGGACTACCGGACCAAGCGCGTGGTGGCCGCGTCGCTGCCGAGCGCGCACCGGTACGGCGCAGAAAACGCGCCGCGCATCGAGTCGTACGACTGGGCCGGCATCTACGCCTTCGCCACCCAGGCCGAGGCCGAACACTACGCCCGCATCCTGCGCGAGGCGGCCGACGCCCGCTTCAAGACCTGGTTCGGGCGCGGCGGCGTGCGCACCTTCCGCGCCGGCAGCGCATTCGCACTGACCGGTTCGCCGCTCGACCTGATTCCCGGCGCCGCCGGCGATGCGCGGCGCCGGCGCTTTTGCCTGCTGGGCGTGCTGCATGCGGGCGTCAACAACCTGCCGGCCGGCTTGAAGAAGGCCGCCGCCGCCAGCCTGGGCGTCCCGGAGCTTGACGAAGGGCGGCGCGGGGAGGGCAGCAGCCAGATCGATGCGGAGAGCTGGCGCGAATTGCTGCAACAGGCGCAGGCAACCGGCTATGCCAACCGCTTCACCGCGATCCGCGCCGACATCCCCTGGCGTCCGACGCTGTACGACGGCACCGGCGCGCTGCTCAATCCCCGGCCCACCGCCTGGGGCAGCCAGACCGCGATTGTGGTCGGGCCGGACGGCAGCACCGCCAATGCCGGCGCCGTCCATACCGACGAGCTGGGACGCATCCGCATCCGCTTTCATTGGCAGCAGGAGGACCGCAATTCCTGCTGGGTGCGCGTGGCGCAGATGTTCGCCGGCCCCGGCTACGGCGCGCAATTCATTCCCAGGATCGGCCAGGAAGTGCTGGTCAAGTTCTTCGAGAACGACATCGACCGGCCGATCGTCACCGGCGTGCTGTACAACGGCCAGGGCCAGGATGCCGGCGACGCCTTTGCGCAGGCCGGCGACCATGCGCCGGCGGGGCAGGACAACAAGATCGGCAACGGCGCTTCGCCGGCCTGGCACGGCAGCGCCGGCCAACACCGCCATGCCGGCTACTTATCCGGCTTCAAGTCGGTGGCCCTGGGAGCAGACGGCTATACGCGCCAATCCAACCAGCTGGTGTTCGACGACACCACTGGCCGGCTGCGCACGAAACTGTCGACCGACACGGCCGCCACGCAACTGAATCTCGGCCACTTGATCCACCAGAACGACAACTACCGCGGCGGTTTCCGCGGCACCGGCTGGGAATTGCGCACCGACGCCTACGGATCGATCCGGGCAGGCAAGGGCGTATTGATGACCACCTACTGCGGCAGCACGCCCGACGGTCAGCCGGAACCGGCCGGCGACAACGCGCCCGGCATCGCGCTGCTGAAACAGGCGAAGGGCTTTGCCGACACCTTCAACCGGGCGGCGGCGACGCACCAGACAGTGCAGTTCGTCCTGGTCAAGGGCGGCGCGCTCAACGGAGAAAAGCGCCAGAGCCGGATCGATGAAGGGCTGGCGCCGATCGACGCCATGCTGAAAGTCCTGTCCGGCCTGGTCGATGCGCAGGATGGCAGCATGGGCGGCAGCGGGCGGAGGATTCCGCACATGCACCAGCCGCTGGTGGTCGTCACTGCGCAGGCCGGCATCGGCGTGGCGGCTTCCGACGGCCTGCATGTCGCCGCCGGCGAGGCCGCGCATTTCGCCAGCGGGCGCGATATGCAGATCGCCGCCGGCGAGACGCTCACGGTGCACAGCGGCCAGGCGATCGGGCTGCTGGCCGGCGCAGCGAGCGCCGGCGAGGGCGATGCCGGCATCCAGCTGTATGCCGGGCAGGGCGATGTGGCGTTGCAGGCGCAGAGCGACGAGATGATTTTCGCCGC